>ERZ1370068.9068-contig-7874_pt1 | contig 66167 bp, 116 predicted proteins | sample MGYA00561227_ERZ1370068 | MGnify/ENA primary metagenome ERZ1370068 (study PRJEB38410, sample SAMEA6850437) | metagenome | study: Metagenomic assessment of the ecological functions of the soil: analysis of the soil microbiota associated with the... | reverse complement strand
TTGTACTTCGTTCAGTTACGTATTGCTGTATTTCCCGGCGGGTACCATCCGGAGGTTCACCAGCATGCGGAAGGAGATGAAGCCACCGACCGCGGCGACGGCGGCATTCCACGCGAGTTGATACCAGAGAAAGGGTCGAACGGCCTGGTCACGAGAGCAGGCGGCGAGCGCCGCTAGCCCTCCAGGCTCCGGCGGCATGTTGGCTAGTGCCGGCTCGTGCGGCTGCCGGAGCAGCCAGATGCTCACGAGCCCGGCGGAGCAGGCGCCGCCGCCAGGCCCGCGAGAGCCTCGCTCTTTCCACCCGCGTGGGCTCAGCGCGTCGAGCATCAAGCCCGCCCCGAGCGAGGACGTAGCGCCGGCCATCGTCAGGGAACATCGTTCGCCGACCGAAGAAGCGGCCCCGCACCGAAGCCGGCACGAGATCGCCCATCCACGCGATCCATGCGTTGTTGCCGATCACGGCGAGGACGGCAGTGGCGGCGACGAGCGCGATGAACAGTTGAAGTCGAGTCGCGTCACTCACTGTGCAGGTACGGAAAGGCGACGAGGGCAGGCACACGAGCCTGCGAGGCGCCGTTGACGGCGGCGACCGCCAGGCGCTTCCGGCCGACGACGTGCGTGAGCCATGCCGCCGGCATGTTGAGCACGTTGCAGGCGACGGGTAGCGCACCCGAGCAGTCCGGATCACGACGGGGCTGGCGCCGAGATGGAGCGCCCACGCGGTCAGCACTCCTCCGCCAGCGCAGGCCGCGAGAACTTCGGCGGCCGCGCCTCGAAGAGCGAGGCGCGAAGCGACGGTCGCAGCTTGCGCCCAGGGCTTGTCCGCCGGCCCGTCACTCCCAGGCAGTGGCCCGAGACGATAATGCCGGGGCGGAGCCGGGCAGCGATTCCCCTGGCTGCGGGACAGCTGGGCCCAGGCCGATGCGCGCAACGGCGATCGAGGAGCGGTGGATTGGCTGCCATGGTCCGAGTCCGCTTGTGCAGGGGACCGGGCCAGGTTCGCGGCAAAAGGCCTGGGTTCAGCGAGAGGCGATCGGGCAGCGGCTGCACACTTGCGCGACAACCCGATCGGCTCGAATACTGACCAACGGCATCGTCGACTCCGGGGCTGACAAATATCGGCAGACGAGCGTGCGAGACGGCACAGTCGGCGGCGGCGTCTCCGTTCGGCGCCTTGGCTGCTTCGCCGCGTGGCGTCCGCCGACGATATCCATGAGTCGCTCGCGATCGGCGCCTGGATTCCTCGGCATCGGCAGCCCAGCGAGCCACGCCCCCACCTGGTTCTCTCATATGCGTGCGTTCTACCGGCAGGGCGCCATCCTCTGTGATCTGGCGGCGATGATCTCGTCGCGGTGGTCAATATGGGGCGCGCCGCTGGTCGGCCGAGGCGACACGTCGACCCCGCGCACGATCGCCCGCGCCGTCACCATGATCGGGAGTACGGGGCCGGCCACGGGCGCGCCTGGCGGGGAGGCTGGAGCGCGCGCGCCGCGTGGCGCCGACGGTCACTAGAGGGCAGAGTCTCTCGATGATGATTCTTTGGGACATCCAGGGGCACGATGGCCCAGCCAATCGCGCGCAGTAGCGCGTCGACCTTCGAGGGCAAGCGGCGATCAGCCTGGCGCCGTTCGGCCTCATAGGGTCCGGAACGTGCCCGTCGTGCTATGACGCGGCGATTGAGGAGCACTCGAACGGTCCCGTTCCCGGCGAACCCTCGCTTGAGATGCTCGTAGAGATGCGCGCGATCGCCTGCGACGATGATGAGCTGCTGAACCATCTCCGATGGGTCGTCGTGCCGTTTCGCCGCTGCGTCACGGCGCCCCGGATGACGCGCCGACGAGGTCTGCGCCAGGAACCGCGCGAGCGAGGTCCACGTTGCGCTCCCGCAGGCTGGGCACGTCCGGGGAGCTAATTTCAAAGCACTCGTCGCAATCGAGACACAGGGCGAGCTGTCGCAGCGGGAGATGCACCTTCGCAGCAAGCATTCGTCGACGGCTGATCATCGACGTGTGACCTCGGGAACTGGTACAGGGCCGAGCGAACCCGTGGTCGCTACTGTCACCTCCGTTAAGTTAAGAGCTGCTGGCCCGGTTTACGGGACGCCGCACCCTCAGCCGCCTCACGAGCTACGTAGAGCGCGCTCTTGCCACCGCGATAACCGGCGAGCCGGACGCGCCGCAGGATTTCGACGCCTGGAAGGTCCGGATCCTCGCGCAGCCACTGCGCGACCTGAGGCGCGTACAGCTCCACGGTCGACGGGCGCCCGGGCCGCGCGGTTGCGGAGCAGACATCATCTCACTAGAGCTAGAGCCGTCCATACGGCAGGACTCCACCGCAAATCCGATACCGGAATCGAATTCCAGAAAGATCAGTAACTTCTGCGGCGCTGGCCGGATGCAGCCTGGCGAGTCTCTGACCAAGCGATCATTCTCGAGCCAGTGCCGCTCTCAGGTTTCCGGAAAAATCAGTCGTTCCTGGAAGGGAAGCGGGTTATCGGCAGAAATCGCGACGCGCAGCAGCGCAGGCGGTCTCGCTACCAGGCGGTGAAGGGGGTGTGGCCACCATACGGTCCTTCAACCTCATCGGAAGGGCGGGCGACCAGATGGCTAACAGCCTCATCGTGAACCCCCCCTGCGTGAATTGGTCTTCCACCTCTGGCCCGCGTAACGGACTGGCTCATTCCGCTTCGCCTTCTGCCCGGGCAGGTCAAGCGCGTGTCGTCGGCTCTCATGCGCATCCAACCAACGGGGAGGCCAACCTGGGCACCTGGATGGCGCCAGTGAACTCGTATCCCAGAGCCCAACGGGGATCGAACTCTGTGAAGCTTAGGCGCGACCGGAACCGCGCATGGGAGCGCACGCCCTGACGCGCGACACAGCGGGCGGCGTGGAGGCGCTGCGGAAGGCCAGTGCTTGACCCGGACGTCTGCGGACGTGGTTCGCGCACGAGAAGGTCAGCGTGAAACGAGCGAGCGCCGGGGGGCAAGCGATGATGCGACTCGGACGAAGGGCCTCGCTGCGCGTCGCGTTCTACCTGCTCACCTTCGCTGCGACGGCCTATGCCGAGTGCGCGTGGGGTTGTATGCAGGCGCGCCCGGCGCCAGTGGTAGACCTCGACAACGACAAATCGGGGGTGTTTCGGGTACAGCGCGAGTGAGGCAGTGGCGAAACAAATTAAGCTGAGGCGATGCCACTTCGCGACCGCAGAAACAATCGCGACCGCGCCTACCGCAAGGTCGCTGGCTCTACACCTCCCGACACCGTGGAGCCGCGAGGGCCGAGGGGAAGTGTCGGTGACGAGGAGTCAGCGTGAAGCGAGGGAACGCCGAGGAGAGCGCACCTGCGCCCAGCCGGATTTCTGGAGGTCCGTCATGACGTCACGGCGGCGCCGCTCGACGTGGCGTCGCTCAGGCGTCACCCGCTGATAGATTCGGCGACGATCCACATTCCGGCGGTCGAGGATCACGACGTGCTCGCTCTCGCTGACAAGTTTCATGTAGTTATAGGTGCCTGGTTTCGTACGTGACACGATGAATAGCGAACCCGCCATAGCTGTCTCCCTCGGGTTCCTCCAGACCAGAGCAAGCGTCGAAATATCGGCGGCACGAATGTCGAGTCTCTTGGCGGGGCGATAGCGCGCAGCCTCTCAGCATCCCAGACGTCAGAAGCACTTGACGTGAAACTGAATGGACTTCTCGTCGGTGTGCGTCGAGGCAATGCCCTCCATCACTAACTGCTCCTTCGTGATGCGCGTGTCGCAAGCATCGCAGATCTCCCCGTCGGCTGGACCACCCCCAGAATCTCGGCATGCTGTTATATGGCAGACGGCTGTCATTTAGGACTCCGGCCGGCGCTCCACCGCAGCGGTGTCCAGGGGTGTTCTTCTTCAGCCGCTCGCGCAGCGCGTTGTAGGACTCCATGCGGATGACGCGGTCGAACTGCGTCCGGTAGCTCGCGACGAAGCTGATCCAGCCGACCACCACGTCGTAGATCCGCCAGCGTCCGTCGCGCACGTGCAGGCGGTAGTCGAGCCGGATCTCCGTGCCCCGCCGGGTCACCACCTTCGAGCGCACGGTGGCGAAGTTCCCCTCGATCGACTCGCCGACGAACGTGATCCTCTCGCCGCCGCACGCCTCGATCTGCGCCATGTAGGCGCGCTCCAGGATGTCCCGGAAGAGCGTCACGAACTCCGCCTGCTCCTCCGGCGGCAGCGCCTGCCAATGCTGGGAGAGCGCGCGCCGCGCGATCTCGTCGAAGTCGAACATCTCACCGGCGATCCGCCGGATCTCCTCGACCGGTCGGCCACGGGCGCGCCGGCGGCCTGGCCGTCCTGACGATGCTCAGGACGCGGACGACCGCCGCTTCCACGGCCTCACGCGGTCCCACGGCCGGCGAGGCCACCGCGGACTCGGCCACCAGCAGCCACGCCACCGAGATCGCGATTCCGATCCATGTCGTCGTCATCATCGTCCTCCGGGAGACCAACGCTAGGCCGTCGAGTCGGGCGAGACAATCGAGCGAATGCCTAGTAGGGCTCCGGGGAAACCCTTGATCAGAACTCATCGCGTCCCCATTTCCGGAATCTTTCCAGATATAGGAACTTTGGTTCTCGGAAACTAGATGGGCAGCGCCCTTGTCAAGACGAGTTGAGGCGCGATAGGTTTGGGAGAACGCAAGGCTTAGGAGGGGCAACAGACGATGCAGCTCGCACGCAGAATCTCACTGCTCGTCGCGTTCTTCCTGCTCGCCTCGGCTGCGACACGCCATCCCGGAGTGTGCGTGGGTGTTGTGGCCGCACGACCGCCTACGATTACACAAAGCTCGAACGCTTCGGAGGTCTATGACAGCCTTGCGTACAGCGAGGATGTCGCCCAAGGCGAACTCTGAACTCATGCACTGCGCTCGCCCGGTGCGACCGCCATCGTCCACAAGGGTGCTCTGGGGTGAATGACGTGTAGTCGAACCTGCGCGGGCCGAAGACGAGATCTCCAGGTTGGTTTTCTACGAACGACTGCTTTTCCGGAAGCCTGACCGGAGGAGCCCCGCCGTATGGACGGCTCTAGCTGCTAGTGAGGTGACGCCTGCTCCGCGACCGCGCGCGGCCCCGGGCGCGCCGTCAACCGTGGCGCCCTACGACGCCGCTGGTCGCGCAGTGGCTGGCGAGGGTCCGGACCTTCCAGGCGTCGAAAATCCTGCGGCGCGTCCGGCTCACCGGTATCGCGGTGGCAAGGCGCGTTCTACGAGCTCGTGAGACGGCTGAGGGTTGGGGCCCGCGCGGCCCTGACCAGTTCAGGGAGTCACTGGCAAAGATGAGCGGGTGTCCATCAAGCAGTCGCCCGCGAGGCTGCCGCCTAGACCGACGCGAGTATCACAGCTCGGGACGACGCGAATTTGAGGACTCCTCGTCTTCAATCGCCGGCGGAAAGTTCGACGCAACCGGATATTGATCCTGAGCGGGCTGATGGGCGTGATGTTCGCCGCGCTTGTGCTGTCGCTGGGCGATGAAGACCCTCAGGGGTTCGGATGGTCCGGCCGCGCCACCGTCTACCGGCCAGTCGAACGAGTTATCTGCCGTGCGGCAAGTTCCACGGGTTGAGGAAACTTTTTGCCGGAACCCGAACCCCGAGGCACTCCGCAGGTCGGGCCGGCCCCGAAAGCAGCGGTGTCGCCGACGCCTGAGCGGGCGCCGGTGCGCGGCTCCACGACGTCGAGCGCTCGGATGACCGAGCTCGAGCCAGCGGTCGCGGTCCGCACCCAAGCGCCCGTTGAATGACGCGGATGATCCACACGCGATCGATGACGCTCAGGTGACCGTTATCGGTATTCAGGTGATCTCTGTCGCGCTATTCCGACACTCAACTCACTTCACCGCGAGTGCCAAGCCCAGTAACGCCAGCGAAGCGCCCAGTATGACACTCCGCGCAATCAAGACCACGAACCCCACGCTCCCAGTGCCGCCACTGGCAGCGCGGTCGCGCGTCAATCGTCTTGGCGCCGGTTCCGGGCCTTCAGTGCTGAGCACTACGAGGCCGACTCGGATCAAAGCGAGGCCGGCGCATCACCAGCTGGAACGCGGGCGCGGCGCGTCTGTACGGCTACGCAGAGGCGGAAGCGATCGGTCAGTCGATCTCGATCATCACGCCGCCCGAGCTCCGAACGAGCTATCACAGATCTTCGACCGGCTTCGACGGGGTCGGCGAATCGAAAACGTACGAGACGGTGCGGATGAAAAGGACGGCACCCGGGTCCAGGTGTCGCCTTCACCGTGTCCCCGGTCCTGGACTCCACACACGGGGTAGTCGGCGCGTCGGCGATCGCCAGGACATGACCGAGCAGAAGCGGATGGAAGAGGCGCTCCGGAAGGCCGACTCGCCCTCGGCGTTGTGGGCGAGTGTGGCCACGGCGGCCGCTCACGGATCAACAACCCGCTCACCGTCGCCCTAGGGGAAGCCCAGCTGGCAATGAGAGCGACGCGGCACCGGTCGCCTCCAGCACTGCATCGAAGCGCTCGAGGCGCATCCGGGACGTCAGTCCGGACCATGAACCAGATCACTCACTTGGAGCGGGCCGAGCCGTCGAAGAACCTTCCGGAGATGCCTCGACCTCCGAAAATCGAGCAGCGACGCGGTCGACCAGGGGAGCCCTGACGGGTCAGACGGTTCCCGGGGCTCGCGGTGGTATTCCGGTGGGCACGGGGCGTGCGCCAAAGGAGGGCAATCACCCGGGATGAAGGGGCTGGCGGGCGACTTCTGCACGACCGGCATGGAACATTCGCCCACGAGTACCACCGGCTTCCGCGTGGAGCCGACGCCGTGGCGTGCGGTCCAGGTGCCGCACGGGATGCGTTGCGCAGGTCTCGGAATAGCCTCGCGGGATTCACGATCCGAGAATCACGCTCGAACGAGGTGGAATGACATCAGACTTAGTCGCGAGCCACAAGACGATGAGTCCAACGAGGAATAGCGAAAAACAACAACAGCATGAGCTTGATTTCAAACTGGTCTCGCTCGGAACGCCGCTTGCCACTCTCCAAAATCTTCACGCGGAGCGCATCGGCAATTCGGTGATCACTCCTCGGCGCTCGTGCGCTGGGCCTGACAACAGTTGGTGATCGGGCGGCGCTGGAGCTAAGCCGCTCCTCGAGAAAGAGGCGGCCTCTTCGCCGAAGCCGATCGTCTTCAAGTCGAAGCAAGGTCAACCAGCGCTTGAGCATTTGCTCCATTTAATCGTGCAGTGTCGCTGCGGCGAAATATTGGTGTCCGCGGGCGATTACCTGTAAAGCGATCATCGGTCACCACCCGATTGCCTAAGCCCAAGCCCGAGAAGAAGCCCGCGACGCCGGAGCGCCGGAGCCGACGCCGACTCGACCTTGCCGATGGAACTCAGGATCGGAGATCGTCTGGTCGACGAGACAGAGGATGGGAAGTTGTGAGCCGGCCGGATACGACTGCAGGTGGCGAGGACGCGCGCGTTCGCGTGCACGAGTCGGCGTGCCGCTGTCACTGATCTACCGGAACCTGCGGCGCGCACGAAGCGCGTAGCGTCAGACGAGCATGATGGTCTTGGCCGATCTCGAGGACTTCGAGCGAGCACGCCCGCGCGGGCGCGACTTGACCGGCGGCGCTGGCCTGGAGCCCGCGCAGCTGAAACGGCCACCTTCCTCACCGTCGCCGCCGCCTCTGGGCGCGTCACCTTCGAGCGGTGGGTGACGCCCGAAGATGCCGAGCCAGGCCTCTGCTTATGCTCTCGCTCGGCTGGACTGACCAGCCCGAGATCGCCCACCAACTGGCGCTCTAGTCAAAGCATGGACCTGCCCACTAAGGGCGTTGCCATTGCCAAGGCCCGATCTGGGCGACTCTCCTCTCCTGGGAATCGATTTCTCGGGCGCTCAAAGGTCATAGATATCCCTGTCGTTCACTGGGATGGCACCATCAAGTGCTCGAGGACATCACCGCTTAAGGCCTGCGCTGAGTCTCAAAGCAGTGAGTCTCATGCACAACGCGAATGATTGACAGTCGTCATGGTGACAACCGTGCTGGTTTCCACGCGTGGCGTTCGGCTGACTCCCCGCCCTGCAATCCAACCCGAGGTTGTCCATGCAATCGCATTGCTGGATCTGGTCGGAGACAAGTGGACGGGCTCTCGACGACGCGCTTGATGGCTGCGCTGTTGCTACATCTCAAATCTCAGGAACAAGGTCCAAGGTTGTCCCCTGTCAGAGCGCGAGGAATTACGAAGCAGCTCAGAAGTGATCTGGGCCCGCTTCTACTCAGCTTGAGTGCAGTCACTATTGCGGGGCCTGCATCGGCCACCGCTGTTGTCTGTGCCGGACAAAAGAGGGGCCGCAGCATGATGCCCCGGACGCGGGAGCTCTAACTCAGTCTGCTGTGACTCCCGCCGGGCATCGCCCTATCGGGGCCAGCGCGAGCGTGCGGTGGTGCTGCCGGGCGTGATGCCGAGGGGATGCTGAGCCATCCGTACTCGTCATCGCCCCGGGGGAACGACCCTGCAGGCCGCCGCATTCCTTTAGCGCGCCGGGCCACACCGTGACATCGATCGAGGCGCGGTCGCCCTTGTTCGTCGTGGCTACAGCCAACGGTGGCAAGATGACTTGGACTTTCGAACCGTCAGATGCCCGAATATCGACCCTTCCGCTGTTGCGATCAACATCTGTGATCTCGCCGGTAACGACGTGGCGCACGACCCCACCAGCGACGCTCGGGTTAGCGGACGCTCCGGGTGACGTCATAACGACCGGATGCTCCAGTCGATGACGGTAGCGTTGTTGTCGTGGTCCCGGGCGTCGTGTGCTGGGCGCATCCGACGGCGACGAGTAGAAGTCCGGTGCCCAAGACGGTTAGACGAGTCAGAGGTTTCATGATGCGAGTCCTCCCAATGAGGCCAGGCAGCATTCTGGCGTGCCACGGAAACGTCTCTGAAGCGAATCGCGGCGCCCGTGCTTTAGGTCCACTCCCAAGGTGCTGGATAATCGGGAGACGAAATTGTTATGCGGGCGGGCGCGGCATGATTACCCGAAAGACAGCCGTCGGACAACTTCGCACCTACCGCCATGGAACAAGCCTCACGGGCAGCGTGTAAGGTTCGTCCTGCGTCTTTGGGTGGAAGTTGGATCGAGGCGCCGTGTCCTCCCGATGGAGCTTCAGGTCGGCGACCGACTCTCCGACGCGACCGGCGAGTGGGAAGCGATCGGTCCACCGTATACGACGGGGCCGGTGGGACGGACGCCCGCGTTCGCGTTCGTGAGGGTGGGCAAGCCCGGCGGGCACCGAGATCCGGACCTGACGGGCGTCAACGAGCGGATAGCGCGTGAAGCGAGGGATGAAGCTCACCGATGTACTGCGCATTGTTGGCGCTTCCTCCCTCGAATAACCACGAGCGCTGAGCCGCCCGCACTCCGGGCCCGGCGTCTGGGCGCGCGCTTCCATCCCCGTAGTGGCGTAGGTCAGGACCGCGCGCCCACGGGCGCTGGCGGCCCGGGAGCGCCGGATCCACCGCCGCACGCGCGCCAGCGCCTGACTCTGGGGAACGGGACTCGCGTCGGTCGGTAGCGGGTCTGCTACCCGGTTCAAGATCAAACTCCCTCGAATCGCAGATACCGGTAGGGCCCAGCGCCGCCGCCCCCACGTCCTCTTCACAGTCACGCCAGGGTTTGCCGCAAACTCATCACCAGCTCGCGCACCAGGTGCGGGGTTGTCGCGGTCCCGCTCCGCGACCTTCAAGCAGCGGTACGGACGGGAGCGTTCGCGGCATCGTCTTAAGCGAGACCTCGTAGGTGCCCGTTCTCGGATCGGATCGTCGGTGCCACAGTGCGGCCCCGCGCCCCGCCCCCCACTTCCGGGCTTCTCCGTCCCACAGCTCGTCAACTTTAGGGATCCGAGACCTTCGCGAGTTCACGAGCGTCGAGGGATCGAAGGGGTTCGGAGGACCCGAGAGGAAGCGGAGGAGGCCGCGAGGTTCTGCGAGAGTACCTCGAGCCGTGACTGACCGATTCGGCCGCCTTCTCCTCGCCACCCTTGAGGCCGCGCGTTCAAACGCGGATCTCCCCGTGCGCCGCGCTCACTCTTTTAGGGGCTCGACTCCTGGCGTGGTATCGGCGCCGTCGATGGCGGCATGGGCGTGATGCGGAGGTCTCTGGGCGAGTCGACGGCTATGCCATCACGAGGTAATACGACGTCAGACTTACTCACGAACCACAAGGCGCTGAGTCCGACGAGAACAGCCAGAAACAACAACCAACACATGATCTTGCTATCAACCGTCTTCATCGGAACACCCGTTTCTAAGTATTTCCTCCAGGCGGAGCGCGTAGCCAATACGGTGAATCCCCCAAAGCTCGCCGGACATCACCCTGTACCAAGCGATGTTGATTTCTCACCGAATCGTTGAGGGCGATATGCGTTCAACCCGAGCTTCTTTTTGGCAAAAGATCCTCTTCGTCCGCTCTCTCGACAGCTCCTGCGTCGGGGCGACGGCGTCGGGATCGGGCCATGACTCCGCCGGCAGCGCCGCTTGCACAGATTCGTGCAGCTGACGACTAGGCCAACAAGAACACCTCTCCGCAAAGCTTCCGCGCAAATGGGGCTTCGGAGCTGCTACGGTGCGCGCTTCCGCCATCCGCCGCCCCAAAGCGAGAGTGGCACTTGGTGATCAAATCAGTTCCCGGCTCCCAGAAGCACCACGCGGAATTGACCCTATTGGCCAAGTTCCCACTGACGCGAAAAGCCCCGGCCTACGTTTTATCAGGCGGCTGGAGATGGCCCAGAATTCCGGCGCCTTCTACTGCGGTCTTGTAAGCTGTATCGTGCGGACAGCGGTGTTGCCTTTGGAACGTGCTCTTTGAAACAGCACCTCACACGGGCTGGATTTCGCCAGTTTTTCGGGCGACGGTGTTCGGGCAGGACATTCCGGGTACGGCAATCGCGGCAATCGGAAGAGCCGAGACCGTCAGAGATCAAGTGATGCATGGGAAGGTGGCGCATGATCGGGAATCCGCGAAACGCCATCGCTCACGTACTCGGCTTTCGCCACATGGGAATTCGACAATTCTGCGCAACGAAGACAGCCGGTCGCCAACCCGTCACAACGTAATGGCGCGCCGCGTGATATCCAGCCGCCCGGGCGGCATACGACCAAAGTCCGATTGACCGCCGAGACAGACCTTCTACGATGCCGAGACACGCCCCTTCTACGATGTGGTCGTGCTCTTCAAAACAGGAGGCTGTATGAAGTGGAGGAGCGGTATGCGCCCGCCGGAGGCAGAAGCGGAACGGGCTCTCGCGAGGGTCCTCGCTTTCCTGGCCACTCTGGTCATTGCAGGGTGCGCGACGAGCTATAACTACGCCTACGACCCTACTACACGCGTTCGCAGAACTCAAGAGCTACGCGTGGGCGACCCCTCAACCTCACTCCCTCGTCGAGACGAACGTCCGGTTCATCGCAGATCCGCTGCTCGAGCAGAAGGGGTTCACGCAGGCGACGGATAAGCCCGACTTCATCATCGCCATCGTGTACGCGAATGAATTGTTCAGTCAAGGATATGAGCTTCAGACGCTAACGCTGAAGGTCTACCGGGTCAGCGACCAGATCCCCGCTCTGGAAAGGGACAGCGTCGGGTTCCATCAGCACGGACGCGACCTCCAAAGACCTGCGGAAGGCCGTTGAGACTACCCTGGCGACTTTCCTCCGAAATAGAACAAGATCAGGCGTCGGCGACCTTCGCGTTAGCCCGCTTCTCCTGCACACCGTCGACGTACACGACCTCCTCCGCGACCTCCGGTAGACGCTCAGAGTGCGTCCAACCGTCGGAAGCTGTGCTCCGCCACCAGCAGCGCCTCTTTCCAGATTCATCGGCCCCGGTCCCACCGTACCGAATCAGCAATCTGTTCTTAAACATAGCGAGGACGATCTTGCAGCGGAGATCCAAGAAGGACCGGTTCAACTGATCCCACGTCTAAGGGACCGGAGGCGCTCACGAGCTGCTTCAGCGGAAGTTGTACGACGAGACGATCACCGATCCGGAGTCAGCGGCAACAGGTGCCGCCCAACCTAGGGCTTTTGGCGAGGTTCCCTATAGGGAAATGCCTATTGATCGGAAATATCAATATGCGAATTATGTCTATATGGTCCCCGATGCCGTTCGACAACCTCATTCGGCACCGGATCGACGACGACCACCTTCCGCGTGACCGCAATGATTGAGCTGTGGCACGGTGACGGCTTCGGACATACCTGCGATGGGTGCGGGCTCACGATCGCCACAGCCGACACGGATGAGCCTGATTTGCGCGGATGATTGGAGAGCGTTTCGCTTTCACGTTGACTGCTTCCAGGTCTGGGATGCCGAGAGGCAGGCCAGGGACGACCAAGACGGCCTGCGCGGTGGAGCGATCTAGAATCCGTGCTAGTCTCCCGCATTCGACCGTGCAGGAGAAACCACGATGGTGTCCGACGAGTCTCTGCGCCTTCTGATCCGGGCGAAGCTTGCGAACGGCGTGCTCCCCGGCCAAGACTGCACGAAGGTGTTCGGCGGTGTGTCCAACGGCGAAACCTGTGACGGATGCGGCGAGATCATCGGAAGACCGAGCTGGTGATGGACTGCATTGGCGAGCACTACCCCAAGACGCAAGGATGCGAAGGCGCTGGCCGGGTTGGTTTCACTTGGCCGACCATACGGCCGTGCAAGAATTGACTCAACCTCAACGTGGTCCGGGATGACCCGACGCCACGTCGAGGCTGCGCCCAGAGATCACGCCAGGTCGAAGCGATCGAGGTTCATCACCTTGGTCCAGGCCGCGACGAAGTCCTGGACGAACTTCGCCTGCGCATCCGAGCTTCCGTAGACCTCCGCCAGGGCGCCGGAGCTGGGAGTTCGAACCGAAGACGAGATCGACGCGCGTGCCGGTCCACTTGAGTTCGCCCGTCTTGCGATCGCGCCCTTCGAACACGTCCTTGGCGTCCGACGCCGGCCTTCCACTCCGTGCCCATGTCGAGCAGGTTCACGAAGAAGTCGTTGGTCAGCGCTTCCGGCCGCTTGGTAAAGACGCCGTGTTTCGTCCCTCCGGCTTTGGTGTTCAAGACACGCATGCCGCCGATGAGCACGGTCATCTCCGGCGCGGTCCAGCGTGAGCAATTGCGCCTCGATCAACCAGCAGCTCCTCGACGGTACGGCGTACTTGCCGCCGAGGTTCGCGGATGGCTTCCGAAACTTGTGATCGCTCTGGAGGGCCGTGAAGAATGCCGGTCGCGCCGGATTCTCTGTCAAGAGGTCGCCCCTTGTGGAGGCTTGCCCTCGACCTCGGCCCGCTCAGGTGGGTGCATCGAGCAGACCGTCCAAGGAGGGCGGTCGACTGGGTTGACACGCTCGCCGCGGAGGCCTTTTTAACTTTTGCCGATAGACCCAGCGTCCGGCGTGCACAGGGGAAAGCAGATCTTGATACCGCATCGATACTCATAGCGCGCAGGCGACGATCATCGCGGTTGTTCGTGGCATACAACCTTTTTCATTACGTACTTTTTCTCCTGGTGACTCGATCCGAGGGATGCGAGCAAGATCGGCCACGAGTTGAATCGAATTCGAGCAGCGCCAACTGATCGAGTGGACACCGCAGCCGACCGACTTTCTCAAGCACGACGACGAGAAGCGTACATATGATGACGTGTTCGGCACGTATCGCGACGAGCAAGCGAACTACAGCACGTGCGTCTTTCCCCGCGTCGCGTTTTCGCGTCCCTACGAAGCCGAATACGTTCTTCTGAAGCCGAAGGACGGGATGCGGCTGTTGGATCTCGGGTGCGGATCTGGCGCGGCGGCCTACTACCTCGCCAGCCGGCGAGATATCGAAGTTGTGTGCGTGACCAATTCATCCGTGCAAGCGGACATCTGCCGGCGGAAATTTGCGAAACTGGTGGGCGCGGGCAGGTGATCGTTACCGACTTCGACAGCCTCGATCTCCCGAGTGAAAGTTTTGACGCCATCTATGCGCTCGAATCGATCGGCTACACCAAAGACCTGGACGCTTGGCTGGCGCGCTGCTGGCGGATGCTCAAGCCGGGAGGAAGCCTGTTGATCCGCTCACCGGGGTCGCTGGATCATTGTCGGCGTAAGGAGGATTACCTGAGCGTCACCGCCTTCTTCGACAACTGGCGCTACAATTTTGTCGGCGCCAATCTTCTCGTCTACAAGATGCGCCGATTAGGCTTCAACCCGATCCGCTATCGGCGACTGCCATTCTGGGCCTGGGGCCTCACGTGGAACTTCATTCAGCACATGGTGTTGTGGCGGTACCGCCTGAAGATGCGCACATCTTCGTGGAAGCGTTAGAATCGATCATTTGGCGAACGTCGAAGGCGCGTTCAGCCATTGTCTTTGGCAATCGTCCTACAACAAGCGGTGCGCTTTCGCCACCAAAACCTAAGGCGTACACAGTACTCTCAGCCCGTAGTGTCCGCTGCACTCAGAGCCAGAGTGCTCGGCGTGATCAACGATGAACGACCTCGATCACTTGGGCCACCAGTCAATCTCTCGCCTCGCCTTCGTGGAGATCCCTCGTCTGCTGCGCTTCGGATCACCCCTGCCGCCGCCTGAACTTCTTCGTGTAGCCGGCGGTGGTTAGAGCGCGTGCGGGTCGGCGCGCCGCACCGTGGGCAACCCCCAACCGCTCCGGCGACCCGGCGGTGCGCCCGAACGTCGGCGGTGCTCACCGTTGCGTCGACCAGGGAATCCGGACAGCGGCTCAACCAGTACGGGATCATCTCTCGGTCATGCGCCCGAGTCGTCTGCATCGCCGACCAGTCGTCCCCGCCCGGTGGCATCCGGAAGATCGCGCGCGGCGAAACCAGGCTCTCGTAGGAGCTGCTCGACTCTGCACCATAAACGCGCTCGAGTCGCTGCGCTTGGGTCTCGCCGGAGCTGCTCGTCGTGGCGTGTGTGGTCACTGCCGACATCTCTAGGCCGATCCCCTGAATCCTCTGACCAGCGTTCGCGGAGCAGCTCGCGCGCGAGCTTTGCGGGATGTTTGTCGCCCGCAAGCAAAGACAGCAAGCGCGCCTATTGCTGGGGCCCCGCACGGACGCGTGATCGAACTTGGTTGCGCTGAATTCAAGTATGCGATTTCATTTCGCGCTGATCGGGCGCGGCAGAGTAGGCCTGCGCGTTCGTTGCTTGCGGCGCCTGCGTTTGAGTGGAAACGACCATCGCGCCGGGCACCCGGTGGGAGCGCACTCCCCTGCAACGCCACGCGGCGCGCGCCGTGGGAGGCGCTTCAAACGACCGGTTCCTTCCGGCGCCTCCCAAGTGGTCGCGCGCTTGGCGCGCTCTCGAGTTCCTCGACGATGATCTCGCGGCGTTCCGCCAGAAGGCGCCTGCGCTTCCTGAGCGCGCGTGAGGAGCAGCGCGCCGAACCTGAGCTGGTGGCGCAAGCGCCCCGTACCGACCAGATACCGATAGGCGATCAGACCCCCGAGCGGAAGCGAGAGGAAGAAGGCGAGCGCCCAGCGGAGACTCGGCAACCCATCCGACCAGCGCCGTCTCGAGCGCCCAGAAGAGCGGGAACGCGACGATGCTTGTGAGGAGCCGGATTGTCGCGTAGTCCGTCTCCCGGCGAGCCATCCGGCCCGCGAGCCACCCGGGTAGGTAGTACGGCAGGAAGTTGCACCGCCGCACCGTAGGCGAAGAGCGGCAGGCCCACGATCGCCTGCCTTGACCGCGCCACCCGCCGCCGCGCCGGTGCGTGCTCGAGACCAGTCCGCACGGCCTCGTCGCGGAGTCGGTAGGCCGCGAGGAGGGCGCGGTAGCCAAGAATCCGCTGCCAGAGCCGCTCGATGCGCTCGGGGTCCTGTTTGCGGAAGTGCTCGATCGCGTCCACGATCGACCCAGAGAGCTGAAACGGGTCGATCTGCCGGCCCGAGAGCCCGCGCTCCTCCCACAGCTCCCGCTCGAGCTTGCCGTGATAGAACTCCTGCACGGCGCGCGCGAGCGCCGCCGTGTCGATGCGCTCGACGTGGACGACCTCGTGCTCCATCGCCCACTGGATCGCCGTCGTCGAGCGTATGCAGCGCCTTCGCCGGCTCCCTCGCGGTACACGGCGAGGTACGACGAGAACGGCGACCGGTTCGCCGAAAGAGACGAGGACGCGTCCCCGGAACCTCTTGCGGGCCTCGAAACTGAAGCCCTACCGGCACGACTGTGAGGCGCCCGCGGGCCTGCGCTTCGTAGCCGAGCGCGATCCGCGCCGCCCCCGTCTTGATCCGCTGCACGTGCGCCTCCGCGCGGGTGGCGCCTTCGGGGTAGATGGCGATGAGCCATCCGCGGTCGAGCGCCTGGTCACACGCCGCGAACATCTCCGTGTTGCGGTCCATTTTGCCCGGGTCGTCCGCCTTCCGGTAGATGGGAATCACTCCCAACGCGAGGAGGAACCGCGCGATGAGCCGGGTTGCGGAAGAGCGCGGCGGTAGCGAGGTAGTGCACCTTCCGCGGGAGCACCGACCCTACGAGCAGCGAGTCGATCAGGTTGTTCGGATGGTTGATGCAGAGCAGCACCGGACCCATGGACGGTACCCGCTCCGGGTGCCGGACCTCGACGCGCTCGAAGAAAAACCAGATCCAGAACCTCGCGATCACCCTGACGACGACATAGAAGGCGTCCACTATTTCGTCCTTCGGCTATTTTCGTCCTTCTGCCAACCCCACCCGGATGCCGAGCACAGCGGCGCCTGCGTCCGCTATGACGAACTTTCAGAACGGCACGCGCGGCAATGCCCGCCGTCCAGAAACGCCGCGGCACGACGTTCCATGTCGTGCCGCACCGTGAGTGAGCGTCTTCAGCGCGGCCGTCGATACGCTGCCTTCTGTGCCGACTCGGAGCAGAGCGTGGTGTCGTTCGTGCGACGCGCCCGAGACGCTGACGACTTCGTGCTCGGCGTATGCAACTTCACGCCGGTGCCGCGCCACGCCTACCGGGTCGGGGTCCCGCGGCCGGGCTATTACCGAGCTGATCAGCAGTGACGCGGGCGAGTATGCGCGGCAGCAACCTCGGCAACGCGGGCGGCGCCTGGGCCGAGCCAACGCCGTGGCAGGGACAGCCGCACTCGCTCACGCTCACGTTGCCCCCTCTTTGCCGTCCTGGTCCTGAAGCCGTCTGACCAGTGTTAACTTCACTGAGCAATCCACGGGCCTTCTCCTGGCGCCTCAGAGGACAGGGCGCCGTCTGTCGCCCATCCGCTGATCCTCCGATGAGCGCGGCCAGCCGTACCGGCTGGCCTCTCAGGCGCCCGGAGCCTCCGGCGATGTGCGTTTCCGAGGGCGCGAAGTCCGCGCGCTCGAGGATGGCGGCGGTCATCGGCCGCCCGCCGAGAACGGCGCTGAGCTGCTAGTCCGTCCGCGATCGGACCATGCTCGGCCCGGAACCGGACGATCGTTTCGACCTCGCTCTCGCTGATGCCGATCAATTCAAGCAACTCGCGAGCATTGGCCAAGTTGACCCGAACCCTGTTCGTCATGGGGACCTCCTCGATCGGAAGGATGTCAGCGAGCCAGGGTGAGACTGGCGGCGGGCGGCGCAGTCGGAAGTTCACGTCGGCGCAGTCGCGGGCGACGCACGTCGCCTCATATACTGCAAGGATCGTCCAGCGCAGGTTCCGATGTTCTGTTCAAAAATTGGCCACCTTTGGCGTCATGGAGTGTGTTGCGAATCGCGCTCTTCACTACGGTGTTGAGGCAGCTTGGCGACGCCGCGACGCGCCGAGATCCGCCAACACGTCCCAGATCTGGGCCGAGTTGGTGGCATCTGGAGAAGCGACGTCGATGGGGCCACCACGGCGTCACCCCGCAAGTACCGCAAAGAGCGAAGGACGGTTCGTGATGGCGACAACGCGACGATCATCGCCGCTTCCCAGCTTATCCGCATCAACAGCAGCGGCGCGGCTTCATGCGCCTGTCACGTGTGGGAGGCGGCTGGCGAAGGGTGACCGTCAGGCCCAGGACACGCCTGCGCGCGGCGGGCATCAGCAGTCGCCGACCGGCGCGGCCTGCAGCGGATGTCTGAGCGCAATTCTGGCGGGTCGGCGTGATGGCGGCGACGCAAAACCTCAGGAAACGGGCGAAGAACTCCTCGACGGTTATCACCGGAGGCACCACAGAGCTATACTGACCATCACCAGTGGCGTACAACGCGTGGTTCCAGTGCATCAACGGCTGCCCCGGCCAGTTCGACCTCCGCGAGGTCATCTACCGGTGCCCCACGTGCGGAGACCTCCTCGAGGTCCAGCACGACATGGACGCGCTGCGCTCGCGATCGGCCGCCGCGTGGATGCAGCTCTTCAAGGACCGCACGCACGGCAACGTCTATCCGTACGGGTCGGGCGTCTGGAGCAAGAAGGAATGGGTCGTGCCCTTCATCAACAACGAGAACATCGTCTCGATGTACGAGGGCAACTCCAACCTCCTGTGGGCCGACCGTTACGGCAAGCAGCTCCACGTCGAGGACCTCGTGGATCAAGCAGTGCGGCAACTCGCACACCGGATCGTTCAAGGATCTCGGCATGACGGTCCTCGTGTCGATCGTGAAGCAGATGATGGCGAGTGGCGTGCCGATCGACGCCGTGGCGTGCGCGTCGACCGGGTGACACGTCGGCGGCCCTCGGCGCCTATTGCGCGGCGGCGGGCATTCCAGCCGTCGTGCTGCTGCCGCAAGGACAAGGTCTCGATCGCGCAGCTCGTGCAGCCGCTCGCCAACGGTGCGCTCGTGCTCTCGCTCGACACGGACTTCGACGGCTGCATGGCCGTCGTCCAGGAGATCACGAAGGAAAAGCGGCATCTATCTGGCCAACTCGATGAACAGTCCTGCGCATCGAGGGCCAGAAGACCGTCGCCATCGAGATCGTGCAGCAGTTCGACTGGGAAGTGCCGGACTGGATCGTGATCCCCGGCGGCAACCTCGGTAACGTGCACGCGCTCGGCCAGGGCTTCGCGATGATGCACGAGCTCGGGCTGATCAACAAGCTGCCTCGGATCTGCCTCGGCGCAGGCCGAGCGGGCCAATCCGCTCTACCGCTCGTTCCAGGACGACTTCAAGACGTTCGAGCCGGTGACCGCGAAGCCGACCCTCGCCATGGCGATCCAGATCGGCAATCCAATCAGCGTGAAACGCGCGATCCGCACGCTGCAGAGGTTCAACGGCGTGGTGGAGCAGGCGACCGAGCAGGAACTGGCCGACGAAGCGGCGCGCGCGGACCGCACCGGCATGTTCAACTGCCCGCACACCGGCGTGGGTCTCGCGGCGCTGCGCAAGCTCGTCGATCGCAAGCTCGTCCGCGCGAACGATCGCGTGGTCGTCATCTCCACGGCCAACGGCCTGAAGTTCGCCGACCAGAAGGCGGCGTATCACATGGGTGCGCTCGAGGAGTCAAGCCGACGCATCGCAATAAGCCCGTCGAGCTGCCGGCGGATCCGAAGCGCGTCGCCCGCGCCATCGCGCGCCACGTCGACAAAACGAAGCTGCTGGCGTCCTGATGAGCGACCCGCTCGAGCCGCCGAAGAAACCGCTCGGACCGAGCACGATGTCGGTGCACGGTGGCGAGCCGCGCCGGAAGCCGGCGCACTCGCTGACGACGCCGATCGTGCAGACGGCGACGTACACGTGGGCGTCGAGCCAGGAAGTGAAGGACCACTTCGACGGCAAGATCGACGAGCGCAACAACTACGGCCGGTACGGCAACCCGGACGCAGCGCATCGCGGAGTCGAAGCTCGCCGCGCTCGAGGGCGCCGGCGACTGCCTCCTGTTCGCGAGCGGCATGGGCGCCATGACGACCGCGCTCCTCGCGCTGCTCTCGCGCGGTACTCACGTCGTCGTCACCGACGACAGTTACCGGCACACGCGTCAGTTCCTCAACGGCATGCTGCCCCGTTACGGCGTCGAGGTGTCCACCGTCCCTGCGGGCGACTACGACGCGCTGGAAGACGCGATCAGCCGACAACCCGCGTGCTCGTGAGCGAGTCGCCAACCAATCCCTTACAATCGCATCCTCGATCTCGAGCGCTTCGCGGCGATCGGGCGCAAGCATCGTGTGAAGACCATCATCGATGCCACGTTTGCCACCCCGTACAACGCGCGGCCGCTCGAGTGGGGTGTGGACCTCGTCATGCATTCCGCGACGAAGTATCTCAGCGGCCACAACGACCTGCTCGCGGGTGCCGTGCTCGGCTCGCGCGATCTCGTGGGCGAGCATCCGCGCGCTGCAGGCGACGACGGGCGCGACCGTGGATCCGTTCGCCGCCTATCTCCTCGTGCGCGGCCTCAAGACGTTCGCGCTCCGCATGGAACGCCAGAACACCAGCGCGCAGGCGCTGGCGGAATTCCTCGCCGCCCACTCACGAGTGTCGGCGGTCCACTACGCGGGGCTGCCAAGCCACCCTGGCCACGACATCGCGAAGAAGCAGATGCGCGGGTTCGGTGGCGTGGTGTCGTTCGAAGTGCACGGCGATCTGGATACAGCCTCGCGGGTGGTCGACGCGTGCATGATCCCCTATATCGCCGCGTCGCTCGGCGGAGTGGAAAGCCTCATCGAGCAGCCCGCCGATCATGAGCTTCTACGAGCTCGACGACCGAGGAGCGCCTCGAGATCGGCATCAAGGACAACCTCATTCGTTACGCCGTTGGCATCGAGGATGCGGACGACCTCATGGCCGACCTCGCGCAAGCCCTCGACCGAGCGTTCGGGGACTGACCCAGGAGATTCTGCACCGAATCGACGAACACGGTCGTCGTGGATACCGCCCTATCGGCGAAGTGAACGTGGCGGGTCTCCTGCATACGGGCGTGGCGCGACGCTTTAACGGGAGACGCGCCTCAGGAGTATCACCGTGGTCGCGCCATTCTGGGATCAGGATCGCGTGGCGCAAGTTCGGTGGTGGCCCCAACGGGATTCGTACGCTAGTGGGCCAAGACCTCACCTTTCAGATTAACGGCGTGGCTACTCGCTAGCGAATACCGCCTCGAACGGGATTCGGTAGTCAGGCTAGTTGTTCGGACACCTTGACCCCCGGCTTGGCACGTCGCGCCATATTCCGCATGGATCGTCCTATTCAGGTTCTGGTGTCTGGTCAGAATTGCCCAGGGGGCTATTTAGGCAGGAGGCCGGTCTTTGTTCGACAGCGACGACAGACTAACTGTACTGACGCCCTCTAGTCGTGGAGGACGGGGCGCGGCGCCTCCCGTCCCTCGCCGCTTGTCGTCACGCACGTTGACCGTCCTCTCCCGGCCCAGACGCTGATTCTCAGCGTTTGGCTGTCGCCCGTTTGCCGTTCAGCCCCTGCAGGTTTCCAGACGGCTGATACCTTCCTTCACCTGCGCGACGCGCCCCGCTCCGCTTCTGGCGAACGGCCCTGGCCTGGCTCTCGATGTTGGCGAAAAGCGCTGGGTGACTTTCTCGCTTCAGCCCCACCCAGATAAGCGCACGGAGGACGATCTGGAGGCTCACTGGCAGCTTGAGCACGGTCGTCGCCTTGCCCGCGATGACGCGAGCCTGATCCAGCACGTCCTGCGAAAGAATGAGGAGGAGTCTCGTCTTGTTCTCGAGTAGCATCATCAGGCTCTCCGTGCCTAACAGAGTCACGCACTTGCCCGTTCAGCGCCGTCACGGCTTCGTTCTCCGGCGAAGACCGGGGCGCGTCCCGGTCGGTACCGGCACGGCCCCGGCCTGGCCGTCCTCGCATCAGGCGGCCTTGACTTCGATCATTCTCGGCACCGCAGCGCGCGGCGCGGGGATCCTCACCTCGAGCATGCCGTTCGCGTACTTCGCCTCCACCTGGGCGCCGTCGACGCCCTCGGGGAGCGCGAAGCTCCGCTCGAACCCACCGTACGCGACCTCGCGGACGAAGTAGTCCTTGTCCGCAGTGTCAGGCCCGGCCTTGCGCTGGCCTTTGACGGTGAGGACGTTGTCCATCCAGGACACCGCGACGTCCTTCGGATCCACGCCCGGCAGGGCGAGCTGGATGACGTACGTGCCGTCCTCGATCCGCCCCTCCGCGGCGGGGAGCCACGACGCAGGGCGCTGAACGGCCTCGTCCGTGACGCCGTCGCACGAACCTCAAGAACAGGTCATCGACATCGTGGTGGAAATGGAATTGCCGGGTTGGAGACCAGCGAAGCATGGTGCTCATCGTATTCCTCCATCGGGGCAGTAAGTCGTTCGATTACTTGTCGTTCTCGATGCTGACTTCGTTGCCGGAGTACTTGCCGAACAGAATCCGGTCGCCGGCCTACACCTCCTTGACGGGACGCGGCCGCGCTGCCCCGTCCAATCCTCTTCACTCCCCGAGTCATATCATAATATAAATTATATATCAACTATAGAATCATATAAGATCTCCAGTGGACTCGTGATGTCGACGCCAGACAGACGTGATGACGAAACGCTGAGGATCAGCGTCTTGGCAGGGAGATGACGATGTCGAAATGGATAGGGATGACAATCGCGCCCGCGGTGACCGGTCGCTTTCGGAGCCTGGAGGGTCGTCCTTTGGGCATATCCAGCTCAGTGATGCTCCCCGAGTCTGCGCGGCTAAGGCTGTTGGAATTGGGGTCAAGTTTCGTCACCGCATTGGCGGAACAGAGGCGACCGATGCCCGGCCTCAATGAGCGCCGCGAGAGGGCCAGATGACGTGGATCGAACGGAAGCAGGGAATGGATGGTGGCGCCCGGAAGAGATCGTTACGAGATTCGCGGAGGATGGGTTCTGAAGAATGCCGATGGGCCTGGTGACCAGGGGCCTGGAGAAATGGAGGAGGCGCGCGATCGAGATGGATTCTGGAGTTCGGCAACCCGTACACGACGTCGGGATCATCTTATTCTCGGACAACCACCTCCTGCCGGCCCAGCGGACTCCTGACCTGACGCCTGGCGCTTATCGATTTAATGGTATCGGTCAAGCGAGGATCGCGGAAGGGCCATGGATTTCAGCGAATTGTTCGTACCCTGAGTGGTCGCCACGAAGAGGCCTTGCGGGCGGGTCCAGGCAGCAGTGGCCCGCAGTGTCAAACGGATTCTGTTTTGACTCCCCGCATTACTGCTTCTTTGCTTTCGAGAAGCGCGATCCTCGAATCGCACTGAGCACCAGCGACATCAAAAGAGTGATCAAATCTGGTCGTAAGGGAGTTCTCCGTGCTGAATGGGCTGGAGTGGGTCGTTCTTACGGCGGCTGTCCTCGGGGTCGTTTGTCGTGGGGGATCTCGTCCTCTGTGGCGGCCACGCCTACTGCAGGCAATTCAGGGGCCGGCAATAGCAGCGAAGGCCTTCCACAGCAGCTCGACCGCGCCGAGGATCGTGGCGATCACCACGACCACCGCGCCGGCCACGCCGACCGCTAGAACGTCCATTTAGCATCGCGTTCCCGAGCTAGCCCTTCACCGCCGGCCTCCCTTACAACTCGCGATGGAGTACCCCGAGCGCGACGGGCTCCCGAACGGCGGCCTCAGCGGCGAAGGATCGCCGCGCCGTGGGCGGATCTGAGAAGGCGGTCGGACGAAAACCTACATCGTCCTCAGGACGCGCGCGGCAAAAGCTCACGAGCGCGTACCAATCTCATTTCTTGAAAAGAAGTTCAAGCCCATCGGCGCATGCTCGGGCTACAGCATAGCCAGCCTTTTCTTGTCCGGGCATCTTATCCCAGCCAGCTTTTTCAATGACTTCAGCTCTCTGCCAGCTACTTACTGCCTCGAGTTCCTTGAGTTTCGCTTCATGGTTCGGTTGCTTCATAAATTGGGCGACGCAGATCGCCGCCTGACTTCGCCAAGACCGCCTCTTTGGTCATCGTTTGGGTCGTGCCGGAGGTTGTCCAACCACCCCACGCAAAGCCGAGGATCATTGCGATGACTGCCCCACAAATCAGGCCCCACACTCCATACTTCGCCTTCGCTGCCGTCTCTGGCTTCATTGACAAGACCTCCTGAACCGGGATCCCCGATATGGAGCCATTCCGCCTCTAGAGCAGCGTCCACGGAGTGACTGTCCCGTCAGTCAACTCGCTCACGCTTCCCGCCACGTTGCCGATGGTGCTTCTGGCAATCCCCAGGGCTTGTGTGACCGATGCCACCAGGTTAGGTCCACCGACCGTGCCGTCGAGAGACACCGCCGCCGAGTCGACACCCGCCGCCATTCCCGCCGATACCCTGTACGGTCTCCGCATCACGCCGGTACTGGAGGCCCGCGTCGCGCCTACGCTGAGTCCTCTCCAGAATCCATTCCGTCGCATGCACGTGCGATATGTCGCCTGATACGCGGCATCCGTGATCCCGTCGGTCGCCATCCCGGTAAGCTGGGGATCCGAGGACTCCATGCGGATCGGCCCGACCCACGTGGTCCAAGTCGCCGCGCTGTCCGTCCGGGCCGACTCCACGCGCACATAGTCCTTGGTCGTCGGAGTGACGGTGCCCGCCTTCACGGCGACTTGCGCGTCCGCATTGCAGAGGGCGAAATCGGCCGCCGTCGGCGTCTGGGCATACACGCTGACCGCCGCCGCGACAAAGCTCGCCACGATGGCGCCCACAAGAGCACGCGTCACGTTCTGCATGGAGCACCTCCTGAGAGCAGTCACCGCTCGACGACCACCGACTTCACCGAACTAGCGCGTCGCCCGATCGCTCGGCCCGTTACCGTAAGATTTATATTTAATATAACTTATATATGATATAGTGCTCGAGTTCAAGCAGTATCGCGAAGGGGGAGGCGGTGGCCAACGCTCCCCGCCCCCGGAGAAGGAGGACGGATCATGGAGTCCGGAATGTTCGTGTCGTGGGTGGTCGTGGGGTTGCTGGCTGGCGGGCTGGCCTGGATCATGATGAAGGATGGAGGGTACGGGCTGATCGGGGATATGGTGCTCGGCACAGTCGGGAGCGTCGTGGTGGGCTGGATCTTCTGGGCCCTGGGCGTCTCTGCGGGCGGGGCGCTCTTCCCGACGGCTTATCGTCGCGCTTCGCCGGGGCGGTCATCGTGATCGTCGCCCAGCGGAAGGTCTGGACGCACGCCTAGGAACGTGAACCCACATCCCGGTGACCAGGTCGAGGCTCGACCTGGTCACGCTGGTACGGCCCAGGTGAAGTCCACCGCAGGAGGAGGAGCGTATGAAGATTCGACCGTTGCACGATCGGCTTCTGGTGGAGCGGCTCGAGGAGAAAGAGGTCAAGAAGGGCGGGATCATCATCCCGGACACGGCCAAGGAGAAGCCCCAAGAGGCCAAGGTGATCGCCGTCGGCAACGGCAAGGTCACCGACGAGGGCAAGAAGATCCCGCTCGACGTGAAGGCCGGGGACAAGATCCTGTTCGGGAAGTACTCCGGCTCCGAGGTGAAGATCGACGACAAGGAGTATCTGATCATGCGCGAGGACGACGTCCTCGCCATTCTCGAGTAAGCAGGAGGAACGCGACCCATGCCAAAGCAGCTCAAGTTCGACGAGGACGCCCGGGCAGCGCTGCTCAGGGGCGTCAACATCATGGCGGCGGCCGTGAAGGCGACGCTGGGGCCGAAGGGCCGCAACGTCGTCATCGACAAGAAGTTCGGCAGCCCCACGATCACCAAGGACGGCGTCGCCGTCGCCAAGGAGATCGAGCTGAAGGACCCCTACGAGAACATGGGCGCCCAGATGCTGAAGGAAGTGGCGTCCAAGACCTCCGACATCGCCGGTGACGGCACGACCACCGCCACCAGTGCTGGCGCAGGCCATCTTCCGAGAGGGCCTCCGCAACGTCACCGCCGGCGCCAATCCGATGGGGCTCAAGCGGGGTATCGAGGCGGCGGTCGAGGCGGTGACCGACGAGCTGAAGAAGGTCTCGAAGTCGACGAAGGACAAGAAGGAGATCGCCCAGGTCGCGACGATCGCCTCGAACAACGACAAGACGATCGGCAACCTGATCGCCGAGGCGATGGAGAAGGTGGGCAAGGACGGCGTCATCACCGTCGAGGAGTCGAAGTCGGCCGACACGGTTCTGGATTTGGTCGAGGGCATGCAGTTCGACCGCGGCTACCTCTCGCCGTACTTCGTGACGGACGCCGAGCGCATGGAGGTCGTGTTCGAGGACGCCCTCGTCCTCATCTACGAGAAGAAGATCAGCGTGATGAAGGACATGCTCCCGCTGCTGGAGCAGGTCGCCCGGGCCGGCAAGCCCTTCCTCATCATCGCCGAGGACATCGAGGGCGAGGCGCTGGCGACCCTGGTCGTGAACAAGCTCCGCGGCACGCTGCACTGTGCCGCTGTCAAGGCGCCGGGCTTCGGCGACCGTCGCAAGGCCATGCTCGAGGACATCGCCACTCTGACCGGCGGCAAGGCGATCACGGAGGACCTCGGGATCAAGCTCGAGAACATCAAGCTCGAGGACCTCGGGAAGGCCAAGAAGGTGGTCCTCGACAAGGACAACACCACGATCGTCGAGGGCGCCGGCAAGACGAAGGAGATCGAGGGGCGCATCAAGCAGATCCGCGCCCAGATCGAGGAGACCACGTCGGACTACGACCGCGAGAAGCTGCAGGAGCGGCTGGCGAAGCTGGCCGGCGGCGTGGCGGTGATCAAGGTCGGGGCGGCCACCGAGACGGCGATGAAGGAGAAGAAGGCGCGGGTCGAGGACGCGCTGAATGCGACCCGCGCGGCCGTTGAGGAGGGCATCGTCCCGGGCGGCGGCGTGGCGCTGCTGCGCGCGTCCAAGGCCATCGACCGGGTGAAGGCCGAGGGCGACGAGAAGGTCGGCGCCATGATCGTGAAGCGGGCGCTCGAGGAGCCCATCCGCCAGATCGTCGAGAACGCGGGCCTCGAGGGCAGCGTGATCGTCGAGAAGGTGAAGAGCGAGACGGCGCCGAACCGCGGCTACGACGCGGACAGCATGGAGTACGTCGACATGGTGCAGGCGGGCATTATCGACCCGACCAAGGTCGAGCGGGTGGCGCTGCAGAACGCGGCGTCGATCGCGTCGCTGCTGCTCACGACCGAGGCGCTCATCACGGATATCCCGGAGGAGAAATCGGCGGCCGCACCGGCGATGCCGCACGGTGACATGTACTAACTCGGCGAGTTCAGTCGGCGCGATGCACTGACGGTAAGGCGGGCCTCGGTCAGTTATCCCGACCGAGGCCTGTTCCGGCGGCCGGCGGCGTGTGGCGGGCGTCACTGCGCACACGGGACCGTGGCGTCGGCAAGTTGGGTGAATCGCTCTGGGTGGGAGCCACAAGTGAGAGCCGTGATTCCCGGCCGTGGACGGAGCCGTATGCGAGATGGTAGAAGAGGGCTTCGATAATGAAGGCTTGGTAATCCTGGACAGCGTCCGTATAGGAGAAGATCGCTTCAGCCCCGCTGATCGTGAGAATCTTTTGCATAAGTCTCGTGCCGACCGAGCTCACAGCACGAAAAAGAAGATCACTTCGGTGTTGAGATTGCGGAAGAGCGCTTGCCCTTCGCGCTCTCCGAGGTTTACTTTTTCATCGCCTGTGAGAACGATGACCGGTCGTTTGGTTGAGTATTTCTCCATGGGACACGATATGAAGCGCATGAATGGTCCGGTCCCGGCGACGGCGCTGAGTCGCGCATGCTCCTGCGCCGCTTGTTCGGGCCACGGCTCCGGAACGGGGCTCGCGTCGCTCGCTCTCCGATCCAGGTTTCCAGGCCTCAGATGTCGCGCAGCCCTGTTTCCTGGGACGGCGACGAACCTGGGTAGCGGAATCCCCGGCAGCAATGCGCCGCCGCAGCCGCGGCCGCGTAGGGGCTTGAACTCACTCTCGGTTGGGCCCGCAATTCGCCCGTACAACAGAGGCGAAACCAGCTTTAACCGTCTTTCGTGGGCTCACTTGCGAATGGACGCGAAGGATTTGAAACGGCGAGGAATGACTCTCGCGCGAGAACGCGGCCCAGCGAGTCCCCTTCGGCACCAATCTTCATTCCAGATCCAGCCCAGCGAGCCGAGCACCATAGCCTCGTGGGTCGTTCCTCGATGAGCTCCCGCGCGTCACGATCGCTCGGGCCAGCGGTGTCAGCGATTTCCCCGCCCGCTTCCAGCTGATCGCCACCGCGAACCGTGCCGTCGAGGTTGCCATCCGCTCGACGCGTGCGTCTGCACGGCGTGAGGCTTCGAAAGAGCCCGTAGCCCGGAAGTCTCTCGAGAGTGTCCTGTCCATCCAGTTTCTGATGATCCCGCCCACCCGCGTCCGACACCGATGACGATCAGAAAACAGACGATTAGTACGAGTACGAGAGACAGGAGGCTCTCGGCCAGCAACCAGGCAGTAGGCATCGCCAACGGCCGGACCAGGGCCGCCGCCGACTGCATACCCTTGAGCAGAACCAGCACCATCAGATAAATCGGCAACAGGATGAGCAGGCCGCCGACCAACGTATCTGACCAGGCGTGCGAATTTCATGAGCCGCTCGTTTCCCGATTGAGTTCTCGGCGCCCGTATCCCCTATTCCCGCGCAGCGACCGGGAATCTGCTTCGACATCTGTCAGTGCTGATCACAATTTAATAGGATACGATGCGCTTCCTCACGCTCGGCAATCGGACGACAGACCAGTCCGACTCCGTCCATGGTCCATCTTGTCGTCCCGGGTCTCGTGCCTGCAATCATGGCGCTCGGCGCGCCCCTCTGGATCGATCTCAGGGTATTTCCGACATGCGGACCTAACCCTAGCCCCTTCGGAATTAGGCTAGCGAGGGTACATATGAGCGCACAACCTACTCCGCTCAATCGTCAGACCGCCCGCCGGTTTATCCGCGCGGTGAGCGATTTGCTCAGCCCGAAGTACGCCCAAAGGTTATCGGCCTGCTCATACTCCTCGCGATGTTCGCACTGTCTGTCAATGGTCTCAACGTCGTGAACAGCTACATCGGACGCGACCTCATGACGGCAATTGTCGCTCACGATATGGCGGGCTTCATCAGGCTGATGATTGTGTATGTCGCCGTTTTCGCCGTCATGACGGCAGCGGCGGTGCTCTATCGATTTTCCGAGGAGCGGCTGGGCCTGCTATGGCGTTCGTGGTTGACCAAACGCGTGACCGCACGCTACCTCGATCGACGTAACTATCTGCGCCTTCGAGAGTCGGACCAAATCGACAACCCGGATCAGCGCATTGCCGAAGACATCCGAGCATTCACGACAACCACTCTGTCATTTACGCTCATCTTTCTGAATGCGATCCTGGCGGTCGTGTCGTTCTCGGGCGTCCTGTGGACGATTAGCCCGCTTCTATTTGGCATCGCCGTCGGCTACGCAGCGCTCGGCACGCTCTTGACGATTCTACTGGGGCGGCCGCTGGTCTGGCTGAACTATGCCCAATCTGGGCTTGAAGCCGACTACCGAGCGACGCTGATCCATGTCCGCGAGAACGCCGAGTGGGTCGCCCTCGTGCGCCGTGAAGGCCGCCTGAGTCAGCGGCTCCTGGGCCGCATCGACGAACTCGTGCAAAACTTTCGACGCATTACGTCGGTGAACCGCAATCTGGCCTTCTTCACGACGGGCTACAACTACCTGATCCAGATCATTCCGATGTTAGTGGTCGCCCCGCAATTCATTCGCGGGAACGTCGAATTCGGCACGATTACCCAGTCGGCGGTCGCCTTCACGCAGTTGCTCGGCGCCTTCTCAGCTGATCGTCACTCAGTTCGGGGCGCTCTCTTCCTTCGCCGCCGTTGTCTCTAGGCTCGCCGGATTTGCCGAGGTGCTCGAGACAATGGATGTCGATCGTCCGGCAATCGAGACGGTCGAGAATGGTGACCGAGTTGCGTACGAGGGGTTAACGCTGCGAGCGTCGCAAGACGACGGGGCGCTCCTCACCGGTTTATCAGTGTCGATTCCTCGCGGAATGCGAGTGTTGGTCACGGGACCAAACGAGGCGGCACGCGTTGCCTTGTTCCGGGCGACGGCTGGAATCTGGTCCCGCGGAGAAGGCCGCATCGTGCGTCCGCCGTTGGACGCGATTCTCATTTCTGCCGCAACAGCCCTACTTGACCCCGGGCACGCTGCGGCATCTGCTTGTGCAGACCGGGCGGGAACAGGACATCTCTGACGAGCGCATTTTGGCTGCCGTCCGTGACAGTGAGCTCGAGTCCCTCGTCGAGCGGGTGGGCGGGCTCGACGTCGAGCGCGATTGGCCAACGATACTTTCATTGGGCGAGCGGCAACAACTGGCTATCGCGCGTCTCATTCTCGCGCGGCCGTCGTTCGCCATACTAGATCGGGTGAGTACCGCGCTTGGCTCAGCTCGGCTCACGCAGTCGCTGCAGCGGCTCACCGACAACTCCATTGCGTACATGAATTTCGACGAAGCCTGTGGTGTCGGTCGATCTGTATGACGCAGTCTTGGAGATCGACACCAACGCGAACATGGAGTTGGAACCAGCGGACGTGCTTAACGGTCGTTCGACGGGTCGAGAGGGAATGGCTCTCGAGCCCGTGGATTGCTGACAGTTACGGAATGCGGCGAAGGCTGACGGTGGTCCCGTCGTACAGGGGCCCGGAAATCTGCTCGCAGCTCACGTTCAGCAGCGGAGTCTCGCGAAATCCACTGCGCTTCTCTCAGCTGGATGGTCTTGCCCTGCACCGTGCCCTCGATAAGGCCATCGACAGTTGATCCAGCCCCGCTGAGGGTCCCCACCACGTTGTTTCCCGTCTGCTTCAGGACCACCACTGACGCACCGAACGCCCCGATGAGGACGCTGATGGGCGGAAATGGCAGGATGCCGCGGGCACTGTAAGCGGTCGCCTTTGGTTACACCACTGTCCGTTTTAGGTATTGAAGAGGTACCGGGTTCGACCTACGCTATGGCACCTTCCATCGACCCGCTCACGCGGAGGTCGGTATGAGACCGCGACAGGTCGAAGTCATTCGTACGGCGCTGCTCACGCTTCTCGTCATCGCCGCTATCTCTGCACCAGCACTGGCACAGCGACCTGCCGAAGGCCGCCTGTCTGAGGACGTCGGCCTTTCGTCCGACCGACTGGGCGCCTGACGGCGGCGTTTCAGGCTGATGTGGGAGAACGGCAAGATTCCCGGGGCGGTGATCCTCATCGCGCGAGAGGGGAAAGGTCGCATACTTCGAGGCGATCGGGTTTCAGGATCGTGAGAAGCAGCTGGCGATGCGTCGCGACTCAATCTTCCGGAATCGCATCAATGACGAAGCCCATCGTCTCCGTAGCAGTCGCATGATGCTGGTCGAGGAAGGGAAAGATCCAACTCCAGGATCCCGTGTCCGTGTACCTGCCTGAATTGAAGGACCTCAAAGTCGGCGTTGAGCGCAAGACCGAGGGCAGTGACAAGCTGGAGCTCGCGCTAGAGACACCCAAGCGCGAAATGACCATCCACGACCTGCTACGCCACACGTCCGGCCTCACGTACGGGATCCTTGGCGATTCGCTCGTGAAGGCGCGCCTACCGCGAGGCCAATGTAACGGATCCGACGAAAGCCTCTGGCGGAGATGGTGACGAAACTGTCGAAACTCCCACTCGCTTTCCATCCGGGCACAACGTTCGAGTACAGCGTATCGACGGGACGTCCTGGGCCGTGTCGTCGAGGTTGTGTCGGGCATGGAACTTGATCGCTTCATCGCGGAGCGCGTTGCGAAACCGCTGCGGATGGTCGACACCGGCTTCTTCGTCACCGATACGCAAGGGCCCGGCTCGCCGAGCCACAGATCGATCCCACGAGCGGCAAGCGCCCGCCGATGCGGGATGCCACCAAGCGTTCGACGTTCCTGTCGGGCGGCGGCGGGATGGTCTCGACAGCGCCCGACTACACCCGCTTCAGCCTGCTGCTTCTGAACGGCGGGCAGCTCGACAGCGTGCGGCTACTTGTCGCCGAAGACGGTCGCGTTCATGACGGCCGATCATCTTCCGCCCGGGACCGTGATGAGTCCCACGACAGAAACTGTGGGTTTTGGAGCGCCTCGTGACCAAGTCCTGAGCAAGGACAGGGCTTCGGCCTCGGGTTCGCCGTGCGCACCGCTGCAGGGCGAAATTTGCTCCCGGATCGCCCGGTGAATACTACTGGGTGGGTGCATTCGGAACGACGTTCTGGGTCGATCCGAGCGAGAAGCTCGTGACTGTCATGATGGTCCAGATTCCGCTGGCGCAGGGCCGGCACTACCGGTCGCTGCTTCGCAACCTCGTGTACCAGGCCGTCGTCCGCTGAACATCCGAAGGATTGGACGCGGTTGGTTCAGCGCAACCTTTCTGGTCATCAACCTCAAGACCGCAAGGCCCTCGGGCTGACGATCCCGCAATCGATCTTGATTCGAGCCGATCAGGATCCTCGAGTGAGCGGATCAGTTTCGTCAGGCCGCTATTTTTGTCGACAGAATTCTCAAGGGCGCAAAGCCCGGAGACTTGCCGGTCGAGGAGCCGACAAGGCTCTTTCTACTGATCAACCTTAGGACAGCCAAGGCGCTCGGCGTCACAATACCGTCGACCATGCTGCTGCGGGCTGTCCTTCGCCAAAATTCCTCCCCAACCAGGTGGTTGATCAGTCGGCTTGGATCCGAGCGCATCCCGCCCGATGATCACCCTCCTGCTCCACGTGCTCCGGCTCCTCGTTCCCTGTCCGGCGGGCCGCCCACCCGTCGAACGCCGCGATCAAAGCTCTGGTCAGAAGTATGGCCGCGGCCAATCCCCTGTGGGTGCTCCCAGAATCCACGGCGAACTTCTCAAGCTCGGCATCGTCGTCGCTGAGCGCACTGTCTCCCGCCTGCTCCCGAAACGCCGCTCACCGCCGGCGCAGACGTGGCGCACGTTCCTGACCAATCACGTCCGGGACCTCGTCTCCGTCGATTTCTTCACTGTCCCCACCGCGCGCCTGCGCGTCCTGTTCGTCTTCGTCGCGGACGCCTTCCCGACGACTCTGCCCCGTCCTACCTCCTCCGCGACCGCGACTCGGTCTACGGTCACGTGTTCCGGCAGCGCCTGAAGGGCATGGGCGTCGGTGAAGTCCTGACGGCGCCTCACAGCCCGTGGCAGAACCCTTCGCGGAGCGCCTCATCGGCTCCATCCGGCGCGAGTGTCTGAATCACTTCGTCGTCCTCGGCGAACGGCACCTCCGTCGTACCCTGGCTCGCTACTTCGCGTACTACCACGGCGCACGCACTCACCTGTCGCTCGACAAGGATGCGCCCCATGGTCGGCCAATTGAGCAGCCAGAACTCGGCAGGGTCATCCAGATTCGCGAGGTCGGTGGCCTCCACCATCGCTACATCCGACGGGCGGCCTGACCCAGCCCAACCCGGTCACCACGCTGGGGCCGCCCGGGTCAGGCCGCTCGCGTTCCACGTTACGCTCCTTTCCAACGTGGTGGGCCCTGAGGCCGTGGCCCCAAGGGGTTGGCTGTGTGCTACCTCCGACCAGTTATCGAGACTCCCCGGGCGCGCCTTGGCCTGTCGCGAGAGCGCGGGCCGTCATCAATCTAGTGGGATGAGATTTTGGCGAAGGACAGCGCGCCCCTGCTTGGCCACGCGCGGCTCGACACGACCCAGGTCTACACGAGTATCAGGCCCGCCCAGCTCAAGCGCGCGGTGTCGTTCTACGAGGAGAAAGCGATCAGGATCCTGACCGAGTGAGGATGCGCACTTATTCCATGTTCGAGGAACATTCCGATGTTCCTAAAACACGGCGCGAAAAAGTGAACGAAATCGAAATGGTGGCCCCAACGGGATTCGGTAGTCAGGCTAGCCTGTTCGAGATCGTCTTCGAGGGGTTCGCGTTTACACGCGCGTGACAGGTCAACTCAAGAGCTGAAGCCGACGCCGGGCCAGGTAGCCCGGTCGCACATATCCCGAGTTGGCCTCAGGGACTACTCCATGCGGCCGCGACTACCTGGAATCGAGACAGGCGGTAGGGCGCGCGCGGCGCGGCGCCACCTCACTTCGTACCTTGTCGAAGTGCCTTGCGAGCCTCGCCCCCGTCGCGGCGACAATCCACTGACCGATAGCTGCGAAGGAATTCGCGTCCCCGGCTCGGGCGACGTCACCATCTGTATGATTGTCGGCAGGCTGTGATGTGGTTGATTTGCGCTCTTGCGGTTATCGGCCTGTTGTCTGCGGCCCCACCTCTGCCTGCGGATGTTTCTATGGTAGTTGTCGAGGACTGGCAAGAATATCAAGAGGGGCTGTTCAACCTCGGTCGGACATGGGAGCGGTATCCCTTTAGTTCAGCTTCCAGGTACGGATCCTTTATTGCCTCCGACGGTTCCGAAGGCAAAGTGTTAAGGATTAAGACCGAGAACGATGTTGTCACCATAGGCAGAAAGGTGGCCGTTGATGTGGCGAGAACGCCGCTGCTGGCGTGGCGTTGGAAGGCGTTGGCTATACCGCCTGATGGAGACGCAAGGAACCCGAGTAGAGATGATCAAGTCCTTCGGGTTGTGCTTCTCTTCGAACCGGCTGGATGGGGAAAGGCGATCGGTTACATTTGGGATTCGAATGCGCCGACCGAAACGGTCTTGGGTAAGAAGACGTTCCCAGCAATTGATCGTCGGCTCATCGTTGTGCGATCCGGCTCTGAGGCGATAGGCGTGTGGCATCAGGGAGACACGGGACGTTCTGACTGACTACGAGCGCCTGTTCGGAGGTCAGCCACTGCCAGTCTTATATATTGGAATCGAGAGTCACTCCAACGATACGCACTCGAGGACTGATGCGATGCTCGGGCGAATAGCGTTTACGAGCAGACCGAAGTGAGGAGGTAAGCGATGGCGGCGTGGGGGCTTACCTCACGGCGCTAGGGAGCAGGGCGAGTGAGAGCCCGCCGCCCCGCACCCATGAGAAGTAGGTCGCGCCCAGAATGGCATGCGAGCAGGCGATGGGCAGCAGCACACGATGCCGCTGGTAGGCAAAGCTCCACAGGATACCCGCGGCCCCCGCAAGCAGCGCGACCTCCCAGTCGGGGAGGTGGACCGCGCCGTATCCGAGTCCGGTCAGCACGACTGGGACGAGCGGTGAGGCCCTGGGTAGGAGCGCTCGCAGCCGTCCCAGGAGATAGAACTGGAACAGTGTCTGCTGACCAAGCGCCCACAGCACGAAGACCGCAAACGTAACGAAAAGCCTGGACCGAAGAGCCGCGCCACGATTGCGTCCACCGATCGCGGCTCGACGCCCGCCGCTGCGAAAGTGCCAAATGCGACCACGACGGGCAGTGTCGGACCGAGCACAAGTTCCGCCGAGCGACGCTGACGGCTGCGCCAGTCACCCGCCGGCGAACCCCAGAAGCGCCCGCGAGTCTCCCTCGCCGAGATCCCAACCAGCGCCAGGGCGAGCAACGCCAGCCCCATGTTCATCCAGAGCGGTCGGCTCGGGAGCAGGAGGAGGAACATCGCCGTGGAGGTCGCCAGCACGAGGAGTTCGACGGCGGCGCGGCGCTGAAGCATGACGTTGTTCACGCCGGGCCGCATTCCGTCGGCCGACCGGCAGGTTCAGCCTGGACTCGCCGCAGGTCGATCCTCATGACGACGAGCATGAAGTCGTTGCGGCGGAAACTCAATATCTCCTTAAAGAAAGAGCTGCCCGTAATCGGGTTCGTCCCTGTGTTCGATCCCTTGCAACGCGCACACCGCCGCCTCGCCTTCTATGCCACGTTCCTGAACGTCGAGGGGGAGCGCATTCTCACGCAATGGGAAGCCCTGGAGGGGGAACCGTCTGGGAAACTCGCACGGGAAGTCGCACTCATGCCAGAGATCAGTCAGCTGCTCGAGGATTTTGGAAATGTCATCGAGGAAATCGAGGAATTCCACCGGACACTCGGCACGGATTTAACGGAGTGGGACAAGACCGAGCACTACACCGAGATCCTTCCAGCGATCCGTCGACTGTGACGGGGTTGAGCAATGGGGAGCGGATCGCCGTGAGTGTTCAGCGGGAGGGCCGCCCGGCGAACCTTCGGGCTCAGGGAGTGCGGGAGCTCGGCTTCCTCTCACCCGAAGCGGACCCATTGCTCGGATGTTCCGTTCGCCCGGATCGTCTCGAGAACTCTGGCCGGCTCGCCCATGGCGAGCCGCACCTTGCGCGATCATACGAGGGCAGAGAGCAACTCCGGCGAAGCCGACAGCAGCACGTAGGAGCTGGCCGCGTTGGTCGATCACGGGCCGCCTACAGGACGGACGCCCACCGGCTCGGGAAGCGGCAGCCCGGTGCGGCCGGCTTCGGCGAGGCATTGCACGATCTCTTGCCGGTCGCTGGCTGTGGTGTACCTGAACGTGATCCGACCGTCGAGATCGACTCGTTCGAGCGTACAGGACGGCGAATTGCACTTCGCCCACCGGGCATAGGCCAGGTCTTGCTGAGGCGTGTTCGCGATGCCGCACGCCGTCAGGAAGAAGGCGCACCCCCACGAGCCGAGGGCGACGGCTTTCAACGTACGCAAGGCTGCCCGTGTCGGTCGAGCATGCTGAACTCAGCCCAGCGCCTCGAGCTGGCGGAGTAATTGGTTCCACGCGTGCTCATCTCGCGGCGTGAAGCGCACGCACCGACACTCCGAGCAGACCGTCGCCGCGACTTGACGTCGCTCGTACCGATGCCCGACGTAGGCGTGGCCGCAGACACAGGGCCAGCGCTTGGCGTCGGCGTGGTCACGGCCACCGCGTTGGTCAAGCACGGCTACTCGATCACCTGGTCCGCCCGCACCAAGAGCGACTGGGGAATCGTCAGCCCGAGCGCCTTGGCGGTCTTGAGATTGATGACCAACTCGAACTTCGTGGGCTGCTCGACCGGCAGGTCAGCGGGCTTGGCGCCCTTCAAGATCTTGTCCACGTATAGCGCAGCACGACGAAATAGATCAGGCAAACTCGCGCCGTAAGTCATCAGCGCCCCCGCTTCGGCGAACTCCTTGATTTCCGAGATCATTGGCAGTCGATTGGTCGTAACGAAGTCCGCGATCTGGCGCAAGTGGGAGAGCGTGAGAGGATCGGAGAACACGACCAACGCACTTCGACGAGCCCGCAGGATCGCCGCGAATGCTTTGTCGAACTCGGCGGAGTCTCGCACCCCGACAGGCTCGAGGATGATAGCGAGAGACCGTGCGGCGGCTTGGGTCTCGCTTCAGCTCGAAGTTTTGCTCGGATCGCCTGCATTCCAGAGCACGGCAACCCGTGAACCGTTGGGCACAACCTCTTTTAGCAGCTGCAATCGCTTGGCACCGACCGCCGGCGCGAGAATGCTTAGTCCCGTCACATTGCCAGCCGGCCGCGCGAGACTGGCGACCAACCCGCTTCCCACTGGATCGGCCGAGACCGGCATGACGATCGGAATCGTCGCGGTGGCTCCCTTGAGTGCACGAATCGCCAATTCGCCCTGGCCCGTGCTGAGGATGTCCGGCTTGAGGGCAACGAGCTCTGCCGCGAGGCGAGGATATCGCTCCGGTCTTCCTTCCGAATACCGATAGACAAAAACGAAGTTCTGGTTCTTCGACCCAGCCGAGATCGCGCAGTCCATCCGTGAACGCTCGCCACGCAGCGGCGGACCCGGGGCGTGTCTCCTTGACCTCGAGCGGAAAGCTGGCAAGCCAACCGATCTTGTAGACCTTCCTCGATTCCTGCGCGCGAGCCGCCAACGGTAAGAGTGTCAGACTAAACGCGAGAACGAGCCCGATCACCCGCATGGGCACCTCGGTGGAGGATTGGCTGGCGGGAGTCTAGCAGAGGATGTGAAACGTCGCCGGGCGAGGACCATTGCCAACAGTCGTCACTTCGGCGCCAGAAGGACACCCGCGAGCACCTCATTTATGGTGACCACGCCCCTAAACTCCCGCTGTTTCGTGCCCTCTCGCTGGCACTGGTCCTGCACCTTCGGAAGATCGCCCGGACAGGATTTCTGGAGGGTGAGACATGCCGGAAACAGCGCTGATCACGCTTCTACTCGCTGGTAGCCTGCTGACTGCGGCGCCAGCGCACACCGGCATCAACGCCGGCATCAGTGTCGCGCCACAAACGCTCGCGTCAACGCCGCGTCTAGTCACCCTGTCTGGCACCTCTGTCTTCCATGCGCCGCACGAGTCTTACACCCTGCTCGCCTACGCCGGTCGTTACTATAGCCTCCGCAGCGGCACCTGGTTCCGATCGACGGGCCCCGGGAACTCGTGGAACCTGATTGCGGCCGACCGAGTGCCCAACGCCGTGCTCGCAGTGCTGCCGACGTTTGCCAAAGCCCCTGCGCTGTCGTTCGCAGCAACCGCAACTCCAGCTCGATAGGGCCTTCGTTCCGGTAGTCGGCTCGCGCTCAGTCACGTCCTCGTACTTCGGGTGATGGTGCGGCGAAGGTCGGTTCAGCGTCGCCGCCCGCAGCAGATCCAGCTCAGCATCCATTGGCGTGACCCATCGCCCAAACAACACCCCGCACGAGCACGCCACCGTGAGCAGATATCCATTCCACGCGGCTCCCGCGGCGTCGGCGCTCAGCGGGCCGTGCGGACGGTGGTCACCGACGAGCTCCTCGAACTCGGCAAGTGAAAGGTATCCGACTCGATATACCTTTCCCGCCTGCTGCTCCTCGAGCGGCGCGCGGCGCGATTCCCAGGATCGCGACGAGTAGCATGAGCACGATCGCCAAGAGGACCGCGATCAGGGGCAGCTTTGGGGCATCAGTCCTCGTCACTGCGAATCCTCCAGCCCGCGGTCGAGCAGAGCCAGAGTTGGGGGGCTCACTGTCGTTGCTTGCGCTCGAGCTCCGGGTTGATGGCACGGGACTCTCGTGCGAACTCGGCGGGGCTCATTGTTTCCTCCTGCGGAGAGGACAGACCAGCTTCGCCTCAACAACGAGGTCCGAGCGGACGACGCGATCCGCTAGGCTGTGACGAACGAGGAGTAGTGATCGCCTTTCGAGATCGGCGCCAGCCCGGTGATGATCTCACTCCAGCGGTCACCGCCGTCGTCGCTCGCCCACACCTCGCCCGTCGCCGTCGCGGCGAAGAGCGAGAACGAGTCGCCCCAGTCTTCGAGGCACATTGCCTCGAACGCCGGCCGGAGCCGGTCCGGCAAGCCCCGCGCGAAGGATCTGCCACGTCCGGCCGCCGTCCGTGCTTCTGGAGACGCGGGAGCCGGCGAAATGGCTCTTTCGCCATGAGCCCGGCCCCTGTTCGGCGGATGCGATGAACATGAGCTCCGGCCGCCGCGGGTGGAGCACGAGAAGATCGGGATAGCCGCCGATCTCGTGCTTGATGTCGGTCCATTGTTCCCACGTGGCGCCGCCATCGCTGCTCACGTACATCCCGATGCCCGTCGTAATGTAGATCCAGTCGGGGTCGAGCGGATTGATCACTGTGCGGTGGACGTCGTCGTCCATCCCTGGGATCACGCGAAACGTCTTGCCGGCATCGGTGCTCTTCAGGAGACCGCCCTGCTCGATGCCGATGAACAATGTCGCGGCGTCGAGCGGATGGAAGTTGATGTGTTTGGTGTGGGCGACGTTAGGCGGAGCCGGAAAGCTCCAGCGCGATGTGTCGACCGAGCGGAGCGCAGAGAGTTCGGTCCAGCCGCGGCCGAGGTCGTCACTACAGAAGAGGTGCGCGGGCTCCGTGCCGGCGTAGACGCGTACGCCCCCGTCGAGGCGAGCGCAGGCGAGACTGTACACGTTGTGCTCGGTCAGGCCCCTTGGCGCGGCGCTCCCAGGTGCGACCACCGTCGTCACTGGCGAACAGCGAGCCGTGCTTCATCCCGGCGAAGATCGTGCCGCTTTCCGGCTCGATCAGGATGGCGTGCACGTGCTTGTCGGTCAGCGCCCGATCGGCGACGCGCCATCCAGAGCCGGAGAGATCGCGCTCGATACGCACTACGCCTTCGATCGTGCCGACCAGAACCTGTCGTGAGGGAGCAGCAGCAGAACGATAGATCGTAGGCCCGCCGTGCGAGAGGCGTGATCGTCATGGGCGTCTCCTTCGTTTCGAGACGATGAGGACTAGCGAGCTAGACGGTCAAAAGAGTGCGCCCGGGCACGTTGCGTGTCAAGGCAGGCGAAGGCCCCGGCCAGGTTAGCCGCGGCGCTTGTAGGTACGCCGTGTCGGCGGGCGAATCAGATTCCCTGCGACGCCATCGACAGCAGCAACCAATCGGAACAGCAGTCAGTCGGATGCGACAGCGACAACTACGCGCCAAGAACGGAGAGGGAGCTGGCGACGTTGAAGCCGAACCAGTCGTGAGGATGGAGATGCCGGCGGTTCAGGGTCAGAGCACGCCGCGCGTCCGGGTCGATACGAGCCGGCAGCGTCACATCGCTGGAGCCAGGTCGGAGAACCGACTTCCTGGGTAACGCCTGGTAAACGAAAGGGGTTAGCGGTGGCTGCGTCCGCTAACCCTCGTCGTCGATGGTTAGCGCCCGGCGCTGCGTGGCGGCACCAAGCCGTTGAGTCGGAGGTAGACGACCAGGTTGCCATAGTGATTCATGTTGTCCTGATGGCGAGCATGATGGCCGACCACCGCTGGACCTTCTGGCCGCCCTGACCTTCCACCATCTGCAGTGCCCCTCTTCCTCAGTCAGATCCCCCACACTTTTTCGCCATACGCGTAGCCCTCGCGGAGCGCCTTCAGCAGCTCCTCGCGCGTCTTGAGGTTCTGCGCCGGATTGCCGAGGTTCTCACCGGCCACGCGACCGAAGAACAGGTAGTTCTCGCCGACCAGATGCACGACGACCTCCCGAAAGCTCCGCACGGTCGGCGTCGGCTTGAAGTCGTACTTGCCTTCGGGCATCGCTTCGATGAGTCCGGAGCACCAGCGTACGGGTAAGCTTTCCCACGTGGCCCTGGCCGGTGCCAGGAAGCTCGTCGGCGCAGGCTGGGCCGGCGCGACGCACCGCTGCCGCCCGGTGGCGCCTCGCGCCAACCCCGGCGTGGTACCCAGGATCACCAGCGAAACCACCACGACACTACGTGCCAAGGAAGTCGTGCGCATGATTCTTCCTGAGGCCGTTCCGGCCGCCGCGATTACTTCACGGTTGCCACCCCGACGACCAGACAAGGACGGCCGTATTCGCGGGCGGGCAGCGCGGCGGCTTACGGACGCCGTCGACGGGTTCCTGGCGGGCCATCGCGTCTCTGATCTGTGACCGAGACAGCAAGTGCACGGGGTGGATTTCGGGCCCTCCTGAGGGAGCTGGCGTGCGCGTCGTGCTGACACCCGTCCAGGCGCCGAACGCCAACGCCTATGCGGAACGGGTTTGTGCCGTTCGATTCGCGAGAGTGCCTGACCAGCTGATCCTCTCGGCGAACGGCGCTTACATGCAAGTACTCAAGGAGTTCGTGGCGCACTACCACGGGGAGAGGAACCATCAGGGCCCCGGCAACGCTGTGGCGCTTTTTGCGCTACTACTACCAAGCGGCGTTAGCGTGGGACAAGTTTTCGACTAGTGCGCGTTCGCTACTCGAAAATACGCGTCAAAGAATGCAAGTTAGACGGGGTTAATGAGAATTCAGGTGGTGGCCCCAACGGGACGCGATCGAACTTGCAGAATTCAAGTGCGCGATTTCATTGCGCGCTGATTCAGGAGAGCGGCTAGACCACGGGCTTATCAGTCTGGCTCGCGGCGTCGCCGCACTGACGGGCGGTGCCATCGCGCTTGCAGCATCGCCACGAACTCGCGCGCGCCGACGGCGTAAGCGCGGCCTCTCGATGCCTGACTATGGAGATCATCCGCCGCACCTTCCAGCCGCGCAGCCGAATGACACCGAGGGTGCCGGCCCGGAGCTCTCCGGCCACGGTGAACTGGCTGCAGCCGGCCACGCCATTACCCCGTGCCACCGCCAGTTTCACCGATTCCCAGTTCGGTAGCTCGAGGCGGTGACTCGGGGTGATACCGATGTCGGCCCAGGCCGCCTCGACGGCGGCTTGGGTGGCCGACCCCTGGTACGGGGAGATCCAGGTCGCCGCTTCAGCATCCCGTCGCGACATCCAGCGGCCGCCCAGCCCAGGAGCGCCCACCACTACGATTTGCTCCTCGACCAGCGGCTCCGCCTCAACCTCCGGCGCGGCAGCGAACCCACCGACGACGCCGAGCTCAGCGCGGTGCGAGCGCAGTGCATCCATGGTTTGCGCCGAGTTTCCCGGCACGATGCTCACGCGCACGCCGGGATGCGCACGCTGGAACGCGACGACGACCTCCGGCAAGAGGTACGTCGCGGGAACGCCTGACGCGACGATCGTCAGCGCCCCGGTCACTCGTTGACTGAATTCGCCGACCCCGCGGGAAGCCTGCATGAGAAGGGCACGGGCGCGGAGCACGTGATTCGCGAGGAATTCCCGGCGGAGTCAGCTGACCGCCCCGGGGTTGGCGCACGACCAGTTTCACCCCCACCTCCGCTCCACGGCGGCGATGTGCTTGGAGACGGCGGGCTGACTGATCCGCAGTTCCCGCGCCGCCGCCGAGAACGAGCGGCGCCGCGCGAATGCTGCGAACGCCCGCAGGCGCGCCTCGAGCTCCATAACCGGGGATTATATCGATGGGGCTTCATATGTATTTCAGTTCTTTCGGGCGACGACCTAGTCTCGGGGCCCAACAAGCACACGCCGCCACTCCGACAAAACGGACCCATGGAGGCACACATGCGCAGCGACCGAAAAGGGACCGTCATCGCTTCTGTCTGGACGCCGCGGACCGCCACGGGAAAGCAGCGTGTGCCGCAAAAGCCCGTCGTGATCGCGACCCTCATCTCACTAGTCGCCTGGTTCGCGCTAGGCGCCTGTGCACCGATCGCGTCAAGCCCCGGCTCGCCGAGGAAAATCGGCTTGATCAGCCCGAGCTGGTCACCATCCGCGTCTCGGACGCAGGGCGACGCGTGGCACTTCGCTTATGCCGTGCAGAGCTGGGCCGCGGAGCAGAGCGGTCACATTGTGATGATTCCTGCGCGCCATACGATCGTCGTCGATCGGGCCTTCTTCAGCGACGAGTTCAGTCACATCCCCTGCGGGCGCTACGCGGCGTCCGCGCGGAAGACCCGAACCAGGTCGTCGTGCTCAAGCACCTGTGGACGACGCACGCCTCGTCGTGGGACTACGACACCGACATCAAGTTCGTTCTGTACGGTCCGGGCTTCGTCAAAGAAGGCGTCAGGCTCGAGAAGACGACGCTGCAAAATATCGCGCTGACGTACGCTCGCCTGATCGGCGCGAACGCGCCCAAAGGGTCCATGGGCCGCGTGATGACGGAGGCGCTCGTTCCAACCTCGAAGCAAGCCCAAGATCATCCTCACCATCGTGATGGACGGCGGCGGGCGATCGCTCTACGACGCGTGGCCCGACGCGTGGCCCGTCATCAAGGGCCTCGCCGCGCGGGGCGTCGAGTACATGGACGCGAAGGTCACGCAGCTCGAAACCGCGACGGCCGTCTCTCACGTCGCGATCGGAACCGGAGGCTATCCCCTGACGACGCGCATCGTGGGGAACGAGATCTACGCCCCAGCGAAGAAGCAGGTCATCCAGTCGTTCCCCGACTACTCGCCAGAGTTCATCATGGCGCCCACGCTCGCCGATGAGTATGGCGTCAGCGCCGGGCACAAGCCGGTGGTCATCGGCACGAGCTTTCAGGACCGAGCGGCGATGGGCATGGTCGGCCACGGCGCTGCACACCACCCCGGCAACAAGAACCACATCGTCGTGCTCTACGCCCAGCCGAAGAAGCCCGCTTGGAAGGAGCAGTTCCCGGGCGGCGATGAGGAGCACCGCCTGATGACGAATATCGACCTCTATACCTTCCCGGCGTACCTCCGCGGTCGGAGCCCGATGCCCTACGTCAAGGAGCTGACAGGCGGCAGCGGCATATGGATGGCGCACAAGGTCGACGACAGCTCCAACGTCCGCTTCACGCCCGCCTACGTTGAGTTCGAGTGCGACAACATGCTCATGATGATGGACCGCGAGCCCATCGACCGAGACGACGTGACCGCACTCGTTTACATGAGCATGAAGCCGACGGACTATGCCGCGCACCGCTGGGGGCTCGAGAGCCTCGAGGCCCGAGAGGCGCTCCGGGCGCAAGACGCCTGTGTCGGCAAGCTGATCCAGAAGCTCAACGCCCGGGTCGGTGAAGGCAACTACGTGGTCACGATCACTGCCGACCACGGGATGATGCCGATGCCCGAGGTGACCGGCGGTCACCGGCTCTCGCTGCGCACCCTGCTCGAGATGATCGACAAGAAGTTTGGCGCCAAGATCGGCCTCGGAGGTGGGTTCATCAATCTCTGGTTCGACCAGGCGAAGATGAAGGAGCTCGGCATCACGCACGAGGACGTCGCGGCATACCTCCGCTCGCTGACGGCCGGCGACTACTACGGTCCCCGCGAGAAGTGGCCGGCCTACCTCGCCTACCGGCCGGACGAGCGTCTCTTCTTCAACGCGTACACGTTCGAGCAGGTCGAGGCGTTCGTGAAGGCGAATCCGAGCCGCTGGATGGCCAACCCCTACGCGGGAGCCGGCACGGCGGTCACACTCGAGCACGACCTCCGGCAGCTCCATGCGACCGGAGCCGGCATTAGCTATCTCGCGTACGGCGCCCATGCCGATGGGCAACTGCCGCGCATCGAGGATACTGGATACTTCTTTCAAGACGGGTTGGAGCTACGGAAGAACACGAGACGTTTGAGGAGTTGACGCGCCGCTAAACGCTCGTGCCATGAACTCGGTGCCGAGCCATGACGCTCTGGCACCTGCTAGACGGGCCTTGTGCTGGAGCCCGGCCGCCGGCCTGTTGCGCACGGTGCTCGTTAACCGTTGGTCTTTACGCCCGTTGCGCAGCGGCCGGAGCTATCACCCCGAGGGGCCCGGGCAGGAAACCGCGGTTCATCTCCGAGTTCAGGCGCAAGGCAATGCTCTCTAGACTTTTTCGAGGGGTCAATTCCTGCAAGTGAACTTGTGGCCCCAAACGGGATTCGATCGAACTTGTAGAATTCAAGTCCGTGATTTCATTGCACGTCGATTTGGAGTCCGGCATGCGGGCCTCTCCGTCCGCTAAGGTCAGCAGCCTAGGCGTCGGTCAAGACGCGATAGACGATCTCGCGGATCGCGAGGGGCGCGAGCACCGGTACTGGCGGTCGCGTCGACGAGCCGCGCGAGGCGAACATCGCGTCGATCCCGGATTGCACGGCGTCCGATCCCGTACAATGACCGCCTGGTGTCTTGGGTATACCCAATTCTGGGTCTGGTGCCCGGGAGCCTCGCGACCCACGAGAAGGATGCCATTGAGTCGAAGATCAAGGCGCTCAAGATCGACAAGCGCCGTTTCAAGTCCGCGTAACTTCTGCCGCGGGCCGCGGCCTCGAAAGCATCGGGGGCAATGACGATGGGGTTTTCGGCGATCCGGACCCGGATGCGAGATCCCGGCCTCGTTGCCGCGCCGTCCGTCGATGCCGCGACCGTCAACGTGCTGTTCGAGTACGTCGTGTGCGCGACGGTCTGGCTCCTGGTCGGCACCGGCATCGGGCTCATCGCCTCGATCAAGCTGCACTGGCCGGAGTTCTTGCCCTACTCCTGGCTCTCGTTCGGCCGTGTACGGCCCGTTCACACGAATACCGTGTTGCTCGGCTGGAGCTCGCTCGTGCTGGTCGGCCTCTCCTTCTACGTCGTGGCGCGGACCTCGCGCGTCTCACTCTGGAGCCCGCGCCTGGCGACGGCTCGCGCTCTGGCTCTGGAACCTGGCCCTCCTCGGCGGCCTCGCGACATTGCTGGCCGGGGCGAGCCTGCGGGCCCCAGGAGTACCGCGAATGGGTGTGGCCGCTGGCCGTCATCCTGGCTGCGGCCGTGCTCATCGACGGATACGTCGCGTACCGCACGGTCGGCGGCGCGAGCGCTTCCCGAGGTCTACGTCTCTAACTGGTACATCCTCGGGGCGTTCTGCTGCCTCCCGATCCTGTACGTCACGAGCTACCTGCCCTGGTACCAGGGAGGCCTCGGCAACACGGTCGTCCAGGGCTACTACATGCACAACGCGATGGGCATGTGGTTCACTCAGCTGGCGCTCGGCATCAGCTACTACGGGATCCCGCGACTGCTCGGCCGGCCGATCTACTCCTACGCCCTCGGCGTCCTCGGCTTCTGGACCAATCTGCTCTTCTACCCGCTGATCGGCGCGCATCACTTCATCTTCAGTCCCGAGGCCTGGTGGCTCCAGACCACGGCGATCCTCTTCAGCGTCGGCATGATGGTGCCGGTATGGGCCGGGACGGGGAACTTGCTCCTCACCTTCAAGGGCGGAGCCGGCGCGGTCCGCCGCAGCTATGCGCTGCCGTTCTTCGTGACGGGACTGATCGGGTACGGCCTTGTCCTCGACACAGGGAACGATCGAGGCGTTCCGCAGCGCCGAACATCTACTGGCACTTCACGAACTTCACCGTGGGGCACTCTCGCACGCGGCGATGTACGGCTTCATCGCGTTCATCGCCTGGGGCGCCGTCTACGGGCTCTTGCCGCGCTTGACCGGACGCGAGCCGAGTCCGCTGGCGGTGGGCGTCCACTTCTGGCTCGCGCTGGTCGGCGTCGTGACCTACGTGATCGCGATCTCGGTGGCCGGAGTGCTCCAGGGCTTCGCGTGGGTGGGCGGTCAATCGTTCATCGCGTCGGTGATCGCCGCCGAGCCGATGTGGCTCTGGCGAACGATCGGCGGTCTGCTGATGGTGAGCAGCCACGTCGTCTTCGCCGTCAACGTCTGGGCGATGCGGCCGCAGCGCGCCGACGGCACCCGCCGTCGCGGCGGTCGCGGTCAGGAGCCCAGCGTGAACTTCGGAGGGCTGCACACGAGCCATCGAGCCATCGTTGCGGTGGCCGCCATCGTGTTCTTCGTGCTCACGCTCGTGATGGCGGTGCTGCCCGCGCTGCGAGAGCAGGCCTTCCCGGCGCTGGCCGGCATCAAGCCGCGCGGACACGAGGAGGAGCGCGGACGACAGGTCTACATGCGCGAGGGCTGCGGGTTCTGTCACACGCAGTTCGTGCGCGACTTGCCGATGGACCGTCCGTATGGTCGGCCGTCGCGGCCGGGACGACTACGCGCTCGAGAATCCTCCGATGCTCGGCACCCAGCGCACGGGGCCCGATCTCGCCGACGTGGGCGCGCGGCAGCCGAGCGAGGCCTGGCACATGATCCACCTCTACGATCCGCGCGCGGTCGTGCCGCAGTCGGTGATGCCGGGCTATCGCTGGTTCTTCGTGGAGAAGGTCCAGGCCGGACCGGGCGACGTCGTCGTGCCGGTGCCCGCGGGCCGGGCGCCGAAGGGGAAGGTCATCGTCGCGGGTCCGGACGCGATCGAGCTGGTCCGCTACCTGCTGTCGCTCAAGCAGGCGAAGGTGTCGCCGTGATGATGGATCACGCGGCCGGCGCCTCCCACGCATCGCCCGTGGAGTGGTTGCTCGTGCTCGCGGCCGCGATCGTGCTCGTGTGGTCGCTCGCGCTCGCGATTCGCTACACGGTTCGGCCTCGAGAGACCGAGGCCGCCCACATCAAGCGTCGCATCCTCGACGAGATCGACGAGCCGGAGGAGGCTTCACGTCGATGAGGATCGAGATCTTCATCGACGACGAGTCGGTTCCGCGGCAGACGCTCGTCCCGCCGGCCACGCTCGAGCTCGACACCGAGGGACTGACCGACGGGCCGCATCGACTGCGCGTGCATGCCATCGAGGATTCTGGAACGATCGGCGTGGAGGTGATCCCGTTCACCGTTCGCAACGGGCCGGGCATCGCGGTAGTCGGTCTGTCGGACGGAGACACGGTGCGGGGACGCATTCCGCTCCTCGTCAACGCGTTCGCGAGCCGACCGGGTGACACCTTCGAGCCCGCGCGCGCCGAGACGCCGGCGCCGATCCCGACGTGGGCCTGGGTGCTCTTCCTCGTCGTCGTGGCCTGGGGCATGTGGTACGTGGCCACCGAGCTCCGGGCGTATCAGGCGTCGCAGGTCGCGTCGGCGACCGCTTCGAGCCAGGCCGGCGATCGCCCCAGGCGCACCGGCGGGCGGCGGCCAGCCGGCGTGGGCGGTGCTCGGGGAGCAGGTATACGGCAACAAATGCGCGGCATGCCATCAGCTCACGGGCAGGGGCTGCCAGGGGTGTTCCCACCGCTCAAGGGCAGTGCCGTCGTGACCGCGGCCGATCCGACCGAGCACATCCGCACCGTGTTGCACGGACTGTCGGGCAAGGCCATCGGCGGCATCGACCTACGGGTCTGCTATGCCCGCGTTCGCCGATCAGCTCAACGACGAGGAGATCGCAGCAGTGCTCAGCTACGAGCGCACCAGCTGGGGCAACCAGGCCAAGCCCGTGAAGCCGGAGGACGTGGTCGCCCGTCGCCAGTAGTTTTCAATCCGCGAGCTCGCCGTTTTTGCGGCCCTTCGTAAAAATTCGCGAATCCCCGATTCGGTCCACTGAAACCAGGCGTTCTACATGCATTCTTGTGAGTTGGCCTTCCCCTTATTCTTCAACCGCACCGAGACGACCAGACCCGGACGCGGTCGCGACGCCGCCGCTGCTCATGGTCTTCGATTTACTTACACCAGGATGGTCGCGAGCTAACCGGGCGGCCGCTGCGTGATCGGCGCGCCCGGCTGGAGAACGCCGTCGCGGGCAGCGAGTTCGTGTTGCCCGTGCGGCGGCTCGCGCGGAACGGCTTCGAGGCGTGGTCCGAGGTGATCGCTCGCGACTTCGAGGGACTTGTCGCGAAGGACGAAGCGAGCCTGTACGAGGCCGGGCCGACGCGGCGGTGGCTGAAAGTGAAGCAGAAAGGCTGGACGGACGCTGAGGACCGCTGGCAGCGACGGATTAGCGCGCGGGCGTGAGCGCGCGCTTAGTCCCTAGCCCCTCTGCTACACTCCCGGGCACTCGTTCCATTCGTCACGAGAAGGGTGCGCGATGGCGCATTGCTGGATCTGCCGGAGGCACTCGGAGCACCCTGTCGAGGAGCTACTTAAACCGCTATTGGCCGACCTCAAACGTCGAAGAGCAGTCGAAGACTGTCCGCGCCCGTGTGAAGAACTGCACAGCCGCTCAAACGTGATCTGGGCTCGCTTCTACCGCCTCGACTGCGGGCATTACTGCGCGAATCACGTCGACCACCGTTGCTGCGGATGCCGAACTGAACCGGACAGCGAGTCCTCTACGCCACAGGCCCATGCTACGTAGGCCGCCAATGGCGTAGGACCTAGGTCTGCTAAACTCCCGCCGGTCATCTCCCACCGAGGTGCCCATGCGGCGGATCGGGCTCGCGGTCGTTCTCACTGTCAGCTTCGCTCTTGCGCCGCTCGCCGCCGCGCCCCGTCCCGCGTTCCCCTACGGCTAGTGGGCGAAGCCTCGCCACCAGCCGCCCCGCGCTGGTCGGGTGCTACTCCGGCAAAGGTGAGGAAGTCGATCATCCGGAAGTCTCCGGTGACCGTGCTGTTCGCTCAGGATCGTCGGTCCATCGCCTCCTCGGCGTTCCAGGTAGGAGTCGCGGTCGAGCTGCAGCAGCCCGATGAAGACCTCGCCGACGATACGGCCGCCGACCGGTCCGCAGGTGCCGCCCCTCGTTCCCCAGGCCGGAGACCCTCGTCTCAGGACGTAGAACCAGAGCGGCGTGAGTCATCGAGGTTCAGCTCTCCGTGGGTGTCGTAAGTCTCTCAGTCGCCGCAGGACGGGATCATTGTGGCCGCTGAGCACCGGCGCCCCGATGTACCCTGGCGATGCTCTGCCCGGACGGGAGGCTCCAGGTGACGCCACGGAGCAGGTTGCGCTGGGGAAGGGAAATGATGTCGCCGGGGACGCCCGCGATCGGCGCCGATCGGGCAGATGGAACAGCGGCGTGGAGATCGGTTGCGTCGACCCGCTTGTTCGGCCGGATCGCCGGGTTGGGATTGCCCGGGGCGTCCGTGAAGCGCGGGGCCGAAATCGAAGAACGTCTGCCAGCCGATGAAGCGCCGGCGCGCTCCGGGCGCCACCGCGCAGGTCCGGCAGGTCCGAGCTTGGTCCTGCGGGTTCCCCGCTCGGGTCGAAGACCATCCCAAAGAAGGCCGCGCCGCTCGTTGTCGCCGGCCAGGTTCGCCCGGTACGAGGGACGCGACCAGGCTGTGGCCGAAGCGGTACGCGGCTCCCTGGAACTCTGACGGGGATTTAGGCGCTCCGCGGCCGGTAGAACCTGCGCCCGTGGTCCAGCAAGATGTCGTCCACCGCCGCCTGGCCGATGAAGAGCGGCAGGAACTCGTGCACGACGATCCACTGGTAATGCCAGGTCGTGAGCTGGCGCGCCTTTTCGTAACACCTCTTCCGACGACGCGCCGACGGTCGTCGCGTCTCACGAGGTCCACGGCGTTGTTGTGGAACAGGATGAAGGCCGCCTGCAGGCCGGCGATCACCATGTTCTCGTCGCTATGCGCGGGTCGGCGATGATGGCGCTCCCGTCCTGCGTTACGCGGCACGTCTTCGAACAGCCCCCGCTCTCGATCCGCAGCTTGGTCGGACGCGTCCGGCTTGCTCCGAGAAACGGGCTCGTAGAGCTCAGGATCCGCGAGCGGCCCGCCGCCATAGACGGAGTCGAGGTCGAACGCTGGTTGCGGGTCGTTGGGCGAGTCCGCGGGTTCGGCTATCCCGCCGAGGGCGGACGTCTAGATCGAAGGTCAGGTCGTGGTCGATGAACTGGCCCATGAAGGTGGTTCCTGCCGTCTGCGCCAGATTGTTCGGGTTGTTGGCGCTTAGGACGGGATTGACAATCAGGGCAATAGCCGCCGCCTTGTCGCCATCGCCCAGCTCGTCCCGGGCGTCCAGGATGCCGCCGGGCTTGCCGATGTCCCGCAAGGCGGCCTGCAGGGCAGGCGTATTCTCACGGAAGAACGGGTCCGAGATTGGGGAACATACGACCGAATCGGTCCTCCCGGATCCCTAACGAACCGCTGGCGTTGGGCCTGTGCCACGGGGGCGAGGAGACTGCTCGAAGCGCTCGCAGCCATTACCCGGCGCTGACAGCGCCGAGGAAATGCCTTCGACTCATCGGACCCCACTTCTTCTCATCAGCTTTCGCCATGTCTTTCTCCATTTTCGGGAATCGGCCAGAGGACCACGAATTTTGGTTCCACGGATGGTAGGTGGGCAGGGTATCTCCACCCGAGCGCGAGCAATGTCCGCCGGACGAGGCTGTAGAGTTGCTCAAGTCGGGCCGTGACCAAGGCGGGATGCGCCCTCGGCATTGGAGCTCGATGGGGACGGCGATCATGTGGTTCGCTTTGGTCATCGGATTATGCGGAAACGCGTGATGAGGCCCTGTGCACCTCGCTCGAAGTTGCTCACATGGCCGGTCAGCGTGACCTTCGGCCACGACGACGTCACCCCGTTCTGCGGCGCCGGCCGCGAGGACGGCGAGTCAGGCCAACGCCGCCAGGGTCGACGTCCTTCGCAGCCCTAGGTTTCGTGTCGGCGCGATCCGTGCCGGTCGGGTTCGCCGGCTGCCGGTGCCGGGCGACGAGTGGCGATCACCGCCGATCACGATGAACGCAATGATCGAGGAGCGATGGATCCATCATGCACCTCCGAAGCTCACACAAGACGCTTTTGCGAAGCAGCGCTGCTGAAATCGCCCGTGCATCTGCTGTGCCTCTGCCGGTACAGCGGAAATCTCGGGTGATCGTGGCCCGAGACCGTGATGTTCGGGCGTTCGGCCCGAAGCGCCCGGGCAATGTCGGTGGTTTGCCGTGCCTGAGGCGTCGGATGAGTTTTCGGACCACGTCCCGGGAAGCACGATGCGGCCTGGGCCCACCGGAGCAGGCCCAGGCCAGCCGCGTCATGACCTGAAGAACACCCCGCCTCGCTCGTGGCCGATCACGGCGCTGATGCGACGCCCGCGGGATTGGCCGGTTCGGACGTGAACTGCGAAATCCGGAGGAGGGATTCACGGCCGACCACTCGATCGTCGCTCCCGTCTGGATGAAGTCCCCTTCGAAGTCCTGCAGCTTCGTTGGTGACGTGCTGGCGGTCGAGGATGCCGCCCCATTTCACGTTGAACGTGACCTCAGCTATCTCGGGGAAAGCCAGGGGAAGATCTCGGTCAGCGAGTTCTGGATATCGTGATCGTCGAAGATCTGGGTCGTCAGCCGAAACGCGGCTTGGCCACTGCCGAAGTGGTACGTCGACGCTGCTGCGCGCGGCACGGCCATCGTCCAGAAGACGCCGTTCGAGTCGATGTGGGGATTGTAGTCGTGAATCTGGTTTGGTCCAACTGGACCGTCGAAGACGTCCAGTCAGATGAAACCGAACGTCGCCTGATAGTGCTTGCCGTCCTTGGCGACGTAGACGCCATCCGTGAAGCCCATGTCCACCTGGAACGTGAGCGGCCCGAAGCCGGGGCTCGATCCAGTCCCGCGAATGCGGGGTGAGACCGACGAAGCCGTTGAAGTCGGTGATGCGTGCGGGGTCGCTGAGGGCCGAGAGCGGCGTGCTGTTCGCGATCACGGTGAAGTGGTGGATCAAGATACCGAACGGGTGAGACGCCTCCGGGAATCGGAAGCGGCGACGCATCGACGTGCGGGTTGCCGCCCAGCGCTCCTGGCGCTGGGCGACAGTCCGGCACCGAGAACCAGGCCCGCGGTCGCCCCGAGAACCTGACGGCGCGACACGCCGGAACTGCGTTGCGGTTCAGGACCGTGCCCACCGTGACGATGGTGTGTCCAAGAACGCGGGATCAGGTTCATATCAACTCCTTTTCGTCCGAACAGTGCTATCGACGGAACGCAGGAGCGCTGAACAACGAGGAACTTCCCACCTCTCCTTTCTGAGCCCCAGCCGCGCGACAGAAGTTAATGTCCAATTCCGATCCGGCCCAAATCCGCTCACCGCCGCGCACTCCGGTCTTCCCGCTCGTCGCGCGATGCGAGACCATCCGCTTCGCAGCAACGGCAAGAGGGTTGGGCGTGCGTCCCCGAGGGTTTGATTTCTAGCGATGTGCAATGAGATCTCCGCTAGGAGGAGAAGACGATCACAAATGCAGCATCGACGGCGGCGGGGCTGAAACATGGTGATTCTGAAAGTGCTCGATCATGCAATTGTCGTCAGGCGGGCCTCTCGGGGTGCGTTGTAGATATGGAACATTTTGGAGATTGACCGATTCAACGGCATACGCTGCTTTTCGTACAAACGAGCAAAGATCTGTGTGGCCGACACTGCCTGAAACGCATGCCGGCATACGTTCAGTGCTGCTGTCCGTATCGGTGTCGTCAGCTACGATGAGCAATTCGCTGCTAGGGCTAACCATCGCCATCGACCCAAAATCGTCCGACGTCGCGATCGCAAGCAAACAGACCAAGAGCCACATCTTGCCGCTCCAGCCCGTGGGCACCCGAGTCATCAGGATTGCCCTGGGCTGAGGAACTGACAAAGACGTGACGAGACCTGGATCATACTCAGTAGACTTCCGTGCGGATCACGACGCTTTACGCCCCCACGCGTCCAGGGCCAGAGATTGCCGAGGTTGTGGGCAATGACCCCGGAGCAGGAGGCGGACTCTCGTTGGCCCGGAACCGGTGACAGGCGAGCCGGGTCCAGTGGGTGGCTTCCATTGCCCTCCTTGATCCACTGCTCGGCCGTCCCGTGCTGGTTGTAGAAGCGGACGACCGCGCGATTCGTTCCGCTCAAGGTGGTCACGATGAAGCCCTGGAGATCGTAGCCTTGGCGCGCCATGCCGACGGCGACTCGGCCGATGCCGGACCAGGAGTCGAGCCATGTGCGGAGAGCGTGGAGCGCGCGGTCGTAGGAGGGCATAGAGCACCCGGCGAAGCCGAGCGCCGCTACGAGGAGTCGGCCGCGTTGGTCGAGCACGGCGCTATTCGATTACGTGGTTCGCCCGCAGCAGCCGCGACTGCGGAATCGTCGAGGCCCGAGAGCCTTGGCAGTCTTGAGGTTGATGACCAGCTCGAACTTCGTGGGCTGCTCGACGGGAAGGTCTGCGGGCCGCGACGCCCTTGAGGATCTTGTCCACGAAGACCGCTGCTCGCCGCCAGATGTCGTTGATGTCAGCACCATAGGAGATCAGTCCGACGGCCTCGACATACTCCCGGAGTCCAAACATCGACGGAAGCCGGTTCTTGATGGCCAGCTCTGCGACCCGCTAGTCGCTCAACGTACCGGGATAGCCAGGGGTTGACCCTTCTCAGTCACGTGGAAGACAAGGAACTTCACCGCTTTCGACGTGCTACCGTTCTTGTCGTCGTGTACCTGTCGTGGCAGTACATGGCCGCTGTCGCCGGGCTTTAGCGTGACCGGCGGCTTTCCCTTCCAGTTCCAGCACCATGGATCCCTCTAGGATGTAAGCGAACGCGTCCCCCAGGATGGTAGTGCCGCCCGACGGCCGCGCCCGGCGCTAGTTCGACCAAAAAGATGCCTGCCTTTACCGCCGCTGGCGAGGTCGCGCTTCACCAGCTCCGCGACCGCCACGGGCGTTTGCGCGCTGCCATGAAACGCGTGTCCGATTGCGCCCAAGGCGATACCGACACTCACGGCCCCTGTCAGAACGAGCAGGTTCAATTTCATGGCCATCCCCGCCTCCTACGACGATTCGCCGCCCCACGCATCGCGAGCGCAGCGTTATGGCGAAGGTAGCGCCGGTCTGGGTCTGCAAGTCCTTCCATTGCTCTTAAATTTCTCTTATGCTTGGCGCGCCGGAGCAACAGGAATGCCGTATAGCATCGCCGACGACGGCTCGCCCCCGCGGCTCGACGTGGGGAACGAACGCCTGATGCGGGTACGCGCCCCGTGCCGTTGCGGCCCAAAACGTTCGCCATCCTCCGCTGCCTCGCAGGCTATCCTGGTCGCCTCGTTACGAAAGAAGCCCTGCTCAGCGCCGCGTGGCCCGGGACCGCCGTGTCCGATGGTGGGCTGATGGTCTGCATCCGGGAGCCTGCCGGGCCCTGAATGATGACGCGCGGAAACCCCGGTACATCGAGACAGTACATCGACGAGGCTAGCCGCCTGATCGGCGAGATTCAGATGGCGGGCGAATCGGACGAGTGCCGATGACGCGCATATTTCCGAACGACCGTCGTCAGGTTCGGGTCTCCTGGTCGGGCGTGCGGAGGAGCGCGCATGTTTGAGGAACCTTCTCGATGAAGCCCGGCGCGGGGCCCGCCGCCTCGTCTTCGTAACAGGTGAAGCGGGCATCGGCAAGAGCACCGTCGTGGAGGCGCTTGCCGAGGAAGCCCGACGCGAAGGAAGGGTCTGGATTGGCACCGGCCAGTGCATCGAGCAGTACGGCGTCGGCGAGCCGTATTTGCCGATACTGGAGGCGTTCGGCGGACTTTGCCGACAGCCAGACGGTCGTCGTCTTATCGATCTGCTCGCCCGCGAGGCGCCGACGTGGCTCATCCAGATGCCCGGGCTAGTGGAGGTGGCCGATCTCCACACGTTGCAACAGCGGGTCGTCGGTTCCACACGCGCGCGGATGCTCCGCGAAATGAGCCATGCGATCTCGGCATTGACCGCTAACCGACCACTTGTTCTGGTAATCGAAGATCTGCACTGGAGCGACCAATCCACCCTGGATCTCGCTGGTCTCTCTCGCGCGGTCGCCGGCCTCCTGCGCGGTTGCTGGTGACCCGCACATGGCGCCCCGCCGAAGTCTCGCAGCCTGAACATCCTCTCCACAGGCTCCACGGGGAGCTGGCCGGGCGGGCCACTGCGGCACCGAACCGTCGCTCGGGTTCTGGCCGAGCCCGCGGTGGCTGCGTACCTCGCCGCGCGCGATTCCCAGGGCGACGGATGCCGGCTGGATTGTCTCGTAGTATCCACAATCGTACGGACGGCACCCTCTTCATGGTGAACGTCATGGACTACTGGCTGGGCCAGGGCGCAATAGCGGATGTGGGAGACGAACTCTGCCGTACGGTGTCGCCTGGACCAGTTGGAGACCGCAATGCCCGGAGAGCCCAGGACAGATGATCTGACAGGAAACTCCGACCGCCTCGGGCCCCACGAACGGCAGCTGCTGAAGCTGCGAGCATTGCGGGTGTTGAATTTTCGGCGGGCAGCGTCGCGGCCGGACCAGACGACGACGCGATGCAGGTCGAGGCCCGCTGTGAGCAGCTGAGCCGACGTCGTCACTTCGGTTACGGGCTTATGGCGAGCAGGCTTGGCCCGGACGGAACCGTCGTCGGACGATATCGTTTCGTACATGCGCTCTATTCGCAGGCGACTCTACGAGCAGATCACTCCTGGCCGACGCATCCATTTACATCGGAGCCTTGCAGCTTGTCAGGAAGCGGCGTGGGCGTCCCGGGCGCCCGAGATAGCCGCCGAGCTGTCCGTACACTTCGAGCGCGGCCGAATCCTCGCCGCGCGATCGTGTACCGTCGTCATGCGGCGGCTAATGCCCTACGGCGATCCGCCAACGTTGAAGCGGTCGCGACCACCTGAAGAGAGCCCTCAGACTGCCGAGTCGTTGCCAGGCGGGCGTTGGCGACTCCGCCGTGAACTGGACCTCCGGACAACTCTGGGCACCGCGCTTATGGCCGTGAAGGGCTATGGGGCCGTCGAGGTGGAGGCAAACTATCTCCGCGCGCGCAAGAAGTGGCGGAACAGTTGGGCCAAGCGACGCAGCTCTTTCCGATGCTAAACGGGCTGCGACGCGTTCATCTGCTCCGGGGCGAGATAGCAGCCGCCCACCTGTTCGGGCAGCGCTGCTCGGTCCCGCCGACGCCGCGGCCACGTCGCATCTTCTCGTCCAGGCGCACTGTGGCTCTCGGCGTGGTCCTCTGCTTCATGGGGACTTCGGCCGAGCGCTCACGCACTCGAATCTCGGCAGCGACCTGTACGACGCTCGACTTCACGGATTCCACTCGCTCGGCTCTGCGGACGATCCCGGCGTTGGCAGCAACAGCTATGCTGCCCTGGCCCTCTGGCACCTGGGGTACCCTGACCGAGCACTCGAGCGCATCCGGGCGGCTGTCGATCTAGCTCGCAAGCAGGGTCATCCTTCAGCCTTGCATACGCACTCATCGGTGCCGCGTGGCTGCATCAGTATCGGCGTGAACCCGACGCCACCCACGATCAGGCCGAAGCGGTGAAGGCTCTTTCACGTGAATACGGCTTTCCGCTCCGTCAAGCGCAAGCAGAAATCATGGCGGGCTGGGCACTGGCGGCCGGGCGAACGCCCACGGACGGCATCGAGCAGATCCTGCACGGGCTAGCGGCCCTCGAAGCAACCGGCGCTGGCGGCTAATCGGACCTACTACCTCGCGCTCCTTGCCGAAGCGTGCAGCGACGCTGGTCAGACGGATGAAGGCTTGCGTTCTGCTGAGATCGCGCGCTTCTCACCGCTAAGAACAGCGGTGAGCGCTGGTGGAAGCCGAGCTGCATCGGCTGCGCGGCGGTCGTACTTCGGGACGGCAAGCCGGAAGCAGAGCGTCTAGCAGAAGAGCATTTTACCGAGGACTGGACGTCGCTCGCAATCAACGGGCGAGGTCTCTCGAGCTTCGAGCTGCGCTCAGTCTGAAGCGTCTGTGGCGACGAACTGGTCAGCACCGACAGGACAACACGCTCCTCGCTCTCGTCTACGGTTCGTTCACGGAGGGGTTTGATACTCCCGACCTTCGTGAAGCGCGGATGTTGCTCAAGACGTAGCGAGGTCCGACCTTGGTGGATTCGGCAGGCGGTGAGCGCCCTCGCCGCACATGTACACGATCCTCCTCGTAGATGACCGCCTCGATGTCCGGATACAGCATGACTCGCCCCCTGACCTTGGCGGATTTCTTGACGTGCGCGAAGCGGCCACCGGATGCGACGCAGTTCCCTCTCCTAGTGGGAAAGGGCAGGAGCCCGTCCGAAGAGAAAAAGACGTCCATTGGGTGCTCCCCATCATTTGCGACAAGAACGGACGGCGTCTGGAGCGACGTCAGGAGCACCAGCATGCCTTCCACTTATTCGCGTCCGGATCGGTTCACACCACGCCGCCCGCCGCAGGTATTCGTGATGGAGTCCACCTACGCGTGGCATTGCCAATTACCCTGCCCCGGCTCGGCGGCTGCACACCCGAGACTCGCGTGCGTCTTTAGCCAGGGATAAGCGTGAGGCGTCACTCTCTCGGACTTATCGCGGGGTTAATTTCTGCAAGTTCGGTGGTGGCCCCAACGGGATTTGGTAGTCAGGCTAGTCTCTTCGACATCGCCTTCCAGGGTCTGGCCTTTGCCGGCGTAATCGCGGTTGCCATATGTGGAATCGGCACGAGCGAGACCCGAAATGGGCGCAGGTCCAATCACGGGCTTCCCGGTCACCGACACTACGCCCTGAGGGCTGAGGTCGGTCTTCGCTACCATCCGCGGCTTCGGTCACGAGAGGGCAGAGTCTCGATGATGATTCTTTGGGACATCCAGGGGCACGATGGCCCAGCCAATCGCGCGCAGTAGCGCGTCGACCTTCGAGGGCAAGCGGCGATCAGCCTGGCGCCGTTCGGCCTCATAGGGTCCGGAACGTGCCCGTCGTGCTATGACGCGGCGATTGAGGAGCACTCGAACGGTCCCGTTCCCGGCGAACCCTCGCTCGAGATGCTCGTAGAGATGCGCGCGATCGCCTGCGACGATAATGAGCTGCCGAACCATCTCCGGTGGGTCGTCGTGCCGTTTCGTCGCCGCGTCACGGCGCCCCGGATGACGCGCCGACGAGGTCTGCGCCAGGAACCGCGCGAGCGAGGTCCACGTTGCGCTCCCGCAGGCTGGGCACGTCGGGGAGCTAATTTCAAAACACTCGTCGCAATCAAGACACAGGGCGAGCTGTCGCAGCGGGAGATGCACCTTCGCAGCAAGCATTCGTCGACGGCTGATCATCGACGTGTGACCTCGGGAACTAGTACAGGGCCGAGCGAACCCGCGGTCGCTACTGTCACCTCCGTTAGGTTAAGAGCTGCTGGCCCGGTTTACGGAATGCCACACCCTCAGCCGGCTCACGAGCTCGTAGAGCGCGCTCTTGCCACCGCGATAACCGGCGAGCCGGACGCGCCGCAGGATTTCGACGCCCGGAAGATCCGGATCCTCGCGCAGCCACTGCGCGACCTGAGGCGCGTACAGCTCCATGGTCGACGGGCGCCCGGGGCCGCGCGGTTGCGGAGCAGACGTCACCTCACTAGAGCTAGAGCCGTCCATACGGCAGGACTCCACCGCAAATCCGATACCGGAATCGCATTCCAGACAAGATCAGTAACTTCTGCGGCGCTGGCCAGAGCTAGCCTGGCGAGGCTCTGACCGAACCGATCATTCTCGGATCAGTGCCGCCTGGCAGGTTCCGGAAAGACAATCGTTCCGAGAAGACTAAGTTTCAAGCTACATGGGCGGGAGGAGAGACACGCCACGAGCTGCTCGTATCGCGTTGCCGGGCTCGTCAGTCGGGAGCAGAAAGATTCTGGCCGTTGATATTATCAAGGCTGAGATTCGCTCAGTCGGTCAGCGCGACGTGTCGCTCGACGCTGCACGGCTCGTGCTCAGCGGTGATCCGGTCGAGATCGGTCCTAGCCCGAGCTCGGTGTCCGTCCTTTCCTTCGGACGTTGCCCGAAGGCTGGCCGCATTCCGTCGAGCGGGCAGCGAACCTATTCGGGCGGCGACGCTACATCAAGTATCTGCGGTGGAGGATAATCGGCGTAGCGTTGACCTTGCGCCGACTGGAAAGCGCTCAGATTGCGGAGCGCGAAGTCGAGCGTCTGACTGGAACAGAGCACGGATGAAGCCACATAGTGGCCTTTGGCGGAACCGCCCGTGCCGAGTCTCAACGAGAAAGTCGAAAAGGCTACGTAGGGTCTCTCGACTGGCCCCATGGCGGCGCATAACTTCGCGCACTGTGAGGTCGGACTCGCACAAGTCGAGAAGCTGCGTCATTGCTTCCTCGCGCACGTCGGAGCATGCGATTAACTCTCCCTGTGAACCGCCCGACGGCATTGTCGCGAGTCGAAGTGAGAGGCGCCTGAGCTTTGCTGACTTTCGGATGGAGCGCCAGATAGTCGTGATCACGCAGGGACGCTACTCGGACGGCAGCGTGTCGTCAACACAGTTTCGGGGGCGCTCGATTTTCCCTCGGCCCCATCGGCGATAGGGCCGGCCCCTTCTACGGCTGAGTCTCGCATCCCTCTCCGGAACTCGTCCTGCAATGGAGGTCCGGCCACCACGCCGAGCCAACCCACCTGCCCTTGGCTGGGATGGGGCCGCCTGCTGCGTCTCGGCGGCGAGCCTCGCGAGAGCGAGACTGAGAGCGAGAATGACCGCCGAGCCCGATCAGCCGCATGGGCACCTCGGCTGGGGATGGCTGCCGCGGGAGTCTAGCCGAAGGGCACGACGCGCACCAGCACGGCGCCGCACGAGGAGGGCGCGGTCACGAGCCTGGTTGAACCAGCCCGCGCGCCGGATCTGCGCTCCGCAGCGCGAGCGCCTTCTTGAACTCGACCCGGACCTGCGACCACGCCTCCGCGCTCCAGCGCGTGTGCAGCATCACGCGCAGGACGCGGTTGATGCGGAGCCAGGGGTGCCAGAGGCGGGCGTGGCGGTGCCGTTCAGGATTCAACCCGCTTTACACTGACGCGCTCATGCGCGGCCCCAGTCGCCCGTGGGCGCGCGCGGCGCGGTTTTGGCTGCTGATCGTCAATCCACTGTTTCACGCCGCGTTCGGCCGCCGCCTTGCTCGCAACAGTTTTGCGCCATATGGGATCGTCGCGACGGCTATTCGCGTCAGCCCACCACACGGCGAAGAGATACCGTCCACCGAGACGAGCCCTGATCTTGTACTTGAAGCCCTGATATCTCTTCGTCATGCGCCCTCCTTCCCCTCGATTCGCGGTCTCACGGTTTCAGCGCCTATGGTCCCCGCCGATCCTTAAAGGGTAAACTAACCACTGCCTTCCATCGGGCTCCTAGGGTGACGCGAACAGGCGTCCGGGCCTCCTGGCATCTGGCATGACCACCCCGCCGGACCCCGGAGACTCACCATGCCCGACGAGACTGTTCTGCGCGCGAAAGCCCGCGAAGTGATCCGCGCTGGAAAGCTGCCATCCCGGCGGCCCGACCGTACCTGGGCCTGGACGCAAGAGCCTGCGCGACTTGCGAGCTCCGTGAACTGAGGCCGTCTTCGCCGCGATCCTCCGGAGTCCGCGGTCAAGATCGGCCGCCGATCGAGTCAACCCGTCTGTACAAGTCCTACATCCGCGTCCAGTTGTTTCGGGGCAGGTCCGTGGGAGTTTGAGCGCCGACTGGATGGCCGCCCGCACAGCTAGCTCCATTAGCCCGATGGACCAGGAATCTCTCCGTCTTCTCATCCGGCGCAAGCTCCAGAACGGGCGCCTGCCGCATGACGGCATCAGAAGGGCTGCGAGTAGTCCCAGCGCCGGCGAAACGTGCGACGCCTGCGACGCAATCGTCGCGATGGACCAGCTGCTGATGGAAGGGATCACGCTGGATCTGGGCAGGAAGCCCCTTCAGTTGCACGTCCGATGTTTCCAGATGTGGGATCACGAGAGGCGCGCCACCTAGTCATTCGCGCTAACCTGTCGTAGCGCCTCCCACGCCGCCCGCTGCGTCGCGTGCCACGGCGTGCAGCTCCCACGCGGTGCCGGTCGCGCTCGTGCGGCGAGTGCTCCATCCCTCGTCGTAGAAGGTCGCGCGCCAGCCCTTCTCGTCATATCGCCTGAATTGGCGGTCGGAGCGTTCGCCAGATGTGACGAACGACGCGCTAGGGTCAAAGGTCAAGCACGTTGTCTTCCGACACTATTGACAAACGGAACTACCACCAGATGGGACGCCACTGCCGTCCGGGGCCGCATACGAGTCCGCCGCAGCAAGAACTGCCACTCTCTGCGCAGACAATAGTCCCCCACATGGAATATAAGCTCCGGCCCGGCGCACAGACTGAAGACCCACAGCATGTCGTGCCTGGCTGCACACAAACCATATTGCCGCCGCATGGCAGGCACTGTCCGCGACAATTCTGTGGTGTGCAAAGAAGCTTGCGCTATGACCATTGACGAGTCGCAAGCGGCGTCAGCCATGACAGCGACTTGCGCCAGTTGCCACTTCCGCGCTCACGACCTGAGCGTTCATGAGGAGCCCTGAAAGGGCGCTGCTGACAAGAGCCGTGATGATCCAGATGGTTCGCATCAAAATCTCTCCGGCGGCTCAGGTGCTGCGGAGCACTATTGCGAGTTGTGGCCCGGTGTCAACCCTCTACCCGGCGAAAAGCATTCCACTCGGCCTTGGTCAGCACTTCCCAGGCCGCCCTGGACTGCGTGCCACGGCGTGCGCTCCCATCCGGTGCCGGTCGCGCTCGTCGGCGAGTGCTCCATCCCCGTCGTGTAGAACGTCGCGCGCCAGCCTTTCTCGTCGTAGCTGAGTTGGAGGTCGTACCCCCGGACGAGGACATGGAAAACGCGGGGCTTCCGTGCCCTCATCCGGGTGAAGCTCCGGGCGGCCGTCTGCCGGAAGCCGACCGTCGTCACGATCACCTGCACGTGTGGTCAATTTTGATCAGACTGCAGAACCCGCGTTCGGCATATCCCTCCCGTGCATGGGACGACGCGGCTCGACTGCGAAGGACCGCCGCCCCCATGGCGTACCCAAAGTCGTTGCGCCTTCTCATGCGAGCGCGACTCGCTGTACTTGGAGGGCTAGCAAATGAGGTTTCCTGGTGTCGCTGTGATCCTCGCCATCGTGGGTGTACTGCTCGTATCTTCCAGTGTGGTTCCTGGCGGGCACTACCGGCCCGGCGACCGCTGGTCCGGCGCCCGCCGCGGACGCCAAGCCGGTTGTTGCACGCTCGCGCCCTGAAGTCCAACGGAGCATCCTCGCGGATCGTGACAAGGACCACGCCCTCGGCCTCGTCCTCCTGCTCGGGATGCTTGAAAATCGGCGCGGGCGGTAGGTTCGTCGGAACGGTTCCGGTCATCGATTTAGCGTCCGTCAAATACTGACCGTCCGCAGCGCCTCCCACGCCGCCCGCTGCGTCGCGTGCCACGGCGTGCGCTCCCATCCGGTGCCGGTCGCGCTCGTCGGCGAGTGCTCCATCCCCGTGGTGTAGAAGCTCACTCGCTGCCGGTTGGTTCACCCGCCGACTTTTTCGCATCGCCGAGTGCTGAACGGAACGACAGCGATATGCTCAGCGCGAGTCATATCATCGATTGCCTTTTCGGCTCTCAATAGCCAGTAGCACGAAACGGTCAAATTCGGCCAAGTCGACGGGTTTGGGGATAAAGGCGAACGCACCGTTGGCCAGAGCCTCTTCCTTCGCCTCCGCGAGCAGACTCCCGGAGATGAGGATTGCGGGGGTGGGCTATGAACGGCACGCAGGTGCTTGAGGAACAGGATGGCGTTCGCGAAGTCGATACGCCATGTCGCAGAATACGAACTGGGCCGCATGGTCCACGGGACGTGGAGACTCAGAACCAGAACGAGGTCAAACGGCCGACGTTGGAGCACGTGCCAGAGCATCGTCGCAGTACTCGACCGACTCGATTTCGTAGCGGTCGTCGTGATGAAAGTAGTCGGTGAGCATCTCGGCCACTGGAGGATTGCCACCGACCAATAAAAGATTCGTGAGCTAGCCATCCGCATTGAAATCACTCTAACTGGTTCAGCAAGCATTTTGCCGAGTACGATGAGATGGGAAAGGCCGGCGGATATTCAGGACAAGCGCCGAAGGCGGGGGAAAAATTACTCGCGAGATTTACACGCGCTGAAACAACTCTCTGCCAAGCCGTCTCAGCTGACCGGTTTCCCCGTGGTGATCCAGTGTCAATTGGGTGCTCGGTGTGGCGCCACGATGAAGATTGCTTCATCGTTTGCTCTCCGCGCCCTTCTTCAATCGACGCCCACGCCGCCCGCTGCGTCTCATGCCACGGCTTGCGCTCCCACGCGCGCCGGTCGCGCTGGCAGGGCGAGAGGCCCCGTCCGACTCTGTTTAGAGCCTTCCACCCCATCGTTTGCCGTCTCAACCCAAAGTTATTCGCATAGACGCAAGATGTACCGGCCCTCTCGCAGAATGTCGTCCGCCCGCTTCACCAACGTGTCTATCTCGTAAGCGACACTGAACAACCCGGCCCGAGAGTTCATCGGCGTCGCCGGATGCTAAGAATACAGCCCATCGGGCTGGGTATGCTCCGGTGGCACGGAGACAGTCCGAATCCAATATCGCTTGAATCTCTGGCAGCCACTGTCTCCCTGCCCGGGCGACCGCGCCCTCTTCGAGCAGCGTCGAACCGTACGAATCCCGGTCGGAGCCCAAAGACCTGGACACCATGGTCCCGCGCCATGGCAGGCGAGGTTCTCGGTGAACACGATCACCGCCGCCTGTTGCTGCTGTGGCCGCTGACGCGTAGGGGAAGGCGTACTCTGCGGACTTGTATGTATTCCGCGAAAGTACTCACCACGTTCAGGATTCTGCCGGCGGCGCCGGGGGCGAGCATTCCCGGCAGGACGGCGTGAGCGCATAGGAACGTGCCTTGTAGGTTCGTCGTAACATCGCGCCACCATGTGTCGGGATCCACCTCCCAGATGGGGCCTAGAGCGTTTGCGTGCTCCCTGCATTGTTGACGAGCAGGTCAGACTGGTCCCAACTGCTGGACCGTCTCCGCGACGATCGAAGTGACCAGCGCGCTGATCGGTCACGTTCTGCGGAGAGCCCAATCGCGCGAGATCCTCCCGCCCGAATGGTCTTAGCGGCTTCCTCGGACGGCCTCTTGCGAGCGCGCCACCAACGCAACGGCGACACCTTCGAGCCGCGAGAGCCTTGCCGATGGCAAGGCCAATGCCCCGGCTTCCACCCGTGACGATTGCGACCTTTGACCTTCCGCCGCGCTCGCCCATCATCAGCTCTTCCTTCTGGGGGGCACAACGAAGATGGCCTCAGCGTTGCGGCGAACCAGGATGAGCCTCCGTGACGTAACATACCCGGTCCGTGTAACGCCGAGAGGCGATCCAGAACATAGACCCACATATCCCACACCATTTCCGTTCGATAACATCCGAAGAACGACCCCAATCAGCCGCACGGACACCTCGGTGGAGGATGGCTGGCGGGGAGTCTAGCAGGACCCGTCCGAGTACGCGACGAGGCTACGTCAAATGTTGCGCGCCGTGCTGATCCGACGCTGCCATCGGTCCTCAGCGACCGACCAGCCCGGCGCCCTCACCTTCAAACCACCGCCGCGGCGGCCCACCTCATACGCGCTGTGCTCGTCGTTCGCGACCAGGCCCTCGTACCCGCGCTCGACCACCTGCTTCCACGCCTCCAGGCCGTCCGGGGCGAGCCGGCACACCGGGAACATCAGCTCGCTCCCGGCGACGACGTCTTCCAGTCGGGCGCGGCGATCACGGAGCGGGAGTTCCGGGCTGATCGGTACGCAGGTGGACCCGAAAGATCGCGCCTCCGGTTCGGATCGTTCTCGACGAGCAGGCGACCGCCGTGAGCCTCGACGATGGTACGGCTGATCGCCAGCCCCATGCCGAGCCCGTCGGGCTTGGTGGTGAAGAACGGCTCGAAGATCCGATCGAGGTCAGCTTCCGCGATGCCCTTGCCCGAGTCGCGCACGCCGAGCTCGAGGTACGGCGCCGTCGCGGCCGAGGTCCACACGGTCACCTTCCGCGTCGGGGCTCCTCCGTTCGCCGCGGCGGTGATCGCATTGGCGAGCAGGTTCAAGATCACTTGCTGGATCTGCACCGGATCGCCGTACGCAACCGGTAGGGCGGCCGCAGGGAAGAATTCGATCGCTGACGGCATGCAGCAGTGCATCGTTCGCGACCAGGCCGATCGTGTTTGCCGCGAGGTCGTTGAGCGCGAGCGGCATGCGGACGACCTCGGTCCTTTTCAGCAATTGCCACGTGCGACGGATCACGTCGCTCGCTCGCTTGTCATCGCTGACGATGTCGTCGAGACACGAACGCAACTCCTCGAGTTCCGGCTCCGCGCGCGCCAGCAGGCGCCTCGCCGCCTGCGCATTGGTGAGGATGGCCGTCAGCGGCTGGGTCACCTCGTGCGCGATCGATGAGGCAAGCTGGCCCATGCCGGCGACGCGGTCAAGATGAGCAATCTGACCCAGGTGGTCGCCGCGCGGCCGTCTCGGCCTGCCGTAGCGCCGCCTCGGCCTCGCGGCGGCGTTGGCGCTGAAAGAGCAGCGCGACGATGAGCGCCGCCTGCGCCCCGATGAGTCCAACCGCGCTCACGATGTGCCAGCGGTATTAGCAATACGCAACCCCGGAACGAAGTACATC
>ERZ1370068.4679-contig-3737_pt1 | contig 66194 bp, 87 predicted proteins | sample MGYA00561227_ERZ1370068 | MGnify/ENA primary metagenome ERZ1370068 (study PRJEB38410, sample SAMEA6850437) | metagenome | study: Metagenomic assessment of the ecological functions of the soil: analysis of the soil microbiota associated with the... | reverse complement strand
TGCGATAACTGCCTGACCGGCAGGTACACGGCGTGCCTCAACCTACGGCAACCGCGGCCAAGGGTCACCGGGCGACCGGGATGACGACGGACGGCGGCTTCGCCGAGTACGCCGTGCACCACGTCAGCGCGCTCTACCCGCTGCCGCCGCAGCTCTCGTTCGAGGACGGCGTGCTCATGACCACCGCGGGCACCGGCCTGTACGGGCTGGATGTGGCGGGCGGCTACATCGCCGGGCTCGACGTCGTGGTGTTCGGCCCGGGGCCGGTCGGCCTCACCACCGTCCAGGTGTGCAAGGCGCTCGGCGCGGGCCGGGTGATCCTGGTCGGCACCCGCCCGTCGCCGCTGGAGCTGGGCCGCCGGTTAGGCGCCGACCATGTGATCAACACCCGCCAGGACGATCCGGTACGGGCGGTGCTCGACCTGACCGATGGCGCCGAGCGCCGACCTGGCCATCGAGTGCTCCGGCGGCATCGAGGCGCCGCAGCAGTGCGCCGAGATCACCAAGCGCGGTGGCAAGATCGTCGTCGTCGCGTTCTACCCGGGCCAGGTCACCTTCGACCTCGGCGCGGTCGTCCGCAAGGACATCAGCATCCACACCTCCCGCGGCGAGGGAGGCAACAACGTCAAGCGCGCGGTGGCCCTGGCCGCCCAGGGCAAAGCTCCGCGGCGCCGACCTGGTGACCCATCGCTTCCGCTGGAGGACATCACCACGGCGTTCCGGGTGGTGCGCGACCGTGACGGCGACCCCGTCAAGGTGGTCATCGTGCCTCTAGCCAGCCAAGCCCTGACGCCATCCTCCGGCGCCGGGCCAGCCGGTACGCTGCCGTCAGCGCCAGCACGGCGACCTCTTGCGACAGGGAGCAGCCCGATGACTGACCGCTTCACCGACGAACTGTGGCGGGGGCCGCGGACATCTACGACGCCGATCCTGGCGCACCCCTTCTTCGCCGGGCTGACCGACGGCAGCCTGGAACAGGATGCCTTCGCGTTCTACGTGGTGCAGGACGCGATCTACCTGCGGGCTTATGCGCAGGCCCTGGCGGCCGTGGCCAGCCGTGCGCCGGACACCGCGGGAACCGAGATGCTCGCCCGCCACGCCGCCGAGATAATCACCGTCGAGCGGACCCTGCACGACTCGCTCGCTGGCCGACCTCGGCATCGATCCCGCGTCCGCCGATGAGGCCGAGCTTCTAGCCCCACCACGCTCGCCTACGTCAGCTACCTCCTCGCGACCGCCCGCGGCGGGTCCTACGCCGAGGGCGATCGGCGCCGTGCTGCCGTGCTACTGGATCTACTGGGAGGTGGGCAAGGAACTGCTCCGGCGCGGCTCACCCAACCCGCGCTACCAGCAGTGGATCGGCACCTACGGCGGCGAGGAATACGGCGACATCGTGCGTGAGGTGATCGCCGTCACCGACGAGCTCGGGCCGGGGCTCACGGCGCGCCGAGCGCGCGCTGGTGCAGTCGGCACTTCCGGACCACCAGCCGCTACGAGTGGATGTTCTGGGACATGGGCTACCGCCAGGAAGGCTGGCTGCGTGTGACGCACCGGCCACCGCACCGGCATCCACGGCTGGCCCAGGTCAGCGGCAGCCGCCCCGGGTCTCCCCGCGGCGCGCCGCCCCTGGCGGCGCGGCCCGCCTACCGGGACCACCGCCGTCTGATGGCGGCCGCCGTGGCGTGGTTTCAGGCAGTCGCCGCCGCGTCGCAGGCAGTGCTGGCTTACCGCCGGATGCCGCCAGGAACGGCCCGGCGCTCGCCATGATCGCGTGCCAGGTGAAACGATCGCGAAATGACGTCCTCCCCGCCAGGACCGGACCGGGACGGCCACGCGGGCCAGCCCGCGCAGGCTGGTACCGTCCCGGGCTCCCGGGCTGATGCGTGGAGGATCAGCGCGCGCGCCGGATCCGCAGGCCGATCGACCTGCTGCGGTGCCTGCTCGCCGTGCTGGGCATCGTGGTGGCCATCGGGATCGGCCTGCTCGCCGGCGCGACGGCGAGGGGCGTGCAGATCGACGCGGTGGGCGCGAGCAAGCCAGCTGCCGCATCCGGTGCTGGCGCTGCTCGGGGTCGCGGCGACCCTGCGCGCTGCCGCTGTGGTCTGCCGCGCTCGCCATCCGCCAGCTCAGCCGCTCAGCAGTCCCGGCGGCTCGCCGAGGCGGTGCTGACCGGGGCTGCGACGATCGCCCTGGTCGCGCTGGCCAACGCGGCGCTGCAGCACGGGGCCGCCGCGGCGCTCTACGACGCGATCGCCATCCGGCACGCGGGCGCGGCACCGGCCCGCTCGACTGGCTACCTGGCCTAGCCTGGCCGCATACGCCACGATCATCGGCCTGACCGGTCCCTCGCGCTGGCGGACCGCCCTGTGGCTGGCGGTCGGGGTCTACGCGATTGCGCACTCCGCCACCGCGAGCACGCACCGTGCTCGCTCGCTGATCACGCTGCTCCTCGGCCGCGCCATCGGCCTCGGCGTGCGGTACGCGCGTCGGCTGAGTGGTCCCAGCGGCCGACCGCGGAGAGAGATCGCCGCCGGGCTGAGCTCGGCGGGCCATCCGGTCGACCGTGATGCGGCGCATCCGGCCAGGAGGGCAGCGAGTCCCGCCGTTACGCCGCGACGGCACGCGGCGGCGGCCACCTCGACGTGCCGGTGTTCGACCGCGACCAGGAGGCGGCCGGGGCGCTGTACCGGCTCTACCGCCGACTGCGGCTGCAGGGGCAGGTGCGCCGTGACCGGCCGCTGACGCTGGAGCGGGCGGTCGAGCGCCGGGCGCTGCTGTCCTACGCCGGCCGACGAGGCGGGCGTCCGGACGCCCCGCCTGCTCGCGCTGATCAGCGTCGGCTCCGACGCGACCGTGCTCGCGCACGAGCAGCACGCGGCATGACGCTGGCCGAGCTGGCCAGCGCCCGGCCGGTTCCGGGAGGACGAGCCCGGCCCGGCCGGGACGCCAGCTGGACCTGGACCCCGGAGCGGCTCATTCAGCCCGCGACGGCACGGCCAGGCTCTCCCGACCTGGCTCGAGCCACGCCGGACTGATTCCGCGCCGACCGACGACCAGCTGCTGCGGGTCTGGGAGGCCGTCCTCCAGCTGCATGCGCACCGCGTCACGCACCGGGCCCTGACCGCGGACCGCATCATGTTCGCCGACGACGGCGACGTCATCCTGCTTGATCCCGGCCACGGTGACGTGGCCGCCACCGACCTCCAGCTCCGCCTCGACCTGGCGCAGCTGCTGGCCGAGCTCGCCCTGCTGGTCGGGCCGGACCGCGCGGCCGGCCTCGCGGCCAAGGCCGTCGGCGCCGACGAGCTGGTCGCGGTGGTGCCGCTGCTCCAGCCGATCGTGCTGTACCGCTCCACCCGGGTGGCCGTGCGCCGCCAGCCGGGATGTCCTGCCCGCGCTGCGCCAGCAGCTTCCTCGACGCCGCTCCCGGTGAGGATGCGCGCGCCGGTCCGGCTGGAGCGGATCCGCCCCCGCTCGATGGTGACCCTGATCGCCAGCCTGGTCGCCGGGTACCTGCTGCTCGGCCAGCTCGGCGCGGGTGAGCCTGCTCAGCACCGCTGCGGGCCGCCGACTGGCGCTGGGCCGCGCTGGCGCTGGCGCTGTCCGCGGTGACCTATCTCGGCGCGGCCTGGTCGCTGTCGGGTTACGTCCCCGAGCTAGCTACCGAGTTTCGGCCCGCTGGTCCTCGCCCAGCTGGCCGGACTCGTTCGTGACGCTCGTCACCCCGACCGCCGTCGGCGGTGCCGCGCTGAACATCCGCTACCTCCAGCGCCGGAAGATCCCCGCGGCGGTCGCGGCCGCCAGCGTCGGCCTCTCCCAGGTGGTGGCCTTCGTGCTGCATCTCCTGCTGCTGGTCGTGTTCGCGGCGATCACCGGCAGCCAGGCCCATTCGCTCCAGCCGCCGACCTGGGTCTACTTCGTCATCGCGGGCCTCATTCATCATCGTGCTCACGGTCGTTGCCATCCCGGCCGGGCGCAGGCTGCTGCGCGCCCGGCTGGCGCCGGTGCTGGGCCAGGTGGCTGCCGCGGCTGCTCGCGGTGATGCAGCAGCCCCGCAAGCTGGCCGAGGGCATCGGCGGCGCGCTGCTGCTCACGGCGGCCTACATCCTCTGCCTCGACGCGTGCATCCGGGCGCTCGGCGGCTCCGTCCCGCTGGCCAGCACGGCCGTGGTCTACCTCACCGGCGCCGCCCTGGGGTCGGCCGTGCCCACCCCCGGCGGGCTGGGCGCGGTGGAGGCGGCGCTGTCGGCCGGGCTCACCGCCGCCGGGCTTCCCGGCGCCACCGCGGTCAGCGCGGTGCTGCTGTTCCGCACCATCACGTTCTGGCTCCCGGTCCCAGTCGGCTGGGGCGCCTTCAACTACCTCGAGCGCCACGACTACATATGAGCGCCCGGACCGGGCCGATGGGCCATCCGCCCCACAGTCAGCCCGGTGACCATCCGGGGTCGCGCCCGGCCAGCGCGACCACGCGGATCGAGTTCCGGCGCGCTATGCGGGCACCGGCCGGGAAGGCCCGAACGGCACCTCCGGGTTAGCCGGTGCCTCAGGGCTGGCGAACATGGGCGAGGAAACTCTCCGCGGCGGCCAGCAGCTCTGGCTCGCAGTCGTAGGGCTGGCCGGTCGCGCGGGCGACGTCCCAGCCGTGCACCACCAGCTCATCGGCCGCGACCAGGCCAACGACCTCGGCGGGACTGTCCGAGCCTGCGATCCTGGTCGTCCCGGCCCACGCGTCCGGGTCCCGCCAGGCCTCCGCCAGCGTCGTGAGGTCACGCGGGATCCGCACCCGCCAGTCCTCATCCAGCCGGGAGGCGTTCCCCGGACGGCGTCTGGTCGACGTACCCGCCACTGTCCTTGTTCGCCGCGGCGGTGAACGCGAGCGCCAGGCCCGCCGACGTGGTCGATCAGGTCGCCGAGCGTGTACGCCGGGCACGGCGTCGGTTTGCCAGCTCGTCGTCCCCGACCCGCGCGACCAGACCGGCCAGCCGCTGGGCCGCAGGCCCCAGATCCACGATGCTCATGGGGAAGGGACTACCCGGGAGCCCGGAATCATCGGCCATGCGCGGCCCAGGCCGCGCCGGGCCCGGGCGGCGGCGACCGCCTCCCGCTGGCTGAGCCCGGAGCCGCTGGCGAACGCCTGATCGAACCGGTCCGCGCCGAGCCTTTGGCGGCCCTGGGCCATCAGCCTCGGCCTCGCCCTGCCGCAGCATCGGCCACGCGTGCAGGCCGACTCGCTGGCGCAGGCCCTGGGCCGCACCTTCCAGCAGCGCCGCCTGCTCCGGGTCGTCCTCCGCGACCGCCAGCCGGGCGAACGCGGCCAGGCACAGGGTCACGAACTGGAGCGCTGCGGGCCGCCAGGCTCAGGTCCAGCGCCCTCATCCAGCAGCGCCCGGGCCTGCTCCGGCCTACGCTGCGCGGCTACGTCCAGGATGCCCAGCTGCACCCGGGAGCCCGCGGCGAGCCAGGTGTTGTCGAACCGCTCCGCCAGGTCGCGCGCCTCGCGCAGGTGGCGCAGGGCATCGTCGTGGCGGTCCACGGCCGTCTCCAGGGCGCCGACGGTGAACGCGGCCAGCGCCGTCTCAGAACGGCTCGTCCTGGCCGCGGAGTTCCTCCAGCGAGGCCGACGCCTCGCGCATGGCGCCGTCGAAGTCGCCGGTGATCGGCGAGGTCCACGCCATGACCAGCTGGGCATGCCGCGTGCAGGAAGGGGTCCTCGATCGCCGCCAGCAGCGGTCCCAGGCGCTGGCGGGCGCGCCAGCGCCGCGGTGTCGTCGCCTACCTCGGCTGGCGATCGCCGCCGCCGTCCACTGCCAGCTCGGCCTGGGCCTGGGGTCCAGCGAGCCGGCTGGCGGGCAGCAGCTGCTCGACCCATGGCGCGGGCCTCGCCCAGCAGGTCCCGCGGAGACCAGAATGGCCACAGGACCCGGAACAGGTGCGGCAGCGGCCCGGGGTCGTGGGCCAGGTACCAGCGCACGGCGGCGGCCAGGTTGCCCGCCTCGGCCTCCAGCCGCTCCAGCCACTCGCTGTCGGCCGCCGCCGCGCAGCGGCCGGTCCGCCTGCTCGGCCAGCGCCCGGTAGTAGTCCGCGTGCCGACTGCTCGACCTCGGCGGCGTCGGGCCGGGCCGCCAGCCGCTCGGCGACGAACTCGCGGACGGTCTCCAGCATCCGCGACCGGGGCCCGAGCCCGGTGCTAGTCGAGCGTAGATCAGGCTGTGCCGGGCCAGCGCCTCAGACAGCTCCAGCGCCCGGTCCTCATCCAGGCTGGCCACCTGGGCGGCGGCCTCGATGGTCCAGCCGCTCCACGAACACCGCCGCTGATCTCCAGCAGCGACCGCTCGGCGTCGTCGAGCAGGCCCACGCTCCACTCCACCGTGGCCCGCAGGGTGCGCTGGCGCTCGGGCAGGTCCACCGCGCCGGTCCCCAGCGCGTCCAGTGAGGCCGGCCAGCCGGTCCAGCAGCGCGGCGGGGTCCAGCAGCCGGGTGCGGGCGGCCGCCAGCTCGATCGCCAGCGGCAGGCCCTCCAGCCGCTTAGCAGATCTCCGCCACCGCCGCCGCGTTGCCCTCGGTGAGGGCGAAGCCGGGCCGCACCGCGCGGGCCCGGTCCACGAACAGCGCCACCGCCGGCGAGGCCGCCAGCTCCTCCGACCGGCACGGCGTGCCGGCGTCGGCGGGCAGCGGCAGCGGCGGCACCGGGTACTCCTGCTCGGCCCGCAGCCCCAGCACCGTCCGGCTGGTGGCCAGGATCGCCACGCCCCGGGCAGCGGGCCAGCAGCTCATCGAGGTCGCGGGCGGCGCTCGACCACCTGCTCCAGGTTGTCGAGGATGAGCAGCCACGGCTCGTCGCCGAACGTCTCGGCCAGCGACCTCCAGCGGCGAGCCCGTCCCGGCCAGCGTCGGCCCCCACCGCCCGGCCGATGCTGGCCAGCACCAGCCCCGGATCGGTGACCGCCGCCAGCGGCACGAACACGGTGCCCGCGCCGAAACGATCGCGCAGCCGCTCGCCGACGGCCACCGCCAGCCGGGTCTTGCCGATCCCGCCCGGCCCGGTCAGCGTCACCAGCCGCGCCCCGGGCGGCCCGAGCAGGCTGGCGACCTCGCCGATGGCCTGCTCCCGCCCGACCAGCGACGTCATGCTCACCGGCAGCGGGCGCAGGGCCGCGGGCGTGCCGCCAGCGGCGGCTCCGCGGCTGCGGGCTGCGCGGCGGCGGCGAACTGCTCACTCAGCAGCACGGCCAGGTCATCGCGCACCAGCCGGGCCAGCTCAGCGGGCGTGCCGAAGGTCCGGTAGGAGGCCGAGGCCTCGTCCCGGATGCGATCCAGCATGGTCGTCCAGGCGCGGCTCGCGGTCGGGCGCCGGTGCCTTGATATACAGCAGCCGCGGCAGCCCGCGTGAAAGGTCGAACTCGTCCTCCAGGCCCGATATCTCCATGCCAGGGCCTATCCACCCATAGCGCTCCCAGTACAGCCCGATGAACACGTCGCTTTGCGCCAGGTAGGCCTGGTACAGCTCCTGCGGCGGGTGCGGCCGTCGCCCCCAGCTCGAACATCACCGGCGTCAGCCGCAGCGCCGAGATGGCGCGCGAGACGGCACGGCGCTCATCGGCCAGCTCACCCAGCGTGGAGCTCACGAACACCCGCAGGCGCTGGTCAGGAGTCCGGATTACCACCTCACCCCCAGGGCTTGCGCGCTCGGATTCTACGAGGCCATGATCCAGGGCGTCTTCTTCCTGCCTCTCGCCGGGGTGACGCTAGGCCTGCGGCCCGTGCCGGTCAGTGGCGCCTTCGCGTAGGCCGTGGGCGAACGTGACCACGAAGTTCTCCTGGGCGATGGTCTCGAGCGCGCGGGGCCGCGCGCCGTCCGGACGGCAGCGATGGCCGCTTCGGGAGACATCCCGGCGGCGACCAGGCAGCATGCCGCAACTGTTCCGCTCCGGCCGAGCCCGCTCATGCAGGTCACCACCACTGCCTCGCCTCGTGCCGTTGCCCGGCGGCACCACTGCACGAGCTCGGTGGCGTCGGCGGCGTCGGGTGTGCCTGGTCGGGGACGGGGACACGGTGGTAGGTGAGGCCGGCGGCCTGGCGCGCGTGGGCCGAGGTCGGGTACGCCTGCCCAGCGGAGTTCGGAGTCGGTCAGCAGGCACAGGAGCCGGGTGGCTCCCTGTGAGCGAAGCTGGGCCAGATCCGTGCCCAGGTCGCGGCCCTGATCCTGCCGCCCGGGGCATGGGGGTGATGCCGAGTCAATCCCGGCCCGATGAGCGCCGGTTCAATCCAGTCCACCCGCTGGGCCAGCTCGGCCTGAACGGTGTGGGTGATCTGGTCGGCGAGCGAGCACGCCGCCGCCAGCGCCGACTGCTTCTGGAGCGGGGATGCCTCCGGGAAGCTGAGCGTGTGGACCGCGTAACGCAGCAGCGCCACCTGGAGTTGCAGGGGGTGACGGTCCTCATGGCATAGCTGGCCGCCGATCCGGCGCAGCACGCGGAGCACCTCCCACGCCCGGACGAACTGGGGAGAGCGCACGTCGCCGGGGAGGTCGGGGAGGTCGGCCTGGAGGTCGGCGACCGCCCGGAGGGCGCGGGTGATGGCCAGGGCCTCCAGCAGCTGGGAGGCGTCCCCGATGGGCGTGAGCAGGTAGAGCAGGTCGTTCTCAAACTTGGCCAGGTCCTTCAGCACGTGCCCGGGCCCGGCCTGGAAGAAGTCGATCACCCAGACGTTGTGGTGGGCGTCGACCAGGATGTTGGCGGCGTTGAGGTCGCCGTGCACGTAGGCCACGTAGTGGTAGTCCTGCGCTAGGCCGCCGGTGGTGGGCCAGGAAGTCCTCGTAGAACTCGCAGACGTTGGGCAGCGACATCCCTCCGGGGAAGTCGAGCACCTTCCGGCGGGAGTCAGGGGTGACGGCGCGCGACGCTCTTCCGGACCGCCGGTCCACGCTCGGGAGAGAACTGGTAGTGCTCGAAAAGCGGCATGCGTTCGAAGCGTGCGGCCGCGTAGAGCGGGCCGAGGACTTCCTCAAAGGCGCTCCGCACGACGGAGATGAGGCGATGCGTCGCCGCGTTGGCGGCGAACATCGACTGCAGCGTCCGGACCTGGCCCTGGCCCATGGCGGCGTAGGCGTACTTGAGACCGGCCCGGTCGCCCAGGTCGACGAAGCCGCGGACGCTGGGGGCGTTGTTGCCGAGCACCGCCTCGACTTGCTCGAAGGCGGCCCGCTCCTGGGCGATGGTGCGGTTCGGGCCCAGCTTGACCACGGCCGGCGCCTGGCGGTGGCCCAAGGCGTCCTGACTCGTCGCCCGCCACACGCCAGCCCCTGAGTAGCCGCCCGAAATCGGCTCCAGGTCCACCTGCGTGCTGTCCCGGAAAAGGTGGGCGATGATGGCGCGGTCGGCGGGGCTGAGGGCAGTGCCAACGTCGGCACCCTCGATACGAGGCTCGAAGCCACCCGGATGATGAGGAAGGGCTGCAGCTCTGCCCCGGGACGCAGCCAGTCGGCGAACTCAGCCGGGGAGTCGAAGCAGCGCACGCCGAGGATCTTCTCGAGTTGCGCCAGGGCGTTGAAGTGCTGGGCGCGCGAGGCACTTGCGGTCAGGGCGCTGCAGGTCGCCAGCTCATCGATGCCGAGCCTGGTCTTCAGCTCATAGAGCAGGAAGCTCACCTTGGCCTCGGTCCACACCCCGACCACGCCCACGCGCAGCGGCTGATCGCCGTGGGCGCGACGGATCCGCTCCAGCTGCCGGGCCAGATCGGTTCCCTCGAGGTCGTTCAGCGTCAGCGAGTCGACGATCCGCTCGTTGGCGGCCGCCATCGCCCGCCTCATCCATGCCCAGGATGAGCCGCGCCCCCGCTGGAGCCTTGAGGCAGTGCGCGCCGAACCGCTGCAGGTGCTCGCGCTGGGCGGGGTCGTTGGGGTCGTGCCAGTCGCGGATGTGGATGAGGTCGATGGCGTCTGAGGCCAGGCTGCGGGCCCAGTCGATCAGCTGGGCCAGCGGCCCCGCCGACGGCTCGGGCCCGAGGAGGCGGGCCGCTTCGCTGTAACCGACGTGCAGCAGGTTGGGCAGGGGATCGTGCGCGCCGATGGGGTCGACGAAATCGCGCTGGAGGCACTGCGTGATCAGGACCGTGGTCATCTTCGGTGTGGCCAGAACCAACAGACGGCCAGACTCAGGCGGTCGGCTTAGCGGGTCATTGTGCTCGCGTTGTGGTAGCTGCTCAGGAATCGCTCGTCGTCCATGCCCCCGGTCGACCTCCTCGGATGCCACGACGCGTGGTCCTGGGCAGTCATACGTCGAGCACCTCGTCGATGAGCCTTGGCAGTGCCCCAGCGTACCGCTGGGCCGTGACGAGATATTGATCACGGTGGGTGGTCAACCCCAGAGTCGCCGATGCCAGCAGCTGGCCGCCCGGCCTGAATACGCATACCGGCCCCGCCGAGGCAGGCGCCAGCCGATGGGGCCTGATCGTGCGCCGCGCTCAGGTCTGCGGCTGCTTCGCCCAGCGCAGGTAGGGCCGACCTCCTCGACGTCCTCGAAGCGCTGCCGGGCGTCGTCGGTGGACATCGTCGGCGCGACGATGATCCGGTCCCCCGGCTGCCAGTCCACCGGCGTGGAAACCGGCGCCGAGTCGGTCAGCTGCAGGGCGTCGATCACCCGCATGATCTCGCCGAAGTTGCGCCCGATTGACTTCGGGTAGGTCAGCGTCAGCCGGACCTTGTTCTTCGGGTCGACGATGAAGACCGACCGCACCGTGGAGGTGTCGCCCTCACCGGGGTGGATCATGTCGTACAGCTCGGAGACCTTGCGGTCCTGGTCGGCGATGAGCGGGAAGTTCAGGTCGGTGCCGCCCACCTCCGTGATGTCCTGCGCCCAGCCGTTATGGCTCTCGATGGGGTCAACCGAGACCCCGATCACCTTCACGTTCCGCTTGTCGAACTCGTTCTTGAGGCTGGCGGTCCGGCCCAGTTCGGTCGTGCAGACCGGGGTGAAGTCGGCGGGTGGCTGAACAGGACCGCCCAGTTGCCGTCCTTCCATTGGTGAAAATCGATCGTGCCCTCGGTGGTCTCGGCTGTGAAGTTGGGGGCCTCATCGCCCAGCCGGATGCTCATTTATTCGTTCCTCCTACTCGATCATGGCTGCGGGGTCATCGCGCCGCCTACCGCCCCAAGGTCACGATGTCCCGCTCGGCGTGGATGGCGCACGCAACCAGACAGCATAGGGCCACCCGGATCAGGCCAGCAGCGGGTCCGTGGGAGCGGGTGCGGGCGGGTCGGGTGCGGCGCGCTGGCCCGCCAGGCGCTCCGCCCGTTCCTTGATCCCCAGCAGCATCTTGCGCTCCATCACCAGGCTCCCCGGCTCCATCACCAGCAGGTTGAACAGCCGGGTGACCGGGGCCGCGTGCGGGGCGGCGATCCGGTTCCGGCTGAGCAGCCGGGTCCGGCCGCCTTCCAGGAACAGCGCGAACGTCCACACCCAGTTCTGGTCCTCGAAACGGAACGACAGCGCCCGCTCGGGCTCGAAGACCTCGACCCGCATCTTCGGGCGGCCGGGCCCCAGCGGGAGCTCGTCCCCCAGCCTCAGGTCCTGGAACTGCGGGAGGATCTCGTCGGCGCTGTGCATGCCGAGGCCGAACAGATTCTCGATCCAGTCGTAGGTGTAGACGCCACCGCGGCCGCTGCCCATCTGGACCAGCCAGGGCCACACGGCGGACGGCGGCGCGTCGATCGTGATCGCCCGGGTGGCGATGACATCGGGGTTGGCCAGCAGGCCGTCGCCCGGCAGCTCGCGGGCCGCCTCCTCCGGCGTGGCACCCCAGGTCAGGCACGGGCGCCGGAACAGCCACGGGTAGCTCAGGGCCGCCGCTGCGACCGCGAGCCCCGCCCCGCCGGCGACCCGCAGCCAGGCACCGCTCATTGCGGGCACCTCCCTCCTCGTGACGGCTTACTACTCACCTCCATCGTGGCTGCCGCGGCAGCGTCTGAACGCCGGGGCATCGGTCCCGGCGAGCAGGGACTTTGGTCGGTTTCCGGTCAGCGCGACTTCGCGGCGAGCGACGGCAGCGGCGGGAGCATGGGCGGGGCTGCTGGCGTGGCGGCAGCCCGGCCAGCAGTTCGGTGGTCGCCTCGGCCACCTTGCGGACCGCCAGGTCGACGGCGGCCTCGGTCCGCGCCGAAACCGTCTGCACGCCGCTCACCTTGCGCACGTACTGGCGGGCGGCGGCCTCGATCTCCTCCGGGGTCGCCTGCGGCTGCAGGCCACGGAGCGTGGTGATGTTGCGGCACATGCCACCGACGTTACGCGACCTAGTGGTCAGCCTCGGCCGCGAGCTCGGCCAGCACCGCATCGGTGTGCTCGCCGTGCCGCGGCACCGGCCCGAGCGCCGGGCCGAACCCGCTGTGCGTGACCGGCGGCGGCAGCATCTGCACCGGCCGCCCCCGGCGCTGACCGGCACCCACCGCCCCGCGAGCTGCGGGTGGGCCACGACGTCCCCGAGCTCGCGCACCGCGGCGTAGGCGATCCGGGCCGCCGTCAGCCGCCGCACCAGCTCGGCCGCGGTCACCCGGCTGATCGCCCGGGCCAGCAGGTCCTCCACCTCGTCCCGGTGCTCCACGCGCCGCTGGTTCCCGGCGTAGCGGGCGTCGGCTGGCCAGCTCCGGCAGGTCCACGACCTCGCGGCACAGGCGCGCCCACTCGTCCTCGTTCTGCACCGCGACCAGGATCTCGCCGCCGTCAGCGGTCAGGTACGAACCATACGGAACGATGGTCGCGTGGCGCGGCCCGTTGCGGGCCGGAGGCGTCCCGGTCAGGCTGGCCAGCAGCAGGGGATGCGACATCCACTCGGCGAGCGCGCCGAACAGGGATGTGCGCACCACCCCGCCGTGGCCGGTCCGCTCGCGCTGCAGCAGGGCAGTGAGGATCCCGCTGTAGGCGTACATCCCGCCCGCGATGTCGGCGACGCTGATGCCCACCTTGGCGGGCTCGGCGGGAGAGCCGGTCACCGCCAGCACCCCGCCTCGGCCTGCACCAGCAGGTCATAGGCCTTGCGGTCGGCGAAGGGCGCCGTCGTCCCCGTAGCCGCTGAGCTGGCAGGCGACCAGCCGCGGGTGGCGGGCCGCCAGCGCGTCGGCGTCCAGGCCGAGCCGGGTGATCGCGGCCGGGGAGAGGTTGCAGACCCACACGTCGGCCGCCCCGATGAGCGCGTCGAGCGCCCGCTTACCACCGGTGGTCTTCAGGTCCAGCACCACCGACTCCTTGACCGGTTGAGCCACACGAACCAGCTGGACATGCCCTCGCCCGCGGCGTCGTCGTAGTGACGGGCGAAGTCACCCCGGCCGGGGCGCTCGATCTTGATCACCCGGGCCCCGAGGTCGGCGAGCTGCCGGGTGGCGAACGGCGCGGCCACCGCCTGCTCGAGCGTGACCACCAGCATCCCGTCCAGCGGCCGGGGATCGCCGCCGGCCGGGGAGCGTCGGCGTCGCGGGGACGGGCGGGCGGCGCTCACGGTGACCCGGCCCGCACGCCTACTCGGCCCCTCACGGCGACCCTGCCCTCACCGCCGCGGCCAGGCGGGCCGGGTCGAAGCGGTCGCCGTCGCCCAGCGCGTCCACCGTCGCGAACAGCCGGTCGGCCGCAGCCTCGGCCGAGCAGCCCGGCCGCCTTCGCCTCGACCTCCGGGCGGCCTACTTACCAGCCGGGGCTGCCGCGGAACGCGGGGTGCGCAGCTCCACCGCCTCGCCGTCGGTGAAGCTCAGCGTCACCTCGGCCCCCCACCGGGCCGGGTAGGCGGCGTCGAGCTCGGCGCTGGTGTGCATCCATGTGAGGTCCATCAGCGGCTGCAGCTCGGCCGCGAGGCGGCTTAGCCTGCTGGAAATCGGCGAGCGAGGAGGAGCCGCGGGACAGCGTGAGCGCGGCGCCGAACGGCATCGAGAACTGGGCGTCGACCATGTTGGCGACGGTCCGCTTGCGGTCGGCTTCACTCGCCGACCAGCCCCATGCCGCCGCTGAGCACCCCGCAATCGATCCGGGTTATCCCCTCGACCCGCCCGCCCTCGCTGCGGTAGGCGGCCAGCAGGTCCATCACCCCGTGCATGTAGCGGCAGCAGGGGTGGAACTTGACGCTCGTCTCGTGCACGGCTCAGCAGCCCGGCGGCGTGGGCGAGCACCGCCTCCACCCGCGCCTCCGGCCGGATCCCGCCGTGGATGTGCATCAGGCCGTACGGGTCGCCGAACGCGTCGGCCGGGCCGGTGAAACCGCTTACCGCGAGCTCGGCGGCGAGGATGCCGCCCGCCGCCGCCGACCCGGAATGGAAGCGCTTGGTCCAGGCGCCGTCGCTCAGGTAGGCCATGCTCCCCGCGGACAGGCTCAGCGCGATGCCGAACGCCGACCGGAGGGCGCCGGCTGTCCAGCCCGGCCAGCCTTCCCGGCGGCGGCGGCGGCGCCGAACACGCCGCAGACCGCGGTCGGGTGCAGCCCTTGCCGGTACAGCTCGGCCGGGCCGAGCAGCTCGCCGAGGCTGGCCATGACCTGGTACCCGGCTACCGCGCTGTCCAGTACCGCCGCCGTGGTCACCGGGTCGCCGGGCGGACCGGCCGCGCCCGCCGCGGCGGCCAGCAGCGCGGTCCAGATCACGGTGCCGGGGTGGGAGCTGGACGGCTCGTGGGTGTCGTCGAGCTCGATGCTGTGCGCGCTGATCCTGCTGACCAGCGCCGCGTCCTGCACCGCGGCGGTCTGGCTGGTGCCGAGGACCGGGGCGGGCCCGGCCGATCGTGGCAGCAGGGCGTCGCGCGCCACCCGCGCCGAGTCGGCGCCCGCCCCGGTGCCCGCCACCGCCAGGTAGTCCGCCAGCAGCAGCCGGGCCCGGTCGCGCTCGGCCGGGCCGGGCCGGGCGGCCAGGGCCAGCTCGGCGAGCGCTTGCTGTCATCGCGGACCGCGTCACGGGCACCTCGCATTAGACCGGCCAAATCAGGGGTCAGGGCTCCAGTAAGCACGCCGCCGCCAGAACCTGTCAAGGTCGGCTCGTTCGCGGTTATCGCTGCTAAAGACGGGTGCACCGGATCCAGCCAGCGTCTTGACGCCCGCGTCTTCATGACAGCAATATGGCCGTCTCAAAGGGCCAGGTTAACCGGCACCGTGTCCGATGAGCAGGAGCCCCGCGTTGGAAGTCAGAGCCGCCCGCGCATCGTTGCGCGCCGTGCCGGAGGGGCCCGGCCAGGGCAGCGCCTACCGGCAGGTGGCGTCCGACCTGCGCCAGGCCATCGCCGCCGGGCGGTATGCCGGGGCCAGCGGCTGCCGACCGAGGCCGAGCTCGTCGCGTCGACCGGGCTCGGCCGCCAGACGGTGCGGCGGGCGTTTCAGGAGCTCGTCACCGAGGGCGTCATCTACCGGGTCCGCGGCCGGGGCACCTTCGCGGTGCCGGGAGACGGGAAGTACCTGCGGTCGTTCGGCAGCATCGACGATCTGATGGCGCTGTCGCTCGACACCGAGCTGCAGGTGGTCGAGCCGCTGCACGTGCTCGCGAGCGTCGAGATCGCGGGCCAGCTGCAGGCCGCCGAGGACACCGTCATGACCACGTCGTTCCTGCGGCTGCACGACGGGTGCCGTTCTGCTACACCCGCGTGCACGTCCCGCTGGAGATCGGCCGCAGGCTCCGCGAGCTGCCGGAGATGGCCGGGCTGGCCGAGCCGGGCAGCCGGGCCCGCTTCACCATGATCAGCCTGGTCGACCGGGTCAGCGACCGGCGGATCGACAGCGCGGTGCAGAACGCCACCGCCGCCGCGGCCTCCGCCGACATCGCGCACCGGCTGGGCTGCCCGCCGGGCCTGCCGGTGCTCCGCATCGACCGGCTCTACCGGGACCGCGAGCTGGCGCCGCTGGAGCTGGCGATCAACCACTTCCATCCCGACCGCTACTCCTACCGGCTCCAGCTGCGGGGGCGGCTCGACTCCCCAGCACCAGCCCGGGCGCCCGGTGACCAGCGAGCTGATGGCCGGGCCCGGCGGCCCCGCCGCGCAGCGCAGCGATTCCCGGCGCGGCGCGGCCGCGATCGTGGCGGCACTGGCCGGGGCGGGCACCCGGCTGATGTTCGGCGTCCCCGGCGGCGGGCCGAACCTGGACGTGGTCGGCGCCGCCGCGGCCGCCGGGATGTCCTTCGTCCTCGCCCACGGCGAGACCGCGGCCACGATCATGGCCGCCACCTGCGCTGACCTCACCGGTGCCCCGGGAGCCGTGGTGGTCACCCGAGGGCCGGGCCTGGCCAGCGCGGTCAACGGCATCGCGCACGCTGCGCTCGACCGGCTGCCGGTCGTCGTCATCGCCGACACGGTCCCCGGGCACCAGCGGGACCGGGTCAGCCATCAGCGGCTGGACCAGGCGGCGCTCGGCCGGTCGGTCGCCAAGGTGGCCCTGACGGCTGGGCCGGGCCAGCCGGAGCAGGCGGCGCACTCGCCGTCCAGCTGGCGCTGGCGGCACCGGCCGGGCCGGTGGTCATCAACATGGACCCCGGCGCGGACGCCGTGCCCGCCATGGCTCGCGCGGCAGCCACCGGTGCCGCGCCAGTCACCGGCACTGCGCCAGCGGTTTACGCTGCCATGCCGGTCACCGACGATGCGCCGACCTTAACCAGCGGGCCCGCCGCTGGCGGCGGCACGCTCCCCGCCCCGCGCGGGCGCCGATGCCGCCGGGCACGGACTGGCGCCGCTGGCGGCGGCTCTGCGGGCCGCCCGGCGGCCGGTGCTGCTGCTCGGCCCGGGCGCTCTGGCCCATGCCGCCGCGATGCGCGACGCCCTGACCGGCAGCGGCATCCCCGCCCTGCACACCTACCGGGCCCGCGGGATCATGCCAGACAGCGGCGCCGAGGCCGCCGGGCTGGTCACCGGCGGCACGATGGAGTGGCCGCTGCTGGCGGCCAGCGACCTCATCGTCGGGCTCGGCGTCGACCCGGCCGAGATGATCCCGGCCGACTGGGACTACGCCGCCCGCACCATCTTGGTCTCCGAGACCAGCGCCGGGGCGGCCGACGCTTACCGCTACTCACTGGCGGCACCGCGCTGGCCGCCCCGCTCGGCGCCGCCATCGAGCTGATCGCCGCCCACCGCCACCACTGCGGCTGGTCCGCTTACCGCTTACCGGGCCGCGAGGACCGGCGCGATGGCGGGGCTGCGGGAAGCGGCCCGCGGGGCGCCGGGCCTGCTGTCCCCCCAGGACGTGGTCACCACGGTCCGGGCGCATACCCCGCCGGAAACGATCGCCACCGTCGATGCTGGCGCGCACATGCTGGTGGCCATGCCGCTGTGGAGGTGGACGAGCCGCACCGGCTGCTCATCTCCAGCGGCCTGGCCACCATGGGCTACGCGCTGCCCGCGGCGATCGCCGCCGCCTTGTGCGCGCCTCGCCGTGCCGGTCGTCGCCTTCACCGGCGACGGCGGCCTGGGCATGACGCTGATGGAGATCGAGACCGCCGTCCGGCTCCGGCTGCAGGTCGTGGTGGTGGTATTCAACGACGCGGCCCTCAGCCTGATCAAGATCACAGCGGCGCTACTGACCATGGCGGGCCGGAGGCGGTCAGCTACCGGCCTGCATCGTTCGCCGCCGTCGCCACCGGCGCTGGGCGCGGCCGGAGCGGCGGTCAGCGACGCGACCGGGCTGGCGTCGGAGCTGGCCGCGGCGCTGGACCGGGACGGGCCGACGGTCATCGACGCCAGCATCGACCCCGCCACCTATCCCGCCGTCATGGACCTGACCTGCGGCGAAGCTACTGCCACCGCAGCCGGGGCACCGGCCACCACCCGCCCACCGGCCACCACCCGCCCACCGGCCGCCACTCATCCACGGGCAGCTGAGGAGACAAGCCGCCATGGCAGCACCTGAGATCGACGACCTCAGCCCGGACGAGCGAGACATCGTCACCGTGGTCCGCGACTGGGTGAAGGACAGCGTGCTGCCGGTGGCCCACGACCTCGAGCACGCGAACGCCTACCCGGCTGAGCTGATCGAGACGATGAAACAGCTCGGCGTCTTCGGCCTGGTCATCCCCGAGCGCTACGGCGGCGCCGGGGTCTCCACCGCCTGCTTCGCCCTGGTCACCGAGGAGCTGGCCCGGGGATGGATGAGCCTGGCCGGGGCGATGGGCGGGCACAGCGTGGTCGCCCGCACTGATCACCATGTCCGGCACGGATGAGCAGAAAGACACCTGGCTGCCGCGGATGGCCACCGGCCAGGTACGGGCCGCCATGGCGCTGACCGAGCCGCGCTGGCGGCTCCGACCTGCAGGCCATCCGGACCAGGGCGACGCCAGCTGCGGGCGGCTACCGGCTCGACGGCGTGAAGACCTGGATCACCAACGCGCGCGCGGCCGACATGACCGCCGTGCTGTGCAAGACCGACCCGGACGCGGTGCCCGGCAGCCGCGGCATCAGCGTCCTGCTCGCCGAGAAGGGCCCGGGCTTCACGCGTCTCCCGCGACCTGCCCAAGCTCGGCTACAAGGGCGTCGAGACCTGCGAGCTCGTCTTCGACGGCTACCAGTGCCCGGCCGGTGCGCTGCTCGGCGGGCAGGAGGGCGCCGGGTTCGCCCAGATGATGGACGGCCTGGAGCTCGGCCGGATCCAGGTCGCCGCGCGGGCGGTCGGGGTGGCCCGGGCCGCGCTGGAGGACTCGCTGCGGTACGCGCAGCAGCGGGAGACGTTCGGGCAGCCGATCTGGCGGCATCAGGCGGTCGGCCACCGGATCGCCGACATGGCGACCCGGGTGGAGGCCGCACGGCTGCTGACCACCCGCGCGGCCGCTGCGCTCGACACCGGGCGGCGCAGCGACCTGGAGGCGGGGATGGCGAAGCTGTTCGCGTCCGAGGCCTGCCTGCAGGTCACCGCCGACGCGATCCGGGTGCACGGGGGCTACGGGTATTCGGCCGAGTTCGACATCGAGCGCTACTACCGCGACGCGCCGCTGATGGTGGTCGGCGAGGGAACCAACGACATCCAGCGCAACGTCATCATCCGGCAGCTCGTCGGCCGGTACCGCGCCTGACCGCGATGGCGGTTGATCAAATCCCCGAGAGATCCGAAGGAGTCAGCCGTGAGCATCACCGTTGCGAAGTTCCTGGACGTCGCCGACGGCACCCAGCCGGGGCAGTTCACCATCGGTGACCGGCAGGCGGTGGCCAGCCTGGCCGACCTCGACCCGGTCTACAAGCGGCTGCTGGATGAGCCGGTGACCGCCATCATCGCCGTCACCGGCGCGGACGGGCAGCCGAACCTCACGCCGGTCTGGTTCGACTACGACGGCGACATCGTGCTGCTGAACCTGGCGACCCACCGCAAGAAGGTGGGCTGGCTCCGCAAGACGCCGCACGCCACGTACGTGCTCATGAACCCGGAGAACGCCTATCACTGGCTGAGCATCAAGACCAAGGTGAAGCGGGAGATCTCCGAGGACGACCCCGCGGAGGGGCAGCGCGTCACCGACCAGCTTGACAGGATCTGGGTCAAGTACACGCAGAACGACCTCGCCCTACGGGCTGCGCGATCCCTCGATCGATGAGCGGAGGGTGCTGTTCGAGATGGAGGTCGTGCGCGTCGCGACCTTCGGCCAGCCATAGCCGGAGCTGTCCCGGAGCGGGAAGGATCACAGCCGGTGCCTGCGATGCCTCGCGTCATTGTCATGGGCGGCTCGCTCGGTGGCCTGACCGCGGCGCTGGTGCTCCGGGACGCCGGGTGCGACGTGACGGTCTTCGAGCGGTCCTCGTCCGCCGCTGCAGGCCGCGGCGCGGGCATCGCCGCCCTCGATGCCACGCTGCGTTACCTGGTCGAGCGCGGCGGCGTACCGGCCGGAGGACGTCTGCTCGTCCACCGGCTGGATCCGCTTCCTTCAACCGCGACGGCAGCCTGCGGCACGAGCAGCGGCACCACTACCTGGTTCTCGTCGTGGAACACGATCTACCGGTCGCTGCTCGGGCTGTTCGAGACCGGACCGTTACCTGCTCGGCCATGAGGTGGCGGCGTTCGGCCAGGCGGCGACACTCGGTCAGCGTCACGCTCGCCGACGGGTCGCGAGGCGGAGGCCGACCTGCTGGTCTGCGCCGACGGGGTCGAGCTCGGCTGGCCCGGGCGCGGCTGATCCCGGGATCAGGCACCGTCCTATGCGGGTTACGTCGCCTGGCGCGGCACGCTGCCGGAGCGGGCGCTGTCACCAGCCACCCGGAAGGCGTTCGAGCGACGCGATCAACTACCAGGTGCTGACGAGACAGCCACATCCTCGTCTACCCGATCCCGGCCCTCGACGGGTCGCTCGCCGAGGGCGACCGGCTGGATCAACATGGTCTGGTACGTCAACGTGGCCGCTGGCGACGGAACTCGACCAGCTCATGACCGGGCGGGACGGGATCCGGCGGGCGGTGTCGCTGCCGCCCGGCGCCGCTACCGGACGAGGCGGTGACCGTCATGCGGCGACGCCGCGGCGAGCGTGTTCGCCCCGCCCATCGCCGAGGTCGTGACCAGCGGTGGCCGAGCCGTTCGTGCAGGTCGTCTACGACATCGACGTTCCCCGGATGGCGCTCGGCCGGGTCTGCCTCATCGGCGACGCGGCGTTCGCCGTCCGGCCGCACGCGGCCGCGGGCACGGCCAAGGCCGCCGCCGACGGCTGGGCCCTCGCCGAGAGCTGACGGCGGCCGGTGGGCGACGTGCCCGCCGCGCTGGCCGCGTGGGAGCGGCGCCAGCTGCTGCCTCGGTCAGGCAGCTGCTGGCGCGGACCCGGCGAGATCGGCGACAGCCTCCCAGTTCACCGGCACATTCCGCCCGGGCGACCCGCGGCTCATCTTCGGCCTGCACGAACCGGGACACTGACCACAACCCCGCAACCCAAGGAGGCCACCGTGGCAGCCACCATCCTCAACGAGGACACGTTCGACCGTTCCGAGTACGCCGCCGAGCTCGACGCGGCGCCGCGCAACCTCGATGTCGGCACCCGGCTGTGGCTCGAGAACGACCGCATCCGGGTCTGGGAGGTGCGGCTGCAGCCCGGCGAGCGTGGCCCGTTCCACGCCCACACCCGCCGCTACTTCTGGACCGTGGTGGACGGCGGCATCGGCCGCCAGCGCACCGCCGACGGGACGGTGATCACCCGCGAGTACCACGTCGGCGACACGAACTACTCCGAGCACTCGCCGGACGAGCCGCTGATCCACGACTTCGAGAACGCAGGCGAGAGCCAGATCCGCTTCATCACCGTCGAGCTGCTCGACTGACCGGCATTATCGGCCCTGGTAGCGGCAGTTCACTCAGGCCGGGCCGCGGATTCAAGATCGTTGAGGGCCTGGGTGGCCTGGGTGAGGGTGTAGGCCAGGGCTTGGTCCCAGATCCGGCGTCAAGATCACGCCCGCCCGCTCCAGCCGCACGGTTCCTCACCGCCGCGCAGCCGCACCCACCCCCTTGCGGCTCCCCCATGTCCCATCCTTCTCGCCGCCGTATCGGCAGTGGAACTGGGTGATAATACCCGCTGATACCCGCGATAGGCCAGGTCACGTGGTCATTCGTACTTCCCGCTCGCCCCGGAGACGACACAGCCCTCGACGATGGGCCGGGCTAACACCCATCATCGCGGACTATGACGCTGAGGGCGCCCGGCAACACGGTGATTCGCAGTGGGGGAGGTAGATGAAACGACTCCCCTGTCGGCCCCGACCTCAGCGGGCGGTCAAATGTGACGGTAACGGTTGCGGCGCGGCCGGTGCCCACCTGGTCGAGTTCAACATGTGCGCCCGTTCTTGATCTTTGGCGAGTACACGCACGAAGGCCAGCTTCGGCGCGTGCGCATGAGCACGATATCGAGCAAGCCGTCGCCAGGGTCGGCCCCCGGCGCGACCTTCATCCCCGCGCCAAAGTAAGGGATGTTCGCAACCACCACGCCGTAGCCACGGAATTCTTGTCGTGCTGTGATCGTGCCCGCGGTCGAGGCGGAGCCCATGGGGTCCACGATGAACGTCGCTGGCTTCCAGCCGACCAGCGCCCGCAAAGGCGGCAACCGGGTACACGAGCCGCCCCGCGGATTAGCCGAGTGTCATTGGCGATTTGCCCGGCCACCGTAGCGATACCGAGGTAGACGCTGCCTGCTACTGTCGCCCGAGTCCCGTCCGCGCCGGTAATTGCGATCAGATCCATCGGACGGGACTGGCTTAAGCGAAGCAGCAGCTGGGCGGCGTCAGTTGGGCCGAATGGGATGCCATGCGTTCTGACGAGGTCGTTGCCGCCGCCCGGCTGGGATCACGCCGAACACGCCATCACCGTCCGGCCTCGCCTGAGCCACCGCGCTGGCGACCGCGCCGACCATTCCATCTCCGCCCAACGCCACAACCACGTCGCCCCGTGCTGCCGCCTCCGCTGCCAGAGTGCGTGCGTGCCGCAGACTGCTGCTCTGGCGAGGTCAGGTAGTGGGCGCCGCCCGCATCCAATACGGTTCGAACCGCTGGCAAGTGCCGGATCGCCTTTTCCGCCGCCTGCGGCAGGGTTGACCACGATGGTGAGCGGAGCGACCACCACGAACCTCCATGTCTGAAGAGCGGAATAAGCGCCCGCCACGACCATCGCGTCAGAGGCTGAGCGGCTCGCGGCCGATCGCCTGGCGGACACGGGCCAGCAGCTCAGCGGCCTCTGGCCGGGCGCGCTCGGCGCCTGCCGCCAGTACCCGCTGGATCTGCGCCTTGTCGGCCATCAGCTCGCGGTACCGCTCGCGCGGCCCGGCGAGAAAGCCGTCGAGCAGCTCGAACACCGCGTCCTTGAGCTCCTTCCACGACATCCCGCCGCCTTCGAGGGCCGCACTGAACCCGCTGGGCGTCTTCCGGGGCGGCGATCTCCCGGTAGATCTGGAACAGGCCCGTGCTCTCGGGGTCCTTCGGCTCGTCCGCCCCGGTGGAGTCGGTCTGAACCGGCGGATCAGCCTGGCCAGCTCGTCCGGCCCGGCGAACAGCGGCAGGACGTTGTGGTAGGACTTGCTCATCTTCCGGCCATCCAGGCCCAGGATGCTGGCCGCGGTCGAGCTGACCACCAGCTCCGGGATCGTCAGGACATCGCCGTAGGTCAGGTTGAATTTCTCCGCGATATCACGGGTCATCTCGAGGTGCTGCGACTGATCCCGGCCCACCGGCACGACGTCGGCTGAGAACAGCAAGATGTCGGCCGCCATCAGGACCGGGTAGTAGTAGACCCCCATGTTGATCCCGGCATCGACGTCCGCCTTGCCCTGCTTCTCCGCCTCGGCCACGGCCGCCTTGTAGGCGTGGGCGCGGTTCATCAGGCCCTTCGGCGTGACGCACCCCAGGATCCAGGTCGAGCTCGAACACCTCGGGAGATCGGACTGGCGGTAGAGCGTCACCTGGTCCGGGTCCAGGCCCATCGCCAGCCAGGCGGCGGCCACCTCATAGGTCAGGTCGATGAGGGCCTGGCGATCCTTGACGGTCGTCAGCGCGTGGTAGTCGGCGATGAAGTAGTACGCGTCGTACTGCTCGCTGAGCGCCAGCGCCGGGCGGATCGCGCCGATGTAGTTCGCGATATGCGGAATCCCGGTCGGCTTGATCCCGGTGAGGAGCGCTTCGCCATCCCCAGCTCCATGCGTAACGAAGGGTGAGAGCGTGCGGCCGGGGCGGTGCGGGCCCCTGCCGGACACTCGATGGTACGGCCGACCAGCACCGCAGCGGCAATGAGCTGCGGCGCTGCCACCCGAACGGCCGGTGATGACCGGCAGCCTGGGAAGATCGGGGACGTGGACCCACTGCACGACTACCGGCGCAAGCGGAACCCGGGCCGCACCCCGAGCCGATGCCGCCGGGTCCCGCCGAGCGCGCGGCCGGAGAACCCGGTGGCTCCGCCGGGCGGGGCGAACCACCGGCGGCGGGTGTCTTCGTCGTGCAGGAGCACCACGCCAGGCGGCTGCACTGGGACTTCCGGCTGGAGCGCGGCGGCGTGCTGGTGTCCTGGGCGCTGCCCAAAGGGGTGCCGGACGACCCGGCCGTCAACCATCTCGCCGTGCCCACCGAGGACCACCCGCTGGAGTACGCCAGCTTCTCCGGTGAGATCCCGCGCGGCGAGTACGGCGCGGGCGTGGTGACGATCTGGGACCACGGCACCTACGAGACGCTCAAGTGGGACGACCGTGAGGTGAAGGTGGTCCTGCACGGCAGCAGGCTCACCGGCGGGTACGCCCTGTTCCGCACCGGCGATGACAGCTGGATGATCCACCGGGAGCGGATGCCGCTGCCCGACCGGATCGCGCCGATGCTGGCCCGCACCGGGGACCTGCCCGCCGACGACGGCGCCTGGGCGTACGAGATGAAATGGGACGGCCTGCGCGCGCTGGCCTACCTCGGGGGCGGGCGGGTCCGGCTGCTGTCACGGACCGGCCAGGACATCACGCACGACTACCCCGAGCTCGGCGGCCTGGGCGCGGCCGTGGGCAGGCGGCAGGCGGTCCTGGACGGGGAGATCGTGGCCCTGGGCGAGGACAGCTGGCCCAACTTCGAGCGGCTCCAGCAGCGCATGAACGCCCGCAAGCCTGGCCTGGCGCAGCGGCTGGCCCCCGTGGTGCCGGTCACCTACCTGGCGTTCGACCTGCTGCACCTGGACGGGCGGCCGCTGCTCGACGAGCCCTACCGGGCACGGCGTGCGCTGCTGGAAGAGCTTGACCTGCAGGGCCCGCGCTGGCAGACGCCGCCCTCGTTCACCGGGGAAGCGGGCGCCGACGTGCAGGCCGTGTCCCGCCAGCACGGGCTGGAAGGCATCGTGGCCAAGCGCCTGGCATCCCGCTACGAGCCGGGCAAGCGGACCGGCAGCTGGCGCAAGATCAAGAACCTCCAGCGGCAGGAGGTCGTGGTCGGCGGCTGGAAGCCGGGCGAAGGAGTGCGGGCTAAGCCGGTTCGGTTCCCTGCTCATCGGCGTGCAGGGCGACGGTGGCCTGGAGTACGCGGGCCACGTCGGCACCGGGTTCAGCCAGCAGGCCCTGGACATGCTGTGGCAGCGGCTGACGCCGCTGCGCCAGCCACTACGTCACCGTTCGCCAGTCCCGTCCCGCCCGAGCACGCCCGCCCCGCGGTCTGGGTGGAGCCGGTGCTGGTGATCGATGTGGCCTTCACCGGGTGGACCGGCGCCGGGCGCGATGCGGGCGCCCTCGTACCAGGGGCTGCGCGTGGACAAGGACCCGGCCGAGGTCATCCGGGAGCCGTCCCCAGCTCAGCCGAGGCTGACGTCCGCACCGGTTGAGCAGCTCAGCTGGTGCCATCCGCCGGCTACCCACGCCGCAGTCACCTGGGCTCCGCGCGGGCGCACATTTAAACGATGCCGCACCGGATCTGCACGCCAGGAATGCATTAGCTGATGAGCGGAATGCACCAGTGTATTCAGTGATTCGCATCCGGGAACGCAGCGTGCACCTTAGACCTAGGTGTTCTGGTCAGACCGTGTCACCGGCGGCACTGGCCCGATAGCGGCCATGGGCTGATAAAACCGCTGCCGCCGGTCCGGTACCGCCGGATAGTCTGTGTGCCCCGGCGATCCTGAGTTGCTAAGGACGTATTGATGCACGATCCGCGCGTATTGCTCGACCCGGCCACCGACGCCGTGCGCAGGCTGGCCCGGCGCGGCTATCAGCTGGACCTGGACCAGCTGGGCAGCCTGCTCAGCAGGCTGCAACGCCGCGATCGGTGAGGTCGAAAGCGCGCGGGCGGAATCCAAGCGGATCGCGCAGGAGGTGCAGGCAGCGGCCAAGCGCGGCGAGGACACCGGCGAGCTGGTAGAACGCGGCCGGGCCCTGAAGGCGCAGATCGCGGCCGGTGAGCGGCGGCAGCAGCAGCTGGATGACGAGCTGCAGGCGCTGCTGCTGGAGATCCCGAACCTGCCGGAGGACCGCTGCCCGGACGGCGACTCGGAGGACTTCGCCGTCGAGATACGCCGGTGGGGCGATCTGCCGGTGTTCGACTTCGAGCCTGCTGATCACGCGGCCATCGGCGAGCGCCTGGGCATCTTCGATTTCGCCCGGGCGACGAAACTGTCCGGCCCGCGGTTCGCCGTCCTCAAGGGCGTCGGCGCCCAGCTGGAGCGGGCCATCGCCCAGTTCTTCCTGGACCTGCACACCGGACGGCACGGTTACACCGAGTTCTCGCTGCCAGCGCTGGTGAGCCGGGCGACCATGACCGGCACCGGCCAGCTGCCCAAGTTCGAGGAAGACCTCTTCAAGACCGGGATCGCGGACCGGGAGCTGTTCCTCATCCCCACCGCCGAGGTTCCGCTCACGAATCTGCACGCAGGCGAAACGCTGGCCGCCGGGGATCTGCCGCTGGCCTATACGGCCTGGACGCCGTGCTTCCGGTCGGAGGCGGGTTCCTACGGCCGGGACACGCGCGGGCTGATCCGGGTGCACCAGTTCTCCAAGGTCGAGCTGGTCCGTGTCTGCGACCCGGCGCGGTCAGGGCGACGAGCTGGAGATCATGCTCGGCCACGCCGAAACCTGCCTGCAGGAGCTGGGACTGGCCTACCGGGTGGTGGCGCTGGCGGCCGGGGACATCAGCTTCGCGGCGCAGTTCACCTACGACGTCGAGGTGTGGCTGCCCAGCCAGCAGCGTTACCGCGAGATCTCCAGCTGCTCGGACTGCTCCACCTTCCAGGCGCGGCGGGCGGGCATCCGCCTCGCCGCCAGGGACGGCCAACGCGGCTACGTGGCCACCCTCAACGGGTCCGGGCTGCCGATCGGGCGGACGCTGGTGGCGATCCTGGAGCAGGGGCAGCAGGCTGACGGGTCGGTGCAGCTGCCGGACGCCCTGGTGCCCTACCTCGGCTTCCGGGTGATCCACGCCGACGGCTCGACCAGCAAGTAAAGCCGCCAGCGGCGGCCGCACTCACGCTGCCCCTGCTCTTGCCGCCGCCTTGTCATGGGTCTTGACATCTAATGTCATAGGCATTGACAACAATTTTGGCCGCTGATCTAATCTCGGGCATCGGCTTGTCAGAGAGGCCAAGCGGTGCCGGTCAGTGAAGAGGTGGTCTTCCACAACGGCACCGTCTTCGACGGCCGCGCCTTCCTCCCCGCGGGTACCTGCGTCCGGGTCGTCTGGCGGGCGGATCACCGGGGTCGGCCCGGGGCCAGCCGGGCGGATCGGCAAGGCCGGAGCCCGTCGACCTGGACAGGCGGCACCCTCCTGCCGGGCTTCGTGGACGCGCACGCCCATCCCGTCTTCGCTGCGACGATCAGATGCGGCGCTGTGACCTGCGGGCGGCCTCGACGGCGGTAGGCTACACCGAGCTGGTGGCCGCCTACGCCGCCGAGCACCCCGACGAGGAATGGATCTCGGGCGGCGGCTGGTCCATGGCTGCCTTCCCGGGCGGGATACCGACGCGGCAGGCGCTCGACGCGGTCGTGCCCGACCGGCCCGTCTTCCTGCCCAACCGCGACGGCCACGGCGCGTGGGTGAACAGCCGGGCGCTGGCCCTGGCGGGCATCGACAGCTCGACCCCGGATCCCGCGGACGGCCGGATCGAGCGGGACGCGGCTGACGAGCCCGTCGGCATGCTGCAGGAGGGCGCGGCCATCCTGGTGTCCCGCCTCCTGCCCGAGATCACCGAGGACGACTGGTACCACGCGCTGCTGACCGCCCAGGACTACCTGCTGTCCCTGGGCATCACCGGCTGGCAGGACGCGATCGTCGGCCGGTACGAAGGCGAGGCCGACCCGCTGACCGCCTACCTGCGGGCCGCGAAGGCAGGCACCCTGCTGGCCAGCGTGACCGGCGCCCTGTGGTGGGACCGGCACCGCGGCCTGGAACAGCTCGGCGAGCTGCTCGACCAGCGCAGCACCGGGCAGGCCGGGACCTTCCGCGCCACCAGCGTGAAGATGATGCTGGACGGCGTCGCCGAGAACCACACGGCCGCGATGCTGGAGCCCTACCTGGACGGCGACGGGTGCTCGACCGGCCAGGCTGGCCTCGACTTCATCGACCCGCGCGAGCTCGCCACGCTTCGTCGCCGCGCTCGACCGCGAAGGGTTCCAGGTTCACTTCCACGCGCTGGGCGACCGTGCCGTCCGCAACGCCCTGGACGCCGTGGAGGAGGCCCGGCAGGCCAACGGCGGGGGCGGGCCCCGGCATCACCTGGCCCACCTCCAGGTGATCCACCCCGATGACGTCCCGCGCTTCGCCCGCGTGTCGGCGACCGCCAACATCCAGCCGCTCTGGGCCGCCCACCGAGCCGCAGATGGACGAGCTGACCATCCCGTTCCTGGGGAACGCCGGGCTTACTGGCAGTACCCGTTCCGGTCGCTGGAGGCGGCTAAGCGCGGCCATGTGCGCGGGCAGCGACTGGCCGGTCAGCAGCCCCAACCCGCTGTGGGGGCGCACGTCGCCGTCAACCGGCACCTGCCCGCCCGGGCCGGGCGGCCACGGCGGTGACCCCTTCCTGCCCGGGCAGGCCATCGGCCTGACGTCGATCCTGACCGCGTACACGTCGGGCAGCGCCCGGATCAACGGCCTGGGCACCGTGACCGGCTCGATCGCCGAGGGTTACAACGCTGATCTTGCCGTCGTGAACGCGGATCTCGCCCACCTCCCGGCGGGCGAGATCTCGCCAGGCGGAGGTCATCCAGACCTGGATCCGTGGTCAGGCCGTGTACTCGCCGGGATAACCCCAGGCGCCCTTGCCATCGTTGCTCAACAGTGCCGCGGCCGAGCTCGAAACCGAGGCGCCGGGCCCGACCGGTGCCGGGGAGGAACGACAGGCTCGATGACCGACCTTCACTACCTCGCCCGCGACGGCGTGCCCACCGGCCTGTCGGTCGTCGGGAAGACCTACGACGGCGACGTCGCGGTGTTCCGGGTCGCCGCCGCGCACGAGGAGCGGATGCCCTGGCTGGACATGCCGCGGCGCTACTGCACGCTGTGACGGCGCCAGCCGGGCCCGGCCTGATGGCCGGGGCGCCGCCGTTCAGCCCCGGGGCGCGGGTGACCCTCGCGAACTGGCAGGACCCGCCGTTCAACCGGTGGGCCTTCCAGCATGTGCGGGAGCTGATCCCGACCGCCCGGATACCCCGCGGGGACGGCTTGACCTGGCCGCTGCCCCGGGCCGAACGTGACCTGGGCGGCATCCGGTTCGCCAGCGCGGGCCAGGAGCTGACGGTCGCGGACCTGCTCGCGCAGACCTGCACCGACGGGTTCCTGGTGCTGCACCGGGGGCGGGTCGTCACCGAGCAGTACTTCAACGCGATGGCGCCGGACACCCCGCACCTGCTGATGTCGGTGTCCAAGTCGGTGACGTCGGCGGTGGCCGGTGTGCTGGCGGGCCGCGGCCAGCTTGACGTCTCGGCCCCGGTCACGGCCATCGTGCCGGAGCTGGCCGGGACCTCGTTCGACGGCGCCACGGTCCAGCACCTGCTCGACATGCGCACCGGCACCGCCTTCAACGAGGACTACGCCGACCCCGAGGCCGACGTGCGCACCTACGAGCGGGTGTACCTGTGGCGGCCGCACGACGGGCCAGCCGGTGCCGGAGGACGCCATCGCCTACTTCGCGACGCCTGCGCAACGACGGCCCGCATGGCGGCCCGTTCCGGTACCGCTCGATCCTCACCGACGTGCTGGCGTGGGTGATCGAGCGGGCCGCCGGGGCGCGGCTGCACGAGCTCATCGCCGCCGGGCTGTGGCAGCCGATGGGGGCCGAGTTCGACGCCGAGATCACCGCTCGACGCGCACGGCAACCCGATGGCCGACGGCGGCATCTGCGCCACGCTGCGGGACGCCGCGCGGTTCGGTGAGCTGTACCTGCGGCGCGGTCAGCGGGAGGGCCGGGAGGTGCTGCCCGCGTGGTGGGTCGATGACACGGTCCGCGGCGCCCCGGACGGGCCGGACGCGTTCGCCGGCGGCGGCGACCTTCCCGGCCACCCGGCCGGGCGCCCACTACCGGAACTGCTGGTGGGTCGACGATCCGGGCCTGCCGTTCTACCACGCCTCCGGCATCAACGGGCAGCATATTTTCGTCCATGTGCCGTCCCAGACGGTGGTGGCGAAGCTGTCCACCTGGCCGACCGCGCTCAGCCCCTCCCTGGAGGCGACGGTCGCCGGGCGTGCTCGCGATCGCCGCGGAACTCGAGCGCACCGCCTGACGCCCGGCCCGGTCAGCCTAGCGGCCTAGCCAGCCGCGTCCCGGCCGGGGTTCCCGGCCGCGTCCAGGACGAACGCGAGGACCTCGGCCTCGTACGCGAGCTTGTCGTAGCGCCCGGCCGGGCCCACGTGCGCCCCCGCCCCCGAGCTCGGGCCGGAACAGCACCCGGCCGTCGCCGGCCGACCCGTCCGCGCCGGTCGGGCTGGTGGCCCGCAGCCGCGCCACCCACTTGGCCGGCTCGTGCACCAGCACCCGGGGGTCGTGCAGGCTGCCGGTGACCAGCAGGTCCGGCCGCAGTCCGGCGGGCGGGTTGTCGTAGGGCTGTACGACTCCATGTACGCCCGCATCGCCGGCTCGCGCGGGTCGCCCCACTCGTCCCACTCGTTGATGGTGAGCGGGATGGTGGGGTCGAGCATGGAGTTGACCACGTCCACGAACGGCACCTCGGCCACCACCGCCCGCCAGCGCCGCGGGGCCATCGAGTAGACCGCGCCCTGCAGCAGGCCGCCCGCGGACAGGCCGCGGGAGACGATCGCGTCGCCCGCCACCCACTTGCCCGCGGCCAGCGCGTCGGCCACCGCGATGAAGTCGGTGAACGTGGTGCGCTTGCGGTCCAGCCGCCCTCCAGCCACCACCGCCGCCCGCCCTCACCGCCGCCCCGGATGTGCGCGACCGCGTACAGGTAGCCGCGGTCGAGCAGGCTGGCCACCGGCAGGCTGAACTCCGGCCACTCGCAGGACTCGTAGGCCCCGTAGCCGTAGAGCAGGCAGGGCGCGCTGCCGTCCAGCGGCAGGCTTAGCCCGGTAGGCGACCGTCGACCGGGATCGCCGTCCCGTCCGGGGCGGGCGCGGTGATCCGCTGCGTCCGGTAGCCGACCGGGTCGTAACCGGGCACCTCCTGCCGCTTGCGCAGCCGCCATTCGCCGCTGGCCAGGTCCACGTCGTGCCAGGACGGCGGGTCGATCAGCGACTCGGTGCGCACGGTCACCGCGGGGGTGTGGTACTCCTCGTTGGTCGCCAGCGCCAGCGCCATCTCCGGCCCGGCGGCCTCGATGAGCCGCTCCTCCCCCGTCTCCCGGTCGATCACGCGCAGCTGGGTCGCCGCGTCCCGCCGCTGCTCCACCACCACGAACCGGCCGAACACGTCGCACGACACCAGCCGCGTGCCGCTGGCGCCCGCGATCACCTCGTGCCAGCCGTCCTCCCCGCCGGGCGGCCCGGCCCCGGCACCGGGCACCGCACCAGCCGGAACTCGGCCGCCTCGTCGTTGGTGACCAGGTAGAACTCGCCCCGCCCGGGCCGTCGGCGTGATCGGCCCGGTACTCCACCCCTGCCGCCGTTCCCGCAGGACGGCCGGTGCCGCGCCGGGGTCCGTGGCCGGGATGACGAGCGTCTCGGTGGTGTCGCGGCTTTCGGTTTCCAGCAGGATGTACGCGCCGCTGCGGGTGGCCCGCACGATGACGTCGAAGCGCTCGTCCTGCTCGGTGAACACCAGCACGTCCTGCGCGGGATCGGTGCCGATCGTCGTGCCGCCAGACCTGGTACGCCCGGTAGGCGGCGTTGGTCACGACGTAGAACAGCGAGCGCGAGTCCGCCGACCAGGCCAGCCCGTAGTAGGTCCGCCCGATCCGCTCCGCTTCCCGGTCGTGGTCGTCCGTGCCGCTGGCCAGGTCCCTGATCCGCAGCTGGTAGACCTCGTCGCCGTCGAAGTCGACCGAGTAGGCGAGCAGGGCGCCGTCGGGGCTGACCTCGCGCACACCGAGCTCCACGTACCCGCCGCCGCACCCCGGGTCCTCCAGCAGCAGGTTCTGATCGAGCAGCACCTCGGCATCGGGAGCCTGCTGCCACGCCGTCGGCTCCCCGCCGCGGTCGTGGGCCCGGGCGGCGGCAGAACTGCTCGTGTTCGAGCCCGGCCACGGTCCGGGTGAAGTAGGCGAAGTTCCCGCGCCGCCAGCTCGCCGATTCGGCGGCGGGCGCCACCCGGGCGGACATCTGCGCCGGTCAGCTCGTCGCGGACGGCCGCGTGCGGGGCCGTCTGCTGGTCGTAGTAGGCGCGTTCGGCGGCCAGGTACGCCAGCAGGGCCGGGTCCCCGGCGTCCCGCATCCACGCGTAGGGTCCGCGCTGGGCTTGTCCGGCCGTGCGGGCGCGACCGGCGGTGAACTCGACATGGGCAGATGTTAGCCCGGCGCCCTCGCCGCGGCGATGAGCCGGGCGGGATCAGGAGCGGAGCGGGGCCGCGCACGGCGCGAACGCGGGCCGGGCCCAGCGGGACCATCCCGGCCCTGTGCGGGCCGCTCGGGCCGCGTCAGGCTGGCTGGCGCTCGCCGTTGACGGTCAGCTCGGTCCGGTCGGGGTAGAAGCACATGAGGCTGGCGACCCCCTCAGCCTGCGGGATCGGCGTCTCATAGCTCCACACCACGTTCTCGTGGACCTCGCCGCCGACCTCGGCCGACCAGTAGCGAGGCCTCGCCCTTGAACGGGCAGGTGGTCTGGTGGCTGGTGGGCCGCAGCAGCTCGGTGCGCACGTCCTCGCGCGGGAAGTAGTAGCGGGTCGGATAGCCCGTCTCGTTGAGCAGGACGGCCCGGTCCGACTCGGCCAGCTTCTCGCCGCCGAGGGTGACCTCGATGTGGTCGCGGGTTGGGGTGATCGTGATCTGATGTCCGGCAGCCATGACCGCGGCAACCGCCCGGCGCGCCCGATGATTCCGCCGCGCCTTAGCCACCGCTGCCGTAGGGGCGGGTGATGATCTCGAGCAGGTGGCCGTCGGGGTCCTCGAAGTACAGGCCGCGGCCCCGTCCCGGTGGTTGATCTCGCCGCGCCGAGCTCTGGCCGGGATCCGCCCAGTAGGCCAGGTCCCGCTTCGCGGATCCGGCCGAACGCGGCGTCGAACTCCTCCTCGCCGACCAGGAAGGCGTAATGCTGCGAGGCGATCTCCCCGCCGGTCTCGCTGAAGTCCAGCGAGACGCCGTTGTCGGCCTCCACGACGAGGAAGTGCCCGAAACCTGGTGGCGGGCGGCAGGCCGAGGATCCCGGTGAGGAACGCCGCCGACCGCTGCTGGTCGCGGCACGCGACGATGGTGTGGTTCAGTTGCACGCTCACACCGCGTGATTCTCCGCCGGCGCCGCGGCACGCGAATCCGGGCGCCCTTGACAGGTCACCGGGTTGAGCCGTTGCATGGCCCGGATGAGCGAACAGCCCGGCCTGGCGGTCCCCGTGGTCTGGAGCGAGGACTGCCTGCGCCACGAGCCCGGCGGCGAGGTCTGGCTGGGCGTGCGCGACCAGGGCACCGAGGTCCTAGGCCCGGGCGCTGGTCCTGCGCGACGCGCTCGCCGCGGCGGGGCGCCCATCGTCGCGGCCCGGCCCCACGGCGACGAGATCCTGCGGGCGGTGCACGACGGCGGGCTGCTCGATCACCTCGCCGGGGTCTGGGCCGCCTGGGAGAGGAGGGCTACCCGGCGCAGTACGGGCGCGACCGGGTCGTCCCGTACGTCTTCCCCACGCCCGGCATGCTGGGCGGGCTGGAGCCGCGCATGCCGCCTGCCGTGCACGGCCGGGCCGGGCTGTACTGCTACGACACGATGACCCTGATCGGCCCGGGCAGCTGGGCCGCGATCCGGGCGCCGCCGACGCCGCCCTGACCGCCGCCGACCTGGTCGGCGCGGGCGCCCTGCTGGCCTACGCGCTGTGCTTAGCCGCCCGGCCACCACGTCACCCGGGACGCCTACGGCGGCTCCTGCTACCTCAACAACGCCGCGGTGGCCGCCCAGGCGCTGCGCGCCGCCGGCGCGGGCCGGGTGGCGGTCATCGACATCGACGCCCACCACGGCAACGGCACCCAGATGATCTTCTACGGCCGCGCCGACGTCTTCTACGGGTCCGTGCACGTGGACCCGGTGCGGGCTGGTTCCGCACTACGCTGGCTACGCCGGGAGCGCGGCCGGGACGAGGGCGCAGCGCCAACCGCAACCTGCCGCTCGCGCCGGGCACCGGCGACGAGGGCTGGCTGGCGGCCGTGTCGGCCCTGTGCGCCGACGCCGCGGCGCACCGCCCCGACGCCGTCGTGATGTCGCTGGGCCTGGATGCCGCCGAGTCCGACCCGGAGAGCCCGCTGCGGGTCAGCGCGGACGGCTACCGGCAGGCGGCGCGCCGCGATCGCCGCCCTCGGGCCCACCGTCGTCATCCAGGAGGGCGGCTACGACCTCGCGGCGCTCGGCTCGCTGGCGGTCGCCGCCCTGGTAAGCGCGGAGGACACCGGCCGTTGATACCGCTGCTCCGGCGACTGCTATCGCCGCCCGGCGATGAGGCTCAGGGTCAGGCGAGGCGCCGTGCACGACCTTCCCGCTGACGATGACGGCGGTTGGCCGCAGCGCGGCCAGGCGCGCGGGATCTTCCTCGGTCAACGGGTCCGAGGGAAGGACGATGAGGTCCGCGGCTTTCCCCGGGGCAATGGCCCCGAGCTCTGTCTCCAGCCCGAGCGCGCGTGCGCCATTCGCCGTGTAGCAGAGCATCGCCTCGCCGGCCGACACCGCCTCACTGGTTCCCAGCACCGACCCGGCCCACGTCCTGCGCGCGACGGCGGTCGCGATCCCAAGCCAGGGATTGATCGGGTCGTCCCACGAGGTGCAGGGGCGTCCGAGCTCAGGGCGGGCCGCAGCCCTTGATCGATCATCGCCCGGAGGGGTAGGTCCGCTGGCATCGCTGGCGGCCGAGCCGCGCCAGGTAAGCTCGCCCTCGGCGAACAGGAACGTGGGCTGGAGCACGGGGACAGCCCCAAGCTGCCGGAGCTTTCTGAGTGATTCCGTGGGTGGGAAGAGTGCGTGCTCTCGATCCTGTGGCGCCCCGCCCTCGTGCCCGCGGCCTGCCCGGCCCCGCTGGCCCTCCCGCCCGCTCGATCGCGTCCAGGGCGACCGCGATGCCCCGGTCCCCCATCGCGTGGATGCCCACGATCAGCCCCCGGGCAGCGGAGTGGCGCACCATGTCGGTCAGCTCACCGGGCTCGTGAATCAGCATCCCCAGGTTCGCGGTGCCCTCGAATGGCTGCCAGAGAGCCGCGGTCCCGCCGGTGATCACACCGTCTGCGAACAGCTTGGTGCCCACGACGGGAAGCCGTGCGGCGAGGGCGGGCTCGACCGTATCCGGCTGCGCGAGGAACCCCACGCGTGGCCCTTCCCACTGCCCGGAGAGCAGCTCGGACCAGATATCCGGCTCCGAGCGGGTGCGAACGCCCCAGCGCAGGGCCTCGCAGATCGTGGTGATCCCGTAGCCTAGGATCTGCAAGCCGATCTGGGCCAGGGCGTGCCTGATGTCCGGGGCCGCTGAGCGGTGGTGTCACGCGCCAGACCAGATCCTGGGCCGTTTCCAGCAGGAGCCCGGTGGGGGCACCGGCAGAGTCGCGGACAATGGTCCCTCCCGGGGATCAGGTGTGGCCGCGCCGATGCTTGAGCGGATGCAGAGCGCAAGGCTGTTGGCCACGCTCATGTGGCCGCACACCGGCCGACGACCGCCGGGTGATGCGGAACCGCTGAATCGACATCGAGGCGCGACGGATGCCGCTTCTCCCTCAGCCGCGTGTCGTCGTATCCGGTCGCCACCACCCAGGCCCCGGGGGACGGGACCCAGCCCGGTCCGCGAGGCGCTGCTTCAGGCCCGTGATGCTGTCCACCGCAGGAGGGAGGCAGGAGACATGCAGCGAGGCGAGCGCGCAGTCGGAACGCGTGCATGTGGGCATCGACGATGCCAGGGGCAATGACCGCACCCTCCACATCGATGGCACGGCCCATGCGCTCACCAGACCCCGGATGGTGTCGTCATCGCCTAGCCGGGCAATCCGGCCGTCTTCGATGAGAACCGCAGTCGGGCCGCCGGTGCTCAGGTTCAGCGTTGTGCCGTAATCTTCCAGCTAGTCGAAGCCGTTGACCAGGGCGAAGGCCTCGACATCTCCCGGATGGCCTCGGCTTCATCGGGCCCCTTTCACCGTTCCATGACAGGGATTCCGGCTGCGGCTGGGGCCGCGAGGTGCGTCTAGGTTTGATGCGCCGAGCCCAGGCTCTGCAGCGAGAGTGAGTTGAAGAAGCTCTGCGGGGACTCGACGATCCCGGCGAAGTGGGTGCTCCACGCGTCGATCTGGTCGTCGTTGGTGAGCACGATGTAGGGCCGCTGGTTGTAGATCATCTGCTGCATCTGGTCGACGATCTGGCGCCTTTGCTGCGGGTTCACCGCGACCCCCTGCTCCTGGTAGAGCTTGTCGTAGGCGGGGTTGCAGTAGCCCGTGTCGCTCCAGCTCCCGTACTGGTTGCAGCCGAGGATGCTCAGGATGAAGTCGGGATCCATGCCCGGGATCCAGTCCCACATGGCCAGGTCGAAGTTCAGGTACTGGATGTCCCGGCGCGCTGATCAGCGTCGAACGCCGCCGTGTCGTCCATCGGCTGCAGGTGGAGCTGCACCCCGATCTCGCTTCAGGTCCGACTGGATGATCAGGAAGGCGCGGTCGCCCGGGCCGATCTCCGCATGCGGGAAGATGACCGTGTAGGACATCGGGTGGCCGTTCGCGACCGGATCCCGTTGGCCCCGCGCGCATACCCGAGTGAGTCGAGGATCTGGTTCGCCTTGGCCAGGTCGAACGGCAGCGGCTTGATGGACGAGTCATGCCAGTGGATGCCGTTGGTGATCTCGCGCGGGGACAACGATGGTGCTGCCGGGCGTGGCGTAGCCGAGCCAGGCGGTCTTCACGAGCTGCTGCCGGTTGATCGCGTACTCGAACGCCATCCGCACCTTCGGGTTCAGCAGCTCCCGGTGCTGGGGCTTGCGCGGTTGGAGTTGAAGATGAAGTCCCGGAACTCAAGAGACGGCCCCACGGAGACATGGAATCCGGCGGCCTTGACCGCGGCCACGGCGGTGGGCGGAAGGTGCTCGATCGCGTCCAGCTGGCCGCCCTTCAGCGGCCGTGACCATGGCATCGGGGCTGTCGAAGAACTGCAGCCCGAAGCCGTCCAGATGGGGGCTTGGTCCCATAGAACGTCGGGGTTCCGCTTGAACAGTGCCACCTGGCATGCTGGGTGTACTTGACCAGGATGAAGGGGCCCCCGCCGACCAGCGGCTTGCCGCCGGTGCGGCGCGTTCGGGTACCTCTTCAGGCCGCTGCCGTTGCCCGTGGCGTACTGTCCCCATACCTGCCTGGGCAGGATGGGGATGAGGCCCAGGTTCGGCAGCGCGTTCGACACCGGCTCGCTTGTACGTGGCGCACCACCGTGGTGGGGTTCGTGGCCTTGATGCTGGCCAGGTGGGCGACGCTCCCCGCCACGCTCCGGCCGGGGCCGTTCTGGTACTTCAGGATGGTGTTGACCGTCCAGGCCACGTCGGCCGCCGCGAGCGGCTTCCCATCGGACCACTTCGCGTTCGGGGGCCAGGTGGAACGTCCAGGTCAGGCCGTCGGGAGAGGTCTGCCAGCTGGTGGCGAAATTCGGGATGAACTTGTAGGTGTGCAGGTCGTACTGCACCAGCGAGGGATAGATGTAGAACCACGTGGAGTAGGAGTCCTGGTTGAATCCCACGAAGGGGTTGAGCGAGTCAATGCCTTCGGTTGTCCCGATGCGGAGAATGCCTCCTGCTTGACCCGTTGCTGCGAACCCGTGCTGGAAGCGCTGCTGCAGAGCGGCTCCCAGGAGCGCGCTGACAGCTACCAGCGCCACCAGGCCGAAAAGCCTCGGTGTCTTCGCCATGAGATCCTCCCGTCCTGATCTGCCCTGACATCGGGCGACGTCCGAGCATGGTGAGTACCGCGGTGGCAGAGACCGCGGTGGTGAAGTACGCGGCGCGCTGCGCCGCGTCGGTGACGATACGGGCAGGGTGTCACAGGGAGCGGATCAAAACCAGCACGGCACGGTGACGGCAGCCTGCCGGGCAGAGCCGAGGCCGGGCACGTCATCGACGTTAGCCGGTGGGCCCGGTGGGGAGCTGGAACACGACCACCCGGCCGGACCTGACGCCCGCGACGCCGGTCGCGGCGGCCAGGATGCGGCGGGCGTCCAGAGCTCGCGCGGCTGCTCGGCCATCAGCACGGCGCCGACCCGGTGGCTGGCCAGGAAGGCCCGGACGTCGGCGACCGAGGCGCCCGTGATGGCCCCGGTGCCAGGTAGCGCCTGCAGGGGCGGTGCCCGGCGGGGCGGGCAGGCCGGAGGGTGACCCCGAAGAAGCCGCCCGCCAGCCGGAAGGAGAAACCCGTCCGCGCCTGCCAGATCATCTGCCGGTCGTGGTGGGGGTCGACGATCCAGACGATCTCCCGGCCGCAGGTAGCGGTGGTAGATCCCCTGGGTCAGGAAGGCCGGGACCGGCACCCGGCTCGGCCCACACGTCGCCGGGGAGTTGGGCAGGATCACCAGCGCCGCGGCGGCGGCCAGGGCCGAGCGCAGGGCGGGGCGCCGGGGACGGGCCAGCCACCGCGCCACGATCACCGCGATGAGCAGGAAGGCGTAGACCACCAGGCGCCCCGGCTGCGCGCTGCTCAGCAGCGGCAGCGCGGCAGCCAGCCGCCAAGGCAGGATGCGCGCGCCGAACACCGCCGAGCGTGTCGCCGATGCTGAGCACCAGGGTGACGAGCAGCCCCGCGGCGAGCAGCCAGGTGCTGCGCCGCCCGCGCTCGGTGACCACGAACAAGATCAGCAGTACCAGCAGCGGCACGCCCAGGTACCACGGGTTGCCGTAGCCGCCCCAGTGCGACCCGTCCCACAGCAGGGTGAAGCGGCCGGGGATCAGGTAGCGCAGGAAGTCTGCCCGCCCTGGCGCGCCGTGGCCGATGGTCGCGAACAGGATCGGCTTGTACGGGCGCGGCCAGGCGGCCGCCGCGTAGAACAGGGGATGCCCGCGGCGGCCGCCACGCGCGTAGGCAGTCGGCGACCGGGCCGATGCGCCGCCCGGAGCCGCCGCCGCCACAGCGCGGCTCGGCGCCAGCCCGATCAGCGCGAACAGGCCGCCCATGAGGGTCAGCGTGGCGAACGTCTCGGTGCTGATATAGAGCTGGGCGCCCAGCACCACGCCGAGCAGCGGGATGACCATGCCGCGCGGGCAGGAGCCGTCCAGCAGCCGCACGACCAGGTAGGCGGCGAGCGGGACCAGGAAGACAAGCGACAGGTTGGGGTGCCCCATCCCGAACTCGTCGATCAGGTAGGGCGAGAAGCCGAAGAAGAAGCCGCTCAGCGAGCGCGGGCAGGAACGCCCTCACCAGATGCCTAAGCACAGCAGGTAGGCGGTCCAGGCGGCCAGCGCCGGGGCGGCCAGCTCGGCCAGGTTGAAGGAGAAGAAGGACCCGAACACCGCGGTGACCGGCGACAGGGCGACGGCGGGCAGCGGCACCGAGGTGACCCACGCTGAGATTGATCCCCGTGGGCGCCCACGCCGCGGTCGTGTGCAGCGGGTTGATGGCGTGGCTGATCGCGTACGGCCACCAGCGGAACATCCAGATGAAGATCGAGCCGTCCTGGGTGCTCGCCGAGAGGAACCAGGTGGTCATCCGGCCCAGGATCCACGGGCCGAACATGGCCAGGCTCAGGCCAGCCATAGGCCAGCAGGGCCAGCAGGTGCTGCCCGCGGCGGCGGCCCGCCACCGCCCGGCCGATGGCGGGCTCGCCCGCCGGTGCCGGCCCACGGCCGCCTGCGCCCTCCGGTGCCGGTGCCCCGGATGCCTGCCGCGGCTCGGCGGCGCCGGTGCTCCGCGCGCGCCGCCGTCACGTCGTCCGGTGCCGGGCCGCCCGGTGGCGTCCCGCCAGTCGCCTCCGCCCGTTCGGTCACGGCCGCCTTCCTCTTCCGGGATGACCCTCAGGAGCCTACTGGCTGGCCCGCCCCCGCGACGCCCGGAGGTGCTCCTCAGACGAGCAGGCAGGCGGCCTGGTGTGCCGGGCTGGTCGCGGCGGCCGGGAGCCGCAGCTGCGGGTCCTCCCGCTGGCAGCGCTCCTCGGCCACCGGGCAGCGGGGGTGGAACCGGCAGCCCGGGGGCACGTCGATGGGGTTCGGGGTCTCGCCGGTGAGGATCTGGGGCGCGGCCCGCTCGCGGGGATCGCGCTTGGGCACCACCGACAGGAGCGCCTTGGTGTAGGGTGCTGCGGGTTGCGCACCACCTCGGCTGGCCGGGCCGTGCTCGACGATGCGGCCCAGGTACATCACCGCGATCCGGTCGGCGAAGCGCGCCGCCGTGGACAGGTCGTGGGTGATCATGAGGATTCCCATGTCACCGTCCCGGCGCAGCGTGTCCAGCAGGGACAGCACCCCGGCCCGGACCGAGACGTCGAGCATCGACACCGGCTCGTCGGCGAGCAGCAGGTCGGGGCCGAGCACCAGCGCGGCGGCGATCGCGACCCGCTGCCGCTGGCCGCCGGACAGCTCGTGCGGGAAGCCGGTCCAGGTACATCCGCGCCGGGAGAGGCCGACCCGCTCCAGCACGTCCACGGCCATGCGCCTCCCGCTCGGCCCGCGAGCCTCCTATCCCGTGCACGAGCATCGGCTCTTCCACCGATTCCCGGACCCGGAACCGCGGGTCGAGCGACTCGTAGGGGTCCTGGTAGATCATCTGCAGCGGTGCGCCGCAGCGGGCGCAGCTGCCGCTCGCTCAGGCCGGCGATGTCGGTGCCGTTCAGCCGGATGGCGCCGCTGGTCGGCTTGACCATGCCGAGGATCGTCTGGGCGGTGGTCGTCTTGCCGCAGCCGGACTCCCCGACCAGGGCCATCATCTCGCCGCGGGCCAGGCGGAAGCTGACCCCGTCCACGGCGTGCACCCACAGCCTGGGGGCGCGGGTGAGCCGCTCGGTCAGCCCGCGCCGCACCTGGTAGTAGGTGGTCAGGTCGGCCACCTCCAGCAGGGAACCTGCGGCCCGGTCGTCCCGACCGCGCCGGCCGTGGCCGGGCCCGCCTGCTCGTTCCCGCTCACGACGCCCCCACCAGGTCGTTGCGGTGGCAGGCGGCCTGGTGGCCGGCCTCCACCAGGCGCAGCTCCGGATGCTCGCCGCGCGCAGCGGTCCAGCGGCACGTCACAGCGCGGGCGGAACGGGCAGCCAGCGATCTCGCTCGTCCAGCCGTGGCGGCGCGCCGGGGATGGAGATCACCGCGTCCTGCCCGTAGAGGTCGGGCGTGGCCGCGAAGAGCAGCCTGGTGTAGGGGTGACGGGGATGTGTGGTAGAGCGCCTCGGTCGGGCCTGCCTCCACGATCTCGCCCGCGTACATCACCGCGGCCCGCTCGCACATCTGGGCGACGACCGGCAGGTCGTGGGTGACCAGGACCAGGGCCAGGCCGAGGTCGCGGGACAGCCCGGTGAGCAGCTCCAGGATCTGGGCCTGCACCATGACGTCGAGCGCGGTGGTCGGCTCGTCCGCCAGCAGGATCTTCGGCTCACAGGCGAGCGCCATCGCGATCGCGGCCCGCTGCCGCATGCCGCCGGAGAACTCGTGCGGGTACCTGGTCACCGGCGGCGGCCGGGATGCCCACCATCTCCAGCAGCTCAGCCGGCCCGCTTGCGGGCGGCGGCGCCCTGCGCGATGCCGTGGAAGGCCATCGGCTCGGCGATCTGCCAGCCGACCTTCTTCACCGGGTTCAGGGCGTTCATCGCGCCCTGGAACACCATCGCCACGTCCTTCCACCGGTACGCCTGCACCGAGTCCTCCCCGCCCGCCAGGATGTTCTGGCCGTTGATGAGGACCTCCCCGGCGGCGGACGCGTTCGGCGGCAGCAGCCCCATCAGCGCGAGGATCGGTGGTGGTCTTCCCGCAGCCCGACTCGCCGACCAGGCCGAACCGCTCCCCCGCGTCGAGCGCGAAGCTCACCCCTGCACCGCGTGCACCTCCGGAGCGTGCGGCGGCTCGAACCAGACGTGCAGGCCGGACACCTCGAGCAGGCTCATATGGCGTCCGGCCCCCGGCCGACCAGCGGCCGCAGCCGCCACGGGCGGATCGACAGGTAGGCGACCCTCAGCCGCGGGTTGAGCGCGTCCTCGACCGCCTGGCCGAACAGGAAGCAGCCCACGATGACGGCGGCGATCGCGAACCCGACCGGCACGATCGCCCACCAGGCGCCGGAGGAGATCGCGGTCCGCTCGAAGGCGTGCTCGAGGATCGTCCCCCAGGTGACGGCGGTGGGGTCTTCCAGGCCGAGGAAGGCGAGCGCGGTCTCCAGGTAGATCGCGATCGCGATGGTGAGCACGGTGTTGGCGATCAGCAGCGGGCCGACCTGCGGCAGGATGTGCCGCCAGACGATCCGGAAATTGCCCGCGCCCATGCCGCGGGCGCGTTTGACGTAGACCCGTTCCCGCACGCTCATGACCTGGGCCCGGATGATCCGGGCCGTGGAGGTCCACTCAGGATCCCGATCACGATGATCACGTGGAACAGGCTGGCGCCCCACAGGTCGGCGATCACCATCATGAACACCAGGTCGGGGATGACCAGCAGGTAGTCGGTGACGCGCATCAGCGAGCTGTCGATCCACCCGCCGAAGTAGCCGGACAGGATCCCCACCCCGCCGCCGATGATCATGGCGACCAGCGTCGCGGCGAAGCCGACGATCATCGAGATCCGGCCGCCCACCATGAGCAGGCTCACCATGTCGAAGCCGCCGTCGTCGCAGCCGAGCCAGTGCTGGGTCGACGGCGGGGCGTACACCGCGCAGCTCGGCGTCGGTGACGCTGTAGGGCGCGATGTGGGGGCGACGATCGACAGCACGACGAAGAACACGATGATCGACAGGCCGACGACGGCCGCCTTCCGTTCCCGCAGGACGGTGCGGAAGAACCCGGTGCGGCGGGACGGCTGGCCCTGGCCCTCGGCGGAGAGCAGCGGGTCCTGGAGCGGCAGTGTCATTCGCTGATCCTCGGGTCGAGGCGGAAGTAGAGCAGGTCGGCGGCGAGGTTCAGGAAGATCACCGAGACGGTCAGGATCAGGAAGCCGCCCTGGAGCATCGGGTAGTCGCGCTGGCCGATCGCGTCGTACATGGCCAGCCCGATGCCGGGCCAGCTGAAGATCACCTCGATCAGCACCGCCCCGCCGACGATGTACCCGAGGTCAGAGCGCGACCAGGGTGACCAGCGGGAGCATCGCGTTGCGGAACGCGTGCCGCCGGACGACCCGCCGCGTCGGCAGGCCCTTGGCCCGCGCGGTGAGCACGTAGTCCTCACCGAACGTCTCCAGCATCGAGGACCGGACGATGAGCGTGTAGCTGCCGTAGGCGGTCAGCGTCAGGGTCAGGGCGGGCAGGATCATGTGCTGGCCGATGTCGGCCAGGTGCTGGAAGAACGGCTCGGGCCCGAACAGGAACGGGTTCTGCATGCCACCGGCTAGCAGCGTCCCGGCGAAGATGATCAGCAGCATCAGGCCCAGCCACTGGGTCGGGAACGCGTAGAAGAGGATCGCCGCGTTGGTGCTGACGTGGTCGGCGGCCGACCCCGGCGCCAGGCCGACAGGACGCCGGTGATGATCCCGATCACGATGGCGGCCACCGTTCCGACGGTCACCATCGGGATGGTGTTCTTCAGGTCCTGGATCAGCAGGTGGCTCACCGGCTGCTGGTAGGCGAACGAGATGCCCATGTTCCCGTGCAGCAGGTTCTTCAGGTAGATGAGGTACTGCTCCCATTTCGGCTTGTCCAGCCCGAACTCCACGGTCAGCGCGTGCTTCAGCTGCGGGCTGGCGTGCGGGACCCGGGACAGGTCGGTGACCGCGGTGCCGGGCAGCACGCGGAACAGGAAGAAGTTGATCGTGATCGCGACGTAGACCGTGACGAGGGCGAAGATCCCCGTTTGATCAGGTAGTCGGTGCCGCGCACGATCGGTGGCCCTTCCCGCCGCTCCCTGGCTCAGCCGACCTGGTGCACGCTCTCGAACGGGATCTTGGACCACTCCCAGAAGGACGAATCCGCCATCAGCGGCAGGTCGGTCCAGGCGGGCGAGTGCGCCTCGATCGAGTCCGGGTAGTCGATCACCAGGTACATCCGCTGGTTCGCGACCATCTGCTGCATCTGGTAGACGATCTGCTGCCGCTTGGCCGGGTTGATCGCGGCGCTCTGCGCCTGGTACAGGCTGTCGTAGGTCTTGTTGCAGTACCCGGTGTCGTTCCAGACGTTCCAGGACCCGCACGTCAGGACGGACAGCATGAAATCCGGGTCGGGCAGCGGGCCCCAGTCCCACAGCGAGAGCTCGAAGTTCCGGTAGTTGTTGGCCAGGATCGCGTCGTAGGCGGCCGAGTCGTCCAGCGTCTTCTCCGTCAGCTGGACGCCGATCTTCTTGAAGTCTCCCTGCATGATCTGGAAGGACCGCTGCTCATAGGAGTTCGCCATGTCTGTCCGGCACGATCACGGTGTAGGACATCGGGTGGCCGTTCGCGACCCGCAGCCCGTTCGGCCCCATCTTGTACCCGGCCTGGTCGAGCAGCTGGTTCGCCTTGGCCAGGTCGAACGGCGTCGGCTTGATCGCCGGGTCGTACCAGTGGCCGGTGGCTAAGCCCGATGATCGAGGACCCGGGCTGGCCGTAGCCGAGCAGGGACGTCTTGACGATCGCCTGCCGGTCGATCGCGGCATCGAACGCCTGCCGCAGCAGCGGGTTCAGCAGTTCCCTGTGGCTGGGGTCCTGCTTCGGGTTGGAGTTGATGATGAAATCGTCGAAGGTGATAGCTGGGGGTGGAGCGCACCACGAAGTGGGCGGCCTTGAGCGTGGCCACCGAGGTCGGCGGTACCGGGACCTCGACCCCGTCGAGCTGGTTGCTCTTGAGCGCGGTGATCATCGCATCGGTGGTGCCGAAGAACTGCAGCCCGAGGCCGTCGATGTGCGGCTTCGGGCCGTAGAAGGTGGGGTTGCGCTTGAACAGCGCGATCTGCTTCGGCGTGTACTTGTCCAGGATGAACGGCCCGCCGGAGACGATCGGCGCGTTGTTGCTGAACCTCGTCAGCGCCTTGCCGTTGCCGGTGGCGTACTTGGCCCAGATGTGCTCGGGGAGGATCGGCACCTGCTGGACCTGCGAGAGCACGTTCGCCACCGGCTGCTTGTAGGTCAGCACCACGGTGGTCGCGTCCGGCGCGGTGGCGCTCTTCATGTGGGCGACGTAACCCGCGGAGTTGGCCGTCGCGCCGTTCTGGTACTTGAGGATCGTGCTGTAGGTCCAGGCGACGTCGGCGGCCGTCAGCGGCTTGCCGTCGGACCACTTGGCGTTCGGCTGGGTGTGGAACGTCCAGATGGTCCCGTCCGGGCTGTGCTGCCAGCTGCGCGCGAAGTCCGGGACGAACTGCAGCTTGGGGTTGTACTGGACCAGCATGGGATAGATGTACTCGAAGGTCGAGTAGGCATCCGCACTTGAACGCCACGAACGGGTTGAGCGAGTCGATGGTGGAGTTGCTGCCCAGCCGGAACACCCCGCCCTCCTTGACCTCGCCGCCGCCGCTGGACGGACTGCCGCCGCACGCGGCCGCGGCCAGGGCCACCACGGCGGCGGCCGCGGCGAGCCGGAGCGGGTGACGGGATGGACGCGGGCGGGCCGCTTGCGGGTTACGGCGGGGAATCATGCACGCTCACCTTCGCCTCTCTACCGCCGGCGGCGGCTGGCTGAGCAGGTCCCTGGACCGGCCCGCCGATCCGTCGCGGCACCCGGGCGCCGGGACCGCAACGGTCATCGGGACGGGCACGGCCAGCTCTGCCTGGCACCGCACCGGGAGGGTCATCACCGGGCTCCCGGACGAGGGTCGCACCGAAGTCATCGTGGGCCATGAGCGCACACCCCAGGAACGCCCGCCGTCCGGCAGCCGCGGCCGCGCCTCGCGGCTGCGCCGAGCGTGCGGACGGCCCGGGATCACTCGTTGCCCTCATCTCCTGAACGTCTGTTTAAAAGTGGCGCAATCCTGACATAGCCGGTTCGCCGCCCGCAAGCCCTGCTCAGCCCGGTCGGCGGGCGCCGGAGCAGGCGCACCGGCTCTCACCTCGTCACATCCGGCCCGGCCGGGCCCGGCCGATGCGGAGCCGATGCAGAGCTGTTATCGGCTGCACCTCGGTAGGTCTCGGTGTGCGCCCACGGGTCAGCGATGCGCCTCCGGGTCGTGGGCGGCCCAGTCAGCCACGAGCTGGTCGAGGACCGGGGCCAGGTTCCGTAGCTCGTCGAGGTGCGCGGGCGCGAGCTTGTTCAGCCGGGCCTCGCCGTCAGCGGTCAGCCTGACCCGCGTCACCCGCCCGTCCTCCGCGTCGCTCCGGCGCTCCACCAGCCCGGCCGCCGCCGCCCGGTCCACGAGCTCGACCGCGCTGTGGTGGCGCAGCAGCAGGTAGCCGGCGAGATCGCCGATGGTGGGCTCCTGCCCGCCGGGATGGCCCTTGATCGCGACCAGCAGCTGATGCTGGGCCGGGGTGAGACCGGCCGCCCGGGCCTGCGTCTGGCTCCAGTGCAGGAAGCGGCGCAGGCTGGTGCGGAACGCCAGCAGGTTCTCGAAGTCGCCGCGGGTCAGCTCGGGCACCCCTTACCGTATGCCGCCATCCCCCGCCGCCCGGCAAATAGGTCGCGCTGCGATAAAATGGTCGCAGCCTGGCTTCCGGCCCAGCGGCCAAGCCAGGCATCGGTGGCGCAGGACGGCTCAACGGGAGAGGTGATGACGGCACCCGCACAGGTGCGCCTGCGGCGCGTCTACGAGGCCCCGGATCCCTCCGATGGGCAGCGGGTGCTGGTGGACAGGCTCTGGCCGCGGGGCTGGCCAGGAACAAGGCCGCGATCGATGAGTGGCTGAAGACGGTGGCGCCCTCGGACGAGCTGCGCCGCTGGTACGGCCACCAGCCGGAGAAGTTCGCGGCGTTCCGCCAGCGCTACCAGCAGGAGCTGCGCGCGGCGGAACGGTCCGAGCGCCGCTCGATCACCTGCGGCAGCTGGCCCGGCACGGGACCGGTCACCCTGCTGACCGCGACCAGGGACGTCGAGCACAGCCAGGCGGCGGTCCTGGCCGAGTGGCTCCGGAGTGCCAATGACCAGTGACCAGGCCCGCGGCGCCGCAGCCCAGCGACGCTGACGAGGACCGGCCGGGCGACCCGGCCTGCCTGGCTGCGGCGGGTATGCCCGGAGTGCGGCTCGATCGGCCGACCGCGATCCGCCGACGGTCTGCCCGCAGTGCCACGCGGAGATGCCAGGACCGACTTGAAGCCTGCACGGTGCAGGCCACTCCGGGCCGGGCCGGACGCTCAGGCCGGGCGGGGCGGAGCGAGATAGCGGGTGAACCAGTCGCGGGCCAGGCCTGCCGCCCGTTCCAGCGTTCCCGGTTCCTCGAACAGGTGGCTCGCCCCGGGCACCACGGCGAGGTGGTTCTCACACCGCAGGTGCCGCTGGGCCTCGCGGTTCAGCCCCAGCACCACGTCGTCCAGCGCCGCCGACGATGAGCAGGGTCGGGGCCCGCACCTCCGCCAGCCGCGGCATCGGCCAGGTCCGGGCGGCCGCCGCGGGAGACCACGGCGGCCACCTCGCCGCCCGGTTCGGCCGCGGCCCACAGCGCGGCCGCCGCACCCGTGCTGGCCCCGAAGTACCCGACGCGGGCACCGGCCAGGCCGGCTGCTCGTGCAGCCATCGGGTCGCCGCGCCCAGCCGACCCGCCAGCAGCCCGATGTCGAACACGTTCGCCCGGTCCCGCTCCTCCTCGGCCGTCAGCAGGTCGAACAGCAGCGTGCCGAGCCCGGCGGTGGCCAGGACGTCGGCCACGAAGCGGTTGCGGGGGCTGCTGCCGCTGCTGCCGCTGCCGTGGGCGAAGAGCACCATCCCCGCGCCGCCGCCCGGCGTGGACGAGGTGCCCGGCCAGCCTGCGCCGACCCGGCGGCGATGACGACCTCGCCGCCCCAGGAGCCCGCGGGCCGGTGACCGGCTGCGGGCGCAGCGCCAGACGGGTGGTCCGCCACCAGCAGGCGCGGGCCCAGCGCGAGGCCCATCAGCAGGAGGTGCGGACGCCGCAGCACGGCAGGCGCCGGCTTGACCGGCGGCAGGGGCCACGGGGACGGCCCGTCAGCGCCGCCGCTCCCGCCCGCCAGGTGCGCGGTCCCGGCCTGCCTGCGTTCCGCGGCAGCGCGCTGCAGCAGCGAGACCACCTCTCGGTCGCTGGTCTGGGAGAAGTCCTGGTACCACTCGCCGATCGCCAGGAAGTGCCCCGGCGTCTCCAGGCAGATCACCTCGTCGGCATCGGCCGCCAGCGCGGTGCACGCGGAGGGCGGCGCGACCGGCACCGCCAGCACCACCCGGGCGGCCCCTGCGCCCTCGCGACCTGGCAGGCGGCCCGGGCGGTCGAGCCGGTCGCGATGCCGTCGTCGATGATGATCGCGGTCCGCCCGGCCAGCGGCGTGCGGGGCCGGTCGCCGCGGAAGCGCCGTGCCCGCCGGTCGAGTTCGGCCCGCTCACGCCGCTCCACCGCGGCGATCTCGCGCGTCGGTGACGTGCGCGATGGCGACCACCTCGGGATTGATGATCCTGACGCCGCCCTCCCCGATCGCGCCCATGCCCAGCTCGGGCTGGACCGGCACGCCGAGCTTGCGGACCACGATCACGTCGAGCGGCGCGCCCAGCGCCCGCGCCACCTCCGCCGCGACCGGCACGCCGCCACGGGGAAGCGCCAAGCACCACCACGTCCTCGCCGCGCAGGTGCAGCATCCGGTTGGCCAGTCGCCTGCCTGCGTCTGACCGGTCGAGGAACGACATGGTCATCGCCTCCGTCCTGTCCCAGTCTGTGTACCCAGCGACGAGGCGTCACGGAGGCGATGGGCCCGATGGCTGCGGCCCGCGATGACGGCCGGGTTCAGGGACTGCCCAGGCCGTCAGGCACGGCGATGCGTTCAGCGGGCCCGCATCCGGGCAGCAGCACGCAGCAAGCGCACGCGTGCGGGTGGCGTCCTCGCCGCTTCCGTATTCGCCGGCCACGAAGTCGGTGACGCCGGCCTCGGCTGAGGGCGCTGATCTGGGCGCCGACGGCGTCCTCGTCGCCGACGATGGCCACGTCGCCCGGCCCGGCGGCGCCTTCGCGGTCGAGCATGGCCCGGTAGGACGGCAGCTCGCCCGTAGACCGCGAAGAGCCGGGCGGCCCGCTCGCGCGCGCGCGTCCGGGTCGCTGGTGACGCATACCGGCAGGATGCAGACGACCCGCGGGGCGGGCCGCCCGGCGGCCGCCGCCGCCTCGGTGATCGACCGGCACGACGTGGTCCCGCACGGTGGCGGGCCCGGTCATCCACAGGATCGTGCCGTCGGTCTGCTGGCTAGGCCAGGCGGAGCATCTGGGTGCCGAGCGCCGCGAGCATCACCGGCACCCGGCCCTCCCCCGGCACGGTCAGGCCGATGTTGGCGCGGACCGTCGCGCCGGTGAACGAGGCCTGGGCGCCGCTCCAGCAGCGGCAGCAGCACGGCCAGGTACTCCCGCATGTGCCGGACCGGCTGGCCGAAGTCGTACCCGTACATGTCCTCGATCACGATCTTGTGGGACACGCCGATCCCGAGCACCAGCTGCCACCGCCGCAGGCGGCGGCCGCGGTCAGTGCCTGCTGCGCGAGGGCAGCCGGATGGCGCGGGTAGGTGGGGACCACGGCCGTCCCCAGTCTCGATGCCAGCCACCTGGTTCCCGGCGACGGCGAGCGCGGTCAGCGCGTCCAGCCCGAAGATGTTGCTCAGCCAGGCCGACGCGAACCCGTCGTCGGCCGCCCGCTGCACCTGCTCGCGCAGGCCGGTCATCGGGTCGGGACCGGACGGCTCCCGCAATGGAGACGCCGATGCGCATCTGCCTGCCTCCCGCGCCGGGACCTGGACGGGCCCATTCTGCCCGTGGCGGCCGCCTGCCGCGCGCCAGCCGGCCGCCGCGTGCCCGGTGCCGTGCCGCCACGGCGCCCGGCCCCAGCGCCGCCGCCGCTACCCAGGCCTCGCTCTGCCGCCCGCCGGCCTCGGTGCCCGGCCGCTGCCGACTCATGCCCGCCGCGTGGCCGGCGCAGCGCGCCTGCGCTGGCAGCGCCCGGCCGGGGAATGGCCGGAGGGCGCGCCTCGGTTCTATACCCGGTAGGGTATCTGAGCGTAGATACCCGGGAAGCTGAGGAGGCACCGATGGCGACGGTCGAGCTGACGGCCGAGAACTTCGAATCCGTGATCGGCGGCGCCGACCTGGCGCTGGTCGACTTCTGGGCGGCATGGTGCGGTCCGTGCCGCATGTTCGGCCCGATCTTCGAGCAGGCGTCGGAAGAGTACCCGGACGCGGTGTTCGGCAAGGTCGACACCGAGGCCCAGCAGGCCCTGGCCGCCTCGTTCGGCGTCACCTCCATCCCCACGCTGATGATCATCCGCGACAACGTCGTGCTGTACGCGCAGCCGGGCGCCGCTGCCCGCCGCCGCGCTCAACGAGCTCATCACCAAGGCCCGCGAGGCTCGACATGGACGAGGTCCGCGCCAGCATCGCCGAGCACGAAGGCGCCAACGCAGGCCGACAGCGCCTGACGCTGCCGCCGCCGCGCGCATGGAGAGGCGGAGCAGTGGACCAGCACCAGTGGGACGAGCGCGTACGCCAGCACGGAACTGGTCTGGACCGCGGAGGCGAATCGTTTCGTGGTCGAGGAGCTGGCGGACCTGGCCGCCAGGGCGCGCGCTCGACCTCGGCACCGGTGAGGGCCGCAACGCCATCTGGCTGGCCGAGCGCGGCTGGCAGGTGACCGCCGTCGACTTCTCCGCCGTCGGGCTCGCCAAGGCCGCCAAGCTGGCCGGCCAGGCGCGGCGTGACCGGCGTCCAGCTGGGTGGAGGCGGACCTGCGGGCGTACCAGCCCGGCCCGGCCGCCTACGACCTTGTCCTGCTGGCCTACATCCACCTGCCGCCCGACGAGTTCGGTGCGCTGCTTGCCGACGGCGGCGTCCGCCCTGGCGCCCGGCGGGACGCTGCTGGTCGTCGGCCATGACGTCGACAACATCTCGCACGGCCACGGTGGCCCGCAGGACCACGCGGATCCTGCACCGGGCGCAGGACGTGGTGGCCGGGCTGCCCGGGCCTGACCATTCACCGGGCCGAGCAGGCCCGGCGCCCGGTCCCGACCGGCGAAGGCGAGCGGGTCGCGATCGACACCGTGGTCCGGGCGCAGCGCCGGTAACCGGCACGCGCCCGTGGCCCGGCCCGCCGCAATACCCCAGAGGGTATAGTTCCGGTGAGCCGAGAGGAGACGCGTGATGAGGGTCGACGACGAGGCCGCCGGGGCGGTGCTCAACCGCCTGCGCCGGGCCCAGGGCCAGCTCGCCGGGGTCATCGCCATGGTGGAATCCGGGCGCGACTGCACCGAGGTGGTCACCCAGCTGGCCGCGGTGTCGCGCGCGCTCGACCGGGCGGGCTTCAAGATCGTCGCCAGCGGCATGCGGCAGTGCCTGGCGTCCGGCGGTGACGCGGCCCTGGCCGAGGAGCAGCTGGAGCGGCTGTTCCTCTCCCTGGCCTGATTGGCGTTGCGCCTCTTGTGCTGAGGACCGCCTGCAGCGGCCGCTTCCTATCCCTGGCCTAACGGGCTCCGGGTCGCGCTCAGGCTGAGCGCCACGCTGCCCTGCGTGTCGGGCAGGGCCCCTGCTGGTTTCCGCCGTCTGCCGCCTGACGCGCAGACGGTCGGCCAGCGGGCTTGCCATCCGGGACGCGTTGCCGGAGCCCGGCAAAGAGGCGGGCGGCCCAGTCATATTCGGTCGCGAGCACGCCAGCCCGAGCATCGATGACAGCCAGGCCTGGCCCGGGAAGCACAACGCATGACCACCGTGCCGGCCAGCATGCTGATGCCGAACCGCGGTGACCCCGCCCTTGCGGGCCCATCGCAGCAGCGGAATGGCCATGCCTGTCCCCCGGCGTACTGGGAGCATTCCGGGTGACGGCGCTCGAACGCAACGGAAGGAAAAGGTCGCGCGGTCATCTCCGATGCTCCTTCCCGTCATGACGGCTGACGCGGAAGGCTCGTCAGTCACGGCGATCACGGCGGTGCCGTAAGCCACAGTCTGGCTCGCCGTCGTCGGCTGCGGGCAGGGCGCGAGCAGGCTATCTTCGCCGAACCCAAATTGCCGATACTCGGCAAGAAGACGGGTGCATCGTGCTCACCCAGCCGCCAGCGGCGTCGCGGGCCAATCCAGCAGCCGGGCGCCGATCACCGCCACCTGCAAGGTGAGCGCGTCGGCGGGCAGGCGCCGGGTCACGGTCCGGTCAGATCCCTGACCCGGGCCAGGCGGTAGGTGACCGCGCGGACCGACAGATGCAGGTCCCTCGCTGCCGCGGCGGCGACGCCGCCGTGGGAGAAGTAGGCCGCCAGGGTGGCCAGCAGCGGTGCCGCCCCGCCGCGGGCCGCTTCCAGCGGCGTCGAGCACGGTGCGCACCAGGTCGGTGATGGCCGTCCGGTCGCGCAGCAGGACCTGGTAGACGAGCAGGTCCGCGGCGTCGGCAACCGGTTCCGGCAGGCCGAGCCGCTCGGCCATGTCGAGCGCCTCCGCCGCTTCCTCATACGAACGCAGCCACGCCGCTCGGCCCGGGATAGGAGCGGCCCCACCACGATCCGCCATGGCGGTGACTGGCTCTGAGCGTCCCGGCCGGTGCCCGCGCGGACGCGTGCCCCGCGTGCCGCTCCAGGCTGCGCCTGCATCTGGCGCCACGCCCCGGCCGCGCCGGTGCTCATGCCCATCCCGGCTGGGCCTGCGCCAGCACCCGCGCGAGGGCGCGCGCCACCCGGTCCGCCTCATCCCCGCCGGCCGCTCCCGATGATGGCCACCACCTGCCCGCCCCTGGTCGCGACCAGGGACGGCGAGGGTGCGGCCGCGTCGGCGACCACCGCCTCGACCTCCACGCCCGCGGGGTTCAGCGTCGTCCCGGCCGACGCCGGCCACGGCCACCACGACCTGGTGCCGGACCGGCCAGGCGAAGCCCGAGCTGATCGCCCCGCACGATCAGGTCACCCACCCGGCCGCGCCCGGAGAGCAGGTCGTCGAAGAACTCCCGCCGCTCCGCCTCCTCCCGGCGCGCCACGGTCAGCAGCGCGCGCTCGAAGCCCTCGGCGGCGGCGGCGACCGCGTCATCGGCGGCCCGCAGCACGGCCAGGCCGGCCGCGCGCGCCGCGGCGAGGGACGTCGCCGGCCGGGAGTTCCCGCCACAGCCGCCAGGTCGCCGACAGGAACAGGTCGACCAGCCCGCGCAGCGCGACGCCGGACAGCGCCGCCTGCTCCCCGACCTCCCGTACCCCGCCAGTTCGGCGGCGGTCAGACGGCGGCGCGCTCGGCCGCGGCGTCCGCCGCGGCGGGCAGGTAATCGCCGAGCAGCCCGACCGGCACGCCGCCCTGCCTCGCGGCTCGCGGCACTCGCGATCGCCGCCAGGTCGGGGCCGGGGAGCCGCCGGTTCACGCGAAGTCCCCCTTCTGGCGGCCAGCCACGGCGCCCAGAACACGCGCGGGAGCCAGCGTCCCAGGCCGCTGATTGCCGGGATCCGGCAATGCTAGACTGCCTCATCTTAGCCCGCAAGGCACGATGACCACCTGAGCCCGGCAAACGATAGTGGATCGGTAGTTGGCTAAGCGCAGGCTACTGGCTCCATGAGGAGACCCGTGTGAGCATCACCCGCTCGCCTGACACCACCCGGGGCGGCCCGGGAACCAGCTCCGGCCCGGGCAGGTCCCGCGGTGGCCTTGCGCCTCGCGAGCTTCCGCGTCCGGCTGACTCATCGGCGCCCAGCTGCTGGCCATGCTGACGAGTGCTGGCCAGCGCGCTGATCCCTGCCCGACTTCGCGCCCGGGCGTGCCGACCGCCGCTTACCTGGCCGCCACCGCCGCGCTCGTGATCGGGTTTCTCGCCAAGCCTCGATCGCACATGAGCTGGCCCACGCGGTGGTGGCCAGGGCGCCACGGCGCCCCGGCGGAGGAGATCAGGATCGGGTTCTTCGGCGGCGCCGCCCACGGTCGCCATGAGTACGCCACACCACGGGGGCTGTGGCGTGCGGCGGCGGCCGGGCCGGCGGCCAGCCTGGTCCTGGCCGCGGCCGGCGCTGGGATCGCGCTCGGCCTGGCCGTGCTGGGTGCGGGTAGGCTGCCGGTCGTGGTCTTCGCCGCCCTCGCCTGGATCAACACGATCCTTGCCGTCGTCAACCTGCTGCCCGGTGCCGGACTGGACGGCGGGCAGCTGGTTGCAGGCGCTGGCGTGGGCCCGGTCGGGGGACCGGGCCGCGCCGCCATCACGGCCGCCCGGGTCGGCCAGTTCGCCGGGGTCCTGCTCATCGCGGGCGGCGTAACCGCGCTCGCGCTCGGCTATCTCGTCGACGGCATCTGGCCCGGGCTGATCGGGCTGGCGATGATCAGCGCATCCCGGGCACAGGCCCGTGAGGTGCATGGCCATCACGGCCCTGGCGGGCCTGCGCGTGCGCGACGTTCTCCCGCGGTCCGGCTCCGCCACGGTCGCCATTCCCGGGCTGGCAGACGGTGCAGTCGTTCCTCGAGGGCGGGGCCGCTGCGGAAGCCAGGCAGCTGGGAACGTGACGGCCAGCGCAGTGGGCGGAGGGCTGGGCGCCAGCGGCGCTCGGCCTTCCCGCTGCGGGATTTCGACGGGCGCGCGGCGGGCGCTGCTCACGCTCAGCCAGCTGGCGCTGGTGCCAGCGGACCAGCGCGACCGGCTGCAGGCTCGCCGACGTGGCCACCCCGGCCGCCAACGTGGTCACCACCACCCTGATGAGCCGTTGGGACAGTTGCTCGCGCGGCTGTCCATCCGTCCCGCCACCCCGGCCGCGCTGCACACGGCCGGGCACGCGCTCGTCGATCGCCGAGGACGGCACCCGGCCGGAGTGCTGACGCCCGACGACTTCAGGCGGGCCAGTCAGCTCGGCTGGCTCGTGAGAGGGCGGGCAGGCACCGTGATGCCATGAGCGTCCTCCACGTTCCCCTCTGGGCCTGGGCCGCGACCGTCGCGGCCCTTGTCGTTCTCCTGGGCGCCGACCTTTGCGTCAGCGCCCGCCGGCGTGGAGCCGGAGCGGCTTGGCGAGGCGGCGCTGTGGACGGCGGCGGACGATCGCGGCTGGCGGTGGCGTTCGGTGCGCTGATCGCCATCACCGGCAGCGGGGCGGCCAGCGGGCCAGTTCTTCAGCCAGCTGGCTGACCGAGTACAGCCTGTCGCTCGACAACCTGCTTGGTGTTCGTCCTGCTGATCAGCGGCTCCGGGGTGGCGCAGCCAGTACCACGGCCGCGTTCTGATGCTCGGGATCCTGCTCGCCCTCGCTGCTGCGCGGCGCGCTCATCGCGGTTGGCGGCGTGGCCCTGCACCGGTTCGCCTGGGTGGAATACATCTTCCGGGGCGTTCCTCATCTACGTCGCCGCGCGGATGGCGTTCCGCCGCGGTGATCCGACACGGGGGACGGGACGGCGGCGGTGCTGCCGGTCGCACGCCGCCGCATCGTGCCGGTCGCGGCCCGAGGGCGACGGCGCCCGGCTGACCACCCGGGTGCGCGGGCGCCGCCACGCCACACCGCTGCTCATCCTGATCATCGCGATCGGGGTGACCGACGTGCTGTTCGCCGTCGACTCCATCCCGGCGATCTTCGGCCTCACCAGCGACCCGTTCCTGGTCTTCGCCGCCAACCTGTTCGCGCTCGCTCGGCCTGCGGCACCTCTACTTCCTCGTCCGCGGCCTGCTCGACCGGCTGATCTTCCTGTCCGCGGGCCTGGCGGTCATCCTCGGTTCATCGGGCTCAAGCTCATCAGCCAGGCGCTGCGGGGCTACGGCATCGACCACGTCGGGCCGGTCCCGGTGCCCGAGGTGAGCGCCGGGCGTGTCGCTGGCGGTCATCGTCGGGGTGCTGCTGATCACCACCGTGAGCAGCCTGGCCGTCAGCCGGCGCCGGAGCGTGTCGACGGCAGCGACGAGCGCGCCAGCCGCGGCACGACGGCAGCACGCAGACGAGCCCCGGGCGCAGGACGGCAGGGCAGCCACGGCACGACGAGCGACGCCGGGCAGGGCAGGACGAGGCAGACCGGGCCCCAGCTGCCAGGTCGGCGGAGTCTGCCAGGTCGGCGAGTCTGCCAGGCTGCGCAGGGACGGCCGCCGGTTGCGTGCCGGCACCGGCCCCGGTCCATGCGGGCGCGGCTCGGCGGCGTGATCAGGCGGCCGCAAGAGCGTCGCGGACATGCGGCAGGACGTCCCCGAGACCGACTGTCACCGTCTCGCCGGTGGCCCGCTTGGTGACCTCCACCACGCCCTCGGCCAGGCCGCGCTTGCCCACGGTGACCCGCAGCGGGATGCCGGTCAGTTCGGCGTCGCGGAACTTCACCCCGGCCCGCTCGGCGCGGTCGTCGATGATGACCTCGACACCGGCCGCGATGCAGCTGCTCGTACACCGACTCCCCCGCCGTGGCGACCTCGGCGTCCTCGGCCTGAGCCGACGATCACCACGACGCTGAACGGCGCCACCGCAGACCGGCCAGACGATGCCACGGTCGTCGTGGTGGCACTCCACGATGGCCGGCCATGGCCCGCTCCACGCCGATCCCGTAGCAGCCCATGACCGGGTGGACCGCGCTTGCCGCCGGCGTCGAGCACCGGTGACGTCCGAACGCCTTGGTGAACTTGTGGCCGAGCTTGAAGATGTGCCCGACCTCGATCAGCCGGCAGCAGCTCCAGCGGATGCCCGCACTGCGGGCACGGCTCCCCGGCGTGCGACCTCGCGCAGGTCGGCCCAGGTGCCGACGCGCGATGTCGCTGCCGACGTCCACCCCGCGCAGGTGGACGTCGTCGACGTTGGCCCCGGTGACCATGTCCCGCCGCGCCGCGCAGCGCCTCGTCCGCGATCACCGGCAGATCCGTCGACGCGCCGACCGCGCCCAGGCTGCCGGGCAGCGCCCCCAGCGCGGTCGCGGATCTCCTCCGGCTGGGCCGGGCGGATCGACAGCCGCCCCGGTCGCGTCGGCGAGCTTCTGCTCGTTCAGCGCGTGGTCGCCGCGCATCAGCACCAGGGTGAGCTTGCCGTCCAGCAGGTAGACGAGGGTCTTGATCTGCCGGTCGGCGGGCGCGTCGTACCCGGCCGCCAGGTCCTCGATGGTGCGCACGCCGGGGTGGCGAAGCGCTCCGGGGCGGGCAGCCCGGGCCGTTCGGCGATCTCCGGCAGCAGCCGAGGTGGCCTTCTCCACGTTGGCGGCGTAGTTGCAGTCCGGGCAGTGCGCGATCGATGTCCTCGCCGGCGTCGGACGGGCACATGAACTCGGTCGAGTCCCGGCCGCCCATGGCGCCGCTGGACGCCTCCACCGGGATCACCGGGATGCCGAGCCGCTCGAAGATCCGCAGGTAGGCCGCGCGGTGCCGGTCGAAGCGACATCGTCCAGCCCGGCCGCGTCGAGGTCGAAGCTGTAGGAGTCCTTCATGGTGAACTCCCGCACGCGCAGCAGGCCCGCCCGCGGCCGCGGCTCGTCCCGGAGCTTGGTCTGGAACTGGTACCACGCCTGCGGAAGCTGCCGGTGGGAGTTCAGCTCCTGCGCCAGGACCGTGAAGACCTCCTCGTGGGTCACGCCGAGGACGTTCACCGCTCCCTTGTGGTCCGTCAGCCGGAACATCACGTCGGCCCATGGTGTCCCAGCGGCCGCTGCGCCGCCAGATCTCCGCCGGGTGCATGATGGGCATGCAGCAGTTCCTGCGCGCCGATCCGGTCCATCTCCTGCCGGATGATCCCGATGACCTTGGCCCGGACCCGCACGGCGAGCGGCAGCAGCGAGTAGTGCCCCGCCGTCAGCTGCCGGATGTAGCCCGCGCGGAGCAGCAGCCGGTGGCTCGGCACCTCGGCGTCCGCCGGGTCCTCCCGCAGGGTCGGGATGTGCATCTGTGACCAGCGCATGGTGCGGGCTTCCTCGTCGTTGGGTCGTTGCCGCCGCCCCGCACGCCACGGGTGGGAGACACCGAGCTTAGTCCCGGTACCCACTGCGCGCTCGCCCGCAGCCTTTCGAGCGGCGGCGGCCCACGCTGCTCCCGTGAGTGGTTCGGTTTCCTGCCCGCGGAGGGCGGCGATCCGAACGGCTGACCAGGCCACGGAGGCCGGGGCCGCGTGGCGGAGGCGGGAAGGGGCGTGGGAGCCTGGGACCGGACATGCCGGGCGACCGCCGACGAGGGAGACATGATGGAGCCGATGCCGGAGGACTGGGAGCGCGCCGTCGCCGTGGTCGCCCACCCGGACGACCTGGAGTACGGCGCCGCCGCCGCGGTCGCCCGCTGGACCGGGCAGGGCAAGCACGTTGCCTACGTGCTCGCCACCAGGGGCGAGGCTGGCATCGAGGGCATGGCCCCCGATGTGGTCGGCCCGCTGCGGGTGGAAGAGGAACGGCGCAGCGCCGCCCTGGTCGGCGTGAGTGAGGTCGACTTCCTCGACCACGCTGACGGGCTGGTGGAATACGGCGTCGCGCTGCGCCGCGACCTGGCCGCCGCCCTGCGCCGCCACCAGCCCGAGGTGGTCATCACCACGAGCTTCGACCTCGACCTGGGGCGACGAGGGGCCGGTCAACCACTCCGATCACCGGGCGGTCGGCCTGGCCACGCTGGACGCCTGCCGGGACGCGGCCAACTCCTGGCTGTTCCCCGACGCTGGCCCGGCATGGAACGGCATCCGGGCGATCTACGTGGCCGCCAGCGGCAACCCCACCCATTTCGTGGACACCACCGCCACGATCGAGGCGGGCATCGCGTCGCTGCGCGAGCACAAGGCCTACCTCGACGGCCTCGGCCGCGACTTCGACCCGGACGAGTTCCTGCGCAACATGGGCGGGTTCGTCGGCCTGGCCGCTGGGTGCGAGTACGCCGTCGGCCTGAGGCGCTACCCGGTCTGAAGCGGCGCCACCCAGCCCAGCCCCAGTCGCCCGCGCCGGCCGACCGGCGGCCGGGGCGTTCGGCTGGGCTAGCGGCGGGTGAGCACGATCCAGACCTGGCCGCGGGCGAAGGTCATCGGCTGGCCGGACGCTGTGGTGAAGGTCGGTGCCGCCGCCCGCGCGAGGGCCGCGACCAGTGCGCGGTCCAGGCCCTGGCCGTCGCGCAGGATCACCGCGCTGCCGGACCCGGTGCTCTCCGCGTAGGGCGGCGCGGCCGCCCCGTTCCAGGAACCGGGAGGTGCGCGACCGTCGTGTGCTGGATCACCACGGTGGCGGGCGACAGCCGCACGCCGCTGCGGTGATCGCCGGGCCTGCCGCCCATCGACACCAGCCCAGCGGCCCCTTCGCCGCCGACCAGGTGAAGCGGAACGAGGCCGCCGGGTACGACACCGACGCCGACCGGGTGACCCGCCCGCCGGGCGGCGGCGGGCCGAACCGGAACCCGATGCCGCGCGCCTTGCTGCGCGCCGGGTGCCTGCGCGACCAGCCGCCGGGTGTGCGCGTACAGGTTGTACGGAGCGGCCCGGCTGGGATCGCGGTAGTAGCCGCGGGTGGTGCCCGCGTACAGGTTCACGATCCGGGCGGTCCGGTGGATGTAGGGAAGCAGCGCTGGCGTGGCGCCCGAGTAGGCGAACGCTGACCGCCCGAACTGCCGCAGCAACGTACAGGTCTTCCTCCCGTGCGCTGCGCACCGGCCCGACCACGAGGGGATAACGGGACGAGAAGACCGCCAGCAGCCTGACTCAGCCCGCCCTCGACCGGCAGCACGTACACGATGTCCGCACCAGGTCGAGCCCGGTCCACGGCCGCGCCAGCGCGGTGTTGTCGATCTTCACGGCGAGCACCCGGCTTCAGCGAGGACACCGGCTTGCCGGTGAAGGGCGACCGCAGCTGGGGCGAGGCGCGGGCGTCGCCGCCGTCTGCCGCACCGCGCCGCCGCTGTCCCCGCACGAGCAGCGCACCAACCACCAGGTTGGTCAGGACGATGGCCGCGGCGACCGTGAGGGTGATCCTCTGCCGAGTCCACACCATGACCCCACCCAGCCCCCGCGAAGGCAACCGCTGGTCTACTGAGATACCCGCCATTTCTCGGCTGCGGCACGCGTCGGCGGCTTACTACCGGTAGGCCAGCACCATCCCGACCTGGCCCGGCGAAGGTCATCGGCCGCCCGGACTGCCGCACCACTGCGGGTCATCCCGGCGCTGCGCAGGCCCGACCGCGGCGGGTAACGAGACGGAAGATCGCCATCAGTAAGCTCAGGCCGCCCTCGACAGGGATCACATACACGATGTCAGCGCCGGGTCAGCCCGGTCTGTGGCGCGCCAGCACGACGTTGTCGATCTTCACGGCGAGCACCCGGTTCAGCGAGGACACCGGCTCGCCGGTGAACGGCGAGCGGAGCTGCGACTGTCGGTGAGGGCGTCACCGACGCCTTCTGGCATGCCCGCCACCGCGTGGAGCGCAGCGCACCGGCCGCCAGGCCGGCGCGACATAGCCGACCGCCGCCGCCGCGACAGCGAGCCTTGCGCCGGGTCCACGTCATCGCATCGTCGCGGCGCCGCGCAGGCGCACCGTGCGCCGTGCGCGCCGTACCTCTTAGCTACCATTTTGCCGGGTATCAGACGTATTGCCCCAGCACCGCAAAGGCTGGCCATCGCGCGGCGGCTCCGCGCTCAGCCCACCGGCCAGGTGTGCACCGGATCGCCCGTCCGCATCAGGGCCAGGTAGCGCTGGGTCATCTCCCGCAGCGCCGTGCTCCCGGTCCAGCCCGCTCCGCCCCTGGAGCCGGTGCACCGTTTCGGTCTGCCAGGTCGCGCCGGTCCGGCCGGTCAGGCAGCGCTCCTCGATCACCGCCAGCATGCGGTCGGCCTGGGACCGGTCGACCTGCCAGCGCTGGAGCCCTTCCCGGGCCAGCGGCAGCAGGCGGCGCAACGTCAGCTCGGCCACCGGCACCTCGCCCAGCCCGGGCCAGTAGACGCTGGCCTCGATCCGTGCCGGGCGGCCTCCATCAGGTTGTCGCGGGCGGCGGCGAACGACATCTGGGTCCAGATCGGCCGCTCCGCCTCGGCGAGCATGTTGACCAGGCCGTAGTAGAAGGCGGCGTTGGCGATGATGTCGGTGACGGTCGGGCCGAGCCGGGAGCACCCGGTTCTCCACCCGCAGGTGGGGCTCGCCGTCGTCCACCGCGTAGACCGGCCGGTTCCAGCGGTAGACGGTGCCGTTGTGCAGGGTAAGCTCGGCCAGCTCGGGCGTCGCGCCGCTCTCCAGCTCGGCCACCGGGTCGCTCGGGGTCGCAGCAGCGGCAGCAGCGAGGGAAGTAGCGCAGGTTCTCCTCGAACAGGTCGAACACCGAGGTGATCCAGCGCTCGCCGAACCAGACCCGCGGCCGCACCCCTGGACCTGGAGTTCCTCCGGCCTGGTGTCGGTGGCCTGCTGGAACAGCGGGATCCGGGTCTCGCGCCACAGCTCCTTGCCGTACAGGTACGGCGAGTTGGCGCCGAGCGCCACCTGGATCCCGGCCACCGCCTGGGCCGCGTTCCAGTAGTTGCCGAACGCCTCCGGGCTGACCTGCAGGTGCAGCTGGACGCTGGTGCAGGCGGCCTCCGGCATGATGCTGTCGACGTGGGTGAGCAGGCGCTCCGGGCCCTCGATGGCGATCCGCATCTCCTCGCCGCGCGCCGCGCACATCTGCTCGTTGAGCAGGCAGTAGCGGGGGTTGGGCGACATCGCGTCCTCGGTGGTGTCCCGCTCGCGCAGCGTCGGCAGGATGCCGACCATCGCCAGCCGGGCGCCGGCTGCCCCGGGCCCGCCCGTCCGCGTAGGCGACGCTGTCGGCCAGATCGCGCTCCAGCCCGCCCAGCGCGTCGTCGGCCAGCGGGCGCGGGGCCAGGTTGACCTCCAGGTTGAACTTTCCCAGCTCCGGCGCCCAGCCCCCGGGGCCGATGGCGGCGAGCACCTCCGCGCCGCGCTCACACGCGTCACCCGCGCCATCGACCAGGTAGAACTCGGCCTCGAGCCCGACCTGCTGCGGTGCGTCCTTGAACCGGGCATCGTGCAGCATCCTGGCGAAGACGTCCAGGCAACGGCGGACCTTGTCCCGGTAGCGCCGCCGGTCGTACTGGCTGACGATGATCGCGGGAACATCCCTGCCCATGCGGCCCTCCGCCTCGTGACCATGGGAGATGGCCTCAACCACAGCGTGACATGCGGCCCGCGTCATGAACAGACAGGACATTACATGCATAACGGATAATCCGCGCAAACGCTCTGCCTACCGCTCTGCGGCGCATCCGCTGCGCAACGCGGCCAGACCGGCCGGTATCGCAGGCGGGCGCTGTCATGCCGGTTACATCCTGCGCATGTCTGCTGGCTATGTCGCGCGCATGTGCCGGCGGTTGTCCGGCCCGCGAGCAGGAACACCACCGCACCCACGATCGGTCACCGCGAGCACCAGCTTCCACCACTTCATGAGCAGTCCCCTGCTCGTCCACCTTCCGAACGCGCAGTTCGCTTCCCGCGTCCCGGTTTGTCCTTACCCCGGACGCGGCACTCGCGGCCGGTAATGGCAGGCCGTCCGCGCGGGACGCGGCATCCGGCGGGCTGGCCCGCGTGGCGCGCCCGGGCCATGATGACGGGATGGGCATTGCGCCGGACGCGGTCGCCAGTTACGTCGACCGGGCGGTCGAGGCGATGGCGGACATCGTCGGCGACCTGGGTGACGACCTGGCCAACGCCCGGCCCGGCCTGCCCGGTGCCAACTCGCCGTACGCGATCCTGCGGCACTGCCTGGGCGTCATGGAGTTCTGGGGCGGGCATGTGGTGGCGGGGCCGCGCCGGTGGACCGGGACCGGGACGCGGAGTTCCGCGCATCCGGGCCGACCGCCGACCATGATCGCCGGCGCGCAGGCAGGCCCAGCGCCGGTTCCGCGCCGACATCGTGACCGCCGACCCGGAAGGCGCGGCCCCGGGGCGGCGCATCGCCACCCGGCCCGATGAGCTCGAGTTCGTCAGCCAGGGTCACGCGCCTCTGCACGTTATGGAGGAGGTCTGCCAGCACCTGGGGCAGATGGAGATCACCCGCGACCTGCTGCGCCAGAGCTAGGCGCCGCGAGTGGATCCGCGCCCTGGCAGGCTCAGAGCCATCCGGCGGACCGCCTCGGCGATCAGCTCGGGCGAGGTGCCGATGTTCAGCCGCACGAAACCGCTGCCCTGGCTGCCGAAATCAGGGCCGCGGGCTGACCGCGACCCGCCCCTGGTCCAGGAACACCGCTGACGGGTCGTCGCCCAGCCCCAGCGCCCGGCAGTCCAGCCAGGCCAGGAAGCTGGCCTGCGGCTGCGCGTACCCGACCGCCTAGCAGGTGCTCGTGCAGCAGGTCAGGCCAGCAGCGCCCGGTTCTGGTCCAGCTGGCGCAGGGCCGCGTCCAGCCACGGCAGCCCTTCGGTGAAGGCGGCCACCGACGCGAGCACGCCGAGGTGCGCGGCGACAGCGCCTCCGAGCGCTGCTCCAGCAGCGCCGACCCCGGCTCCGATGCCAGCCACCGCGACGCCGCACTTGAGGCCGGGGATGTTCCACCCCTTCGACGCGGACGTGAAGACGAACGCCGTGCCCGGTCATCTCGTGGCCGCAGCGAGCCGAACGGCACGAAGCGGGCGCCCGGCAGCACCAGCGGGGCGTGGATCTCGTCCACCAGCAGGGCGGCGCCGTGGCGCTGGCACAGGTCGGCGACCATCTCCAGCTGCCTCGGCCGACCACACGTTGCCGGTCGGGTTGTGCGGGCTGCACAGCAGGTAGGCGGCCGCGCCCGGCTGGCTCAGCGCCGCCTCGATCGCCGCCGGGTCCAGGTCGTACCTGCCCGCCTCGTCCCTGGCCAGCGGCGCATCGATGATCCGCCGTCCGTAGAAGCCGAACCGGAACCGGAACGGCGGGTAGACCGGCGGGTTGACGACGATCCCCGAGCCCGGCGGGGTGATGGCCTCGACCACCTCGGCGAGCCCCGGTCATCACGTCCGGGATGGGATACACCCGGCCCGGGTCCACGTCCCAGCCGAGCCGGTCCGCGGCGAACGCCGCGTACGCCTCGCCCAGCGCCCCTTTGTGCGGATAGCCGCAGTCGCCGATGGCGAGCGCGGCGGCGACCGTCCGCGTGATCGGCGCGGCGAGGTCGAAGTCCATCTCGGCCACGAAGGCAGGCAGCACGTCAGCGGGATGGGCACGCCACTTCGCGCTCGTGCGCCGCCTGAGCTGCGGCAGCGAGCACGTGCCGAGCAGGGCGTCCACCCGACGGATGGTAGCCCACCGCCGCCGACCGCGGGGCCAGTCGGCCGCCGGCTTGACGGCAGCGGTCCGCCGTCGCCGGCCAGCACCGCTTATGCTGCGAAGGAGAATGGCAGCGACGGCGGCGCGGGAGGGGCGGCCGGATGACAGGCACCTGGTTCAGCGGTATTTTCCCGGGCAGCAAGCAGTCAGCCGAGATCGACACGACGCGTGGCGCATCCCGCGCGGGTCTACGACTACTGGCTGGGCGGCAAGGACAACTTCGCCGCCGACCGGGAGGCGGCTGAGGCGGGTGCTGGCGGTCGCGCCGGGACTCCGCTTGCCGATGTCCGGGCGAACCGGGCGTTCCTGGCCCGGGCGGTGCGCTTACCTGGCGACCGGACGGCGGGCATCCGGCAGTTCCTCGACATCGGCACCGGGATCCCCACCGCGGACAACACCCACGAGGTCGCCCAGGCGGCCGCGCCCGGCGTCGCGCATCGTCTACGTGGACAACGACCCGATCGTGCTCGCCCACGCCCGTGCCCTGCTCACCAGCACCCCCGAGGGCGCCGACGGCCTACCTCGAAGCCGACCTCCGCGAGACCGGACGTCATCCTGGCGGCCGCCCGCCAGACCGCTGGACTTCCGCCAGCCCATCGCGCTCATGCTGGTCGGGATCCTGCACCTGATCCAGGACGCAGGAGGAGCCGTACCAGATCGTCTCCCACCTCATGGATGCCCTGCCGTCCGGCAGCTACCTGGTCCTCTCGCATCCGGCCAGCGACATCCACGCCAACCAGGCCGAGGTGCAGAGGCGCTACAACGAGCGGGTGGCGACCCCGCAGACCCTGCGCAGCCACGCGCAGGTGTGCCGCTTCTTCGACGGCCTGCAGCTGGTCCCGCCGGGGTGGTGTACGTGCACACGTGGCGCGCCGACCCCGACGACGAGCCGCCGACCGAGATGGTCTCGGCGCACGGCGGCATGGCGCGCAAGCCCTGACCCTGGCCGCCGCCAGTGCGCCAGCTTCGGCTGATGTCCCGGTCGGCTGGGCTGCCCGGTCAGCCGGTGTCGCCGGTGCCATCCTCGATGCTTCCCCGGTCAGGTAGCGCTCCAGGGTCGGGCCGATCGCGGCGGCCAGGTCGTCGGTTCCCGCCTGGACGATCGGATCGAGTTCGAGCACGTACCTGGCGAGGGCGAGGCCGAGCACCTGGCTGGCCACCAGGGCGGCGCGGAACTGCCGTCGGCGCCTGGGGCCTGGCGCCGCCGCCCCGGCGATCCGGCCGAGGATCGCCTCGGTGGCGAACTCCCGCAGCATGCCGGCCGCCTGCTCGCTGGTCACCGCCGAGCGGAGCAGCCCCAGGAAGGTGGCCCGCATCTCCGGCACGTCCCAGGCCCCGAGCACGGTGCGCAGCAGGTGCTCGCCCAGGCTCTGGCCCGGCTCCCGCGCGCCGGGCGCGAGCGCGGCGGCCAGCAGCTCGCTGGGAACGACCGGCAGCCGCATCGCCGCGGCGAACAGGCGCTCCTTGGTGCCGAAGAAGTGGTGCACCAGGGCGGCGTCCACCCCGGCATCGGCCGCGATGCCCCGGATCGTCGCGCCGCCGTACCCGTGGTCGCCGAACCGGGTGCGCGCCGCGTGGGATCGCCTCCTTCGTGCCGCTGTCGCCGCTGGCGGCGGCCGCTCCGGCCGCCGCGCCGCTGCGGCGCCTGGCCGCTGCTCGGCCCGGTCACGCCGGTGCTTCCGCCCGGCTGACGTCGCGTGCCTGGAAGAGCGCTCTCCAGGTGGCCGGTGACGCTGGCCTCGACGGCTTGAGTGCGTGGCGTACGTCGGCGGGTTCGGCGCCGGGCACCCGCAGTGTCCGCCGACCAGGGTTTACAGGTTTACGGCTTCCAGGGCGGCGGCCGGTGCTATGACTTGGTCTCGACCACGGTCACCCGGGCGCGCCGACGATCTGTCCCGCCGTGCCCTCGGCGACCAAGCAACAATACGTAACTGAACGAAGTACAC
>ERZ1370068.3673-contig-2776_pt1 | contig 66201 bp, 88 predicted proteins | sample MGYA00561227_ERZ1370068 | MGnify/ENA primary metagenome ERZ1370068 (study PRJEB38410, sample SAMEA6850437) | metagenome | study: Metagenomic assessment of the ecological functions of the soil: analysis of the soil microbiota associated with the... | reverse complement strand
CGGTTCACCACACCGCAAACGCCGGCACTTCTGACTTTCGCCCCCGGCGAGAGCACCAAGACGGTCACAGTCGTGGTCAACGGCGACACGACGCCGGAGCCCAACGACACCTTCGTCGTGAACCTGTCCGCACATCAGGGGCAACGAGGATCGTGGACAACCAGGCCAGGGCAGCAACGTCAACGACGATCTCAGCTCTGTCCATCGACGACGTCTCCGTGGTCGAGGAAATACGGGCGTGACCAGCGCGAACTTCACGGTCAGCTCGACTCGCCGGCGACCTCGACGGTCACCGTGCCGTACGCTACCGAACGGAACGGCGGTCGCGGGCGCGCCCTTCTCGCACAGCTTCACCAATCCTCCAACGCGATCACCATCAACGACAACGCGGCGGCCGATGTCTATCCTTCGACCTTTCGGTGGCTCCCTTTGCGGGAACCGTGGCCAAGGTGACGGTGACGTTAAACTCGTTCGGCCACACGTTTCGCGGGACGCCACATCCTGTCGCCGGCCCCACCGGGCAGTTTGCGGTGCTCATGTCGGACGCGGCGCGGGAAACTCGGTCTCCGGGCTGACCCTCGCGTTCGACGATGACGCTCCGTTCCCGTTGTCCAGCACCCGGTCGTTTCAACGTTCCGCCCACGAACTTCGAGGACGGGGAAGGCAACGACGTAAAAATTCGCCGTGCCGGCGCCCGTGGGTCCGTACGGAAACTCCTCCGAACTTCGGGGCAGAACCCCGCGGGCATTCGAGCCTCTACGTGCGCGACGATTTCACGGGTGACACTGGCCAGATCCTGGGCGGTTGGACGCTCGAGATCACCACCCAGGGGACTACTCACCCACGAGCGGGCTCACCTTCCTCGTGGGCGAGTCGGCCAAGACGGTAACGTGTCCGTGCTCGGCGATACCTTCTGCCGAGCCGAACGAGACGTTCTTCGTCAACCTCTGAGCCCGGCGGGCGCCGCGGTCGCCGACGGCCAGGACAAGGCACGATCACCGAACGACGACTGCGCTCGACACCGATGGCGACCGCCTCTGCGACATCGTGGGACGAGACCAACACCGCGCGTCTTACGTGCGGCGCTGACCGAACACCGGCACCGACCCCAGCAATCCCGACACCGACGGGGACGGGATCAACGACGGCGACGAGGTGCTTCGGCACGCTGGCGCGGCCTCGAACCTGCCGGCCCTGGGCACGAACTCCGCTCGAAGAAGAACATCCTGCTCGAATACGACTGGTTCGACGACAACGTGACTCCGGTGCGTCGCGCCGCTCACCCACCGTCCGACGGCAGGCCGGTCCCGATCGCGTCAGCGCCGCCTTCGCCGCCGCCCCCAACGTCAACCCTGACGGCTCCACCGGGATCGCGATCATCCACGACTACGGGCAGGGCGGTGCCTTCACCGGCGGCAGTTGTCCGGACGCGAACGGCGGCATCGCGGCCGGGGTCAACGGCGCCGAGTTCAACGCGATCAAGGCCTTCACTTCGCCGCGAACCGCCAGGGCTACTTCCACTACGTGCTGATGCCGCACGCTTACAACACCACACACGCACCAGCTCCGGCCAGGCCGAGCTGCCCGGCAACGACCTCGTGGTCTCGCTGCAGTGCTTCATCTCCACGAACAACGTGGCGAACACGATCATGCACGAGCTCGGTCACAACCTGTTCCTGCAGCACGGCGGCAACGAGAGCTGCAACTGGAAGCCGAACTACGACTCCGTGATGAACTACCGCGGTCCAGTCCCCCGGCGTGGACACGAGCTGCAACGCGGCGGGGAACAGCGGCGAGACCAACGTCCTCGACTACTGCGCGGGGCACGCGTCGCCGCCTCGACGAGAGCAAGCCTCAACGAGGCCGCCGGCACCTGCGTGGATCGACGTGCCGATCGACTCGGGACTTCAGCGCGACCATCCAGTCCGGCCTCCTGTACGACCCGAACCGCACCGCCACTGACGTGGTCGGGGGCCGCCAGTCGACAACGCCTTCTCGCGCGGCGGTATCTCTCAGCGTCCTGAATGATTACGACGACTGGGCCAACATCTCCTTCCTGGGCCTCTGCCGACGCCGACCGCGGGCTCCTCCGCCGGGTCAATATCGACTCGCGGACAACCCCGGACCCCTGCCGCGCGATCGTCCCCGAGGAGCTGCGGCTCCTAGGCGGTCACGCGCTTGGCCGGTCGCTCTCCCCGCGCGGTCGTCCAGGCGTTGCTGCCGTCGAACCGCCGCTTCCTGTTCGACGAGGACCGTCTGGACTGAACGTCGATACTTCCTGCCGGAGCGTGATCGTGCGGCTGAGGCGTGATCTCCGCTTCGAAGGCGAAGCCAATCCGGGACGGCGGATCCGACGAACGTCACCAGGCTGCCGTGAAGCGAGTCGGAGTGGACCAGCTCTGTGCGCGCTCCCGAAAGCGGCGTCCCACGCGAAGAGCGTGAGGCCTGGCGAAGCGCCCGGATTTCATCGTTCCGCGGAAGATAGCTCCGCGAGGAGGCAGCTCCGCCAGCTCGGAGGAGAACTCGGACTCCGCCACGGACGGCGTCCATGTGGCGCCATCCGGCCCCAACCAGCCTGCCGGTGACGCGGCTCCAGGTGCCCCGGAGGAACTCGAGCTGCGCCATCTCCTCGCGCGCACGGCAGCGGAGGCGCTTCCTGACAGCGCGCTCCTGGCAAGCGACGAGGCGCCGAGGGCCGCGTGGGATCGAGGCCGGACGCAGGAAGCGACTGCGGCCGGGCAAAGCCGTGGAGCGCCGGGGCCCATCTATTTCAAATTCGGGGAACCCGCCGTGCGGCCCGGTCAAAGGCGTACCCGAGTGAACACGATCTTCCCCGGCCGCCCTCCCGCGTAGGCGACGACGTATCGCAGCGCGAGTCTGCGCTTCCGCCAGCACCCTCCCACAAGTCCCCGCACTCCTGGATCGACTCGGAGGGTCGGCTTGTTGGTCCTGGAAGTACCGCTGATACTCCGCGGGGGTGAGAGAGAGAGGCGCGGCCATGTGGTGCTCGGCGGCGGTGGGATTCGCGAGATGTCGAGAATCGAGCGGGTACCGTCGGCGCCGGACAGCTCGAGCAGCTTCTTCCGGGCTCTTTCGGCTTGCGCTCCGCACCGTGGTACTCGCCACCGCGAAGACTTCCGGCGCAGGCCGTCCAGCGCGGCCTTGACGTCGAACTGGTAGTCGACGACGTACTCGATACGCCTCATCACTCATCGTGAACGCGCCTCATCGAGATCTGAACGAGCCTCGCGAATCAATTCTCGACCGTAACGTGGGCTTCGATCCTCGGCTGTCTGCCAACGTACAGGTGGTGGTTCGGCCCCGCCATCCCGACCGTCCGCGGCTCCGAGCGGCGGGGATCAGCGCGAGCCAGGTACGCACTCGTCCACCTCCCAGTCCACGAGGTGGATCTCAGTGCCGCGCTTGAGGTGCGGCGCGATCTCGTCCAGCTCCTTCTTGTTGAGCTTGGGGACACGATGGTCGGTGATGCCGGCGCGCCGCGCGGCCAGGATCTTCTCCTTGAGGCCGCCGATGGGCAGCACGTTGCCGCGCAGCGTGATCTCGCCCGGTCATGGCCACGCGAGCGCCGCACCGGCCGGTTCGGTGAAGACCGAGATCATGGCGCGTGGCCATGGTGATGCCCGCCGAGGGCCCGTCCTTCGGGATCGCGCCCTCCGGGACGTGCACGTGCAGGTCGTGGTCTGCGAAGAACTCCTCCCTGATGCCGTACTGCGCGTGCGCGTGCGCGCGATAGGACAGCGCGGCCTGGGCCGACTCCTTCATCACGTCGCCGAGCTGAGCCGGTGAGGGTGAGCCGGCCCTTGCCCTTCATGGCGGTGGCCTCGATGAAGAGCACGTCGCCGCCCGTGGCCGTCCAGGCCAGGCCGGTGGCGATGCCCACCGCGTCCTTCTTGAGGATCTCGTCGGGCAGGCACCTTGGCGCGCCGAGGTACTTCGTGAGCGAGGTCGGCGTGATCCGGACCGTCGCCGCGTCGCCCTCGGCCACCTTGCGCGCCACCTTGCGGGAGATGGCGGCGATCTCGCGCTCCAGGTTCCTGCAGGCCCGCCTCGCGCGTGTAGCCGTTGATGATCGCGCGCAGGGCCTTGTCGGTGAAGACGCAGGTGCTCGGGCGTGAGGCCGTGCTCCTCGAGCTGCTTGGGCACGATGTGGCGCTTGGCGATCTCGACCTTCTCGTCCTCGGTGTAGCCGGAGAGGCGGATCACTCCATGCGGTCGAGGAAGGCGGCCTGGATGGTGTCGGTGAGGTTCGCGGTGCAGATGAACATCACGTTCGAGAGGTCGAAGGGCACGCCCAGGTAGTGGTCGCGGAAGCTGTTGTTCTGCTCGGGGTCCAGCACCTCGAGCAGGGCCGACGACGGGTCGCCGCGGTAGTCGGCGCCGATCTTGTCCACCTCGTCCATCATGAAGACCGGGTTGTTGGAGCCCGCCTGGTGGATGCCCTGGATGATGCGGCCGGGCATCGAGCCGACGTAGGTGCGGCGGTGGCCGCGGATCTCCGCCTCGTCCTTCACCCCGCCCAGCGAGAGCCGCACGAACTTGCGGCCGAGCGCGCGCGCGATGGACCGGCCGAGGCTGGTCTTGCCCGACGCCGGGCGGGCCCACGAAGCAGAGCAGCGGGCCCTTCATCTTGTCCTTGAGCTTGCGCACCGCCAGGTACTCGACGATCCGCTCCTTGACCTTCTCGAGGCCGTAGTGGTCCTCGTCGAGGATCTGCTGGGCCTCGACCAGGTCGAGGTTGTCCTTGGTCGGCTTGCCCCAGGGCAGCGTGACCATCCAGTCCAGCCAGTTGCGCAGGGTCGCCGTCTCCGCGGAGTCGGGGTGCATGCGCTCGAGCTTCTTGAGCTGGCGCTCCACCTCCTCCAGGACGGGCTTGGGCATCTTGGCCTTGTGCGCCTTCTCCTGGAGCGGCCGCGATCTCCTCGGCCAGCTCGTTGCCCTCGCCCAGCTCGCGACTGGATGGCCTTCAGCTGCTGGCGCAGGAAGAACTCGCGCTGGCTGCGGTCCATCTCGCCCTTGGCCTGGGAGGAGATCTCCTGCTGCATGGTCAGGACCTCGAGCTCCTTGGCCATGAGCTCGTGGACCTGGCGCAGCCGCTCCACGGGGTCGACTGGCCTCCAGGATCTCCTGCGCGCCTTCGACCTTGAGGTCCAGGTTGCTGGCGGTGAGGTCGGCCAGCCGGCCCGGCTCCTCCATGTTGGTGGCGATGACGATGACCTCGGGCGAGATGGGCTTGCCGAGGTTCGCCGACTTCTCGAGGGCGGCCTTGACGTTGCGCATCAGGGCCTCGACCTCGAGGTCGCCCTTCGTCCGTGGGCTCCGGCTCGTGATCGGCTCGATCCGCGCCTGGAGGAAGGGCTGGCCCTCCTCGAAGGACGTGATGCGGCGCGCGGCCCACGCCCTGCACGAGCACGCGGATGCGGCCGTCGGGCAGCTTCAGCATGCGCATGATGAGGGCCACCGTGCCGACGGTGAAGATGTCGTCGGGGCCCGGGTCCTCCTCGTCCTGCTTCTTCTGGGCGGCGAGCAGGATCATCCGGTTGTCGGCCAGGGCCTGCGTCCACGCGCCTTGATCGAGCGCTCGCGGCTCACGTAGAGGGGCACGATCATGAACGGGAAGATGACGATGTCCCGCAGGGGATGGACAGGCAGGACCTCCGGGGACCTTGGGCGTCTCGTCTTTGACGATGGAGCTGCCGCTGCGGCCGTCGGCTGCGTCACTCATGGGCGTCCTCGCTCCGGCCCCAGCTTCACCAATGCGCTCGCGCCGGATGAACCGGCGCCTCGGCGGCAACGGAGAGCCTACCGTCCTGCGAAACGCCGTCCTGGATTCGTTGGCCCCCATGCCCGTTCCTCCCGCTGGACGAGCGATCACGGTGGAGCGCCCGCGCCGGTCCTTCAGCCGCGCGCTGACGGTGAGCAGGCCCGCCATTGAGCGCGGGCCTCCGCGCTGCGCACGTCCACCCGGAACGTCGAGCGCGACCAGGCGCGTGAAGCGCCCTGCGGCCGCTCCATGCACAGGAAGCTGGCTGTGGCCCGGCCGGGCGCTTCGTCGCGCCGCTCACCGGTGATGACGAGGTGCCGGTCCCGGAAGGTCGACCTTGCAGGGAATCGGGCTGAGCCCGGCACTTCGGCCACGATCGTGAGCTTTGCCGCGGCACTCGTGAGATCGTCCACGCTCGGCATCCATTCGCCGTCGGAGGGAGTGATCCGTCCGGTCCATCGTCGGTCAGGCGCTCGAGGAGCTGGTGGACCTCCGCGCTGCAAGGAGGGCCGAGGTCCGAGGTGCGCCGTGCGCGCGGGCCGCCGGATGACGGTCATGGGATCTCGCCCAAGTAGATCCCAGGCGCGCGCAGCGGCACAAAGACGCCGCGTGTCGACCGCGAGACCGCCCGGTCAGCGGAGGCGGCGAAGCGAGGACGACCCATCAGTACCGCTTCAGGACGATCAAAGTCCGGTCGTCGGTGGACTTGGTCCCGCCTTGAAGACCTCCAGCTCGCGCCAGGATCTCGGTCTGGAGGCCGGCGGCGTCGAGGCCGCGGCCGCGCACCGCCACTTCGCCGAGGCGCTGGTCTCCGAACTCGTCCCCTTGATGCTCCAGGTCTCGGTCACGCCGTCCGAGAAGATGAGCAGCGTGTCGCCCGCGCGCAGCTCGGCCACGCCCTCTTCGTAGGGCATCGGCGTCGAAGAGCCCCAGCACCATGCCCCTTCGTTGAGGGTCTCGATGGTGCCGTCGCGGCGGATGAGCAGCGGCGGATTGTGGCCGGCGTTGACGTAGTCGACGCTGCCCGGTCGGCGGGCTCGAGGCGCGGCCGAGAGAAGAAGGTGACGTACTTGCCGGCGGTGACGTTCTGGCAGACGCGTGCGGTTGATGCGGCGCCACCGCTTCCGCGGCCGACTCGTCGGCCCAGTGGCCGCGCACGGCGGCGCGCAGGCACGGTCATGAGCAGGGCGGCGCCGGTGCCCTTGCCGGACACGTCGCCCAGGGCGAGCAGCAGCCGGCCCTGGTCTGAGGACGAAGTCGTAGTAGTCGCCGCCCACCGTGCGGCAGGGCCGGTTCGAGCCGCACCAGGCCGTAGCCCGGCGACCGTCGGGGCGCTCGTCCGGAAGCAGGCCGCGCTGGATCTCCGCCGCCACGCTGCATGTCGTCCTCGAGGCGGCGCTTCTCCATGCTCTCCTCGAGCAGGCGCACGTTCTCGATCTTGGCCGCGGCCACGTTGGCCGAGCGCGGTGACGATGCGCAGCGTCCTCTTCGGTGAAGAGGCGGTTCATGGCCAGGGTGTCGAGGTAGACGAGGCCGATGACCGCGTCCTGCTCCGCGGAGGCGGCGGTGAACCACAGCGGCGCGCATAGCGCGGAGCGGATGCCCGGTGGACAGGATGCGAGTCCTGCGGGCTGAACGCCGCGTCCTCCATGAGGTTGGGCAGCAGCATCGACTCGCGGCGCTCCAGGACGCGGCGGGCGATGGAGCGGCTGACGCTGCGCGATGCGGCTGCCCGCCGCGGCTGCGCGAGGCCTTCACCGTCAGGCTCGGGGGCGTGCCCTCGCAGGAGCAGGATGGCCCCGCGCTCGCGGGGGACCGCCTCGAAGAGCAGGTTGAGCGACCATCTCGAACAGCTCGGGCAGCGGGCCGGTGCGCGAGCAGCGACTCGCGCGGCCTGGCTCAGCACGCTCCAGCACCCGGTTCTGCTTCGTGCCAGCTCCTCGGGGTCGATGGCGGGCTTGGTCTTGATGTCGCTCAGCTCGCGGGCCGAGAAGATGCGGGTGCCCTCGGGCGGCTGGCCGTCCTCGTCCGGCATCTCCTCGCATCGAGAAGGTGAGGACGTGCTCGCCCAGCGTGATCACGTCGCCGTGGCGCAGGCGGCGGCTCGCCGTGCACGCGCTCGCCGTTGAGCAGCGTGCCGTTCTTGCTGCCGAGGTCGTGCAGGTAGAAGGCGCGCGTCCTCTGCGCGGATCTCCGCGTGGTGGCGCGAGAGCCACTGGTCGGGCAGGAAGATGTCGCTGTCGCGCGAGCGGCCGATGGTGACCGCGCTCCTTGACGAGCGGGAAACGCTGCTGCGAGCCCGTCGCCGGTGTCTGATCGAGATCTCGGCCATAGGTCGAGGACCGATTCTACACCGGCTTCGCGGGCCGTCCCGTCGGGCGCGCGGACCGCGCGGGCGGTCAGTTGCGTGGTGGTCGGAACGGGCGGCCGCCGCGCTTCACCGCGAAGTAGCCCTTGCGCACGCGGACCTCGGCGTCCTTGCGCTGGCGCAGCCGGATGACGATCTCGCGCCAGGTCCCGTCGGGCGGACGCTTCGGCGTGTAGGCGAGCAGGTAGTGGTTGTGCAGCTCGTCCGAGATGCCGGCGAAGATCTTGATGAGGTCGCCGACCTTGTCCGGGAAGAAGTACTGCCCGCCCGTCTCCTGGGCCACGACTGCGCGCAGGAAGCCGCGCGGGCTGCGCGCGAGCATGCCCGACTCGCCCTTGATCCCGATGGAGTAGACGGTGGCCTCGACCGAGCGCGCGTAGTCGATGACCTCCTGCTCCTTCATGCTGCTCGTCGTGTCCGCGCCGTCGGAGAAGACGATGATGGCCTTGCGGCCGGGCTGGTCCCGGATGCGGCCGAGGCCGTAGTGGATGGCGTCGTAGAGGCTGGTCCGCCCCAGGCCTGCGAGCCCTTCCACGAACTGCTCGAGGCGGTCGCTGTCCCCGGTGAACTCGGCGCTGCCCTTGACGCTCTCGTTGAAGGACGACCACGAGCGCGGAGTCCACTTCCTCGAGCTTGTTGACGAAGGTGATGGCCGCTCTCCTGCAGGAAGCGCATGTTGTGGCGCATGCTGCCGCTGCAGTCGAGCACGAGGAGCCACGGAGAGCGGGATGCTGCCTCGCCGGCCCCGCCGCCTCCCGGAAGTAGGGGACCTCCTGGGGTACGCCGTCCTCGAGCACCTCGATGTCCTTCGGGGCCCAGGCCGCGCACGAAGTGCCCGGCCTTGTCGTAGACGACCGCGGTCACGGAGACGACGTCCACGTCCACCTCGACCCGGAAGGGCGGAGGCGTCGCGCGCGGCGCGGCGCTGGGCGAGGCCGACGGCGCGGGGGCGGGCGACTGGGCGAGCAGCGTCCCGCGCGCAGGCGGAGGACGGCGAGCGTGGCGCCGGCGGAGCGGGCCGCTGATCACGTGGTGCGGAGGGAGGGCGCGAGGAGCGCCGCGAGCAGCCGGCGCAGGACGAGGTAGGCCACGACGACCAGCGCGGTGGGCGGCGAGCACGGGGACGACCACGGTGAACACGAAGAACATCGCCACCGCCAGCACGTCCTCACGGCGACGCTGATCACGGGATTGGCCAGACCTCCGGTGAGCGTCGTGGAGGCCGCGCGCAGGACGCTCTTGGCCGCGTGCGGCACCAGGGCAGGCGGCGCGCCTGCGCGCCACGCCGAGGGCGAGGGCGGTGAGCGGGTCGCGCACCTGCCACATCACGGAGGCGGCGATCAGCGAGCCCGCGGCCGGCCGCAGCACGGTCGAGAGCATGTCCAGGGCGTGATCCACCGCCGGGCACCTTGTCGCCGACGATCTCGATCGCGGTGGCCACGCCGAACTAGGATCGAGCGCGCGGTTGCTGCGCGAGGAACCCGAACGAGGGGCCGAGGTAGAGGACGCCTGCGCGCGCGAGCCCGCCCACGAGCAGGAGCGGCAGCCAGCGCGCGCAGGCCCGCGCAGGCGGCCAGGCCGATGGCCAGGCTGATCGACGATACGACGTCGGCCCAGGCCATCGTCTCCATCGATTCGAGACTAGGGCCGAGGAGGGGGTGTCGAGCGTCCGGGCGCGCGCGGGGGAGCTACTCGGCTCGAGATCTCGATCCGGAACGACTCGACCTCGCGCATGCGCTTGCGCGCGAACTCCATCTGCCCGCGGGTCTGCGCGGAGCTGGATCGGCGTCGGCCCGTCCCCGCGCAACGTGAGGGTCGGCCGTGGCCCATGACCACGTCGCGCCAGGCCGGGCTCTCGACGCTGCCTTCGTTGACCTGGTACGTGACGCTCGAGGCGCCGGTTCTCGCCGACCACGCCAGGGCACGTCGATCGTTCAGTGACGACGCGGCCAGGCTGCACCTCTGCCGCGGCGAGAGCAGGCACGTGGGGCGCGGCGAGGCCTCGCCGTTCGTCGCCCGTGAACGCGAACGTGTTCACGACCGCGCCGGGCAGGTCTCGCGGATCCAGCGTTCCATCCGCCCAGGCGGCCACCTCCTGCCTCGTCGATGCGCATGTGCAGGCGCAGCGTGGGATCGGACGGCGCGCGTCCTTGCGGTCCCAGGCCTGCCAGAAGCTGGCGCCCGTGAGCACGAGGACGAGGTGCGCGGTGGGCACGGCCGGGACGCGCGGGCGCCGGCGCCACCACCGTCACGTGCTCGGTCGCCTCGTGCAGGACCTCTTCCTTGCCGCTCCGCGCGCACCAGGCGCTCGATGCGGCTCTTCGGGATCAGGATCGACGCGAACGGGAGCTTGACGCGCAGCGACGTCTTCGATTCCGACGCGACCGTCCCCGTGAGGCGGTCGCCGTTGAGCAACCAGACCACGATCGGGGGCCGGGAGTCGGGACGGGCGTGGGCTTCTGGCGCGGGAGAAGCGGCCGGCGACAACGTGGACGGGGACGGAGACGGAGAGGGAGACGGAACGGGCGCGCCGGCGGGACCGTCTGCGCGAAGTGAAGCGCCCGCGACGCAGGCTGGCCGCGAGCACCGCCGCGTAACGAATCACGTCAGCAGTCCGCAGGTGAGGCAGCGCAGGTGGCCTCACCACTGGCCACGAGCTTGAAGTATTCCGCGAAGCAATCCGGGTCGCTGCACGCGGACACCGCATTCGCACTCCCAGGCGACCTCCGTCGGCCCGGCGAGGGGCCGGCTGCAGTTAGTGGCGAAGCCATGGTGACCGGCTTCTCCGCGGGCATGCGGGGTGGATATCGTCCAGTGTGCGCGCGTACAGGACGATGGATTCGAGTATAGCAGCGCCTTGACCGCCCCCAGGGTGGCGCCTAGAATCCCGCGATGGCGGGCTCCGACGACGATCGCCGCCGGCATCCGCGCGGTGCGGCTGGACGGACGTGCCGGGGGCCGTGCCACCGTCTTCGCCGATTTCAAGGTCGTCGCTCTCTCCGAGGACGGCGCCTGCCTCGAGATGTCGACGCCGCTGGCCGTCGACTCGCAGTGCGACATCACCCTGAACCTCGCCCACGTCACCGTGGACCTGCGCGGCCGCGTGGTGGACGTGGAGCAGCCGGCCGCGGCCGCGCGTGTACCACGTCGGGATCTCTTTCGTGAAGGTCGAAGCCCTCGATCGCGCCCTCCTCGAGTCGTTCCTCGACCGCGAACGCCAGCGCGCGGGCGCATGAGCAGCGATCCCGTCACCGGAACCGCGCGGGCCCAGAGTGCCGGCCCGCCTGCTCGACCTCTAGCCTCGGCGGCGCCCTCCTCGGCCTCTCGACGTCCCTCGACGTCGGCGCCATCCACGACTTCGCCCCTTCAGCTCGACGGCGAGGTCCGTGCTGGGTGCAGGGCGAGGTGCGACGGTGCCGCACAGGCCGACACGACCGGCTTCGAGGTGGGGATCGAGTTCATCGGCATCGATCCCGCACGACCAGAGCCGCCTGCAGTCGTACCTGAAACAGCGCCAGACGTAGCAATCGGGTCGGACACGTCATGCCTCGCGCGGCGCCTGCGACCACCGGCGCTGCGCGCTGACCGCTACTGCTGCGCGCACGCCGTCGCCGCGCACGGCGACTGGACCTACCGCTTCTTGGGCCCGAGCGACTTCACTTCGAGCGGGTTGTACCGGTGGACGCAGGGGCAGGTCGTGCATCGTGCACCAGGCCCGGACGCGCGGCCATCACCTTCGGGATCGCGTTCACGGTGATGGCGGCGGTGGCGAAGTCCCCGGCCACGCCGCCCGCGATCGTCATGTCGATGGGCGGCACGCCGTCGATGAGGACGTGATCGCGGGGCTGCTCGGCCCCCACGTACATCTGCAGGTCGAGGGTGATGGCCAGCTCGCCGCCTGCGATAGCCGCGCGCGTGACTGCTTGATGCCGGCCGGCCACGCCCGCCGGGATGCGCAGGTATTCCGTGTCGAGATCGCGCGGCGCGATGGCGGGCTCCAGCGTCTCGTCCACGCGGTCGAGCTTCCAGCCCAGCGCGGTGGCGATCATGTGCACCGACTGCGGGAGCCCGACGTGGCGGACGGTGCCCTCGGTCATGGCGCGCGCGGAACTGGTTGAGGTTCAGCCCCGCGCCCACCTTGCGCTGCAGGGGCAGGCGGCGCGTGCGCGCGTCCACCACGCGGGTGACGGACACCCGCGTACACCTCGGCGCAGGGCGCGGTCAGCATGAGGGCGAGCGCGTCCATGGCGTAGCCGGGGTTGACCCCGGTGGCCAGGACGGAGACCTTCTTCGCCGCCGCCGCCTTGTCGATGTCGCGCCAGGCCGCCTGCTGCTCGGGAACGGGGAAGGCCAGCTCCTCGCAGGTGGTGACGACGTGCATGCCGCGCTGGATCAGGCGCGAGGACCTGGGGCTTGATCGTCTTGAGCGACGACGACGTGCACAACACGGCCACGTCGGCCCGCGGTCTTGCGGATGAACCTGTCGGGGTTGCCGTCGACCTTGATGCGCAGCTTGCGTCCGAGGCCGAGGACGACGCCGAGGTCCTTGCCCGCCTGGTCGACGGAAAGGTCCGTGGCCCCCACGACCTGCAGGCCGTCGCGACTCGAGGGCGAGGCGGGCGATGCGATTGTCCGATGGGGCCCAGGCCGATGTGGACGACCTTCAGGGTGCGCGCGCATCTATCCGGCCCTCCGGAGGCCGGGGTCTCCGCCTCTTCTGTCTTCAGCGCTCTACCTCCAGGCTGGCGACCTCCTCTTCCGGCGTCCGCGGCCAGGATCACCGTGGACTGGATCGGGAGGAGGGGTCGTGAGTTCTTGCCGCCGGACTCCAGGGGTCACTTCGTAGAAGCCTTCGGGCGACACGCGGACCAGCCGGCCCTTGGCCCCCTTCGCTCCCAGCGTCTCGTTGTAGACCTTGATGCCGGCTTCGCGCTCGATCATTGGGGCACCCCTTTCGGCGGCTCGCCGCTTACAGCGCCTTCAGGCTCTTGCGCACGATCTCGAGGGCGGTGTCCGCTTCCGCCGCGCGTGAGGTTGAGCGGCGGACGGAAGCGGATCGACCGCGGCCCGCACGTGAGCAGGAGCAGCCCGTTCGCGATGACGGTCTCGTGGGCCTTCTTGCGCAGCTCCGGAGTGGGCAGGTCGAAGGCGATCATGAGCCCGCGCCCGCGCGCGTTGCTCATGATCCCGCCCAGGTCGTCCTGCACGCCTTCGCAGCCCGCGCAGGAGGTGATCCCCGACCACGCGCGCGTTGTCGACCAGGCGGTCCTCCTGGACGATCTCGAGGAAGCGCGCCGGAGCGGACCATGTCCGTGAGCCCGCCGCCCCAGGTCGAGTTGATGCGCGACGGAGACCTTGAACACGTTCTCCGGCTCCTCGTCCACCTTGGGACCGACGAGGCAGCCGCAGATCTGCATCTTCTTGCCGAAGGCGAGGAGCGTCCGGGGTCAGCCCGAAGTGCTCGTGCGCCCACATCTTCCCGGTGAGGCCGATGCCGGTCTGCACCTCGTCCACGATGAAGAAGCACTCGTGTCTCGTCCGCGATCGCTCGCAGGGCCTGCAGGAACGCGGGGCGGAAGTGGTTGTCGCCGCCCTCGGCCTGGATGGGCTCGATGATGATGGCCGCGATGTCGTCCGGGTTGTCCGCGAAGGCCTGCTTCATCTGCTCCAGCGCGCGCTGCTCGGCCGCGGCCACGTCGCGCTCCACCTCCGGCGTGACCGGGAAGCGCAGCTTGGGATTCTCGACGCGCGGCCAGCGGAACTTGGGGAAGAGGTCGGTCTTCTCGGGATCGGTGTTGGTGAGCGAGAGCGTGTAGCCGCTGCGGCCGTGGAAGGCCTCGCGGAAGTGCAGGATCTGCTGTCCCTTGTCGCCGGATACGCCGCGCGCGCGGTTGCGCCGGGCCTTCCAGTCGAAGGCGACCTTCAGCGTGTTCTCGACGGCGAGGCGCCGCCTTCGATGAAGAACGCGTAGTGCAGGTGCGAGGGCATGGCGATGCGCGCCGAACGTCTCCACGAACCAGCGCGTATTCGACGGTGTAGACGTCGGCCAGCGAGGGCTTGAGCTGGGCCACCCGCGAGAGGACGCGGCAGGAACTCCGGGTCCTTCATCTTCGGGTGGTTGTAGCCGATGGGCGTGGACCCGAAGAACGTCATGAAGTCGAGGTACTCGCGGCCGTGGCGGCTGTCGTGCAGCCACGAGCCGTGGCTCTTCTCGTAGTCGAAGACGAGGTCGAGCCCGTCCGCGAGCATGTGGCGGGCGAGCAGGCGATGAACGTCGGCGGGCGCGATCGGTGCGGTGGCGGTGGTCATGGCCGTATGGGCTCCGTTCTGGAGTTCTCGAGCGAGGGGAATCGCGTGGAGGCCGGACCTACGTCATCCCTCGGTCGAATTGCGACAAAGTCTGTCGAATCAGGTACTTGGCCACCATTTGATCGGGCAGCCCGCCCGGAAGTGGTCGAATATTAGCATATCGCCCGTAACACGCCGTGCGCGCGATCCCGCCCACGTTCGGCCACGGCGCGCGCGTTCAAGCGGATATAATCCCGCGCGATGGCCAGCGGGATCGACCCGGGCTTCCTGCGTTCCTCCGATCTTTCGAAAACCAGCCGGACGAGGTGCTGCACGCGGTCCTCGACCAGGGAAGCGTGGAGGACTACGGGCCGGGTGCGATCGTGTTCCGCCAGGGCGACCAGGGCGAAAAGCTCTACATCGTGAAGACGGGCGTGCTCGAGATCCTCGCCGCCCGTCCGACTCCGCCGATCCCATCCCCGTCGCCTACCTCGGCAAGGGCGAAGTCCTCGGCGAGCTGCGCTCCTCACCGGGTCGCCGCGCACGGCGACCGCACGCTCGCCGGAGCGGGCCGAGCTGTTCACGCTCGAGAAGGCCGTCTTCCTCGACCTCATGAAGTCGCTGCCGCCGTTCAGCCGGAACCTCTGCCTCGTCCTCGCCAAACGGCTCGAAGCCACGACGCTGAAGGTGCCGCGCGCCTCGTCGAAGCAGCTCCAGGGCAACCTGAAGTTCTTCGACCTCGCCACCGTCATCCAGACGCTCATCGGATCTCACCAGACCGGGAGCCTCGTGGTGACCCAGGAAGGCGGCAAGCAGAAGGTCGCGGAGATCTTCTTCTTCAAGGGGAACATCGCCAAGGCGAGGGTCCGGCACCTCAGCGGCGACGACGCCGTCTTCCAGCTCTTCCAATCGCCCCTCGAAGGCGAGTTCTCGTTCACCGGCCGTACGGTGGCGGAAGAGGAGGTCCAGACGGACATCACGATGCCCGCCATCTCGCTGCTGATGGAAGTCCGTGCGCCTGCAGGACGAGTTGCCCCTGCTCCAGGAGAGCGGTCGGCGACCCCGCGCGCGTGTTCCGGCAGAAGGCGTCGCACCTCACGTGGGCAGACGCGGACTCCGTCGAGCTCGCGGCCGCGGTGTGGTCGCGCCTCAAGAAGGGCGCGTCGATGAACGACCTCCAGCAGACGGTGCCGCGCTGCTCGTACGCCGGTCTACAAGACGATGCTCGGTCTCATCCAGTCGGCCCAGATCGAGTAGGTCCCCGGCGGACCCCCAACCTCTAGTGGCCGCCCGCCGCTGGAACCCAATCCGCATGGCGAGTGATACGGGACACGACCGGTCCGTCCGCGCGGGCGTCATTTTCTGCTATGGTGCGCACGGGACCCTGAACCGTTCAGCTTAAAGGGGACTCCGCATGACGACCGTGCTTGTCTGCGCTACACACGAGGTCGAGTCGGACCTGTGCCACACGCTCTTCTGGCGTGACGACCTCGAGCGCTACTGTGTCCGACCGCGCCGAAGACGCGGGCGCGCTGGCCCTCACCACCGAGCCACACATCGTCGTGGTGGACCTCGCGCTCCGTGGGGCCGACCGCTTGATCACGGGGCTGCGCAACCAGAGCCTGCCCCACCCCGTGTCCATCGTGGCCCTCGCTCACGATCCCGCGGACGCGGCCGACAACGAAGAGGCGGCCGGCGCCGTCGACACCGTCCTGTCCCTTCCCGCGAGCCCGGCCTGGGACGAGAGCCTCGTGCAGGTCCTCCAGGTGCCCACGCGCAAGCAGGCCCGCTACGACGTCCGCTTCGACGTCGTGAGCATGCTGCGGTCGAAGCCGGGCGCGCATCGCGGGCTCGTACTGAACATCAGCGCGGGCGGCCTCCTCGTCGAGTGCGCCGGAGTCCCCTTCCAGCCGGGCGACGACGTGACCTTGAGCCTCCCCATTCCCGGCCTGCGCAAGCCCGTCGAGGGCCGCGCGCGCGTGGTGCGGACGCCGGTCCAGGAGCACATCGGCCTGCGCTTCGAGGCCTCTCGCCGGGGACGGCGACGCGAGCGTGCGGCAATTCCTGGAGATGCTCGCCACCCAGCAGGCCCCGCCGGCCTGATCAGGCGGCGTCGCGGTCGCGCCCGCCGCGCGCCTCGAGCTCGCGCCGCCCATCGATCGCAGAGCCACGCGGGCACGAACCCAACGACCCCGAACGCCGCGTCGACCAGCCGCCACCACAGCGGGACGCCCCGGATCGCCCCGGAAGACGAGCGCCCTAGGCTGGGACCATGGCGCAGGCGAACATTCCGAAGCGGTACAGCCAGCGGTTCCGGACCGGATCGCGGAGGGCCCCGAGGAAAGCCAGCGCGATGACGAAGTGGCCGAAGGCGAGCCAATCCGTCCCGTAGAACATGAAGGGCGCCGTGGACGCCGTCGCCTCGACCCCGTCGCGCACCGTGCGCAGCCAGCGCGCGGCGTCTTCCGGCACCGCGCCCCCGCCGCGGAGATCCGGGCCCAGGATGCGGACGCCGAGCCGGACCTGGGTCGGAATGGGGAGCGCGGTCGCCCCGCTGGAGGACGAGCCCGGCGATCAGGAACAGCGTCCAGGCGCGAATCCGCGAGCGCAGGCGCTCCACGGGATCATTCTCCAGCACGCCCGCCACATCTCGTGAGCGCCCTCAGACCCGGCTGGCCTCGCGGATCTTCTGCTCCAGGGAGCGGCCTTCCGTGCGCGCCTCGTCGATCTCGTCGCCGAGCCGCCGCAGGCGCTGCCGCTTGGCGAGGAAGAAGAAGTTCGCGGCTTCCAAGGCCAGCCCGGTGAAGATCGCCACGCCCGCCGCCTCCCAGGCCAGACCGGCGTCGATCGGATGGTCGCTGCGCATGATCTGCCAGAGGGCGTAGGCGAGGGCGACGCCGAATCCGTTGATCCCGAGACCGAAGCTTCCGCGCGCGTGGTGCAGCTCCGCTTCGAGGCGGTCGATCAAGGCCTTGTTGGTCCGCAGGGCGTCGCGCAGGGGCCCGACGTCCGCGATGACGAGGCGGGCGCACCCTCCCCGCGCGAGATCTTGTGGCGCATCCCGCAGCTGCCGCACTTGACGTGATCGCCGTGCTGGTAGCTGCTGGGGACCGCGATCTCCGTCCGGCAGTGCGCACAGCGTAGCTTGTGGACCGCTTCTGCCGCCATGAGATCACCCGCGGCCCGCCGGCGCGGCAGGGTGCGCGAGGATAGCACGAAGCGATATAAAGACGACATGACCCGAGAGGCGGCGTGACGCCCGACGCGATCGTGGTGGGCGGAGGGATCGTCGGTCTTTCCGCGGCGCGGAGCTGGCCGGGCAGGGCGCGCGCGTGGTCGTCGTGAGCGCCGCCGCGTCGGGGAGGAGGCCTCCTCCGCCGCGGCGGGCATGCTGGCGCCGCAGGTCCATGCCGATGCGGACACGGCCCTGCTCGACCTCTCGCTGCGCGCTCGCGATCGCCACCTCGCCCTGGCCGGTGAGCTCGAAGCGGAGACGGGCATCTCCGTCGAGCTTCTCCGCCCTCGGCGCCCTCGACGTGGCCTTCACGGAGGAGGACGAGCGGGCCCTCACCGCGCGCACCGACTGGCAGCGCGGCCACCGTCTCCCGGTGGAGACGCTCACGGCCGAGGAGATCCGGCAGGCGGAGCCCAACGTCAATCCCGCCGTCCGCAAGGGCGCCCTCATCGCGGGGGACCGCCGCCTCGACAACGTCAGGCTCGTGCGGGCCCTGGCCGCTTCCGCCGTGGCCCGCGGCGCCTCGCTCCTCTGCGGGCGCCCGGTGACGGCGCCTCAGTCGAGGGCGGCCGCGTGGCCGGCGTGCGCACAGGGGCGGAAGTCCTGCGCGCGCCCGTCGTCGTGAACGCGGCGGGGGCCTGGGCGGGCTGATCGTTGGCGATCCGGAGCCGCCACCGGTCGAGCCCGTGCGCGGCCAGATCGCGACCTTCGTCGTGTGGCGCCCGCGCTCGTTCGCCACGTGGTGTGGTCCGCGCGCGGCTACCTGGTGCCGCGGGCCGATGGCCGCCTCCTCGCGGGCACCACGCCTCGAGAACGCCGGCTTCGACAAGAGCGTCACCGCGGGCGGCCTGCGCGCCGTGCTCAGACATCGCGCTCGAGATCTCTCCTCGCCTCGTGGACGTTCCCATCGTGGACAGCTGGGCGGGCTTGCGCCCGGGCACGCCGGACGGAGAGCCGATCCCGGGGCCGGGCGCGGTGCCTGGCCTGTTCCACGCCGCGGGCCTCTATCGCAACGGCATCCTGCTCGGTCCAATCGTCGGCGAGTCGGTGGCGCGCCTCGCCCTCGGCCGTCCGCCGGGCGTGGACCTCGCTCCGTTCTCCGTCACCCGGTTCCGCGCTCCACGGTGGCGATGCGTGGCGCCGGTGGACGCGCGTCACCCGCGACGCCCTCCGGCGCTGGCTTCGTGTCCGGCTCGCTCCTCTCCCGCCGGCGAAGCGGAAGCCGACGCGCTTCGTCGAGGCCGCGCGTGAGCAGCGCCTGGTCGCGCTGCTGCACGCCGCGCGTCGAAGCCACGGGCGGCATCGAGTGGCCGCGGGCCGTCCGCGATCGCCTGGCCGAAGAGGACCGCCGCCTCCTCGTCCGCGGCGTCGGCCAGCTCGACCTGGCCGCGCGCGTCGAAGCGCTCCTGGCCGCACGTGGCCTGCGCACGCTTCTCTCAAGGGCGCGGCCCTCGCCGAATCGCTCTACGCCTCGCCGGCCGAGCGGCCCATGGCGGACGTGGACGTGCTGGCCCTCGACGATTGGCCGGCGTCCGTGCGCGCCCTGGAAGAGGCCGGCTTTGAACGCGCGGACCGCGCCGATCACGCCTGGTCGTTCTGTCGATCCCGAGACGCGCTCGCTCGTCGAGCTGCATCACAGCGTGACCTCGTGCCGCGAGGTGTTCCGGCTCGACGCGGAGACGCTGTGGCGCTGGGCCCGCCCCGCCTCCGGCCAGGTGCGGCGCGTGCCTTCGTGCGAGGACCTGCTCGTGCAGATCGCGCAGCACGCGCTGTTCCAGCACGCCGGCGTCCTCTGGCTCGTGCAGTGGCCTGACCTGCGGCGCCTCCTCGAGCGCGATCCGCCCGACCTCGAGCGCCTGGCCGCGGCCGCGCACGAGTCGCGGGCCGCGCGCTGCGTGCGCGCCGCCCTCTCCGCGGCCACCGCGATCGTCGGTGCTCCCGCCTACCCGGAGTGGGCGGCGGAGCCACCCCTGCCCTCGTCTTTGCAGCGCTGGGTGGAGCAGGTGCGGCGCCATCCCCTCGTGGCGGTCACGCCCGCGCCCCCGCCGCTGGCGCGGCTGCGCTGGGCCCTGGCCGCGGGCCGCAGGTGGTCGCTGATCACGGGAACCCTGCGATCGCCGGACGCCGAGCGGACGGGTACCGCGCTCGGCTCCGCGTCCGCCATCGTCCGCCGCGCGGCCGGTCTCGTCCGCCGGTGGGGCACGACGATACTGCGCTGAAGCGGCCGGCCCTGACGCCGCCCGCGGCCAACTTATGCTGCGCACGATGAAGACCCTCGCCCGTCTCTCGATGGCCGCACTCTCCGCATCGCTCCTCGCCACTCCCGCGTCCGCGCAGACGTTCGCGGACGAGGTCGCGTTCCTGCAGAAGCACACGAAGGTGCTCGTGCTCACGGACGGGGCAGGGGATGCGCGTGGCCGTGGCCCCGATCTCCAGGGACGCGTCGCTGACCTCGTCCGCGCGCGGCGACGCCGGCCCCGGCTACGGCTGGATCAACCGCGGCCTCCTGTCGTCGGCGACCCGTGACGTGCACTTCAACCCTTACGGAGGGGAGGACCGCTTCTGGCTGGGACCGGAGGGCGGCCAGTATTCGGTGTTCTTCAAGGCGGGCGAGCCCCTTCGACCTCGCGCACTGGTACACACCGGCCGCCGTGGACACCGAGCCCTATCCGGTCACGTCGAGCCAGAGAGGCCGCGTCACCTTCGACAAGAAGATCACCCTGACCAGCCGGGCGGGCACCGTTTTCGATCTCGCCTTGCATCGCGTCGTGCGCCTCGTCCCGCGCGCGCAGGCGCTGAAGGACCTGGGAGTGACGGGCATCGGAGGCGGTGCAGGCCGTCGCCTTCGAGTCCGAGAATCGGATCACCAACACGAGTCCGCGCCCGTGGCGGAAGCGAGAGCGGCCTCCTGTCCGTCTGGATCCTCGGCATGTTCAGCCGTCGCCGCAGACGACGGTCGTCGTCGCCCTTCAACCCGGGGCCGGAAGCGACCCTCGGTCCGATCGTGAACTCGGCCTACTTCGGGAGGTGCCGTCCGAGCGGCTCGCCGTCGGCGAGCGCGCGGTCTTCTTCAGCGGCGACGGACGGTATCGCAGCAAGATCGGCATCCTCCCGCGCGCGTGCGTCCCGTGCTCGGGAGCTACGACGCGACCGGGGCGTGCTCACGCCTCGTCCAGTTCGACCGCCCGGCGGACGCGCGCGACTACGTGAACTCGATGTGGGAGGTCCAGAAGCGACCCTTCGCGGGCGACGTGGTCAACAGCTACAACGACGGTCCGCCGGCGCCGGGCGCGAAGCCGCTCGGGCCCTTCTACGAGCTCGAGACGTCGTCGCCCGCGGCCGCCCTGCCCGCGGGCGGATCGCTCGTGCACCGCCATCGCACGATCCACCTCGTGGGAGACAAGGCCGCCCTGACGCCATCGCCCGCAAGGCGCTGGCGCTCTCTCGACGCGATCACGTCGGCGCTCAGGCGGCGAAACCCGTCTCGAACTGAGGGGTCTCCGGGACGGGCTACCAGTATCGGACGCGACCCACGTCGACGTGCACGAAGGACGGGCCGGAGTAGTAGCCGACGCCACCGGCGTGAAGGCCCACCGCCGCTCGGTGCAGGTCATCGAGGGCGACACACTCGGCAGGCGGATGTCGGCGGCCTTGCCCTCCATGCGCAGGCTGTGCTCCGCGACCGCGCGCCCGGCGCGGCGCAGCGCGGCGTTGCTCTGGGGCGATCGGTAGCAGGAGATCACGCTGAAGGGTGCGCTGGTGCCGATGTCGCGGCGCAGCGCGTGCAGGACGTCTGAGCAGCCCGCGGTCGATCGGCCGGATGGCGCCCTGTGCGATGGTCGCGCAGCACGCGGTCGATCGCGGCCAGGCCGTCGGCACGATATTCCCCGTCGGCCCAATACACCGCGGAGACGCTCTCTCCCGTATGCGTGTTCAAGAAAGACAGGGAGCGACGGGCGCTCGCGGCGGGAGCGGGAGCGATCCGCCCAGCCGGCCCGGCCGGCAACGAAGCAGTGAGGCGGCGGCGCCGGCGGCCGTGGTCAGGAACCGACGGCGCCCGAACGGCGGGTCGAGGACGGGATCGCGGTCGGGGTCGCGGTCGGTCATGGGCCGCGGATTCTACCCTGGATCGCCGAGACCGCGGGGCGGCGGCCGGGGTTCAGGCGAGGGCCGCGATCGGTGGCGCGGCGAGCAGCTCGGGCGGCGCCCAGCCAGCCCGCCATGGTGGCCGCGACTTCCGGCAAGCGAGGCCGCGGGCAGGTCACGAGGCGCGCGCCCACCGGCGGCTCCGGACGGATGGCCAGCATCTCGTCGACACCCTCCGCGAGCAGGAGGTACAGCGTCTTGCCGCGGTAGGCCGCGCTCTTCTCCGCCGTTGAGCCAGACGTGGTAGGACAGTTGCTCGACGTCCACGAACGAGCCGAAGGGGTCCTCCACGATCGGCACCCGGTCGGTGGGACGCGGGCTGGAAAAAGCAGCAGGCTGCTGAACGGCTTCATCTTGTCGCGCACGCCGAAGCGGGCCACGAGCAGTCGGAGGCTGCGCGCGCTTGAGCGCCGCCTGAACGCCTGACCATTCGACGAACGTGCTGTTCGACGAGCAGGGCCCCGTTTCCGCCGGAGGAAGCACGTCCCGGACGAATGCCCGCATCACCGGGTCGGAGCGGAGAAGTGCGCCTCTCCGGCGGCGCCAGGTCCAGCCCGCGCACGTAGGCGGCCAGTCTCCTGGGGACCGGACACGCCCTCCAGGACCTTCTTGTACAACGACCGGGCCAGCGCCTCCCGGTAGGTGCGCAGGCGGGCGTGGCTGAGACCCGTGACTGGCGCGGTGGGCTGCTCGCACAGCGCGTGCAGCGTTTCCGGCCTCGACGATCCACGCCTCCGCCGGATCGAGCCCGAACGACGAGAAGAGGCGGCCCGGCGAGCCGCTGGCGAAGAGGCGCGCAGGAACGGCTCGGACGCGGTCGCGCTCGAGGCGCAGTGGAACGCGCAACCCGATGCTTCGAAGGCGTGCCCACAGCTTGTCCCGCTGGATGGCGATGCCCCGGCCGTAGGAGGATGACGACCACGCGGCGGGGGCGCGTCGGCGGGGTAGAGGGCTCGATCGATCCCCGGCTGCAGCGCCTGGAAGACCGAGATCGATCTCGTGCCGCCAGCGGGAAGGAGCCCGTGGCGGCGCAGGAGCAACTGCGTCGCGTCGTGGAGGCGGTGCGGATCGCTTTCCTTCACGTCGCGGCACCCGGCCTCGGCTTCGACGAGAGTCACGCCGGTCAGGACGTGGACGGCGGCCGGAGAGGCCAGGCTTTCCAGGAGCGCCGTGAGGTAGGCCTTCTCCGGCGCGAAGAACGTCGGCCACTTGTCGGCTTCCATGCCGATGAACGCCCGCAACGTCACCGGCATCCGCCCCAGCGACTCCCGGTGCTGGCGGAGGAGGCTGGCCGCGTCGGCGACGGGGCGGGCTCATCTCAGAAGGCCAGCTCGGACAACGGCCGCCCTTGACCCTCCGGCATCTTGAAGCCGAGGACCCGCGCCACGGTGGGGGCCACGTCCAGCGTGCGAATGAGCCGGGGCGACACGAGCCCGTGGGGCACGCCCGCGCCCACGGCGAGCAGCCACACCCGCCGGCAGGACCTCGTCACCGCTGCGGTGGTTCTGGAACCCGCTGCCGCTCGGGTCGCCGTCGCGTCCCATCTCGGGAACCACGATCAAGGTCGTGCGGTCGCGATAGGCCGGCAGCGACTGCGCGTGCTGCCAGAGGCCGTGCACCAGCCGGTCCGTGCGCGCGGATGGCCTCCAGGTAGAGCGAGTACGCGCCGAAGTGGGCGACGTCGATGTCCCAGAAGTTCACGAGCAGGAGCGGAGGCGCGAGCCGGCTCATGATCTCCATCGTCATGAAGTAGGTCAGCTCGTCGCCGCTCGTGGGCACCAGCGGATCGTTGAAGTAGTCGAGGAGCGATTTGGCCAGGGTGGCCTGGACCTCCTTGCCGATCTCGCGGCCCGTCTCGTGACCTTCCAGCCGAATCCCCTCGTAGCCTTCCGTCGAGCGAAGACACCATCCGCTTCTGCGAGCGCCTCGCGGTCCTCGACGCCGGGTCCTGCGTGGTCGCCACCGCGGACCGGATCGCCTGCAAGAGGAAGTGCTTGGGCAGGATCACGTTCGCCGCACACGGATCGCCCCAGTCCCGGAGCTTGCTCCCGCCCAGCAGGCCGGAAGCTCTTGTTGCTCGCCACCACCCAGGCCGCTTCCGGGGGCAGGCCACGCTCCCTTGCGGAAGCACTCGAAGACGGTCGGAGTCGTGGGGGCCTCGCTGCCATACGCGTCCACGTTCTGCAGGCAGCCCGTGACCAGGGCGCCCGTCGCGTTGAAGTGCCCGGTCAGGCCGTCGTACCGCGTCTCGGGAAAGAAGAGACCCTGGGGGACGAGGTCGTTCACGAGGTGCGGGATGTTCGGCCATCCCTCCGGCGCGAACGTGTCCTCCCAACGCACGCCGCCCCCCGAACGTCACCACGATGGCGCGGGTCTCCGTCGCCGTCGGCGGCGGCCTGCGTGCGGCGGGGGAGCACGGCGTCGGCCAGGAGCGCGGCCGCGCCCCGGAGGACGTCGCGCCGGTCGAGAAGGAAGGGCACCGCGATCCTCCAAGGCGCCAGAATGCGGTGACCGGCACTCTACCATGCGCCTCGACGTTCGTCGCGGCCTTCCTCCTCTGGCCCGCGCTCGCGCGGGGGCCGACGGACCGCGCCGACTTCAAGCGCGACGTCCAGCCGATCTTCCAGGCACGCTGCACGCGCTGCCATGGCGCCGAGCAGCAGCGCAGCCAGCTCCGCCTCGACTCCAGGACGGGAGCCCTGCGCGGCGGCCTGTCGGGTAGCGGTCGTGACTCCCGGCGACAGCCGCGGCAGCGCGCTCTTCCAGCGGATTACCGGCGTCCTGCAGCTCGCGCATGCCCTTCGAAGGCTCGCCGCTTCCGGCGGAGGAGATCGCGCGGATCCAGGCCTGGATCGATGCCGGCGCCCCGGAGCCGTGCGACACGGAGCCCCCGACAAGCGGCACTGGGCCTATCGCAAGCCGGTGCGCCGGAGCCGCCGGCGGTGGCGAACGCGAACTGGATCCGGAACCCGATCGACCGCTTCGTCCTCGCGCGGCTGGAGCGCGAAGGCCTGGCCCCGTCGCCCGAGGCCGATCGCGGAGACGCTGATCCGCCGGGTGAGCCTCGACCTCGTCGGGCCTGCCGCCGACGCTGGCCGAGGTGGACGCCTTCCTGGCCGACACGAGCCCCGACGCCTACGAGACGGTCGTCGACCGGCTGCTCGCCTCGCCGCACTACGGCGAGCGCTGGGCGCGCCCCTGGCTCGACCTCGCGCGCTACGCCGACACCAACGGCTACGAGAAGGACCGGCGCCGCACCGCCTGGAAGTACCGCGACTGGGTCATCGACGCGCTCAACCGCGACCTGTCGTTCCGCGACTTCACCATCGAGCAGATCGCGGGCGACATGCTCCCGGACGCGCCACGACGGAGCAGAAGATCGCGACCGGATTCCACCGGAACACGCCTGCTCAACCAGGAGGGCGGCATCGACGTCGAGGAGGCGCGGTGGGAGACGCTGGTCGACCGCGTCAACACCACCGCCTCCGCCTGGCTGGGCAGCACGCGTGGCCTGCGCGCAGTGCCACAACCACAAGTTCGACCCCTTCTCCCAGAAGGACTACTACCGGATGCTCGCCTTCTTCGACAACGCGGAGTACCGCGTGGAGGGCCTGGGCCGAGGTCGTGAGGGACAAGTGGATCGTCGAGCCCGATCTGGAGCTGGCCGCGCCCGACAGTCGCTGAAGAAGCGCGACGCGCTCAAGGCGGAGGCGGAAGCGCTCAAGAAGACGATCGACTCGAGCGACCTCGGCGCCGAGCCTGCGCGGCCTGGGAGACGGCGCTGGCGCTCGCCGGCGCCAGCGCTGGAACGTCCTTCGTCCCGTCCAGTCCTCCGCCGTCTGCGGCGCTGTGCTCGAGAAGAAGAAGGACGGCTCACTGCCTGGTGTCGGCGGCCGGCGGCCGGACAAGGACACGTACACCGTCACGGCACGGATGCCCCGCGCGGCCGATCAGCCGCCTTGCGCCTCGAGGCGCTGCCCGATCCGTCGCTGCCCGCGAACGGTCCCGGCCGTTCCGACTCCGGCAACTTCGTCCTCACGCGTCTCGGCCTGCGCGCGGGCGCGGAGCCGATGTCCGCTCGTGCGGGCGGCCGCCGACTTCTCCGAAGATGGGCGGAGCGTCGCGCAGGCGATCGACGAGAGCGAGGACTCGGGCTGGAGCATCGACGGCCAGCCGGGCCGCGCCCACACCGCGGTCTTCCTGCCCGCGCAACCGATCGGCGCCGCGGAGGCACGCTGACCGTCACGCTCGAACAGTACGCGGGCAGCGCGAAGAGCAGCCTCGGGCGCTTCCGTCTCTCCGTCACGTCCTCCGCGAATCCGTGGGGCGGCTTCGCGGTTCCGGAAGACATCCGGAAGGTCCTGGGCACGCCGCGCACGGCCCGCACCGCCGAGCAGACGAAGACGCTCGCCGACTACTTCCGGCCGCTCGCCTCCTCGCTCGACGACGCGCGCGCCCGCCTCGCGCAGGTGAGGCGCGAGCTGGACGCGATCCCGATCCCCACCGCGATGGTCCTGCGCGAGCAGCGCGGGCTCCGACCGGCCTTCGACGCCCTGCGTGTCCGCGGCAGCTACATGTCCCCGGGCGAGCGCGTGTACGCCGCGACTCCCGCCTTCCTCCCGCCCATTGCCCGACGGCCGGCCCGCCGAACCGCCTCGGCCTCGCCTACTGGCTGGTGGACGAGGAGAACCCCTCACCGCCCGCGTCGCCGTGAACCGCGCCTGGGAGCAGATCTTCGGCCGTGGTCTCGTCTTGACGAGCGAGGACTTCGGGACCCAGGGCGACCCGCCGACCCATCCGGAGCTCCTCGACTGGCTGGCCACGACCTTCACGAGCCAGGGCATGGAGCGCGAAAACGATCCATCGCCTGATCGTCACGTCCGGCCACCTACCGCCAGTCGTCGCGAGCGGCGCGCCGGCCCTGATCGAGCGCGATCCCGACAACCGCCTGCTGGCCCGCGGGCCGCGCTTCCGGGTGGAGGCGGAGACCGTGCGCGACGTGGCCCTGGCCGTGAGCGGCCTGCTCGGCCCGCAAGGTCGGCGGCCCCAGCGTGTTCCCCGACCAGCCCGAGGGCGTCTGGGACAACCCGTACAGCAAGGACAAGTGGACGCTCAGCGAGGGGGAAGACCGCTACCGGCGCAGCCTCTACACGTTCGTCCGGCGGACCGCGCCCTATCCGATGCTCACCACGTTCGACGCGCCCTCGCCGGGAGTTCTGCACGGTGCGGCGCGTGCGCACGAACACGCCGCTGCAGGCCCTGACCACTGCTGAACGATCCCGCCTTCTTCGCGGCCGCGCGAGGCGCTGGCGGACCGCGCCCTTCATGAGGCGGCGCCGGAGCCCGAAGCGCGAGCGGTCCACGATCTTCCGCCTGGCCACGGCGCGGAGGCCCTCCGGCGGCCGAGCTGGCGCCGCTCCTCCGCTTCTATCGCGCCCGAGGCCGAGCGTCATCGCCGGCGACGACGCGGCCGCCTGGACCATGGTCGCGAGCGTGGTCCTGAACCTCGACGAGACGGTGACCAAGGAGTGAAGGACGTGAACGACCGAAACGACGTGGCTCAGGACGGTCACGCGGCGCCATTTCTTCCGGCAGACGGGCTTCGGCATCGGCGGGCATGGCGCTGATGAGCCTGCTCGACGAGCGGCTGTTCGCCGCCGCCTGCCGGGCGCCGATCCGCCTCGCCCCGAAGCCGCCGCACTTCGCGCCCAAGGCGAAGAGCGTCATCTACCTGTTCATGGCGCGGCGCGCCGTCGCAGGTCGACCTCTTCGACGACAAGCCCAAGCTCCGCCAGTACGACGGCCAGGCCATCCCCGAGGAGTTCGTCAAGGGCGAGCGTTTCGCCTTCATCAAGGGGACGCCCAAGCTCCTGGGCTCGCCGTATCGCGTTCAAGACGTGCGGCCGGTCCGCGGCGGCGATCTCGGACCTGCTGCCGCACACCCAGCGAGATCGCGGACGACATCGCGATCGTGCGCTCGCTGAGCACCACGCAGTTCAACCACGCGCCCGCCCAGATCTTCATGAACTCCGGCCACCAGATCGTGGGCCGGCCCAGCATCGGGTCGTGGGTCACCTACGGCCTGGGCGACCGAGTCGACAGGACCTGCCCGGCTTCGTCGTCCTGCTCTCGGGCGAGAACCAGCCCGACGGAGGCAAAGTCGTGCTGGGGCAGCGGCTTCCTCCCTACCGGTCTACCAGGGCGTCGAGTTCCGCTCGAAGGGCGATCCCGTCCTGTTCCTGCACCAACCCCGACGGCGTGAGCGCCCGAGCGACCGGCGAGCCTCGCTGGACGCGCTGCGCGAGATGAACGCGCTCCACCGCAGCGATACCGGCGATCCCGAGATCGACACGCGCATCGCGTCCTACGAGATGGCCTTCCGCATGCAGACGAGCGTCCCCGAGCTGACCGACATCTCGCAGGAGCCGGAGTCGGTGCACGAGCATGTACGGCAGTCGAGCCCGGGAAGCGCTCCTTCGCCAACAACTGCCTCGCTCGCGCGCCGGCTCGTCGAGCGCGGCGTGCGCTTCGTGCAGCTCTATCACCGCGGCTGGGACAACCACGGCACGAGCAAGGGCGACGACATCGTCAACCGGCTGCCCGCCCTGTGCCGCGAGGTCGATCAGGCGGCGGCCGCCCTGGTGAAGGACCTGAAGCAGCGCGGCCTGCTCGACTCGACGCTCGTGGTCTGGGGCGGGGAGTTCGGCCGCACGCCCATGAACGAGGGGCGCAACAACTCGAAGTTCCTCGGCCGCGACCACCACCCGCGCGCCTTCTCGATATGGATGGCGGGCGGCGGGATCAAGGGCGGGCATCACGGTCGGGCTCGACGGACGAGCTCGGCTACAACCCGTCGAAGATCCCGTGGACGTCCACGATCTGCACGCCACCGTGCTCCACCTGCTGGGCCTCGGCCACACGGAGCTGACCTTCAAGTTCCAGGGGCGGGACTACCGCCTCACCGACGTCCACGGCAACGTCGTCCTGGCCGCTCCTGGCCTGACGGCGGGGCGGACCGTCCGGCGCTAGTAGTCCAGGATCTCGCCGCCCGCGATCTTGCGGGCCTCGCCTGGAAAGCTCGAACGGGTGATCGAGGCCGGCCTCGATGTTGCCCGTGGGCGAGTAGTAGCTGGGCCAGGCGTCGGCCACCATGCCCTGACACCAGGTGTTCCCGAGCGTCAGCTTGCGTGATCAGCTTGCTCGAGCGATATCCGTACTTGTGCGGCATGACGAGCCGCAGCGGGGCTCCGTGCTCCGGTGAGCGGCTCGCCGTTCATGCCCACCGCGAACAGCGTCCGCGGGTGGAGCAGGTCCTCCATGCTCACGCAGTCGAAGTAGCGGTCCGGCGCAGTCGATACGCACCCAGGTGGCGTCGAGCTTCGGGCGCGCGAGCTTGAGCAGCTCACCGCAGCGGAACCTTCCCAGAGCACGCGCCCGGACCAGCACTGCACGCATTTGAGGCGGCTGCTCTGGGTGATGCGAGGGAGAGGGCGAGGTCCGATCACCTTGAGCCGCCGGGCTCCGCGACCATGCCCCCGATCGTGAGCTCCCAGGTGCGTGGGTCGGGCGGGGGAATCGGATTGAACGCCATGACCTTCAGGTGATGGCGGTCAGGCGTGTCGGTGGGGAGGATCAGCTTGCCGCCCGGGGCCGCCCGCAGCAGCCCCGGCCGGCAGCGCGGCGCCGGCGCCGGCGAGGAGGACCGAACGCACGAATCTCCGGCGGCTCATGCCTGGATCGCTCGTCGGCAATAGACCACCGGCCTCGGCACGTGTCAAGAACACGCGTGAGATCGCGTCGCCGTGGAAGCGCGCGTCCGGACCAGGCCCACCCCTTCCCGGATGACGACCACCTGGCCGGCGGCGACACCGGGAACGACGTCGCGACCGCCGGACGGCCACTCGACTTCGATCGCGGTCGGCCTTCGCGCTCGTGCCAGGCCGAAATGCAGGCGCAGGTCGTTCTGCGAGCAGAAGCTGCCGCCGCTGCGGACCTCGTCGATGAGCGCGGCGGGGACCGACGTGGACCACGCACCCGGGCGCCGATGGCGCTGCGGTTGGAGCGGGTGCCTTCGAGCGGCGACGACCAGGGCCGTTCGGTCCGTGGGCGCGCAGTCGTAGAGGAGGGTGGGCGCGTCGTTCATGTTGTTGACGACGACGTCCACGCGCCCGCGGTTGAAGAGATCGCCGAAGGCGGCGCCGCGCGCGGCTTTCCGGATCGCGATGCCGGGGCCGGCCTGGAGCGATACGTCCTCGAACCGGCCGCCGCCGCAGGTTGCGGTAGAGCACCTTGCGCTGCTGCGTACGCGTAACGGGCGCCGGCGCGATCGGCCTCGGGATAGACGTGTCCGTTGACCGTGAGCAGGTCGGGCCAGCCGTCGAGGTCGAAGTCGAGAAAGCCGATGCCCCAGCCCAGGTACTGCGTTGTTGCGCGCCGAGGCCGGCGGCGCAGCGTGAGACTCCTCGAACCCGCCGTCGCCGAGGTTCCGGTAGAGCGACGTCGGTGTCGTCGTCGAAGTTGGTCTTGGCGATGTCGAGCCAGCCGTCACCGTCGTAGTCGGCGGCGGCCACGCCCATGCCGGCCTGGGCGCGTCCGTCCGCGCGTGAGCGCCGCCCCCGCCATCAGCCCGCGCTCCTTGAACGTGCCGTCGCGCTCGTTGTGGAAGAGCAGGGCGGCGTGCGAATCGTTGGCCACGTAGACGTCGGGCCAGCCGTCGTTGTCGTAGGTCGAGCACGAGCGGGGTGAAGCCGAAGGAGGGCGCCGCCTTCAGGATCCCGGCCCGTTCCGACACGTCCGTGAACGTCCCGTCCCGCGTTGCCCCGGTAGAGCACGTTGGTGCGCCGCGGAGCCCGGCGGGTCCGCACATCACGGCGAGGCCCTTCCACGAGCAGTTCTGCCCGGCCGTGCCCGGCGGGTACCGCCGCGCGTCCTCGTGGGCCAGGTACGCGGACACGAACAGGTCGAGGCGGCCGTCACGGTCGTAGTCGAGGAACGCGCAGCCCGTGCTGTAGCGCTCGGGCGCGGCGAGGCCGGCCGGCCGCGTCGTGTCGGCGAAGACGCCGCCGCCCTGGTTCCGGTACAGCACGGCTCTGGCCGTAGTAGTGACGAACAGGTCCACCCGCCCGTCGTTGTCGTAGTCGCCGGCGCAGACGCCCTGGCCCCAGCCCACGCGGTCGAGGCCCGAGGCGGCGGTCACGTCGGCGAAGGTGCCGTCGCCGCGGTTCCGGTAGAGGCGGCTGGGCGCGCCCGCTCCGTCCAGGCGCGCGCCGCTCGACGAGGAAGATGTCCGGCCACCCGTCGTCGTCGTAGTCCAGGATCGCGGCGCCGCCCCCGGTCGTCTCGAGGATGTACTCCTTCGTCCGCTCCCCGCCGATCACGGTCGGGGCGGTGAGCCCGGCACGAGGCGCGAGATCCACGAAGCGGGCGGGCCTCGGCGCGGCGACGGCGGCCAGAGCCAGGGCGATCAGCCCCGCGCGAAAGTTCATATCGTATGTAGAAAGCCCTTGACGGGATCCCGCTCAGGATAAATGATTCCGCTCAACGGACCCAAAACTAGTCGATGGCCCCGAGAGGATTGCCCTCTTCGTCCGGCAGTGCCTGACGAAACCACGCAATCCCACCTGTGGCAAAGGGGGTTGGCATGCGCTCTCTCACGAAGGGTGCCCTCACTTCCGTCGCCGCCGTGTGCCTGTGCGTCTCGGCCACCACGGCCTTCGCCCAGGTGGACACGGGGACGATCCTCGGCACCGTCAAGGACGGTTCGGGGGCCGTCATCTCCGGGGCCAAGGTCACGCTCACGCACGAAGGCCAGGCCTTCACGCTCACACGCATGAGCCGGCCGGACGGCACGTACATCTTCACGCCGATCCGTACCGGGACCTACCTCCTGGAGGTGGAGTCGGCGGGCTTCAAGAAGGCCGTCCGCCGCGGCATCGTGCTCAGCCTCCAGCAGCAGGCGGTGGTGGACGTCAGCCTCGACGCGGGGCAGGTCGCGGAGGAAGTGGACGTCACGGCGGAGGTCCCGCTGCTCCAGACACAGAGCGGCGAGGTGGGTCAGACCATCGCCACCGACACCATCGAGGCCCTGCCCCTCAACGGCCGCGACTATACGGCCCTCGCCCGCCTGAGCGCGGGCACGGCGCGCCCGCAGCAGGGCGCGCGCGCCGCCCTGCAGTTCACCGCGAACGGCACGCGGCCGGGCCGGGAACAACTACATGCTCGACGGCATCGACAACAACACGAGCAACGTGGACTTCCTGGGCGGCACCGCGTACGTGGTGAAGCCGCCGGTGGACGCCATCGCGGAGATCAAGGTGCTCGACCAGCTCGTTCGGGGCCGAATACGGCCGCGCGGGCGGCGCGGTGCTCGAGCGCCACCCTCAAGTCCGGCTCCAACGAGTTCCACGGAAGCGCCTGGGAGTTCAACCGCAACGACAGCCTCAAGGCGGCGGAGTTCTTCGAGAACGCGCGCGGCCTCAAGAAGGGCACCGGTACGACGCGAACCAGTTCGGCTTCACCGCCGGCGGCCCCATCGTGAAGGGGAAGACCTTCTTCTTCGCCGACTACGAGGGCAGCATCAGCAAGCAGGATCAGATCTGAGCAGGTGACCGTGCCCACGGCGCGGCAGCGCGACAGCGGGTTCACGGACTTCTCCCGATCTGATCACGGGCCAGACCGGAACCCGCGGCCCGGACCTCCTGGAGCCGGACGCACGCCGCTCGGCACGATCTACGACCCCGCCACCACGCGCCAGGTCGTCGCGGGCCAGATCGACCCGATCACCGGACGCGTGGCCACCGGCAACGGGTTCGTGCGCGATCCCTTCCCCGGGAACATCATTCCCAGGAACCGGCTCGACCCGAACGCCGTGCGGCTGATGCAGCTCTTCCCGGCCGCGAACGCGGGAGGGCTCATCAACAACTTCGCGACGAACCGGCTCAACACGGAGAACATCCACACGTTCGACGTCCGCGTGGAATCACGAGTTCAGCACCAACGACCACGTGTGTTCGTGCGCTACAGCTTCGGCAAGACGACGCGCGTGTGAAGCCGGGGCCGTTCGAAGGCCCCGGCCGACGGCGGCGCCTACGCCCCAGAGGCGACGAGGACGGCAACACGCACGGCCTGGCCCTCAGCTACACGAAGATGTTCTCGAGCTCGCTGGTCAACGAGGCTCGCTTCGGCTTCAGCCGTGAGCAGTACATCAACCGCCTCCAGCCGTTGGGCGACGACACCACGACATCCCCGCCAGCTTCGGCATCAAGGGCATCCCCCAGATCGAGCGGCAACGGCGGCCTCCCCCTCATCTTCATGGGGCGACCTCCGCCAGTTCGGGGCCGTGGACTGGCTGGTGGCGGAGCGCCTCAGCAACACGCTGCAGCTCACCGACAACCTCACGAAGGCTCTACCAAGTCGCACAGCTTCAAGACCGGCTTCATGGCCCAGAAGATCAAGCTGCCCTGGACAGGTCCACCCTGGGCGAAGGGGCCGTTTCAACTACGACGGCTTCTTCACCTCCATCCCGAACCGCCAGGACCTCAGCACCGGACGCGCCCAGTTCCTGCTCGCGCCGATCCCTCCACGGTGCCGGGCGGAGTGGACATGCTGGGCGGGGCCAACCAGGTGCAGGCCTCTCCGTTCGGTGAGATCCGGCAGCCAGCGCAGCTGCTTCGGCGCGCTACCTGCGGGACAGCTGGCGCGTGAACTCCAAGTTCACCGTCAACTACGGCCTGCGCTGGGACTACTTCAGCCTGATGGGCGACGACAACTGGGAGCAGGCGAACTTCGTGCCCGGGCCGCCGGGACAGGCGCAGTACATCATCCCCGCCCGGCACCGGGACATCCCGCTCTCGCAGTCGTTCAAGGACGTCCTGGCCAAGGACGGCATCAACCTCGTCTACTCGGACGAGTTCGGCAGCGGCATCGGACGCCCGCAGAAGAACAACTTCGCGCCGCGGCTGGACTTCGCGTGGCGGCCGTACCGAGAAGCTGGTGGTGCGCGGCGGCTACGGGCTCTTCTACGGCGCGTTCGAGAACCGGGGCGGGAACCCCAGCCTCGGCTACAACTACCCGTTCCAGTACACGCTGAACTACAACCGCGGTCAACGACGTCACCCCGTGCGCTATCCCGACGGCTCGGTCGCCACCATCGGCCAGGGTCTGGCCAGCATCCCCACCGACAACACGGCGGCCGTCAGCGGCAACAGGCTGAACCTGCGCGGCGTCACCTTCGACTACAAGACGCCCTACGTGCAGACCTACAACCTGACCTTCCAGCACGAGCTGGGAGCGCACCACTGCCGTCGAGGTGGGCTACGTCGGCTCGCGGTCCAGCCACGTCGAGACCTTCGTCGGGCTCGAACGGCGTCATGCAAGCTGGTGCCCGCGGGCCTCAACGCGAACCTGTACCGGACCTTCCCGGACTTCACCGGCGGCTTCAACTTCGCGGCCCCGGTCGGGGAAGGGCACGTACAACTCGCTGCAGACCAAGTTCATCCGCCGGATGCACCGCGGCCTGCAGTTCCAGGTCAACTACACGCTGGCCGAGGCGCGCGCCAACTACGGCGACCTCCTCAGCGGCGGCGGCTTCGGTCCGGGCTTCCGCGGCTACGACCTGCAAGGCTGGGGCGGCCTGGACAACGAGTGGGGCCTCGCCTACTTCCACACCAAACACGCGCTGACCTTCAACGGGATGTGGGAGCTGCCCGGGAAGGGCGCGCTCCTGGGCGGCTGGAACGTGAGCTGGGTCTTGTTCGCCTACAGCGGCCAGCCGCAGACGATCGGCTGCACGGTCGCCGACGTCCTCCGGCGCCGGGATGCGTCGCCCTCCTCGTCGGCGATCCGTACGCGGGCAAACACGACATCACGCAGTTCTACAACCCGGACGCCTTCCGGGATCCCGCTCCCGCCACCACGATCGGGCAGACGGACCTCTCGCCGCTGGGCGGCGAGCGCACGCAGGTCACCGGGCCTCCGTTCCGGCAACTGGACATGGCCGGTCGTCGAAGCAGGTCCGGGTGAAGGGACGCGGGTCGAGCTGCGCGTCGAGGCGTTCAACGTCATCCAACACGCCGAGCTTCCAGCTGCCGTCCCAGACCAACTTCTCGAACAAGACGCAGTTCGGCCTGATCACCGCGACTTCCAACAACGCGCGGCAGGTGCAGCTGGGTCGTGAAGCTGTACTGGTAGGCGGCGCACGGCCTGGCTCTCGGGGCGGCCCGCGCGGGCCGCCCCATTTTTCTCTACAATCGCGGCAGCGCCCATGACTTGCGGGACCCTGCTCCTGGCGGCGGCACTGCTGGCGGCGCCGCCCTCCGCCCCCTCGATCGACGAAGAGCTGGCGCGCGCGGCCAGCGCCTCTCGAGGCGGGGCAGGCGACCCGCGCGGTCGAGATCATCCGGGCCGTCCTGCCGCGGCGCGACATGCCCCGCGGTGCGCCACCTGCTCGGCGACGCGCTGGAGGCGGCCGGGGACCTGCTCGGGGCCGCCGAGGAGTTCCAGAAGGCCGCGCACGCGGACCCCAGCGAGGAGAACCTCTTCGACTGGGGCAACAACCTGCCTGCAGCTCCGCGCGTACCCGCCGGCCACGGACGTCCTCGCGGAAGCGGTCAAGCGGTTTCCACGCTCGGCCCGCCTTCACGTCGCCCTGGGGATCGCGCGCTACTCACGCGGCCAGTTCGAGGACGCGATCCGCGCCTTCTGCGTGGCCGCCGACCTCGAGCCCGGCGACGAGCGGCCGTACCTGTTCCCTGGGCGAGATGTACTGGGTGTCCGCGGAGCTCGCGCCCGAGGTCACGAAGCGCCTGGCGCGTTTCGTGGAGAAGCAGCCTGGCCACGCCCTCGGGCACTTCTTCTACGCGATGAGCCTGTGGAAGGCACCCCGGGCGCCGCGCCTCGCCCGAGGTGCTGGTCCATCTGAAGAAGGCGGTCGCGCTCGACCCGCGACTCGCGAAGGCGCACTTCCAGCTCGGGGTGCTCTACGGCGACGAGGGCCGCTATCCGGAAGCGATCGCCGCCCTCGAGGAAGCCGTGCGCCTGGAGCCGTCGATGGCCCAGGCCCACTACCGCCTCGCCCAGGCCTATCGCCGCACGGGCCAGGAGGAGCGTGCGGCCAAGGCGCTCGAAGCCTTCGGCCGGCTGCAGCCGCAGTAAGGGCTCAAACGTCGCGACAGGTGCTCGACGCCCCCGTGCTGTCGCCGATCGTCTCCGGGCGCACGCCCATGCGGTCGAGCAGGGTCAGGTACAGGTTGGTGAGCGGCGTCTCGCTTCGCGTAGGCGACGTGGCGCCCGCTCTGATCGAGCCCCGCCCCGTCCGGCCAGGAGCACGGGCAACGCCTCGTGCGTGTGCTTGTTGCCGTCCGCGATCGCGCTGCCGTAGACCACCATCGAATGGTCGAGGAGGGTGCCGTCGCCGTCCGGCGTCGGCCTTCAGGCGCGACACGAAGTGCGCGAACAGCTCCATGTGATGCACGTTGATGCGCGTGACCTTCTCGACCCACTCCGGGTTGTTCTGGTGATGGGTCAGCGGGTGATGCGGGTCGGGCACGCCGATCTCCGGATAGCTCTGCAGGCTCCCTTCGCGGCCGACCATGAGCGTGGCCACGCGCGTGAGGTCCGCCTGGAAGGCGATGACCTGCAGCTCGTACATCAGCTTCAGGTATTCGGCGAAGGTCTCCGGGATGCCGGACGGCTTCTCGATCGGGGGCACCAGCGGACGCGCTGTCCGTCTCCGCGCGCTGGATCTGCCGCTCGATCTCGCGCACCGCGTATTGGTATTCGTCCAGCTTGCGCCGGTCGGCCGTGCCCAGGCTGTCCCATGAGCTCCCGGCTCCGCTCCGCCACCACGTCGAGGATGCTCGTGCGCTCGCGCGCGCGCGCTGGGCCCGCGCGGCCGGATCGGCGTTGTCCGCGTCCCCGAAGAGGCGCTCGAAGGCCAGGCGCGGGTTCGTCTCCGGCGGCATCGGCGTCGTGGCCGCGCGCCAGGAGATGCTGTTCGTGTAGGCGCAGCTGTAGCCGGAGTCGCAGTTGCCGACGGTGCGCGACTCCTCGCAGCCCAGCTCCAGCGAGGGCAGGCGGGTCTCCGCGGCCAGGGCCTGGGCCACGATCTGGTCGGCGGACACGCCGTTGCGGATGTCCGCGCCCGCCGTCTTCTTCGCGTGCACGCCGGTCAGGAAGCAGGCGGCGGCGCGCGCATGGTCGCCCGGTCCGTCTCCCAGCTCGTTCGCGTTGTTGTGGGCGAGGCCGCTCAGCACGAGGACGTCGTCGCGCAGCGGCTCCAGCGGCTTGAGGATGCGCGTGAACGCGAATGCGCTGCCGTCGGCGGCGGGCGTCCAGTCCGGCATGATGATGCCGTTCGGCACGTACGCGAACGACAGGCGCACCGGCGAGCGCCCGTGGACGCGGCCCGCGCGAAGGCCGGGCGCATCGCGTCCAGGAAGGGCAGGGCCATGGTGGCGCCGCGCGCCGCGCAGGAACGTGCGGCGCGCGAGGTGCCGCCGGAAGATCGGGTTCATGACGCTCCTCCGTCTCCCTTCCGCATGCGGAAGGGAAGGCTCTGCGCGATCTCCATGACCAGGGCCGAGAACCGATAATCGCTCTCCGCCACCCGCCGCGCAATGGCCTTCACCGTGTGCCGCGATCAGTAGCGCTCCAGCCCGCGTCCCAGGGCATAGGTCAGCAGCTTCTCGGTCAGCGCGCGCGCGAAGGCGTCGCCGATCTCGGCGCAGGACCGCCTCCAGCTCCTGCGGGACCGCTGAACTTCCGTCCGTCGGGCAGCGGCCCCGGTCGCGTCGACCGGGAACTTGCCGTCCACCGTCCGCCAGGCGCCGGTGGCGTCGAAGTTCTCGAGCCCGAAGCCCAGCGGGTCCATGCGCACGTGGCAGGCCGCGCACGTCACGTTCGCGCGGTGGGCCTCCATCTGCTCGCGGATCGACCGCTCGCACGCCGACCTTGGATCTCGTCCAGGCGGGCGCGCACGCCGGCGGATCCGGCGGCGGCGCGGCCAGCAGGTTGTCGAGCACCCACTTGCCGCGCAGGACGGGCGAGGTGCGCGTCGAATACGACGAGACGGTGAGCACGCTGCCCTGGGTCAGGACGCCGCCGCGCGGCGTGCCCGCGAGAGTCCACCGGCCGGAACTCCTGGCCCTTCACCCCGGGATCCCGTAGTGGCGGGCCAGCCGCTCGTTCAGGAACGAGTACTTGCCGTCGAGCAGGTCCAGGATGCTGCGGTCCTCGCGGATGACGCTCTCGAGGAACAGCTCGCTCTCCCGCCGCATCGAGAAGCGCAGGTTGTTCTCGAAGGCGGGGAAGCGCTCGCGGTCCGGGACCACGGACTCCAGGGCCCGGAACTGCAGCCACTGCCCGCCGAAGGCTTCCACCAGCGCCTTCGCCTTGCGGTCCTTCAGCATGCGCCGGACCTGCGCGGCCAGCACCGCGGGCTCGGCCAGCGTCCCGTCGTCCGCGCATCCGGAACAGCTCCTCGTCGGGCATGCTGGCCCAGAGGAAATACGAGAGGCGCGAGGCGAGCTCGTGCGGCCCGATGCGCTCGACGCCGTCTCGCGGACGCGGCCTCCGGCGCCGCTCTCGATGCGGAACAGGAAATCGGGCGAGACGAGGATCACGCGCAGGGCCACCGCGATCCCCTGCTCGAACGAGCTCGCCACGTTCCCGGCTCACCTCCGCCAGCTTCAGGAGCGGGTCGATGTCGGCGGGCGCCACCGGCCGGCGATAGGCGCGGCGCGCGAGGTCGGTCAGGATCACGCGCGGGCACTGCGGTCCGTGCGCGCCCGTCAGGTGTCCGCAGGCGTAGACCTTCCGCCGGCTCTCCGGCGAGGGCCCGTCCGCCGCCGCGTAGGGGCCGATCAGCTCGAGTGTGGCGGACGCGCTGGCCTCGTTCACCGGCCACTTCTGCGTGAGCCGCGCCCTCGTACCGCTGGCGCGCTTCCGCCAGCTTCCTCCGGCGTCGCGTTCTCCGGCGGTCGGAACGGCGGAGGCGCCGGAGCGGGAAGGCGCGAAGGACGGGGCCCTTCGTAGCTCGCCGGCAGTCCTTCGTACAAGCGCAGGACGGAAGCCGCGATCCAATGTTCGCCCGCGGGGACGCGCGCGCGGAACTCCCGTGTCTTGCCCGTGAGGTCCTGCTGGAAGGAGCTCGAGGACGGTCCCTCGCCCGCGTCGACGTCCACGACCCGGATCTGCGCGCCGTCGACGAAGACCGCGACGTGCACCGGCTCCGATCCCGCCGGCCGCGAGCCCGAAGGCACGATGCGGAACAGGTACTCCCCGTCCACCGGGAAGCGATGCAGGACGTGCAGCGCGTTGGGGAGGCTGAGCCTGCCTCGTCGTAGTCGGAGAGAGGCGTGGTGCTGGGCTCGATCTTGCCCCCATGGGCTGCAGGCGCGTGAGGGTCGGCTTGAGGGGATCGGGCCCGAAGAGCGCGGCGCGTGAGATGCCCTCCGCCGCCCTCAGGTACTTCTCCAGGAGGACGGGGAGACGGAGAGCACGTCGCCGATGTTGTCGAAGCCGTACCCGGCGTCGTCGTGCGGGAACGCGTCGCCCGGCCGCAAGTCGACCCCGAGCAGGTCGCGCACGGTGTTGTCGTACTCCGTCCGGTTCAACCGCCGCGCGGTCACGCGGCCGGGATTGGGCGGCCGCCGCGCCTCCTGCGCCTGCAGCTCGCTCTCGAGCCAGCGCACCACCGCGTCCGTCTGCACAGGGTCGGGCCGGGGCATGGGTGGCGGCGGCATCTGCGCGGGTCTGCAGCTTCTCGACGACCTTCTCCCAGATCTCGGGCGAGCTCTGCCAGCGACGCGGGCAGCGGATGGGCGTCGAAGTTGAGGCCGCCGCGTTCTTGAGGACGGCGTTATGGCAGCTCGCGGCAGTTGGTTGCGATGAAAGGGGCGGCGCTGTCGGGAACGGGAGCGCCCGCATCCGCGGCGAGGGCGCGGCCTCCAGCGAGGAGAGCAGGAAGGGCCAGCATCGCCCATCGGGCTCGTCGGGGCCGTCGCATCCGTTTGATTTTGACCGGCGGCCGTAGGAGAGTCAAGCCTCTGTCTTCTGTTTTCTCGTTGAAACCGCTTACTTCCCGCTGGCCCCTCCCGTCACCCTCCTGTCCGTTATGCTCCCGCCGCGAAAGGGGGACCTCATGAGATCGCGCGCGTTGCTCCCGTTGCTGTGCCTGCTCGCCAGTGGTGCGGCGCTTCGCTGGCCTCCGATGACTACACGCTCGGCCCCGATTCCCAGCCCCAGACGGGCGTGCCCAAGGGACGTGTCGAGGGCCCCTTCGTGTGGAAGAGCACGGCCTTCGCGAACACGTTCCGGCAGTACTGGGTCTAGCGTCCCCGCGCAGTACGACGCGAGCAAGCCGGCCGCGCTCATGGTCTTCCAGGACGGGCACAAATACGTCAACACGGAAGAGGAGTACCGCGTCCCCGTCGTCTTCGACAACCTCATCGCCAAGGGCCAGATGCCCGTCACCATCGCCCTCTTCGTGAACCCGGGGCACAACTCGGAGCAGTTCCCTGACCGCTGGCGCGAGAGCAACCGCGCGAACGAATACGACGCGCTCGGGGACCAGTACGCCCAGTTCCTCATCGACGAGCTGATCCCGAGATCGCGAAGAAATGCACGTTCACGAAGGATCCCGAAGGGCACGTCTCATCTGGCGGCGCGAGCTCCGGCGGCATCTGCGCCTTCACCGCGGCCTGGGAGCGGCCGGACTACTTCCGCAAGGTCATCAGCCACATCGGCAGCTTCGTGAGCATCCGCGGCGGCCACGTCTGCCCGACGCTCATCCGCCAGCAGGCCAGGCGGCCCATCCGCGTGTTCCTGCAGGACGGCTCCACCGACCTCGACAACCGCTGGGGCAACTGGCCCCTGGCCAACCAGGCCACGAGCCGCGGCGCTCGAAGTTCCGCGGGTACGACTATCGGTTCGAGTTCGAGGATGGGGCGCACACTCACAAGCACGGAGGATGCTGCTTCCCGACGCGCTGCGCTGGTTCTGGCGCGACTATGCAAGTGACGTTGACGGTGTGCTTCACTAACCTCGATTTCCGAATCCACCTCAGCATCTCCAGGGAACGTCGGCCGCTTCGCCGTACATGAGGATGCCCACCCGGTAGACGCGTGACGCCGCCCAGGTCACCCCGATCACGGTGGCCAGGGTCAGGACGATGGAAAGCGCGATCTGCCACATCGGCGGCGTGACCGCGGTGATGCGCAGGAACATCAGCATCGGCGTGAAGAACGGGATGAGCGAGAGCGTGACCGAAAGCGGGCTGTCGGGGCTCCAGGCACGGCGGGGAAGAAGACGAACCTCGAGCACCAGCGGCATCATCACCGGGAAGGCGAGGCTCTGCGCCTCCTGCTGGGTGTTGACGGCCGATCCCACGCCCGCGTAGAGCGCGCCGTAGAGGAAGTAGCCGAGCAGGAAGAAGACGACGAACGAGACCATCAGCAGGGGAGACACCTCGGGCATCGGGAACCCGCTCGCGGCCCGCCGCTCCGAGGCCCCGGAAGCCGGCGATGGTCAGCGCCCACACGAGGACCTGGGTGAGGCCCGCTCCGCCGACGCCGACGAGCTTGCCCGCGAAGCAGGTAGGAGGTCGGGATCGAGGACACGATCACCTCGACCACGCGGTTGCTCTTCTCCTCGATGACGCCGTTCATGATGGCGCGCGCCCCACATCGGGAGTGGTCGTGTAGAGAAGGTGCAGCAGCATCGAGGGCGAGGATGAAGCGGCCCCGCGGTCCTCGCGCTCGCCGCTGGCGGTGAGGCGGACGGTGCGCAGGTCGAGCTTGCGCGTCACCGCCTTCACGCGCGCGGCCGTCCAGCCCTTCCTGGGCCAGTCGATGCTGCATGATCGCGGTCTCCGCGGACTCCCCGACTGAGGCGCAGGTCCATCACGTTGCTGACGTTCTTGCCGAAGTACTCCGCCTTCGAGGTGGCGAGGGCGTCCGGGGCCAGGTAGAGGTAGCCGTCGAGGCGTCCGTCCACGACGGCGCTGCGCGCAGGCGCTGCGCGCCGTGTCAGGTCGCCCTCTGCGCGGGCAGGACCGTGAACCGGGGCTCGCCGGCGACCTTCTGCTGGCGAAGCTCCTGTTCCACTCCGCCCGCGCAGGCGTCGCCGGTGGCGTCGACCACCGACGATGCGCAGCGGCCGTGCTCGCTGGCGCTGCCATCAGGATGCTCGGCGCGAGCATGAACCCCGCCACCAGGATGGCGGCCCGAGCAACGTGCTCACCAGGAACGCCTTCGAGCGCACGCGCTCGAGGTATTCGCGCCTGCACGACGGCGAGCAGGCGGTTCACGCCGCCGCCTCGCCGCTCGGCCGTCACCGTGCTCCACGAAGATGTCGTGCAGGCTCGGCTCCACGACCTCGAAGCGGCTCACGCCGCAGGCGCGCCGCCGCCTTCGCGCAGGATGGCCTGCGCGTCCGCGCCGTCCGGCCATCTTGATCTCACGTAGCGCCCGAAGTCGTTCACCTTGCGCGACGCCGGGCAGGCTGGCGAGGAAGGCCCCGTCGCCCTCGTAGGCGAGCACGACCGTGTTCTTGCCGTGGCGGCTTCGGACCTCGACGCACCGGTCCGTCGAGCACCTTGCGCGCCGCGGTGGATGAGCGCGATGCGCGTCGCACAGCCGCTCCACCGTCTCCATCTGGTGGCTCGAGAGCACGATCGTTTTGCCCTGGCGCCGCAGGTCCACGAGCACGTCACGCATGACGTCCGACGCCGACGGGATCGAGGCCCGCTCAAGGGCTCGTCCAGGATCAGGATCTCCGGGCTCGTGCAGCACGGTGGCGATGAACTGGGCCTTCTGCTGCATCCCCTTCGACAGCTCGTTGAGCTTGCGCGTTGCCGCCACGGCGGCGAGCCCGAGGCGCTCCAGCCAGGGCCGCGCGGCGGCGCGCCGCTTCCGTGCGCGGCACGCCCTTGAGCGCGGCGAAGAAGAGGAGCTGCTCCTCCACCACCATGCGCGGGTAGAGCCCGCGCTCCTCCGGCATGTAGCCGATGCGGTCGCGCGTCTCCTGGTTGGCGGGCCGGCCCAGGATCTCGATGGTGCCGGAGTCCGGGCCCAGCACGTTCATGACCATGCGCAGGGTCGTCGTCTTGCCCGCGCCGTTGGGCCCGAGCAGGCCGAAGGCGGCGCCGCGCGGCACGGAGAGGACAGGTCCTGCACGGCCTGGTGGCCGGAGAAGGCCTTGCTCACGCCGGAGAGACGGATCGCCTCATCACTCACGCCGGCTGTTTCGCGCGCGCATCCTGGGGAAGGAGAGTGTATCATCCGCGCGTTCGCGGGATTTCCCGGGAAAGAGAGGGGCGTGGCCGAGCCCTCCGCCGTTCCCTCGTTCCTTCCGCCTCGGCGTGCAGGCCAAGCTGCTCGCCGTCGTCCTCCTTTGCGTTCTCCGTGCCCGTCTTCACGCTGGGCCTCTTCCTCCTGCGGCGCAACCGGGAAGTCCTGCGCGAGAAGGTCGAGGACGGTCTCTCCAGCCATCTCCTGCGCAAGCAGTCCGCCTTCGACGACTGGATGCGGGACCGCGCGCAGAGGAGGCCACGCGCTGGTCGGCGTCCTTCGTCGTCTACGAGGGGCTCGAGGCGTTCGCGAAGGAGTCGCCGGAGTCCCGCGCCGCCCGCGACCTGAAGTCGCACTCGCGTCTCCTCCTCGGCCACTACCGGGTCTACGAATCGCTCTTCATCGTGGACGGCGAGGGGCGGGTGCTCACGGGCACGCGCGAGGAGCAGCTCGAGGACTGGGCGCGCCCGCTCGTGCAGGGCGAGGTCTCCTTCGACGGCGTGCTGGTCAGCCCCCTGCGCAAGTCCCAGCTCCTCGGACGCCCCACGCAGCTCCTCCCGCGGCCGATTCCGCCGCCGGGGACGTCGGAGCGGCGCGGACGTGCGCTCGGCTCACTTCGTGGAGCGCCTCGACCTGCGCGAGCTGGAGTCGATGCTCGCCGAAGACGCCACCGACCTCGCTCCCGCGCCCTGGCTGCTCGACGCGGAGGGGCACATCCTCGCCCGCGCGGGCAAGGTCGTGGAGGACGCGGGCGTACGCACGTTCCCCATCCCCCGGCGCCGTCGCGAGCCTCCGGCGGCGGGAGCATCGTCGCCCAGGGCACGCTGCCCGAGCTGGGACCGAGCGTGTTCGGCCTGCGGAACCTCGCGGGGCCGTTCCCCGGACGGCTGGTGGCCACCGTACCCAGCGCCCGCGCCTTCCAGACGCTGCAGGAGTCGCGCCGCGGCCTCATCCTCACCGGCGCCGCCGCCGCCTTCATGATCGCGATCCTCAACTTCGTGGGCGCGCGCGAGCTGCTGCGGCCGATCCTCCTTCTCTCCGAGGGGGCCAAGCGCGTGGCCGCCGGCGACCTCGACATCTACCTGCCCGTGCGCGGCAACGACGAGATCGCGGACCTCACCCGCTCGTTCAACGACATGGCCCAGCGCATCCGTGAAGGACGCGAGAGCCTGGAGAAGGCGCGCGACGAGCTGGCCCACGTCAACGCCGGCCTGCGCGACGCGAACCGCACCCTGGAAACGCTGGCCATCACGGACGGCCTCACCAGCCTCTTCAACCGCCGCCACTTCCAGGACACCTTGAGAGCGAGGTCCGCCGCGCCGAGCAGCAGGCGCGGGTGCTCTCGCTCCTCATCATCGACATCGATCACTTCAAGCAGTACAACGACCGCTTCGGCCACCCCGAAGGCGACGCCGCCCTGCGCCGGGTGGCCGCCCAGGTCACCAAGGGGATCCGCTCCAGCGACATGGCGTTCCGCTACGGTGGCGAGGAGCTGGCCGTGCTGCCTGCCCGCTTGCCCGCGCACACAGGCGGCGGAGGTGGCGGAGAAGCTGCGCAACGCGATCCGGGCGAACACGCCGCGCTCCGGCCGCTTCGGCGGGCCCCTCACCGTCTCCATCGGCGTGGCCACCTTCCCGGACGACGCGCGCGGGGCCAGCGCGCTCATGGAGCGGGCCGACGCCGCCCTCTACGCGGCCAAGGCCAAGGGCCGCGATCGCGTCGAGGTCAGCAGCGCGGGTGCGGCCCAGCCGGAGACGGGCGCCGCCGGCTGGCCAGCTCAGGGAGCCGCCCGCCGGTAGACGACGATCTCGGGATCCACCTTGTCCAGGTTCGACCAGATGCGGCCGCGTCCGTCGCGGCGCAGGGCGTCCGTGTCCAGGAGGACGTGCGGGTCGGTGCGATGGCGCAGCGCGACCCGGTATCCGAGCGAGCCGTCGTCGAGGGCCGCGTAGAACGCGCGCTCACCCGTCCCTTCGTCCGCCCGCCGCGCGTAGTCGGCGTTGACGACCACGACCTCGGGATTCACCTGGGCCAGGCGGCTGGCCGCGGGACCCAGGCGCCGCCAGTGCAGGCCGTCGAAGCGCGGCAGGTACTCCAGCGGCCCCACCGCCGCCACCAGGGGCGCTGGTCCCACCTCGCGGCGCAGCCAGTCCTCCACCGTGTAGCGCGAATCGCGCGCGAGGAGCACGTCCACCGACGCCGCGCGCGAGCCCGAGAACGCGAGCACGGCCGCCGCCGCCGCCCGCCGCGGCCCACGGGCGCGTTCGCAGCGGCGCGCGCGAGGGCCAGTCCGCCGAACAGGGACAGCACCAGCGCGACCGGCAGCAGGAACCGGTCGTAGACGTAGAGCACGACGAGCGGGAAGAAGAGGACGTACGAGACGGCCGGCACCAGCGCTGCCAGACGCGCGCGGTGATGCGCGCGCGTTCCCGCCCGGCCAGAACGAGGCCGGCCAGCGCGGCCAGGAGCGACGGCGCGCCCATCACGAACACGAGATGGCGCGCGGTCTGCCCGAGCAGCTCGAGGTGCCCACCCAGTCCCTGGTCGAACATGCGGAACGCGCTGCTGGCGGGGCCGGCGATCAGGCGGACATGCGCCAGCCATCCCCCGGGATTGAAGAGGGCGCCGCTCAGCACGGCGTAGGCGGCGGTGCCGGCGCCCAGCATCGCCACCGAGCGGCGACCGGAGCCGCCAGCGCGCCGCACGATTTCCCACGACAGGAACGGCACGGTGAGGACGTACAGCGCGAAGGCCTGGTCCTTGGTGGCCACGGCGGCGGCGGCGGCGAGGGCGAAGAGGCCGAAGTCGCGCGGCTGCGCCCGCCGCAGGGCACGCAGGAAGAAGAGGAGGGAGAGGGCGAACCAGAAGAGGTACGGGACGTCGAGGTTCGCCATCTTCGCGTAATACGCGAAGGGCACGCTCAGGGCGAGGAGGGCCGCGGCCAGGACTCCCGCCCCGCGTCGCCCAGCTCTCGGCCGCAGCGGTAGACGAGGACGAGCAGGCCCAGGGACAAGGCGAGGCTCAGCAGGCGCCCGGCGGTCATGCGCGCGTCGTGCACGCGCGCCGCCTCCCATCCCAGCGCATCGCCGGCGATGCGCACAGGTGCGCCCGCCGCGGCGAGCAGCGCGAAATGGAGGGGCGGATATTTGGTGTGCCAACCGTGCGCGAACCGCTGCGCCACCGCGGCGTCGACGTCCGCGGGCAGCACCTCGTCCGGGGCCCACCCGAACTCGCTGGGCAGGCCCCAGCGCAGGCCCCAGGCCCCGAGGACCAGCGCCCCCGCCAGCACCAGTACGAACGCGCGCCGCGGGCTCATCACGGGTCTCGAGGAGCCGCCGCCGGCTCCAGGGCGAACACGCGATCGCCCCCGTCGTCGAAACGCGCCACCTGCGCAGCTCACCCGCGAAGGCGGGCAGGTCGCGCTCGATGCGCGCCCACTTGTTCGGCCCGTAACCCCCGCGATGCAGGATGACCTGGTTCACACCGTGCTCGCGCAAGGCGGCCAGGGCGGGCGCGGAGGGGAAGGTCCGCACGGCGTTGCGCAAGGCCACGTAGGGCGTGGGCTCGATCCCCGCGTACCCGTTGGCCAGGGTTTTCCAATGCCCGCGGGTGGACTGCACGAGGTAGATGCTCGTGGTACGCGGGATGCTCGAAGATGCCGCGGATGTCGAGCATGGGCAGCTCCGCGACCACCGTCGTCCCCGGCTGCGCGGCCAGCCAGCCGTAGACGGGCGGCGGCGGCTTTCGCGTGTCCACGACCTGCGCCCAACCCGGCATCGGTATCGGCGCGATCACCGTCTCGAGGATGGCCAGGACGGCCACCCGGACATCACGACCGGCCGCGGCCGCCACAGGGTCAGGGTCTTCGCGGCCAGCATCGCGAGGGGCAGGACGAGGAAGATGCCGGCGCGGCTGGGGACGCGGATCATGCGGAACAGCGGCAGCTCACGGGCGAGAGCGAACGGCCCCGGGAAGAGATCGTGCCCCAGGAAGCGGACCTCGGGGCCGAGGGCGACGGCGACGGTGGCCAGCGCGATCAGCACGAGGGCCCAGGCTTCGCGGCTGGGCCGGAGGCCTCTCCGCCACACCGCGATGCCGCCGGCCAGGGCGAGGGAGAGGCAGGGCGAGCCCCGGGAACAGGTTGTTGGAGTACGTCGTGCGGAAGGGCGCCGTCACTTCGCCCCAGACGTGGTTCCAGGAGCTGGTGGCCAGGAACGATTCGAGCGCGGCCGAGAACTGCGCCGTCTCCTCGGGTCCCCGCATCGTATCCCAGACAGGCTCCAGCGCCGCGCGATGCAATAGATAAAGAGGAAGGAGGGCGGCGGCGGCCACGCCCGTCCCCGCCACGGCGAGGGGCAGCCGCGACCAGCGGCCCCAGAGGAGGGGCAGGAAGCCGAGCGGCAGCACGAGCAGGCCGATGACCCCGTGGTACCCGCAGGCGTATGCCTCGAGCGCGAACAGCGCCCCCGCGGCCAGCGCGTCGCGCGCGCGGCCGTCGCGGAAGAACCGGAAGGCGAAGAGGACGACGAGCGGGAGCCATTGCGTGCCCAGGGTGCTGAGGTGCGCGATCTGGTCGACGCGCACCGGCGAAAAGGCGAAGGCAGCGCCGGCGAGCAGGGACGGGCCTCGGAGGCGCCCAGCGTGCGCGCGAGGAGATACGCACTGAGCGCGCTGAGCACGAACGTGAGGAGGCGCGCGACGTTGTAGAGGAGGACGGCGTCGTCCGTCACCAGCGCGAGCGGGAGCACGAGCACGGACGTGCCCAGCACGGGCTCGTCCATCCCCAGCGTGTAGCGCAGGGGGAAGAACATGTTGCCGTGGGGCAGGAGGGCCGGGGCGTTGAAGAGGGCATGGCGCTCCCAGCCGATCGCCCAGGCGAAGAACGCGGAGTCGCCCGCGTCCATGAGGTGCAGGCGGAAAGCCAGCGGATAGGTGAGGAGGACGGTGAGCGCGGTATAGAGGGCGGCGGCGCGGAGCGATCCCGCGCGCATTACTGCAGCAGCGAGGAGTGCACCCAGCCGCTGAGGCCCTGGTACGTGACTTTCACCCACTCGCCGCTCACCGCTTCGCCCATCACCGGCGTGCCCTCGGGCAGGCGGCCGACGACGGCCTCGGAGAGGGCGGGGCCCCTGCGGATGCGGGCGACGGTGCGCGTGGTGTAGCTCGACAGCGACGGAATCGGCGGCGCCGGGGCCGCCGAAGGGTCGCGGGGCTGGTCCGCGCTCGCCCCTCGTTTCACGCGCGCGACCAGATCCTGGGCCTTGGACGCGAAGAAGAGCGCGGCGCCGAAGTTCCCTTCGCTGAGCTGCTCCTCGGCCTTGGCCAGCGACTCCTCGCTGCGCGCGACGACCGAGGCCTCGCGTCTTGTCTTCGGACAGGCGGCCGGCCAGGATGCGCGCCTCCGCGATGGCGGCCGAGGCCTCCGCCTTGGTCTCGTTCCCTTTAGCCGCGCCTTGGTCCGGATGAGCTCCGTCTCCGTGACCTCCAGGTCCCGGGTAAGGACGGCGATGCGCTCCTCGAGCCGGTGCTGGTCGTCCTCGATCGTCTTGATGCGCGCACTCAGCCGGTCGACCTCAGCCGTGCTCGCCGCCACCCGGGCCGCCGCCTTGGTGGTCGTCTGCTCGGTCTGGTGCAGGGCGCGGGTCAGCGCCGTCGCGCAATGCGCTTCGGTGAGGGCAAGGTCGGCGGCGCGCTGCGCCCCGCGACGGTCGCGTTTCCCGCTGCGACCGCTCTCCAGCGCCTCCGCTTCCTGCAGGTGCTTCTCGCGCGCGTGAAGGCCTCGGGCGAGCGCGCGGGCGCGCCGGCCTGGCGCGCCTCCGCCACCGCCGTGCGTGCCGGATCCAGGTCGACCTTGACGCCGCCCGTGGCGCACGCGCCGAGCGGCCAGGCCAGGGCCAGGGCCGCAAGCGTAGCCAGGGAAGGGGACCGCATCACGGCGCGAAGTCTAGCAGGTTCCTCATATAAGATCGCAGCGAGGCCATCTCTTGATCCTTCTCTCCATATCCGGCGCCTGCAGCCGATCCGGCAAGACCGCGGCCGCGGTGTCGCTGCTGCGGGTGCTGCCCGCGGGGCGGGCGGCCGCCGTCAAGTTCACCACCACCGAGGACGTGTTCGAGCGCTGTCCACGGGCATGCCCTGCGTCGTGTGCGACATCGACGTGCCGTTCCGGATCGTGGAGGACCCGGGTGTCCTCGGCGAAGCCGGAACCGATACCGCGCGCCTGCGGCGAAGCGGGCGCGTCGCAGGTGGTGTGGGCGATCGCGCGTGAGTCGGCGGTGACGTCCGCGCTGGGCCGTGGTCCAGCGCCGCCTCTCCGGCGCGGACATCGTGATCATGGAAGGATCGACGATCGTGAGCGTGGCCCGACCGGACCTGCAGGTGTTCGTCGCGCATCCCTGGCTCTCGCCCGAGCGCTGGAAGGGGACCTCCGCCGCCTGCGTGGCGCGTGCCGACGTCGTCATCGTCAATCGACCCGGATCGGACGGACGGCCCTCCGTCCCGAGGTCCTCGACGCGCTGCGCCGGCTGGGCGGGCCGGAGCCGATCGTCGCGGACGTCACCCGGCCTCCTCGGAGTGGGCGCCGAAGCTGACGCGGGCGCTCATCCGAGCGGCCGAAGGCATCGCGGAGCTACGCCCATGAACATCTCCCTGGCCCACAGCCCGGACAGCGACGACGCCTTCATGTTCTACGGCCTCGCCTCCGGCCACGTGCCGACGGGCGGGCTCGAGATCACGCACGTCCTGAAGGACATCCAGACCCTGAACGAAGAGGCGCGGGTGGGCGTGCACGAGGTCACCGCGATCTCCTTCCACGCCTGGCCGCACGTGGCCGATCACTACGCGCTCATGCCCTGCGGCGGCAGCATCGGCGACGGGTATGGCCCCCTGCTGGTCGCGCGCGAGCCGCTGTCGCCCGCGGACATCGGACGGCGGACGGTGGCCGTGCCGGGGACGCTCACGACCGCTTACCTGGCCCTGCGCCTCTTCGCGCCGGATGCGGAGAGCGCGGGTGGTCCCGTTCCGACCAGATCCTGGAAGAGGTGAACGAGGGCCGGGCGGACGTGGGCCTGATCATCCACGAGGGACAGCTGACCTACGGTGGCCACGGCCTCCACAAGGTCGTGGATCTCGGCGCGTGGTGGAAGGAGGAGACGGGCCTTCCCTTCCGCTCGGTGCCAACGCCGTGCGCCGGGACCTGGGCGAGGACCTGATGGCCCGCCTGACGCGCCTCGTGCGCGAGACGGTGCGCTACTCCTCGCCCATCGCGCGGACGCCCTGGCCTACGCGATGAGCTTCGCCCGCGGCATGGACCCCGCATCGCGGACCGGTTCGTCGGAATGTGGGTCAACGAGATGACGGTGGACATCGACGACCGCGGCCGCCGGGCCGTGCAGGAGCTCTGGACCGCGGCCACGCCGCGGGCGTGATCCCGCACGCCGTGCGCGCGGAGTTCGTGGCGGCGTGACGTGGCGCTGAAGTTCCAGCCTCCGCATCCCTTTCCGCACCTGTCCCTGCCCGACCTGGAAGGAAACGAGCGTCCGTTCGTGACGGCCTGGGCCACTCGGCCCGCCCTGTTCGTCTTCGGCCACCGCGATTGCGTCACCACGCGCATGGCCCTGCCTTTCGTGGACCGGATCCACCGCCGGCGGCCTCCCGACACCGCGGTCATCGCGATCCTCCAGGACGACGCGGAGTCGGCCCGAGCCCTGCGCCAGGACCTGAGCTGACCTCCCCGTCCGGCTGGAGGCCGATCCCTATCCCGTCGCGGCGGAGATGGGACTGCGCAGCGTTCCCACGGTCATGCTGGTGGGAACGAACGCGCCTCATCGTGCGGACCTGCGAGGGCTTCAGGCGCGACGAGCTGGAAGCGATGGCCCGCGAGATCGGGATGGCGGGCCCGCTCTTCACGGAAGCGGACGCGGGCGTGCCCGCGCGCCGGCCCGGCTGACTGCCCCGTGAGCCCTCGGTGAGGGCCTCGACCCGATGGCCATCGCGCTCCCTCGCCCTGGCCCTGGCCGGCACGGTGTCGCTGCTCGCCTCGATCGTGATCGGCTACCAGGTCCCGCCCAGGTCGCCCAGCTCAAGGCGCACTTCCTCCTCGGCCTGCTCAGCACCATGCTGCTGGTCATGGCCCACTCGTTCATCATGCTCTTCCTCATCGCCACCGGCGTGGAGATGAAAGACATGGAGAAGGAGCGTGGCTGGGGCGATTCGTTCCGCCGGCGCACGATCAAGATGAAGTCCCAGGTCTTCCCGGCCATGACCTTCGCGCTCCTCCTCGTGCTGGCCAACTTCATCATGGGCGCGGTTGCGCACACGCGCGCCGTGCCCGCGCGCGTCCATGAAGGGACTGGCCTGGCTCACGTTGCTCACCTGCGTGTTCACCCTGCAGCGCGAGTGGCGTGTGCTCGGCGACAACAACCGTCTCATCGCGGAAGCGGCGTTGCGCCGAGAGGACACTCCCCAGCCCTCGCGTGGGTGATCCCACGCACTGACGGCCGCGGTCTCGGGCGCAAAAGTGCCCCATGCGCAGTCACTTGGCGGCTGCGTGCGAGGGGGCACGGCGCTTGCATCCCATTCCCCCGGAGTTTGCTGCTGCAGGAGGCGCCATGATTCGCTCGGAGAGTCCTCATTGCCGTTTCGCTCACCGCCGCGGTGGCCGCCTGCCAGCGCGCGCCTGAGCCGGCGGCGGCCCCGCCATCCACGACCGCGCCCGTCAGCGAGACGACGCTGGCGCCCGCCCCGCTCACGGGGCAGGCGGCGGAAGCCGCCCCCACACCATGGCCCCGGCCGCGCCGGCCCCGGCCCGCGCGCCGCAGACGACCGTGCCGCGCCCTTCGACGTCGGGCCCACCACCGCGCCCGCTCCGCATGAGACGAGCAGCGCGCGCGCCCGGCCGGCACGCACAGCGACCGCGTGGATCGCGCACCGGCGGCGGAGCCGATCGACATCCCGTCCGACGATCCGCGCCGTGGCCGCGTCCGCACCCAGCATGGCGCCCGAGCCCAATCATGATCAGATCAGCCTCGCTCCGGGCACCGAGCTCCAGCTCGTGCTCGAGAGCGGCCTTTCTTCCGCGACGTCGCATGTCGGCCAACCCGTGACCGCGCGCGTCGCGCGGGCCACCGCTCCGGACGGCCGGATCATGCTGCCCGGCGGCACCGTCCTCAAGGGCAAGGTGTCCCGCGCGGACGCGGCCGGACGCGTGAGTGGGAAGTCCCGTCTTTCGGTGGACTTCGACCGTATCGTCGTGCGCGGCGTCGAGCACCGGCTCGACACCACCGCCATCGACGTCGCTGGACCCGACAGCCACGGCCGGGACGCTGCCATCATCGGCGGCAGCACGGTCGGGGCGCGATCGTGGGCGGCATCCTCGGCGGCGGCAGCGGCGCGAAGAAGGGCGCCGTGGTCGGAGTCCTGGGCGGAACGGGCGCCGTGCTCGCCACCCGGCGGCAAGGACGTGGAGATCCCGGCCGGCTCGAACTGGACGGTCCGGGTGAAGGGACCGCGTCGCGCTCTAGGTCAGGGCGCCGTCGAGACGATCGAGGCCCCACTGCGCATGCTCGCGGACGAGCGGATCTTCGTCCGCGAGCAGACGTTCCAGCACCGGCCGCCGTGAGGGATCCCCGAGCTGCCGAGGGCGACCGCACACGTTGCGCAGCAGGCCCCGCCGCTTCGGCCCGCTTGATCGGGCTCCTCCTGAACATCGCGCGAAAGCCCTCGTCATCGAGGGAGGCGAGCGCGTCGAGCCCGGAGCCATCAGACCCTCGCGCGCGGCGAAACCGGGGTCGCCTTCCTCCAGTCGCTTGCAGGTTCCACGGGCACACGTCCTGGCAGATGTCGCAGCCGAAGACGTGGCGGCCGACTCCGGCGCGGCGGTCCTCCGGGATCGCGCCCTTGATCTCGATCGTCAGGTAGCTGATGCAGCGCGTCGCGTCGAGCACGTAGGGCGCGGACGAGGGCGCCGGTGGGGCAGGCTTCCAGGCACGCGGTGCAGCGTGCCGCACATGTCGATGCGCGGCGCGTCGGCCGGCTCAGGTCGAGGTCGGTGACGACCTCGCCCAGGAAGAACCAGGAGCCGTGCTCGGGATGCAGGAGGCACGTGTTCTTGCCCCAGGCGCCGAGCCCGGCCGCCGCCGCGTAGGCGCGCTCCGACGATCGGGCCCGGTGTCCACGTAGACGCGCGACTCGATGGGCCCGAGCTCGGCCACCATGCGCTCGCGAAGGCCGCTCGAGCAGCGCCTTCAGGACGTCGTGGTAGTCGTCGCCCCAGGCGTAGCGCGCGATCCAGCCGCGGTCCGGCGCGGACGTCGCGTGGAGTACGGGCGCGGGGTGTCGTACTGCAGCCCGACGCAGACGACCGAGCGCGCCCACGGGAAGGCCGTCGCGCAGGTCGGCGCGGCGATCCCGCTGCGCCGTCAGGTAGCGCCATCTCGCCCGCGTAGCCGCGGGCGATCCACTCCGGCGAAGAAGCCCAGCTCGCGGGGGCGTCCGCGGAGGCGACGCCGGCCAGGTCGAAACCGGCAAGGGCGGCCAGCGCTCCGCGCCCGCGCCGCCTGCGCCGCCGGCGTCATCGCTTCGGCGCGCGGCGGCCCGCGGGCTCCGCTTCGCCTTCCCGGACGGACCAGCGCGCGCAAGCGGGCGATCTCGTTCTTCCATTCCGCGAGGGGTCCCGGCGTCTCCACCACCAGGGGCAGGCCGCGAAAGCGCCGGTCGTTCACGATGCGCGCGAAGGTCTCCAGGCCCATCACGCCTTCCCGGCGCGGGCATGGCGATCCACCCGGCTGCCGCGCTCCCGCTTGGAGTCGTTGAGGTGGACGGCCTTGAGCTTGCGCATCCCGACGATACGGCCGAAGTCGCGCAGGGTCCGCTCGTACCCCTCCGGCGAAGCGAGATCGTAGCCGGCGGCATAGAGGTGGCAGGTGTCGAGGCAGACGCCCACGCGATCGGGCTCGCGCACGCGATCGAAGATGGCGGCCAGGTGCTCGAACCGGTAGCCGAGGCACGAGCCCTGTCCGGCCGTGACCTCCAGCAGCGGCGATGACGTCGCGGCCTTCGCGTGCGGGCCAGGACGGCGTCCAGGCTGCGCGCGATCGCGGAGAGGCCTTCGTCCTCGCCCTGGCCCATGTGGGCCCCCGGATGCAGCACGACGTACGGGATGCCGAGCTGGTCGCAGCGCTCGATCTCGGCGACCAGGCAGTCGCGGCTCCTGGCCAGGAACTCGGGATTCGGGGCTGGCCAGGTTCATGAGGTACGAGCCGTGCGTGAGTACCCGCCGCACGCCGCTTTTCGCCACGGCTTCCCGGAACTTCGCGCCGCCTCCGGGCCCAGCGGCCGGCAGGCCCACTGCATCTGGTTGCGCGTGAAGATCTGGATGGCCTCGGCGCCGATGGCCTGGCCGTGGCCGGGAGCGTTGAAGACGCCGCCTGTGATGGGGACGTGGGCGCCGAGAAACATCACGTCCGCAGCGTGATCCGCCGGGGTCCCACGCGGAGGAAGAACGCGCCGTCTTCCTCGACGACGTTGTCGAGCAGCATCTGGTGCGGCGCCGCGGCTCAGCAGCGCGCGGAAGGCCCCGCCGCGCACCGTGCACTCGAAGCGGCCGGTCTCCCTCGTTCATGCCCAGGGAGGCGTCGCGCACGGGCTCCGTCGATCCGTCGTCCAGCACCACCGCCACCTTCCCCCGGCCTCGTCCAGGACCAGCGTCGTCACCTCGAAAGGCGGGCCCTCCACCTCGATGGGCACGCGCTGCTCGCCGTCGGCCACGAAGGTGGCGCCGTCGGCTCGCCGTCAGATGCGACTTGAGGTACCGCAAGGTCGGCGGATGGAGGACGCGTGGTGGTCGCCGACGCGCCAGGTGCCGTCGGGTTGGCACCCGCAGGCCGTCCGGGATGACCCAGTGGCGCATGGCAGGGAATTTGATGATAACAGCCGACATAGAATCGGAAGCGGGAGTCCTCATGGCCCAGGTCGCGCTGCCCGAGCTCGTCACCGCCGCTCCTGCCGCGGGAGACTCCAGGACCGGATCCTGGCCGCCCGAAGCGCGCTGGGATCCCGCCTGGTCATCCTGGGGCATCACTACCAGCGCGACGAGGTCATCCGGCACGCCGACTTCACCGGCGACTCGTTCAAGCTGGCCCAGCTCGCGGCGACGCGCCCGGAGGCGGAGTTCATCGTCTTCTGCGGCGTGCACTTCATGGCCGAGTCCGCCGACATCCTGTCCGCGCCGCACCAGAAGGTCGTGCTGCCCGACCTCGACGCCGGCTGCACGATGGCGGACATGGCGGAGACCGACCAGGTCGAGGACTGCTGGGACGTCGTGACCGAGGTGGTGGGGAGGACGTCCTCCCCGTCACGTACATGAACTCCACGGCGCGCCCTCAAGGCGTTCGTGGGCGAACACGGGGGCGCGGTCTGCACGTCCTCGAACGCGCCGCGCGATCCTCGACTGGGCCTTCCGCCAGAAGGCGCGCGTGCTCTTCTTCCCCGACCAGCACCTCGGCCGCAACACCGGGTTACCGCATGGGCATCCCGCTCGAGCGCATGCAGGTCTGGGATCCCTACGAGGATCGCGGCGGGCTCAGCGACGAGCAGATCCGCGACGCGCGCATCCTGCTCTGGAAGGGCCACTGCTCGGTGCACAACCGCTTCACGCCCGACATGGTCGACAAGCGGCGCGCGCAGATGCCGGGCGTGAAGGTGATCGTGCACCCCGAGTGCCGGTTCGAGGTGGCGCAGAAGGCCGACGCCATCGGATCCACGGAAGGCATCATCAAGACGGTCAAGCGAGAGCCCGGCCGGGATCGAAGCTGGGCCGTCGGCACCGAGCTGAACCTCGTCAACCGGCTGGCCCGCGAGGCGGCGCCCGGAGCGCGAGGTGGTGAGCCTCGACGACTGCTTCTGCGTCTGCAGCACGATGTTCCGCATCGACCCTCCGCACCTGCTCTGGGCCCTCGAGAACCTCCGGGACGGACGGCTGGTCAACGTGGTGGCGGTGCCCGAGCGGATCGCCGCCGACGCCCGCATCGCCCTCGACCGGATGCTGGCGATCAGCTGACCGCGCCGCCGACGCACGCGGAGCGCCCGCGGCAGCGCCGCGCGCCATCCTCGTCCTCGTCGTCCTCATCGTGCTCGCGCCCGTGCTGCTCCTCCTCGGCGCCGCCCTGACCGGGCGTGGGACTGGAAACGGATCTCCCCGCCACCGGCGACTACGCGGCGCTGGAGCTGTACACGCGGCTGGCCGCGCAGGGCGCGCCAGCTCCTGGGGCCCTACTCGCGGTTCGGCTTCCACCACCCCGGCCCCGCGTATTTCTATGCGAGCGTGCCGCTGTACGTGCTCACCGGAGAGCGTTTCGCCGGGATCCTCTGACCGCGGCCCTCGTCAACGTCGTCTCGATCGCGTTGATGCTGCGGCGGCTGGGACGCGACGGTGGGAGGGCCGGCGCTCTCGCGGGCGCGCTCGTCCTCGCCCTGTTCCCTGTCGTGGCGCGACCGGCCTGGCTCTTCTCCGCGTGGAACCCGAACGTCGCCGGTCCTTCCGCTTCGGCGTCGCGCTGGTGGGGTTCGCGCGCCGTGGCCGCCGGCAACGTGCGCGCATTGCCGCTGGCCGTGCTGGCGGCATCGTTCGCCGCCCAGACTCATCTCGGCGTCCTCCCCGCCGCCGCCGCCATCGCGCTCGCGGCGGGTCTCCTGCACGTGCCACCGGTCCGGCGCGCGGCCGGCCTGCCGCCCCTCGGGACATCGGCGCATCGGTCGATCCTGCTCGCCGTGGCCCTGGCCGCCATCGTCTGGGCGCCTCCGATCCTCGAGCAGCTCAGTCCCGAAGGCGGGAACCTCTCGCACATCCTCGGGTTCTCGTCGCTGCCCGACGAGCGTCACCCGCGGGCGAGGCACTGGTGGCTTCCGGCGCCGCCATCGTGGGCTGGGTGATGGGAGCGCGGGACGGAGTCGCGGCCGGGCTGCTCGTGGTCCTGGTGCTCGCGCCTGGCCGTCGCGCACGGCGCGGCGCGGGCCACGCGCCAGGCCTTTCCGGCGGCCCTGAGCCCGGTGACCTTCGCCGGCATCGCCGCCGCCATCCTCTCCGCGACGCGGGTCACGGGTCCGCTGCTTCCGTACCTCCTCGCGCTGGATGGCGATGCTCGCCGTCGGCGCGGCGGCCGCGCTGGCCGCGGCCCCTGGCTCCGCTCTGGCGGCGGCGGGCCGAGCAGTGGAAGCGGCCGCGGCTCGCCGGCAGCGTCGCCATCATCGCCCTCGCGCTCTGGTCAGCGGGCGCAACCTCGCTGCTCGCGCGATCCGTCCTGCAGGGCCCGGCACCCGGCGCCGGCGGAGGAGTCGCAAGCCGCGGCCCGCGCTGGCCGAAGCCATCGACGCGGGCGTCGCGACGACGACCCGCCGTCCGCTCCTCGAGATCGCGCCCCACACCGATCGCGACCTCGTCCTCGGCGTCCTGCTCGCCCTCGACAAGACGGGCACGCGGTTCGCCGTGCGGCCCTTCGGCCCGTTCCGGCTGGGCGGCCACTGGAAGCCGGACGGGACGGAGGACGCGCATCGTCGTCGGCCACGAGGACGAGGGCCTCGCCGCGCGTCCGGGCGTGCGCCTGTCTCGGCCGCGAGGTCGGGATTGTTCGCGTATCTCCTGCCCCCGTATAATCGACCCTTTGGGGATCCGGAGACGGACGCCGATGAAGAGGGTCGTCACCGTGGCCGCGGCCGCGGCCGCCGCGTCGGCCCTGATCGCCTTCGCCCCGGCGCGGGCAGGGTGCCGGAGCTGCGCACCGCCGCGCCGTCCTCGGCGCGGCGGAACGTCCTCCTGATCGTGGTGGAAGGGTCCGCGCGCGGGTGAGCGCGCGCGTTCAGACGCCCAACCTCGACCGCCTGGCCCAGCGCGGCCGCCGCTTCGACGCCGCCTACACCGACCTACCCGCTGGCCGGAGCCTCGCGGACGTCGCTGATGACGGGCTGGCGTCCGGAGAAGACCGGCGTCTGGAGCGAGCTCGGACGGGCGCGTCGACGGCGCGACGGCGCTTGCAGGAGCACTTCCACGCCGGCGGCTACTTCACCGCGCGCGTGCGGCCCCATCTTCCACGGGCCGGGAGAAGGCGAATACCGCTGGGATGCGGTCAGCGACGCGCGCGCGGGTGGTGCCCGCGGCGACACGGGCGGCGGCGGTGGTCGCCCGGGCCGCGCGAGCCGTTCTTCGTCGCGGTGTCGCTCGAGCTCGCGCGGTGCCCGCGGCCAGCGGCGTCCGCGCCACGACGGGCGAGCTCGGCGCCGAGCTGCCGGCGATCGCGGTCGCGCCGCTCGAGCCGCTGCGCGCGGCCCCACGGCGTCACCCGCCCGCGCCGCCTCGCCGATTCCGAGCGGCAGGCCGCTGCGGGCGGCCGCAGGATGCGCGCCTCACCGCGCTCGACACGCAGGTGGGCGCCGTGCTCGAGGCGCTGGAGCCGCCGCTCGGGTCGCCGACCGCACGATCGTCGTGCTCGTGGGCGACACCTCCGCGCCCACGGGCGCGCACACGGTCGCGCTCGGCCGCGGAGACCTGCTCTTCGAGGAGACGCTGCGCGTGCCGCTCGTGATCGCGAGCCCGGCGATATCGTCGCCGGGCACGCCGGCCCCGGCCTCGTCGAGCTGGTCGACGTCTATCCGACCCTGGCTCGAGCTGTGCGGACTACCCGCGGTGGCCGGCGCTCGACGGGCGGAGCCTCGGCCCGCTCCTCCGCGGATCCCGCCGCCACCGTCCGCGACGCCGCCTTCTCGTCCGCGTGGCCGGGCGGCGGGGCAGATCGGGCGGAGCCTGCGCACCGCCCGCTGGCGCTACACCGGAATGGCCGGACGGCAGCGAGGAGCCTGTACGACCACGAAGCGGACCCGCGCGAGTTCACCAACCTCGCCCGGCCGCGCCGGATCAGGCGGCCTCCACGATCGCGAGACCTGCGCCGCCTCCTGGCCGCTCGCGAGAAATACGCGCCGGGCCGCGCGGCGCCGCGCCGGACCCGCGAGCGCGCCGCGCGCCGTCTCAACGTGCTCTTCGTCATCGCCGACGACCTCAACGTGCACCTGGGTGTGTACGGGTACCCCGTGGCCACGCCGAACATCGACCGCCTGGCCGCACGCGGCCGGCGCGTTCGACCGCGCCTACGCCCAGGTCGCGATGTGCAGCCCGTCGCGCAGCTCGCTCCTCAGCGGCTGGCGCCCGGAGCGCACGGACGTGTGGAACAACCTGACGCCCGTCGGCCAGCACCTCCAGCGCGCGCGGCCGCTGCAGGCCTATTTCCGCGAGCAACGGCTACTTCGCCGGCCGCATCGGCAAGATCTACGAAGGCGCGGTGTCGGACCAGTTCGACTGGGACATCGACGACGAGAAGGCGCGCCCGAGCGAAGACGGCCGGCGCGACGACGACTCCGTGCGCGGGGCGCTGGTGGATCGCGACCGCCAACGACGACGCACACGAGCCGGACGGAGCGCGCGCCCGCCGCATGGCCCAGCTCATCGAGGAGCACAAGGACGGCCCCTTCTTCCTGGCCCTGGGGTTCTCGAAGCCGCATCTCAAGTGGGTCGCGCCCAAGCGGTACTTCGACATGTATCCCCGGAGTCGGTGGAGGTCCGGCCCGAGCCGGCCGACGACCTCCAGGACATCCCGCCATCGCGATCAAGAACCGGCCGCAGGAGCGTCCAGGCGTGCCCCTGGCCGGACGCGAGCCGCCGGGCCTGATCGACGACCCGGAAGTTCCGTCGCGAAGCCATCGCGGCCTACCACGCATCGGTATCGTTCATCGACGCCCAGGTGGGCGTGCTCATGGACACCCTCGACCGGCTCCACCTCTGGGACCGCACGGTCGTGGTCCTGCTCGGCGATCACGGCTTCCACCTCGGCGAGCATCACGGGCTCTGGCGCAAGGACACCCTCTTCGAGGAGACCCTGCGCACGCCGCTCATCATCGCGGCGCCGCAGGTGCAGCGGCCGGGAGGCGGCGGCGGAGGTGGTGGAGCTGCTCGATCTCTATCCGACCATCGTCGATCTGGCCGGCCTGCCGCGTGTCGCCGGCCTCGACGGCACGAGCCTTCTCTCGCTCATCCGCGATCCCCGCCCAGCGCGTCCGCGCGGGCGCGCTGTCGTTCCGCAAGGCCAAGGCGCCGCCCCTCGGCGTGAGCGTCCGCTCCGCCCGCTATCGATACACGGAATGGCCGGACGGCAGCGAGGAGCTGTAACGACCACGCCACCGATCCCGGCGAGACGCGGAACCTCGTTCGTGATCCGGCGGCCGCGGCCGCCCTCGGGGAGCTGCGCGCGCTGCGCGCAGCGGGGCCGGCGATGGCAGCGGCCCCGGAAGAGAGATCGGAGTGAAGCCGGCCTAAAGGCGCGGCCCGGCCCACGGGAGCGCCCTCTCGCGTCATGATGGAAGGGGAGGCCGCGGAATGAGGGGATCGCTTCGACGGGCGGGACTGGTCGCGACGGTTCTGGCGGCCGGAGTGACGGCGGGGCAGTCCGCCCCGTCGCCGTCCCCAGGGCGCGATCTCTCGCACGTGACTCCGGAAGAGCGCGCGGCCTACCTGCGGCGCGCGATCGTCTGGCAGCCGACCGACATCGCCGCCAGAGGACCTGCTGGCCGGTCCCCAGGGAGACGGCTCCTTCACCTTCGACCAGCAGGTGACCTGCGACTACGTCGCGCCGGTGGGACCGACCAGCGGCGCCACCCCCAAGTTCGAATGTGCGCTCATCCCCGACGACGTCGTCAAGGTCAAATACGGGCGCAAGAACGGCGAGGTCTACGCGGAGGTGGCGGCCACGCCGCCTCTTCTGGGCCCTCGGCTTCGGGGCGGACCGCATGTATCCCGTGCAGGTGACCTGCCGCAACTGCCCCATCGAGCCCTGGTACTGGGCCACCGAGAAGCGCGTGCCGGAGACGACCTTCGAGATCGCCGCCATCGAGCGCCGTCTGCCCGGCAAGCGGATCGAGACCAAGGAGGACGAGGGCTGGAAGTGGCCGGAGCTCGATACCGTCGACGAGAAGGCGGGGAGCGCCGCGCGCGCACCGCGACGCGCTGAAGCTGCCTCATGGTGATGCTCCAGAACAGCGACACCAAGCCGTCCAACCAGCGGATGTTGCGCCTGCCGGACGCGCTGAAGACGGACGCCGCGGGCAACGAGACCTGCGCGCGGCCGCTGCTCACGTCCAGGACCTCGGCTACGCCTTCGGGCAGGCCACGCTCCTCAGCACGAAGCAAGAACGACCTGCAGGTCCTGGGCGGGGAGCCGATCTGGAAGGACCAGGGGCAATGCGTCGGCAACATCAAGAAGTCGCTGCCCGGGCACGCTCAAGGACCCGCGCCATCAGCGAAGCGGGCCGGAAGTTCCTGGCCGACCTCCTCGCCCAGCTCTCGGACAAGCAGATCACGGACATGTTCACGGCCGCCCGCGTCGACCGCTTCCATCGCCACGCGGAGCGGAACCCGCCCATCTCCGAATGGGTCCGCGTCTTCAAGAAGAAGCGCGACGAGATCGCCGGAGCGCGCTGCCCGAGCTGACCCTGGCTTGACGGCGGGCGCGACGCGGGGAGTCTCCCCCACGTGCCATCACGACACGCTCCGCCTTCCTTCGCTCGACCTCGCTGTTCCACGGCGTGCCGGACGCCGCCCTCGCCTCCACCGCGGCCGCCTGCGTCGAGACGGCCCTCGCCGCGGACGAAGTGCTCTTCCGGCAGGGCGCGGAAGGCGATGCCCCTCTACGTCGTGGTGGAGGGACGGCTCGCCGTGCTGGCCGAGACGGGAGAGGGCCCGCCGCGCCCCGTCGGCACCGTCGGCGCCGGCGAATGTATCGGGGAGGGAGCGCTTCTCCTGGCCGGCCGGCGCACGGCCACCGCGCGCTGCCGAGACCGCCTGCCGCCTGATCCGCCTCTCCCGCGAGGCGGTTCGAGAGCGCGGTGGCCGCGCAGCCCCGCCGTGCGCGCCGTCCTCACGACGCTGGTGGCCCGTCGCATGCCTGCCCTGCGCGCGGCCGAAGACGAGATCTTCGGCGCGCTCGACGAGGCCGCCCGCCGCCGCGTCGAGGGCGAACTGTCCTGGGTCTACCTCCAGCGGGACGAGGTCCTCTTCCGCGAGGGCGATCCCGCGGACGCGCTGTACGTCGTCCCTGCAGGGACGGCTGCAGGTGGTGCGCGAGCGGCCGGGCCATCCCGTCGAGGTCGTGACCGAGATCGGCCGCGGCCAGCCGGTGGGGGAGATCGGCCTCCTGACCGGCGACGCGCGGTCGTCCACCGTCCGCGCCATCCGCGACACCGAGCTGATCCGCTTCTCGGAGCAGGGCTTCCGCTCTCTCCTGCGGCAGAGCCCCCAGGCCTTGATCCCCTGATGCGCACCCTCGCGCGCCGCCTGCAGCGCACGACCGTGGCCCCGGCCGCGGCGGCTGCCCGTTCGACGGTCATCGCGATCGTGCCCCCGGGGGCGCCCCTCTCGACGACTTCCCGGCCGGATTCCTGCCCGACCAGCGCGCGCACGGGCGCACGCGCGTGCTGGATTCGCGCTCCTTCGACGCCGAGCACGGCCCCGGCGCCTCGCGCACGGCTCCCGACGACGCGCGCCCATGTACATGAACGAGTGGCTGCACGGCCAGGAGGGCGCGCACGACGCCCTCGTGTTCGTGGCCGACGCGGAGGCGGAGTGGTCGCGGCGCTGCGTCCGGCAGGCCGACCGCATCGTGCTCGTCGCCCGCGCCGAGGCCCCGCCCGGGCTCGGCGCGTTCGAGCCCTCGTCGGGCGCGGCCGCACCACGGCCGGGCGCGTGCTCGTCCTGTTGCACCGCGGACGGCGGCGCGCGCCCTCCGGCACCGCGGCCTGGCTCGACGCCACCGAGGTGGACCGGCACCATCACGTGCGGGACGGTGTCGCCGCCGATGCCCGCCGCGTCTCGCGCGCTTCCTCGGTGGACGCGCAGTCGGTCTCGTCCTCAGCGGCGGCGGCGCGCGCGCCTTCGCCCACGCCGGCCTCATCCGCGCCCTGCTCGAAGCGGGCGTCCCCATCGACTTCCTCGGCGGCGTCAGCATGGGCTCGCTGGTGGCGGCCTGCCACGCCTTCGGGCTGCCGTTCCCGGGACGGTCGAGACCCTGCGGCGCACGTTCGTGGACACCCGGCCCCATCGCGGCTACACGCTGCCCCTCGTCTCCGTGTTCTCGCCGCGCAAGACGGAGAAGGCCCTGCACGCCGTCTTCGGGGACACGGCCGATCGAGGACCTCTGGCTCAACTACTTCTGCGTGGCGGCCAACCTCACCCGCGCCACCCCTCCACGTGTCTCCAGCGCGGCCCGGTGTGGAAGGCGATGCGGGCCAGCGGATCTTTCCTCGGCCTGCTCCCGCCCGTCCCCCATCACGGCGACCTGCTCGTGGACGGCGGCGTGCTCGACCAACCTCCCGGTCGATTCTGATGCAGTCGCTGTGTCCGGGGCCGGTGCTGGTGAGCTAACACCGCGCTGGACTTCGACCTCAACGTCGATCCCGGCCTCGAATGGAGCCCTACGCCGGCCGAGCTGCTGCTCGAGCGCTTCAGGCCCGGGGGCAGGCGCACGCGCGTGCCCGGCGCGGCGACCGTCCTGCTGCGCGCGCTCGAGTGCCACCAGGCGGGCCACCGCCGCCGCCAGCGCGCGGGGCGGCCTTTCGTCTTCGACCTTTCCCGTCGGCGGTTACGGCCTCATGCTGACTTTCCGGGCCTCGACCCGATCGTGGACGCGGGGTATCGCTACGCGACGACGGCCATCGAAGCGCTGCCTCCCGGAGATCCCGAGGCAGCGTCCCGGGAGTGACTACGCTTCGGCGTCCGCAGCGCTCGCCGCGGACGCCCTCACCGATCCCGCTCATCCGCTCGGCCATGATGCGCGGCTGACGTTCGAGGAGGATCTGGCAGGCGGCCTCGGGGTCGTTCGTGGTCAGCTCGTCCAGGAACTTCTGGCGCAGGACGAGCGGCTTGGCAGTCGCTGAGCGCGCGCACGGGTCGCGGTGCGCTCCGCCGGACTCGCTGAAGAACGCGATCTCGCCGGAAGAGGTCCCACGCTTCTCGAGGAGGGCGATGTAGCCTGGCCTCGCCCTCCACCTCGCACGCCCCTTCCAGGATCACGAACATCTCGCGCTGGCCGATCCCCGCGCGGGTGATGAGATCCCCGGCCTTCACGGTTCAGGAGGTAGCCGGACTCCGAGAGGTGGAAGAGCGCGCCCGGCGAGGAGGGCGTCCACGAAGGTGGGGATCGCCTCGCCGCCGGCCAGGAGCCGGTCCTGGAGGGCCTCCCACACCTTCTCTCCGGATCGAACTCCACCGGGACCTGCTCGCTCGAAGAGAGTGCCGGTAGGGCTGGCGTCGAGAGGGGCGCTTGCTCCAGTCCAGTGCTTCTTGACTGAGCGGGGCGACGATCGAGCCGAGCGCTTGAGGTGCGTGTAGTCGGAGCACGATCACGAGGGAATGCCGGGGCTGCTACCCAGGTCGATCAGCCGTCCCCGTACGGCCGCGCTCCGAGCTGCCTGGTAATGGCGGACGATCCCGGCACGCAGTCGAGGAGAGGCCAGGTCGCGCCCTCTCGCCGACCAGGAACTCGTATCCCCCGCCAGCACGAGGGGCAACACGAGCTTGCCGCGCAGGCTGCAGCGAATGATCATCCGCCCGATGTGCGGAGAGCAGCCGCTCGATGCCGGGGAAGCGGTCCATCGAGGGCTTACGTCTGAACGGCGGGCGGGACCTGGCCCGGCTTCAGGCGCGCACGCGCGCAGGTGGAGGGATGTCGTCCAGGCTGCCGTGTAGGAGAGATCGGTGCCCTCTTCGTCGTCTTCGGCCTGTCTCAGCCACTTCCGCTCGTGATCAGCCGCGGTTGTACTTCAGCTCCTCGATGTAGATCTGGCGTAGCGGAAACTGGTAGATGGCCTCGGCTCCGCGGCGCCGTCCTCCCGCCACAGGTATCGCTCGAGCTCCGGTGAGCCAGCCGGCGTGTTCTCCCCTCGCGAGGTCGTATGGTAGCGCGGTGACTCTCCTCCAGCGCGCGGCGGGCGCCTCTCCTCCGCCGGGGCGGGGTGGACGATCTCGGGCGAGCGGCCGGCGGCGCCCGCACGTACTGGTGGCTTCGCCCACGAAGCTCGAACTGGGACACCGCGGTGATGCTGCTCTTCGCCGCCCCACTTCGGGATCCGGCTGCGCTGGGTCGGCAAGCGGAGTCCGTTCCGCTGGCCCCTCGGACCCCTGCTGCGCCGCCTGGGCGGGGATCCCCATCGAGCGTCGCGTGGGCGGGCGGGGCGTGGTCGCTCCACGGCGGAGGTGTTCCGCGACGGCGCGCCCCTGCGCCGGCCATTGCTCCCAACGGCACGCGGAGCGCGCGCGACTACTGGCGTTCGGGCTTCACCACATCGCGCGGGCGGCGGACGTGCCCTGGTGCTCTCCTTCCTCGACTGGGGGCGCGGCGCGCCGGCATCGGGCCCACCGTCGCCCTCACCGGGGATGTCGCCGCGGACGATGGACCTGCATCCGCGCCGTTCTACGCGGGCATGGTCGGCTGCGCTATCCCGAGCAGACGTCCTGCGTCCGCCTGCGCGAGGAGGACAGGGCTGGGTAGAATCGACGACAGCGAATCGTACGCTGGGGGGCCGCGCGCGCGGCTGGAGGGTGGGCGACGCCACCGACCCCTTGAACCTGACCTGGTTAGGACCAGCGGAGGAAGCGAAAGCCCGAGGGCCGACACCTTCCCGGTGGTCGGCCCTTTGCGCTTTCGGACCCCAGGAGGACGGCGATGGAGAGAACGAAGTTCACGGGCGAGACGGCGACGCAGATGTTCCACGCGCGCCGCGGGTACGATCACGCCGGAGATGACGCGGGTGGCCGAGCGCGAGGAGACGGCCCCGGAGACGATCCGCGACGAGGTGCGCGCGCGGGCGCATGGTCATCCCCGCCAACGTCGAACCACGCCGCCCTCGATCCCATGCAGCCATCCGGCATCAACGCGCGTGCAAAGATCAACGCGAACATCGGCAACTCCGCGGTGACCTCGAATGGAGGAGGAGCTGGAGAAGCTCCACTATTCCGTGCACTTCGGCGCGGACACGGTGAGCAATACGTAACTGAACGAAGTAA
>ERZ1370068.2469-contig-1619_pt1 | contig 66248 bp, 96 predicted proteins | sample MGYA00561227_ERZ1370068 | MGnify/ENA primary metagenome ERZ1370068 (study PRJEB38410, sample SAMEA6850437) | metagenome | study: Metagenomic assessment of the ecological functions of the soil: analysis of the soil microbiota associated with the... | reverse complement strand
ACGCCCTCGCAGCGTATGCAGTGGCGAGTGACGGTCAGCGCGCGCCGATGGTGAGCAGATTTCAGTGAAGGGTATCTCCTCGGAACTCCTCGAACTTCAGGCCGACTCGCACTCGTCGTGCAGAGCCTTAGAGTATCGGCGGGTCGGCTCTTCCGACACTTCCCACGCGCCCATCCTCCAGAGATGGACCAGCAAAAATCTTGCAGCGTCTTGACCTGAAAGTTCCGGGTCATTGCCGCACCTGATAAGCCAACGTCAGCGAAAGCCCCTCTCTGAACTAAATATCTGGTGACGGGCACCGGACAGCGCCCATCCTACCGTGGCAAAGCCTGATTACGTAATGGCACAGCGAGGTGTGCAATGAAAAACTGGCGAAAAACGGGCAACTTCTCGCGAAACCAGCCAGAAATCTGTTGGGTCGTGTCGCCAAATGAGCGCCGACCCCAGCGTTCATCAGGTCCACACCGGGAACGCGGCGCACCTGATTGCGGGCAGACCTGGCGGTGCCGAGACTCACCGGAGCGCAGCGTCATCGTCATCGCCGCGACGCAGGCCGAAGCCGGAAGCCCGTGGCAAGCAGTGGTCTGAGCAGATCGCGCATAAACCGGCTGAAGCCGACACTACCAGTGCTGATCACCGGACTACCGGCTCACCAATCGAACGAAAGGTCTTGAGCGGCCCATCAGGATGATGTGGTGGAAAGCGCCGGCGGGCGCCGGTTTCGGGGTGGCGCGACCAGCACGCGATGACGGGCGCGTCCGGGCGGATCCCCTGATCGTCGCCGCCGTGGCCGATACCATACGAGGGGATCACCTGCCACCGCCGCGAGCTCGAACAATCGCCGCACGGAGGGCAGCACCCTCTCCCAGGCCGCCCCCGTCCCGGCCTGAATAATTCCCATTGCCTCGACCGTGCAGCTGATAGATGCTTGCGCCGATCACACGGGTCAGCGCGTGACAGAGGAGTCGCTTCGTTTCTCCTACCGCGCAGCTGCGCGTCTTCGTCCGACTGGGATTGATAAATGTCCGCCACGGAGACGAATGATTCTGGCGGCGTTCATCGCCAGTTGAATCGCTGGCTTGATGCCGCCGGTCCCCGGCCCACAAGGCTCCACGACGAAGACGACGGGGAACTCCAGGCCTCTTCGATGCGCGGATGTCAATAGCTGATGGCGTCGCGAGCATCGATAGTTGCGTTCTCGATCCCGTCGCCAACCGCCAGCTCAAAGGTCGAGGTGCGCGGCGCACCCGTGCGAGCGTCGCACCGGCGATTTTCGGAAGCGCTGAATCATGCCGCGCAGCTTTTTCAGTTTCGCGCCGCCTGACGCCATGCTGGTCCGCCGTGAGCCCGACGGCATACGCTGTCTCATCCACAGCACCGTGGTCAGGTAGCTCCGAGGAGACACGCGATCCACGCGGCCAGCCATCCCGAATCGCCGCGCAGCCAGGTGCAAAGACACCGCGGTTCTTTTGCTCTGACAAAGCCTTCGTCTGTTCGGCGCGTCAGTCCATCGAGCAGCGCCGCCGCCAGATCTGGCAGCGAGCGCGATACCGTGGCATCAGAAAGCCGTATGACTCATGAACGAAAAGGAAACGCGGCAGCGGTGAAGATTCGATATCGGATCCGGCCAGATACCGCAGAATGCCGTCCTGTCCTGTTTCACTTCGTCGGCTTCGGAAGAAGCCGAGCCCCTTGTAGACGAGGTCAGGATGCCTCGCGCCTCGAGCGCCTTTTCGAATTACGCGGCTGTCGCGTGTGATCTGAACAGAATCGCGACGTCGGTCGGTTGAGCCGGGACCGCCCCACGCCGGTTGTCCGATCCCCGACCGTGCATCACGCAATACCTGCGCTGACTTCCCGTCCGCGACCCTGCCCGCCGCCTCAGCTAATCTTCATCACCGCCGACAAAGACGATGCCACAACTGCCGGTTCGGTGGTTATGTCGATGGCTCGCGCTGAGTTGGCCAATTTGAAACCAGATCGAGATCGTCGTAGCGGAACGCGTCGGAAAAGTGACCCGGTGACTCGACCAGGGTGAAGACATCGTTGGTGGACGAACGCGAGGAGCCCGGGCGCGGTGGTACGGAAGCTGACTTGTGAAATGAAAAAGGCACTGGCGTTGCTGGTCGCATCCGGCCGAGCAGATCGATGAAACTGAGCGGCCTCGTCGAGTTAATGGCGACTTCCGCGTCTCTGAACGCGCGTAGATGGACTGCTTGGTGATTTATGACGATGAAGATCGATGGCGGCAAGGTCAGTGTCGGCGGCCGCGCCAACGCTTCACCCCAGGTCTCGGCACGAGCCGCGCGCGATGATCCCACTGCGCGTGCGTATTTGTATCCTGAAACCGTTCAATAAAAGACATGGCGATAGCGCGACTCCCGTGGAGCCGGAACCGGCTCCCCCTGCGCGAATTCGTCCATGTCCTTCGCAGCAGCCTGCACCGCTCCTGCCGCCAGAGCACGCCAGGCGGAGAAGTCGAGCAGCGCGCGCGTGCCTCGAGCGTCCGTTGACACCGCTGCAGCGCGTCACCGCGAACATCCGCCAGACCCCGCGCGACAGCACCACGTTGAGATCGCGGCGTGAAACCGGCGGATCGACCTCGGCGATCCAGCGGCGCCAGCGACCGGCTGCCGCCTTCGACACGGTGCCGGCTTCCAGGCACTCGGCGCTGGACGCGCAGTCGTCGTGCGTTGGAGCCGGTCCCCAGGAAACGACTTGCTCGCCGCGCGGACGGTGCCGTCCTGCGTCAGGCGAAAGCAGGGCCGCGCAGCCGGTCGAGCACGCCGCAGCTCCGCCTGACTGGAGCCATCCTCTACGGCCGCAGCGGCACGGCCGGGTCGGCCGGCTCGTCGTCGAACGGCAGCCGCGGCGGCCCGGATATTCACACGACCGCCGGCCGGAGCGGCGGCGGGGATGGGGGCGGGGCGGCCGGTTCGGGCGGCCGGCTCGACGCGCGGATGATCGTCGGCCAGCATCGCGAAACTGCGGATGGCCGACCGGGCCCGCTCGGCCAGGAACGCGCCTTCGATGCCGTCCGGCACCGTCGCAAGGGCACCGTCGACAGCGCCACGGCCGCCGCGAGCCTGCAGGCGACCGGTCTGGGCGGTCAGATCGCGCGGCCCGGCCCGCGAGGTGGCGGCTCGCAGCGCCTGCGGCGCCACCAGCCGCCGGTATCGAGCAGCAGCGCTCAGGCCGGCGCGCGCAGGCGGTGCTCGCCCAGCCGCGCCGGACGACCAGCGCCACATCGTCGTCACCGTCGGCGCGAGGTGCACGGCAGATCCTGCAGCGCCTTGATCCAGCTGACTCGGCCACCAGACCGCGCACCGGCGTCGCGTCGGCCAGCTCGAAGCCGGGATCGACGTCCGCCTTCTTCGAGCGGGAACCTGCGCGAGCGAGCCGACAGGCAGAAGGCGTCGATCGTCGAAATCGTGCGATGTCAGCCAAGGGAGCGGCGACCTCTTCAGTTCGCGCCAGCGCGCCAGGTCGTGAGCCTCGCGATCAGCCGTGGCCTCGCCTCGGCGCGGCAGCCGCTCGAGAATCCGGTCGCCCATCTCCGCCGCCGCCTTCCCGGCGTGAAGGTGATCGCCAGGATGATCCGCTCCGACCCCTTTCGGCCCGCAGCAGGTTGATATCGCCGACGAGCACCTGCCCCGCTGGTGCCCGCTGGAGGCTTCGCTGAGGACGATATTGGTGACCGATCGCATTTGCCGTTTCGCGCGCGGCGGCGTGTCGGCGCTGTCACAAGCCAGATATAGTCTTTCCGGCAGCCACGAAGAAAACTGTACGCCCCACCGGAACACGTCGTCCGGCGCGGGCGGAATTCACCGCGTTCGATGGCGTCGATGCAGTCGGCGAGGCGCTGCTGTGGTTTGTTGCGCAGACTCGTCGCGCGCCGATTCGGTCGCGAAGAGCGGCACCACGCGGCGCGGTCCCTTGAAGGCACACGTGACATCACGAGCCGCCCAGCGTCCGTCCCGGCGACAGACGCCGCTCAGCGCACAGGCCGTGTCAGATGGCGTGGGTAGTGGTCCTGGCTTTGGCGGCCATCCGAGTTTGTAGTTTCCGATGAGCGGAAGGTGCCATCGGGGCTGGCAGATCCAGCACATTCGGCCTTCCCCGAGCGCGATCGTCCGTTCTCCGGCGTGGCAGTTCCTCGGAACGTGAACTCCTGGCGCAGGGCCAAAACCCCGAGTTTCGTCCACCACCGAACGGGCTGCTCAGCCTCTCCATGCGAAGATGCTTTCGCCGGTTTCGGCCGCGGCTGGCGACCCGTGCATCAGTGTGTCTAAGGTCCGCTTCGGACTGCGGAATGTGCTCGAGGGAGGTCGTTCACCACCCGTTAAACAGCCGACGCGCCGGGGCGTCGATGTTGCCCGGCGTGATCGCGCCAGAGCCGTCGCGCTGCCAGTGGAAGAAGCGTTTGGAATACGTCATGCACGAATCGCCCGGCGCCGCTGCGGGGTCCATCACCTCTTCGTCGTCTGGTTCCTTCCTGGAGCTGCGCATCGCTGCGTGCCAAAACCTGAACGGACAATCCAGTGCGGTCGAGCGCGCTCACCGTGGATTCGTACCCGCGCCGGTCTCGAACCGACACCGCCGTGAAAGGCGGATCGCCTCGCGATAAAAAAGGCTTCAGACGGTCGCGGTTACAGTCCTGGCGTGGCTGGCGCCGCAGGCCGTGGCTGCATCGCCAGCGAGGAGCGCATCTTCGAAAGACTGGTGCCGGTGCGTTGAGCGTCTTCAACGGCCGCATAAATCGCGCGCGCGGCACTCGTCCAGTTGCCCGGACCGCGTGATGCCGGTCTTGCCGTCGAGCGATGGTCGACAGCAAGTGGCAGACGTGCGGCCATATCGCTGATGCCAGGAGGTCGAGGAACTTCGCGTGCATCGGCGGCGGACCGGCGGTCCTTTCTTCCGACGGCCAGCTAAGTTAAGCCTTGAGCAGCGACGCCGAATAGAAAATGCTGCTGCGTCGCGCTTCGGGCCAGTCATTTCGGACAGTGAGACCTGGATGGAGCGCCAGCGTCAGGCACAATCGACGTAGGCGGGGCGTGCGGTCGTCAACAAGCGTACCGCCGCGCCAGCGACGCTGCCCGAGCGCGGCGAGGCGTCGGTCTGGTTCGGGCTAATCGCCCGCTGTCGCATTGCTGGCGGCGAGATCGCCCACGGACCACCGACATCGTGGTGTGCGCGCGCGCGCATACGGCGGCGAGATCGGCCTTCATCGTGCGCTGCAACAGGTGTCGCGCACGCGAGCCTCGGCTCCGTCGAGCGGAAGACTGAGGTTTCCAGCGTGGTCGAAGGTGCGCGTCCAGGAACGCCGATCGACGAGCTGGCCGAGTTGATGTGATGCGGCGGCCGGCCCGGGACATAGAAGCGGCGCCAGGGCATCGCGCTGGTAGCGCCGCGTCCAATGCCGGCCGCGCCTGCTCGTCCTCCCACTTCAGCCAGCGCTTCAAGGTTCCGTGTCGCCGAGATACCGCCGCACCAGCGGCCCGATCGAGCGCGGACACGGAGCTGCGCGCGCATGGCTCGCCGGGCACGATGAGATGCGGCGAACGCAGGAGGTCCACGAGCAACGTCCGGGTGAATCGCGTTTGCCGCCCAGGATCAGATCGGACGACGGAGGCCACAGTGAGCCGCTGCCGCCAGCGGCAGTGGGCATCGGCCGTCTCGTAGGCGATTCCGTGGCCCTGAACGTATCCTCGCCAGGTAGAGATAGGGCAGCGGCCGCTTGAACACAACCGCTGTCGTGCGCCGCTGGATACCGTTCGACGCGATTCTTTGCGCGATCGCGTGCGTGACTGAAGGTTCCTCCTCACGATCGCGACACGTCGACCACAGCTCGTCGTTCGAGGATCGGCTGGCGCCGCCATCAATCGCGGATTGACCGCGACGCGTTCTGATCGGCAAGACACCTCCTCGATTCCGGGGAGCCACGTGCAGGCGCGCTCGTGGAACCCTGGAACTGAGCACGCCTTCCGGTCACCACGCCGAGGTCGATGCTGGAAAGAAGCGGGATGCGTGAGAGCAGGTCGAAGTCCGCGACGCGGCGTTTCGTCGGGATCGCGCAATCCAGTCCGCCACGGTCACGATGAGCTTGAGTGACCGGCTCCCGAGCGTTCTGTGAGCAGGTATGATCGCGCAGCGTGTTCGTCGCACGCGCCGCTCTCGCCGACGCGCGACGTTCATGCATCGCGAAACGCGCCGGCCAGGAACGTCGTCTGCTGCGCTGAGCAGCCTTGCCTCGGCCCCCGATCCGGCCCCGCGCCGCCGCTCAGGGCGCCGGCCATCAGTCGCCTCGAACCGCGTCACGTCCTGCGACTGGCGGCGCAGCACATCGTAGAAGCGCACCATCTCCGCCACGAGGCCCGGACGGATCGAGAACGGCACGGCGGCGCCAGGGCACCGCGTGCGCGGCGGCCGTGCCAGTACGATCGCATCGCGCGTTCGAACCCGTGATCGGGCGGAGCGGAGCATCCGGGAGCCGCGCCGCCAAGAGGTCGTAAGCAGGCCGTCACGGCGGTGCGTCACGCAGCCCGACAGACGGCAACCGGGTCCGATGGACCAGTCAGCTGCCGCGCCGCCGCCGAGGTCGGCGATGCGACGATGAAGGCGCCGGGGGCGAGGCGGCGGGTAACGGCTGAACGAAAGGCGCGCAGGTCGGGAACGCGGATCAGGCGTGTCTGGCGCGGCGTGATCACTGCGGCAACTGGTGCGGGCGCGCAAGGTCCCCGGGTCTCCGATCGCGCAGCATCGCGCGCGCTGAGGCATCCAGCGCACGCCAGGCCGCCGCCCCGCCGACGCGTCCCACGCCCGCGCCATGTTGTTGGTGCCAATCGTCCTCGAGGCGCAAGCCCGCGGCGCTCGTCGCCATCTGCGCCGCGCTCGCGCGAGCAGCGCGCGCGTGCGCGTCCTTGAGCTCGTCGCGGGCGGGATGACGACGCGGTTGACGATCTTCAGATTTCTGCGCGGCCGGACGCGCTTGCACCGGCTGCCAGCGACGACACGCTCGGCCCGTGCCAGCGCCCGAAATGTCTTCGAGCAGCGGGCGCAGCCGCGTGAAGCGCTCAAGAGCGTCATCCAGACCGAATCGCGATGCTACCTCGAACACCGGCAGCCGGTGCGATCTCAGTGATCGCGGGCGAGCCGCAACCGACGCGCGGGCATCGAGCTGCGCCTCGACGGGCGGCGATCAACGCCTGCACTGGCATCCCGCCGACCGGCCGCCGGAGCGCCCGCGCAGTCCTGCTCGCGGATCGCCGGTCAGGACGCGCTGTGCATGCCGAGGGACATCCGCGGCCTTCGCCCTGATCGTGGTCGCCCGCTGCTTCATCGTCTGACGTCGTCAGCGACCGGTGCTGCCGTTCGCGACCTGCGCGTCGCCGCGCAGCCGCGCGCGGGTCGCGGCAAGCGGTCGTCGCACGCCAGTCCGCGGGGAAGGCCCGACGTGGCGCCCGCGGCACGCGCTCGGAGGCGCGTCCGCCGCGCGGCTGAAAGCGGCGCACGGGTCCGCTCGGTGACCGAACCGCTCAGTCCCGCCGCGCGAATCGTCTGCTCGATCGTTTCGCGCCGACCTCCGGCGGCGGCAGCGAGCTGATCCAGCGACTCGTAGGACGCGGCCGCTGGCCACCAGGTTGACGTCGAACTGCTGGCCGCCGCCGGCCGCCTTCAGGTCCGCCACCGCGGCGTCCGAGCATCGCCAGCATCTGCTGCACGTCCGCTTCCCGGTAGTGGCAGTGGCAAGCGGCCGGCCAGGTCGCCAGCTTGCGCGGCGCGCGATCTTCGACGAGAGCGCCAGCCGCTCGGCGGAATCGGCTGCCAGTGCCGCCCACCGCATTCAGCCGTCGCGTGCCAGCTCGTTCGACAGTCGCAACGTGGTCCCCGGGCGGCACGGGTCGTGCCAGATTAGCGCGCCAGGCGCGAGCTGAAATTCAGCGTAGCTCGTCACGTCCCGCCCACTCGACCTCGCTGTCTGACGGGACCGTCACGAGCCGCAAGCGCCGGATTCGGCCCCGGCGTCACCGCCGGCATCGAAAAGACCACGCGCTCGCCCACGAGGGCGATTTCCCACCGTAACTGACAGAGCGTGGACGCCCCGTCGATCAGGAACACCCGGAAGAGCGTCAGCGTCGGCCGGCTGCGTCTCCGGTCTGCCGCCGCCCGGGCCGGCCGCCGGCGCACTCTGCGGCGCCGCATCGGCTGCAGCCACGCTGGACCAGCTCCTGCGAGCACGCACACCCACACGCGGCGATCGCGCGGCCCGGGAACCGCCCGTCGATCCCGATGCTGTTCATGGATGCCCCAAAGTACGGCCCGCCCGAACGATCAAGCCGCTGCTCAACGCGTGGAAATCCTGTTGATGAACCGTGCATACTCCGTGTGGATCGGACTGTCGGAAGACGCTCTTTCTCGAGCGGATCCGGCCCGATCCCGGCCCGCGCCGATTGGGGTGCGGCACTTAACTTTCGTCGCTCGCTTCGCTTGATCTCGCCGGCCCGCGGGCGTAGAATCCCCTCTCGCTTCCGGTACAACCCTTCGACGCGCAAAGACGATGGCCACAGCCGTTCATCATCGTTATCAGGAACTCATTGCCGGTCACCCAGGGTATCTGATTGTGGCGTGTCTTTAGGTCAGTTCCGACCGGCGGGCGACGTCCCACATCGTGCGCTCTTCCCGGCCCGCCGACCGCGCTCACATGCCCTACACGGCGCCGACGCGGCCGCCGGCACTGGTTGTCACGCGACTGGCTCGCCCGGAGCGGCACCAGCGGGCAGCGTGCATCCTCCAGGGTCTCGCAGTAAAACCCGGGGGTGCGCCGGTCGTCCGCACTTCCCCAATCGCGTTGTCCAGCAGGCCGTTCGCCACGACGCTCGTCGTCGTCGCCCGCTGACGGCGGGGCGGCTCTCCTGTCCTTGCATCACGGACGTCCTTCGACCTCGAGCGATTCTGAGCGCCGACGCCCCGCCGTCGGTGGCGCTGCGTCCCGGACGGATCGCGAGGCGTGGCCGGTTATCGGTCCGGGACCCCGGACTTCGCGCTGATGGCCGAGTGCAGCAAAGCGCGAGACCGACCGCGTCTGGCGCGAAGCGAGCCGGGCGGTTTCCATGCGGATGGACAAGATTGCCTTATCGAAGCCTGTGCCGGCGATCTCGACATCCCCGCGCTTCTGTTTCAGCCGCTCTGTCAGATGGGACCCGCGCGTCGCGTCGTCCCGCCCTCGTCTGGGTCCACGAAAACATCCGCGGCCACCTGCACGAGCATTTCATCCCGTTCATCCGTCAGGCCACCTTCACCTCGGCTACGCGTCGTGATCGCGCCCGAGCATCGCGGCGGCATATCGGCTACGGCACCGACTTCTATCGATGCGATTGACTACGGCGGCGCCGAGGTCGTATCGGACGTGCGTGCGGCGAAGCGAGCCGTGGTCGGCGAACGCGGTGCCCGGCGGTCGATCCGGCGCGGATTGGCGTCATCCGGCTGGAGCCACGGCGGCCTCATCGCCATGCTCGCCACGCTGCGAAACCCCGCGGCCTTCTTCCGCAGCCGGGCGGCGATATCGTCCCGGTCTCGGAACCTCACCGACCGGCTGGCGCGCGGGCGGTCGTCGCGCGCGGCAGCTGGCGGCCATCGAGATCCGCACTACCACCGCTTTGGCGGCACGCCCGACGAGCGCGCCCCGAGGTGCCGCGAGAAGCCCGCTCGCCGCTCTTCCAGATCGACCATCTGCAGATCCCGCTGCTTCGCAGTATTGCTGCAGGCGAACGGACGAGGACGCTCGGCCATCGATGGAGATCCAGCCGCTCGCCGAAGCGCTGCGCGCCCGGAAGGCCGTGCGCTCGCCGACATCAACAATGAAGATCCATCCCCATCCGCGCGGCGCGTCACCTGTCTCGGACCGGCGCGTGGACGCTGGAACGTGGGCGCCGGAAAACACGTGCAGTAAGCAGAGCAGGCGCTGACTCCTGGCGGCGCGTGTGGCGCTTCTTCGGCCGCACCGGAGCCAGTGCGTCGGCCGTAACGCCCGGCGACGGTGCGTCGCACTGCCCACGCATCGCCGTCGCCGCCAGATAACCGATCTGTAATCCGACCGTGGATCTGTATCTGGGCAAACGTGGCCGGCCGGCCAACGGCCTCCCCGCAAGATTCACAGAAAAGACATCACCTGCCGAATCCTCATCCTGATTTTCGCGTCGCGCAGGCTTTTCGGGCTATTCCTCCCCGGTGAAACCACCGGGAGCTGGCAGCCACGTTCGTTCCAGGTGGCGGTGGTGCGCGAACCAATTGCGCCGATTTCGCCGGCGCCGCCTCTTCATCGTCGTTCTTCCCCCTTCTGCTTGTCAGTTCTGCCGGGACGCGCGGCCGCGCAGACCGTCGCCGATCCGACGATCCCTTCCGAGCCTCGTGCCCTCCGCCGATCACAACGGCACGCTGCCAGGATGGCCGGCCGAAGGTCGATCACTATCGAAGACTGGAATACCGCGAGGCGGGGTCATCGACGGCGAGATCGCCAGCGTGCCGATCGGCGGCACCGACGGGTGCCGAAAGCACCGGCCAGATCCGCGCCGAGGAGGTACCGCCGTCCCTCATCGCGAATGCCATCCCCGGACGCTCTACGACTTTGTCTCGCCGCCGGGTCTGAGCGGCACCGCCGTCAGCCGCCCTCGAACGTTTTTCCATTTCAGCTGCATGATTTCGGTCACACCGACGTTTCAGACCATCGCCAGCAACGCCGTCGCGAGCGGCGGGAGCGGCGGGGCGAACGTCGTCACCAAGCAGAGGCTGCGTGGACCGCGGCAGCAGCGCCGCTTGGCTGAGCATTCTTACCGGCCAGAGCGGCAACGGAGCCGGTCAGGTCGTGTCAGGCGCAGCCAGAACACCTCACGTGACCCGCGGACAGGAACCGCTGACCGTTGCCGGACAGCAGAGTGAGCGTCACGCAGCTTCCGCCGGGTCCACGCCCAGGAGAAACCCATGCGCAACGAACTTCGACGGGGACGGCCGCAGCGACGCCGCGCGGTGTCTTACGTCCTGCCACCGGTGAGTGGTTCTGGGCCGCGCACGTCAGCTGCAGGACTTTCGCTGACCAGTTGCCATCACGTTTCAGTGGGGAGTCTCCGGTGATATTCCCGATCCGGGCGACTTCGACGGCGACGGACGCGCGGACGTGACTGTGTTCCGGACATCGACTTCCCAGTGGCTGATTCGCTACTCATCGCGCGGCTACGACGCTACGAAGTCCGGCACCGAACAGTGGGGCCGGGCGGAAATATCCCGCTCGCTGCAGATTTCGACGGCGATGGCCGTGCCGACCTGGGCGTGTATCGTCCGGCGTCTCACTCATGGTTCATCCGCTATTCAACGCGGAACTACGACACCACACAGGGCCGGTATGACGTGCTCCGCGTGGGGATCGGACGGCGCGATCAACCGGTGGTTGCGGACTTCGACGGCGACGGCAGGAGCCGGACGTCACGCCCGTCCACCGGCGAATGGTGGATTCGCTACTCGTCGCGCAACTTCGATGCGACCAGTGGCCGATACTGCAAAGTGCAGTGGAGCCACATGCACCCGAGATTCCCATTGGCGGCCGGCTTCGACGCGGACGGTCGCGCTGACCTGGCGATGTATCTGCCGGCGTCGGGGATCTGGTCGATCCGCTACTCGTCGCGCAGCTACGACGCGGACCAGGCAAGCCTCCCTGACGTGGGGGCTGAACGGCGACGGTCCGGTCGTGGACGACTTCGACGGCGATGGATCCGCCGATATCAGCGTGCTTCGGCCGGGCACCGGTGAATGGGGCATCCTCGCCTCGTCGCACGCAGCCGTGCGCCAAGCTACACGCAACTCGACGGCGGACGCGCCGGCGACCTCAGTAATCGCGAACACCGTGACGTCGCTCGCGATTCAGCTGGCCAACGCCGCCGCGCGGCCGTCGGGAGAAGGCAGCAGCTCCGCGTCCGCCTCTCTGACGCCTTCGACGGGATCATCGGTTGTCGATGGCGCCGAACGACCTGAACGATCGGATCCGGCGGCAAGATCACTCAGAAGCGGCACCTGGATCGGCGGCGGTCTTGGGTCAACGCTCGTCCTGGTTGACGGCGTCGTCTACACACTCAGGGATCGACAACAACTGGTGGGGATGGCAATCAGCGTCACAGCAGTGGAAGTCTGTTGGCGGAAAGCAGCCGACCTCGACATCCACCAGTTCGACCATGCCCTCGTCTGGCGCCGGGGTTCCGGCGCCGTCAGCGGACGGCACCACGCTTCCGCCCGCCGCACGGATCGTGGACGCGAGCGGCAACGTCTGGACGTTCTGCGGCGCAAGCGCTTACATCCTCCGCAACGGTCAGCGCATCGCTGGCGGACAGGAGCTCAAGCTGGTCTGGTCGAGTGGCGTGATCTACGCACTCGGGATCGACAACAACTGGTGGGAGTGGCAGCCCGTCGACACAACGCTGGAACCCGATGAATCGCTCAACGCCGCCGATCATGGGCGGCACGTCCCCAACGGGCACCGCGGGCAACACGACGTCATCTCGTCGGCGTCGAACACCGCCTCGACTGCTTCCGCCTCGCCTGATGGGACGACGGCGCCGCCGGCGACCGGATCGTGGACGCGAGCGGCGCGGTCTGGACCATTGGTCCGAGCGACTACATTCTCCAGAACGGCAGTGCCGCGGAGGTCAGGGCTCAAGCTGCTCTATTCCGAAGAAGCGGCGTCGTCTACATGGCGGCGTCAGGACCTGGTGGGAATGGAAACCGTCATCCGAACAGTGGACGAATCGGACCGAACCAGCCTGGTCCGAAGGTACCAGATCACCGCTTCGCCCGACGGCGCGACGGTCCGTCAAACACGCAGTTGACGGATGCAGAACGGCAATGTCTGGACGATCGGCGCGGGCGGACGGATCCTCCGCGACGGCGTCTGGGCCGGCGGCGGCCTCGGATCCAGTGCTGTGGGCCAGCGGCGTGATCTACACGCTCGGGACTGATGGGAACTGGTGGGGCTGGCAAACGGCCACCGGCCAGTGGTTTCGCGTGGCCGAACGCAGCCGCGCTAACGTCCGGTCTGCGCATCATCCGCAGGCTGAGTGGCCGATCACGTGCACACGGCGATCACGCTGAGAGGAACTCCGAGCAGCCAGGCGACGATATAGCGCATCACCACTCTCCTGCTCGGCAGCATCGCAAATTCGCGGCCACAGCAGTGATCCTTCGGTAGTGTCGGCTCTAGCAGATCAGGCCTTCGGTAGTGTCGGCTTTAGCCGGGCCGACCGTCGGTCAATGACGCGAGGACGGCATCGGGTTACTGACTACGGGGCAGCTTCCTCGTTCCGCACTCTGCGGGGCAACACACTTCCCACCTATGCGTCGGGAGGCAGGGCCTCCCGATCCGCCTAACGATTGATTGGTAAAACGACGACACGCACCCGCGCCACAATCCGGGCCTGACAAACCCGGCGCTGGACGGAGTCTGATGACGCGCGCATCTATCGTCGTTTCGCTATCGGCTGCGGCGATGCTGACGACGCTGCCGGCGCCGCACCGGTTCACGCGCAGCACTGGCCGCAGTTCCGCGGCACGCAGGCCGGCGTCGCGCCTGACGACCCGCGGCTTCCCGACACGCTGGAGCGACGACCGGAGAACGTCGCCTGGAAGATCGACATGCCCGGCCGCAGCTGGAGCTCGCCGGTCGTGTGGGGCGATCACGTCTTCGTCGTCACCGCGATCAACGCGAAGCAGCCCAGTCCAGCCGCTGAATCGCGGTCGGTCACCTACCTCGCGCGCTCGCTCGGCGGACCGATGACCGGCGCCGACATCAGCCAGCCGACCGACGAGCATCGCTGGATGCTCTACGACGTCGATTTCGAGACCGGCCGGATCCGCTGGGAGCGCGCAGATTCGCGCGGCGGTTCCGCCGCAGCCGGTGCATCAGAAGAATTCGTACGCCTCGGAGACGCCGGTCACCGACGGCGAGCGCGTGCTACGTCTACCTCGGCTACGCCGGACTGTTCGCGCTTCGACATGAGCGGCACGCCGGTCTGGTCGAAGCCGATGGCCGCGCCGAAGATGCGCACGGGCTGGGGCACGGCGGCGTCGCCGGTCCTCCACGACGGCCGCATCTACATCGTGAACGACAACGAAGAGCGATCGTTCATCGCCGCGTTCGACGCGCGCACCGGCGACGCAGGTGTGGCGCACCGACCGCGAGGGCGAAGCGCTCGAACTGGTCGACGCCGTTCGTGTGGCAGAACGAGCGGCGGACCGAGATCGTCACGACCGGCACCAAGAAGGTGCGTTCGTACGACACGAACGGCAAGCTGCTCTGGGAGCTCGCCGGCATGACGTCGATTCACGCCGTCACGCCGGTTGCCGAGCCACGGGTTGCTGTTCGTGAGCTCCGGCTACTTTCCCGACAACGCCGAGGCCGACCTATGCGATCCGGCCGGGCGCCAGCGGCGACATCTCGCTCAAGGGCGGCGAGACGAGCAACGCCTTCATCGCCTGGTCACATCCCGACGCTGGCGTCGGCCTATCCCGTCGCCGCTCGTCGTCGGCGATCAGTACTACACGCTGATGGACCGCGGCTTCCTGACGTCGAACGATCCGAAGACCGGCAAGGAGATCTACGGCCGCCAGCGCATCGCCGTCGACTGCGGGACGTTCTCGGCGTCGCCGTGGGCCTACAACGGCAAGATCTTCGCGATCAGCGAAGACGGCGGACACGTTCGTGATGCAGGCGGGTCCCGAGTTCAAGCTGCTCGGCCGAAACGCGCTCGGACGAGATGACGCTCGCGAGCCCGGCGCGTCGCCAGCGGCAGCCTGTTCATCCGGACGGCGACGAAGCTCTATCGCATCCCGAAACCATGGTGGTCTGATCGACACAGCCTCGAGCTACCGCTCTCACGCATCAGGCGCGTCAATCTCGTTCTGGAGCCTGCGCGCCGTATGGGCGTTCCACCGGCGCTGGCGCTGGACTGGCCTTCATGGCGCGATCGGCCGACGACGCCGCGATGGAGGCGCTTGGCGGGCGACGGTTGCCGGCGGTGTTGAGCGACGCGACTCGGAGTGAGGCGACGACCCCAGCGTTGCTTCCAGCCGCCGACTTAAAATTACGGGTCACCCCAAAATGGGCCAGTAGCGCAGTTGGGAGCGCGCATGAATGGCATTCATGAGGTCACCGGTTCGATCCCGGTCTGGTCCACCATCCTTCGCTCTCGAATGCAGGCGAAGGCTGCCCCACCGTAGCGGCTTGCGATGCCGCGAAGGTGGGCCTGCTCCACGCTCTAGTGCAGCTTCGGATGGCAGCGCCCGCCGCTCCGACGAGGCCACGAATTCTCCTAGCCCGAGTGCGCCCGTATGCTAGAGAGACGTGACGCAGCCGACTTCAGCAGCGCAATCGCTTGATCCTTCCTGCTCCCGCGCGACCGACCCATCGAGGTGGACCTCCAGGATGCGGCCACTTCAGAAACGCGCTCGCAGTGGCGTAGTAGGGCGAGTCGGACTTGAACGACGGCGGCGTTTCGCCGACATCCGTGATGACCGTCTCGTCTCGTTCCTGGTTTGACTGACGCAGCGAGCCGCTGCTTGATCTGGTCAGGAGTCATCCCGGGAAACGTCCGGGCCGCGTCGAGAACGATGACGGCAGTGTGAAGCGGCCAGTGCCGACACCCACGCATACCGACAGGTCGCGTAGTTAAAGGACGGATCGAGCGCGAGACACCCTCACCGACGCTCCCGTTCGCCGCGAGTGGTTGAATCTCGTCGGCTCGTGAGCAGCGCGCACGGGTTCGGCGCCTGTGCCGAGACCATGCCGCCGACATCGGGCCGGAACTGGACACCCCGGTGGCCGCCATTGCCAGCGCCAGGCCGAATGACGCGCCGAAGCCGTATCCAGCCCCGTCGACGCCGGTGATAATTGATATCTTCGTCATGTCCATGAAGCCTCCTGAACCGTCGCAGGTGAATTTGAACAGGCTCGCCGTCCTCGCCGTGGATCGGCGCGTCTGAATTACTCAGCTTGTAGTTCTCTGGAACGCTCGCCCCAGTCACTACTGCACGCACTTGCCCCGATGTAGAACCCGGTGCGGAGGTTTTGCGGTTGTAGTTACGGCAGCGTTATTGAAGAGCGTGTACCGTGCTGCGGCGACGCCGGACCGGTGCGATCGGTGGCAGGCACGTATTCCGGGACGCCATTGCCATCGACGTCGCGTTGATCCAGTCCACGATGCAGCAGGCTGGTGATACGTCCGGTCCGCGATCATGCCACGGATCTGCGCGTTGAATCTGGTTGATCGAGCGCCTCCGCGTCCGGGCGCGCTCCGCCTGCAGCGCGAAGCCATACAGCCCGCGTTTGACGAGCGGCGTCGATCCCGATCCTGCAGCTTCCCGCGCCGGACTCCGCCGGGTAGTTGCTGACCATGTAGCTGGACGACGAGCTCGTCCATCAGGGCGTACTGCCGCCGCGCTTGTCGAGCAGTTGCGCGACAGGCTGTCTTCCTCGCTCTGCGTGGCGCGGACCGGAACACCGCCGCGATTCGTCTCGACCGTGTCGCCATGCGAGTAGCCCTCCACGATCGCCACGCACGCTTCGCCCTTGAGAGCGGGCAGCGTCTTCGCGGACACGTCGGCGCCCCGCCGGCCGATCAGCGCCAGCCGGTTCTGCGAGGTACGGCCTGCGAAAACACCAGCGCACCGCTCGCGCTCCGCGTCCTTCCACGCCGCTGCGCTCCCGTCGTAGCGCCCGCCGACGAGCAGCAGCCGCGTGAACTGTGCAGCGCTCACGCACCGTGGTCGCTCGCCGTCAGGCCATCTGAACGCGACCGAGCGCGGCCTCCACCAGGTCCAGCGCGAATCGTGGCTGCGCCAGCGGTCGTTCGTGAACGCGTGCCACGCCGTCGAGACCGGCGCCAGCGGCGTCCGGTCTTGCGCGGCCGGGATGATCGAGCCAGATCGCTCGTGGACACGCGCAAGTGACAGAGTGAGCGCGGCCGCTCGCCGCGCCAACCGGGCCGGCGGTAGACGCTTGAGGCGTGCACGCATGGGGACAGGACCTCCGGCTTTCGAGGGAGATCATCCGCTCGGATCGCTCACACCGCCGCCGATGTGGCGCGCTTGACGATCTGGAGACGTGTCGACTTCGCGGCCCATCAGCGTCAGGCACGCGGCAACGTCGTGGACGCTGCCGGCTGCGTCGCACGACGTGCGTGAGCATCTGCAGCTTCATCGCCAGGCCGCTGTAGAACTCGCCGACGAACGCGTTCCCGGTAGGCCCACAGCCATTCCGGCTTCGGACGATTGAGCTCGATCGTCTGCGCCAGGTCGGCGTTGAACGCGTCGTAGGACTGCATGATCACGATCTGCGCGCGATCGGAGAGCTGATAGACCTCCGCGCCAGAAACGCTGCTCGGCCTCCTCTGCGTACCGCGGTCGCCTCGAGATCGGGATACGCGGGCGAGGACGCGGCTGCTCGATGGCGCGGATCTCATCGAGCTTCGGGATCGTCCGGCGGCACGCAGCCGAGCAGCACCGTCATCTTCTGCGCGATGGTCAGGCACTCCCACATGTCCGGTGCCGGGCAGCGGAATCACCATGCTCAGGTCCAGGATGTCGATGGCGCCGGCGTCGCGGAGCGCGATCGCGAAGTCGCGCGTCGACTCCATCTCTTCCTCGGTCTCCGGCGGGCACCACCTTGCCGTTCGGCAGCGGCAGCTCGGGAAAGCCCGCCATCATGAACCCGTTGATGTAGAAGTAGACGCCCTCCTGCTTCGAGACGCGCTTCAGCCGCTCCAGGTTCTCGAGAATCTCCTCGTTCGACAGGCTGATGCCGCCCTTGCGCACCAGATCGACGCCGGACGCGCGGCGAGCCCGACTCGATGCCGATCGCCGTGCCGCGCCACCCGGCGCGAATCATCAGCGCGATCAAGCTCGTCCACGCCTCGCGAGGTTGCGCTTCTTCAGCGTCGCGTCGAGCAGCTTGCCGCCGCCGAGCGTCTCGTAGCGGATGCCGTTGTCGGTCGTCCAGTAGACCGGCAGCTTCGCGCCGCACGATCTCGTCGCACAGCTCGATCACGTATTCGTAGTGCTGCGTGAACGCATCGTCGATGAAGCTGAAGTGATGCTGGTCGTACTCGCGCTGGTAGAACTCGAGGTCGTCGACGACGCGGCTGACCTGGCGGTAGCGCAGCTTCTTGCCCGACATCTGGAACGCGCCGCAGAACGTGCAGTCGCACGGGACAGCCGCGGACGAGCGCGATCGGCCAGTACTCGGCGCCGGCCGTTCCGTGGGCGCCGCGATAGAGGCGCTGCTGGCGCAGTTCGTCCGGCGAGAAGTCGTAGCGCAGCAGATCGTGCGCGTCGAACTTGTCGACGTCGATGAACGACGCCGGCACGCCGCGGACGCGCCCGGAGGCCGATCGTCGAGAAAGTAGACGCCGGGAATCTCCTCCGGCTTCGGCGCGCGGCCGGCGAGCAGCATGCGACGCCAGCGCCGGAAAGCTCTCTTCCGCTTCGCCGCGGCAGACGTAGTCGATGAAGCCCGACGCCCATCACGCTGAGATACGACTCGGTCGGATGCGGTCCGCCGAGGACGATGCGTCACGTCGGGACACGCCGCGCGAACACGCTGCAGCCCTTCGAGCGTGTTGCGAATCGCCTGGCTGTAGGTGGACACGCCGAGGATCGCTGACGCCCAGCTCGCGCACCGCGCGGATCAGGTGCTCGAACGGATCCCGCGGGTTCATGCACCGGCAGGTTGTAGTTCAGGACCTCGCAGCGGATGCCCTGATGGCGCAGGAATCCGCTGCAGCACGTGAACGCCGGGATGCGGCAGCGCGCCGTTGACGTCGCTCATCGACGGGATCGGCGAACACCACCGGCACGTCGCCCCACGACGTCCGGTGCGGTTCGAGCCGGTTGCCGTCGTAGCAGGCCGTGACAGACGCGCTTGCTGACCGCGTCAGTCATCGGAATCGTAGGAACGGACCCAGGTCCGCGCCAGAAGCGTATCAATGCCCATCGAATCTTCACGAAAGGATACTGCAACGCGCCGTGTTAGCATCCGCCCCGAACTGCGAGGATCACATGTCACATGCGGCCCGACGACCGGACGACGACCCCGACCGAGATGACGGTGGAGACATCGCGCCACGGCCGGCGATGTCGTTTCTCGAGCATCTCGACGAGCTCAGAACGCGGCTGATTCGCGATCGGTCGCGGCGATCGCTGTCGGCATGGTCGTCGCGTGCGCGTTCAAGGAACGCATCGCGGATCTGCTCTCTCGCGCCGATCGAGGCGAGCGCTGCCGGCCGGCAGCTCGATGGATCGTCGACACGGCCGGGCGAAATTTTTTCCTTCTATCTCGAACATCACCTTCGATCGGCGGCATCGTGCTCGCCGCGCCCGCCGTGATGTATGAGGTGTGGCGTTTCATCGCGCCGGCGCTCTACGCCAACGAGAAGAAGCTGGCCATTCCGTTCGTCCTGCTGGCGACACGCGGGCACGGCGTGCGGCGTGCTGTTCAACACCTACCTGCTCTTCCCGGCGATGATGCAGTTCTTCGGCGCGTTCAGCTCGCCGCACATCACGCTGATGCCGCGTATCGAGGACACCTACGATCAGTTCCTGCAGACCACGCTCGGCATGGTGATCGTGTTCCAGATGCCGACGCTCGCGGTGTTTCTGGCGAGGATGCGCGTCGTCACGGCAGGGCTCCTCTGGAAGCAGATCAAATACGCGGTCCTCGTGATCTTCGTCGTCGCCGCCGTGCTGACGCCGTCTCCGCCGACCCGTGGAATCAGCTCGGTGTTTGCCGCGCCCATGCTCGGCCTGTATCTCGTGCAGCATTGCTGCTGGCCTGGATCGTTCGCCGCGTGAAGCGCCTCTGAGCGCGGGATCCCGCGCCACTCGCCTGCGCCTGGTCATCGCCGCCGCGGTCCTCGACCAGGCACAGACACGCACGCCGCGCGGACGCGCCTCATCGTTCAGGAGTCGTCAATCGGACGCCGACGCGCTGATCCGCCGATCAGCGGGCACCGTTGTTGCTAGCCTGAGTCGGCATTACCGTGAGAGCTCAGAATCGTTCGGTCGCCTGCTCGAGCGACGAACTCGACGGCCTGAACCTCGAGCGGCTTTCTTCCCGGAATGCTGGTCGATGTTTCACCACAACATCGCCGTCCTGGCTGATCGCTCAGCACTACGCAGAGCTTGAAATGCGTCAGCGCGCACATGAGCCGCATCGCGGACAGCGCCGGGCGCACGCCGTCCGTCGCCCACGACGCGTCGATCGTCGTTAAATCAGTCGCGTCGTAGACAGCAGGCGTGTCAGATGTCGGTAAACGCGCCCTCGTCGTCGACACGGCACGTCGCCCCGGCGGCCGATGCGTGACTTCGCGACGATGGGCTTCCAGTCCCTCTCGGCAGGCGCGGCGCAGAATCTCCGCGAACAGCTCGCGCGCGATGAGCGACCGGATGCCCGTGCCGATCGCCGTTGATCCGGCGCGCACGATCGACGCACGCGTCGCATCCATGAACCGGTGCCAGCACGGCGCGGACGGTCGCGACTGAAACGAGCGGCACGTCCACGAGCGTCAGGAGCAGCGCGTCGACCGGATCCAGATCGATCGCGCGAAGGCCGGTGAGCACTGACGACAGTTGACCTGACTTCGTAGTCCGCGTTCACGACGACGCGCGTGAAGCCACGTTCGTGCGCCGCCGCATCGATGATGACTGCCGGCTCGTGGTCCGGCGACGACAACGATGTCGTCGACGCCGGCGCTTCGAAGGGTGTGGAGGACACGCGCGAGGAACGTGCGCCCCGGTGCGCCGTCGGGAAGCGGCAAGCGTCGCTTTCACGCGACCCATGCGCGACGATTTGCCGGCGGCAAGAACGATGGCGGCGACTCGCACGCGGAAGAAGGTAGCAGGGCGCCGCGTTCCCGCCAATCGAGATAGAATTCCGACCATGAACGACGTCGGAATCCAGATCCGTTGCCAGCGATGCGGCACCCAGATGGACCTTCGCGATCCGGGCGGCTGGCATGCCGTGGACGCCCGATCAGTTCTGGTGTGCCCGCGGTGTGGCCGGCACTTCTGGACGACCTACCCGCCGCCGACGACAAGGACAAGCCGAAACCCGCCACGGAACCTCCCGTCTCTGACGCGGTCGCCTCGTTCGCTTGACTCCTGAGAGGCAACCTGCCTAGACTTGCCGCGATTCCAGCTCATCAGATGCTGGCGTTGAATTCACCCGGCAACGGCGCTGACGATCCGCGGTTCGTCCGCGCATGCCCGGTGGGATTCCTGGGATGTCCCCGGGGGCGGAACGGAGGCTTCGGTATGCCAACCGGGACCATTGCGCGTCTCCTCATCGACAAAGGGTTCGGCTTCATCCGCGATGAGGGCGGTATCGAACACTTCTTCCATCGCAGCTCCGTGCGCGGCGCGGTGTTCGAGCTGCTTCGGGAAGGTCAGCGCGTCGAGTTCACCCCGGAGGATTCGGGTAAGGGACCTCGCGCGGGCGATGTTCGGCTGATCGAAGGCTAACTGCATCCCGGCCGGCCCGATCTGACGCGGGCCGGTCTCCTCCCAGCTTCGCCGGATTCACTCCCGACTTTCGTTCACGCTCCAACACCGACAAGACCGACGGCAGATCGCTCAGTCCTCGAGCACGACGTCCGCGCCGGTTTCGCGCAACGCCTGCACGTCGTAGCTGCCGGTCGCAACCGCCATCGATTGCGCGCCGCCGGCAAGCGCCACGCTGACGTCGAGTGGCGTGTCGCCGATGACGATCGCGTCGGCGGGTGCGACCGTCGGCGCCGCCGCACGCGGCCACCGCGCACGAGCGCTTTCGGCGAGCAAGGCGTTCCGCTCAGGCGCATCCTCGGCGAACGCGCCGCACGCGAAAGTAGCGCCAGAGATCGAAGTGCTCGAGCTTGATGCGCGCGCACCGTCGGCGAAATTGCCCGTCAGCAGCGCCAGGTACACATCGTCGCGCGCGGCGAGCGCATCGAGGAGCTCGCGCACGCCAGGCAGGATCGCTCTTGCGCGGGTCCCGGCTGCTGGATTTCAACGGCGAGGTAATCGAGGTAGGTCTGTATGAAATCGGCGCAGATCGGCGTCGTCGTAGTCGAGTCCGTGCTGGCGAGCCATCTCGCTGAGGATCCACGTGTCGGTGCGGCCGGCCATCGAGACGCCGGTAATCGCGCTCGTGCACGCCGAAGACGTCGGCGAACGCGCGAGTCATGGCGCGTGCGCCTGCGCCGCCCGTGAGCACGAGCGTGCCGTCGATGTCGAAGAGAACGACCGTCACAGCCGGAAGTGTAGTACGGACGCTCCCGGCGCGTACACTGCGCGCTATCCCTCGCCGCGGACGTTGCCGGCGCGCGGTCCCTTCGGCGGACGGCTCTTCGTCGAAAGTTCACGCGCTGACCTTCGTTCAACTGATCGAAGTTGCCCTGCACCGAGCTGCGGTGGAAGAACCACTCCTGGCCGCCATCGTCGCGAATGAACCCGAAGCCTCGGTCCCGAACGAGTCGTTTGATTGTGCCGCCTGCCATGCGAGTCTCCTTGGGCACACCGATGCCCAGGAGCCTGTACATCAATATTCTATTCCGACTCGATTGGATCAGCTTGGCGGGAACGGAGAAATCGGGCTGAGGTAGTCTGCCTCAGCCCGACAGTAGCTGCGTTACTCGACGGTCACTTCGATCGTCTGGCAAAGGCCCTTCGATCGTCGTGTGCTTGTCGTCGCCGGCCTGCAACGGTGAGCTTGTGCTTCCCGGCTGGAAGCTGAATGTCGTAGAAATCAGTGCCCTTGCCGAAGTGCGTCCACGGTGCGGCCTTTCGGAATCACCGCTTCCAGCCGGCAGACATGCCGCGTCGGCCGCGATGTGATAGTGGCCCATGCCGGGGCGGACGGTGGTGACCTCGCCCTCGGGCACCGCGCATGATCATGTAAGTTCTCAGATCCGAACTTGACGTGCACCGGACTCTTCACGGTGGCGCCGTCCTTCGGCTCGGCGAAAAACACGCGTGGCTGCCGCCCGGTTCAGCCGGCTTCGCGGTGTCGGTCGTCGTGGTCGCGGAGTGCGGTCGCCGGCGCGGGCTTCGGCTCCGAGCTGCAGGCGACCATCGGCGACGGGCAGCGCCACCAGCGCGACAGAATTTGAACGCTTTCATCAATCCACTCCTTTGTACGTCACGATGATTGACTCATCGAACGAGGTTAGGCGCCGAACATTCTACAGAGTCCGGTCACGGCGGCCAAACCATCCGCGCCGAGCCGGCGCTGCACGCGCCCGGTCGCGGCGTCGAGGATCCAGCGTGACGGCCGGCAGCGCGGCCGCGTACTCGACGATCCGCCGTCAATGATAGCGACGCGACGTTCCGGCGCCTCGCAGGACCTTCCGCATGGCGGTCGCCGCCGGGATGACCTCGGTCGCGCGGCAACGCGGCCGACGGATGCTCCGACAGAAGCAGCATGGCGGGATCCAGGGCCAGCGCGCGGCCGAGCCGCGACCCGAAGATGGCCGGCGGCGTCCAGCGAGGCGACCGGTTGATCCCACGTCGCCGTCAGCCAAGCCCGACTTCGCGCGGCAAGCGCCGCGGCACGTTCGCGCGCAGCTCGGGCGGCGGTGGTTCGATGTCGAGCGAAAACGGCATCGCGAGATTCTGAATGACGGTCAGCGCGTCGAGCAGCACGGCGCGCTCGCTGACGATGCCGATTCGTTCGATGAGCGACAGCCAGTCCGCCCCGTCCGCCAATGACGACGTCGGCGCGGCCGAATACGGTGACTGGTGCCGGTATCCGGAAGAGTGGCTCCCGTGATGAGATTCGCAAGAACCTGCGCGGTCACCTGATCGATGCCGGTGCAGCGCGACACGATCGCGCGCGGCCCGATCGCGAGCGAGGCCACGCCGAAGAGGGCGCAGACCCTGATAGTTTTTGATGACGGACGACAGCTCGACGAGCGGCGTCACGAGCTCAGAAGCCGGTTCACTTCCTGCACGACGCGCCCGGATTCCGTTGATCGCGTCAATCTCGATCTTGGCCGCGGCAAGGTTGCAGACGATCCCGCCGTAGGCAAGCCACGCGTGGACTATGGTCGGCAGCGCGCCGGTGTCGACGCTGGCGCCGAGGATCGCCGCGGCCATGATCACCACCATTGCGAGCGTGCCAATCGAGAACACCGGCTTGCGCGCCGGCTGAGATCCGGCCGACGAAGCGCCGGTAGTTGGGATCGGTCTCGGCGAAACCGCCTTCCTTCAGCGCATCCTTCACGGCTTTCCCCTTGCCGATGAGATAGAACATCATCATCGAATGGGCGAGCAGCATCACCAGCGCCGAGAAGAAGCCGAATGAAATGTGGCGCGAGACGTCGGTGCCGGCGAGTCCGAAGACAGCCGCGGCGATGAGACCGGCGAGTGCCGAGGCCGACTGCGGTGAGGAGCGCCTGAGCCAAGATACCCAGTATGTCCGATACGCCCTCACGCGATCCACCGTCGGCGTTCATCGCGGAGTGGATCGATGCGGCTGCGAAGCGAGATTCGTGAATCCTCGCCGCGCGCTCGACGTCGCCATGGGACGAGGGCGTCACCTGCCTGCGCTCGCGTCTGCGGGCTGCAGTCTGTTCGGCGTCGACATCAACCTCGACGCAGTCGTCACGGCGCGTAGGCGCGGCCTGCCGGTCCGCGGCTGGGTTGCGGACCTCACGTCGTTCCCGCTGCCCGACCGGCGACTTCGAACTGGTCGTCGTGACGCGATACCTGCAGCGCGATCTATTTCCGGCCCTCGAGCGGAGCCTCGCCGACGGTGGGTTCCTGCTGTACGAAACCTTCCTGACCGAACAGCGACGGCACGGCCGCGGGCCAACGTCGCCCGATCACCTGCTCGAATCGAATGAGTTGCGCGAACGGCTCCGCGGATCTCGACGTTGTCTTCTACGAAGAGGTGACTGAACCGGAGGCCGTGGCGCGCCTCGTGGCGCGGCGCATCAGCGGATGAGACGCGCCGGCGCCTGTCGCAGGCCGTCGAACGCCGACCGCGGCAGCGCAATCGATCCCAGAATCTGGCCGCCGTGCCCATCGTCGGCGTGATAGTCCGAACCGCCCGACACGGCGATGCTGAGGCGTTCCGCGACTGACAGATACCGGGCGGTCGCCGCGCGATCGTGCTTGCTGTGAGTACGCCTCGATCGCATCGAGGCCTTCGTCGACGAACCCGGAGATCCACTCGTCGTGGTCGGCGAGGCCCGGGTGAGCGAGCGACGCGATGCCGCCCGCGCGGTGGATCTGTTCGATCACCCCGACGGGCGGCGCCCCGATCGCGCCACGAATGCCGGACGCCCGCGCGCGAGCCACCGGTCGAACGCTTCGCCGCGGTTCGCGACATGGCCCGATGCGACGAGGGCGTCGGCAATCGCCGGCCGCCCGATCGTCTTGCCGCCCACTTCGATTCCCGGCCGGACAATCGCGTCCGCGTCGAGCGGAACGCCCAACTCGCCGAGTCGGGCGATGATCTGCCGCACCCGGTCGAGGCGGAGCTGAGCGCTGTTCGGCGAGAAACGTCCTGCAGTTCCGCCGCCTCGGATTGATGAAATACCCGAGCACGTGCACATCCGCGAGTTCGAGCACCGCTGTAATCTCGATCCCCGCCACGAATTCGATGACCGGCCTCGCCGCAGGCCGCCGCGGCTTCGCGACAGCGCAGCGGTCGTGTCGTGATCGGTGACGCTCAGCACGCGAGACGCCGGCCGCGCCGCCCGCGCCGACCAGTTCAGCAGGCGCGACAGCGGCCCGTCTGACGCCGTGGTGTGGGTGTGAAGATCGATCAATGCGCCGCGTGCCTGGCGGCCGGCGTCGGCGGCCCGGCGCGCCCTGGCGCTCGCGCAGCGACGCGGTACTCGCGGATCAGCAGATCGAGATGCGCGCGCTCCTCCGTCGGCGAACTCCAGGAAGATCCGCTTGCCTTCGGAATCCTCGAACCGCTCGCCGTAGCGCTTGAAGAAGCGGTGCGAGCCGCGCTCGCAGCGGATGCCGATGAGCAGCGCCTGCTGATCGTCGACGCCGCGCGCGCAGCTGCTCGGCGCCCTCGGCGAACAGACCCGTTGGCCGCGCCCTTGAAGAACAGGAACGTCGGCCGCGACTTCGAGGTGCGGATCCTGCTGACAGCAGTTCCTGGTAGCGCTTCTGCAGCGTGCCGAGGTGCTCCCGCTCCTCGGCGGCGAGCTGTCTCGAACACGCGCGCGGCCGCGCGCGTCCTGCGTGATGCGCGCGGCGCGCGGTGTAGAACTCGAGGCCGCTCCGCTCGGTGGCAATCGCGATCCGCAGCGCGTCGCGCGCGAACACCAGCTCGGTCGTGCGCGCCGTCCATCGTCGGCGTCTTCGCGCCGGTGCGGCACTCGTCGCAGGTGCCGAAGATCTGCAGCACGGTCTGCTCCGCCGCGAACTTGCGCGCCGAGCGCGATTTCCTCGACCAGCGACTCGATGTCGGAGCTCAGGAACTCGGACGAGCGGTGGCAGACGTTGCAGACGAGGTGAAAGTGGCGCGGATGCCGGTAGGACGGCTCGAAGCGCGACCGCCCCTCGCCGAAGTCCGACCTTGCGCGCGACGCCGGCGTTCACCATCCACTGCAGCGTGCGGTAGACCGTCGCGCGCCCGATGCCGCGGATCCTCGCTGGCGGACGAGATCGAACGAGATCGTCGGCGCTGAGGTGTCCTTCCTGGCGCAGGAAGATGTTGAGGATGCGATCGCGCTTGCTGGAGCGCTTGCTGCCCGCCGGCCGGAGGCTCGAGAAATCGGGAAGAGGGCGGTTCATACGTGGTCACGTATGGGTCACGGCGGAAGCGTACCGGCTGTCAGACCCGCTACTCAGTTAACGTCGCCATCCGTACTACTCGACGGTGAAGGACGAGCCGCAGCCGCAGGTCGACGTCGCGTTCGGGTTCTTGATCGTGAAGCCGCCGCCCGTGACCGTGTCGACGAAATCGACTTCGGCGCCGTTGCAGATAGCGGACGCTGATCGGATCGACGAAGCAGCTTGACGCCGTGCGATTCGTACACCTGGTCGCCGGCGCCCTGTCCGTTTTCCTCGATCATCAGACCGTACTGGAAGCCGGAGCAGCCGCCGCCCTGCACGAACACGCGCAGTCCGCTGCCGCGCCTTGTTCTCTTCCGCCAGCAAGTTCGCCGATCTTCGCCGCCGCCGTTTCCGAGACGTTAATCATCGAGACTTCTCCTCAGATTCCGGAGTGCCCTCATTATACCATTGGCGATTCCATGCCCCATGTCGTCCTCGGCCCTGCGGGACGCGAGTCGCGTCTTGCGCGACGCCGCGCGAGCCGCTGGCAGTCGACTGCGTGAACGCCGACCCGACCTCGAGCCGGCCGTCGCCCTGCAGCAGCAGCTGCTGACGATCGTCATCGATCTGGCCGAGCAACTCGACAGCCGGCCGCTTCCCAGACTTTCACTGCCCCCGAAATACATCGCCGCCAAACTGACCACGCGGCACGCCGGCATCTGGCCGGAGAACCGCTGCCGCTGCCCGTTGCAACTCATGAAGCCCGCGGTGCTCGCGCCTGTGCGGCGCGCTGTCGCGGGACGGCACGGTCGAAGCGGCGGACCACATCGGCGAGGCCATCGAAAGCCGGGCGGATGGATGCCGGTTCGCTGCTCACGGCGTCGCTCACCCGCGACCAGGACGCGATCCGCACCGGCGCCACTCATCGCGGACTTGCGCCCGACCTGTCGTGGCTCGTCGCGGAGCTTGCCGTCGGTCCGTACGCGCACGCGCTGCAGCGCGCGCTGTCTCCAGACTCCGAGGACGACAGCGCTGCGCGCCGCGCTGCGCGAGCTGGACGCACGGATACTGCCCGGCGTGCGGATCGTGGCCGGCGCTGGCTGAAGTCGTCGTCGAGCCATCGTCTGCTGCGCTGCTCGTTCTGCGCCGCCGCATGGGAGATGTCGAACCTACGCGTGCGTCTACTGCGCGCGAGGAGGGCGAAGCGTTCGTCACCGCGGCGCCGCGATCAGGAACGGATCGATCGCCGCGTCGAAGTGTGCGGCAGCTGCGCGCGGGTATCTGAAGACCGTCGATCGTTTCCGAGCGTCTCGCCGTTTCCGCTTGTGGCGATCGCCGACCTCGAAACGATGGACCTCGACGCCGCGGCCATGGAGCACAACTACTCGCCGTCCGCCCGCTGAAGGACTTCGGACCGCGAGCGCTGAGGGCCGTCCAGCCGACGTCCAGCTGTTTGCCTGACTCCTGCTCGATGTCCTTGTGCAGGCTGTTGCCGTGCGCGTCCATCGTGACGATCGCCGGAAAGTCGCTGCACGCGTCAGGTGCCACATCGCTTCCGGCGTGCCGAACTCCAGCAGCGACACGCCGTCGACGCCGGTCGATCGTCCGCGCGTAGAACTGCGCCGCGCCGCCGATCGCGTTCAGGTAGACGGCGCCGTGCTCCTTCAGCGCGGCGAGCGTCTTCGCGCCCATGCCGCCCTTGCCGATCACCGCGCGCACGCCGTAGCGCTTGATGATCTCGCCCTGATACGGCTCTTCGCGAATGCTCGTCGTCGGACCGGCGGCGGTGACGCGCCAGCGCTCTCGCCTTCTTTCACCACGACCGGACCGCAGTGATAGAGCACCGAGCCGCGCAGATCGACCGGCGGCTCGTGCTTCATCAGGTGCGAATGCACCGCGTCGCGGCCGGTGAACATCGCGGCCCGACACCATGCACGACGTCGCCGACCTTGAGCGACCGGACGTCGTCGTCGCTGAGCGGCGCCTGCAGCGGCGACTTCGCTGCCGGTGCGCGTGAAGCCGGCCTGATCGAGCATCGGGATGATCGGGTGCGACGGATCGCGATAGAGCCAGCTGCGTCGATCGCGCCGCGTCGCCGCGTCGAGCACGACGCCGAGACGCCGGAACGCCCAGCAGTCGTAGGCGACCGAGACGAAGAAGCTCGCCGGGCAGCCGGTTGAGCGCGCCGATCTTGCAGCCGATGAGCGTGACGCGTGCCGCCGAACCCCATCGCGCCGATCTCGAGGTTGTTGACCGATCGCCATGATCGACGCTTCGAGCTCCGCCAGCCGCGGATCCGGGTTGACGTCGTCGAGCGTCCGGAACAGCTGCTCCTTCGCGTGCAGGTAGCCCGAGGTGCGATCGCCGCCGATGCAGACGCCGACGGCGCCGGGGCTGCAGCCCTTGCCCTGCGCGTTCCACACCGCGTGCAGGATGCACTTCCGGACGCCGTCGAGCGTGCGATCGGCGCGGCCGAGATGCGGCGAGTTCGACCGGCAGCGCGTATTGCGCGTTCGTGTTCTCGCAGCCGCCGCCCTTGAGGATCAGCTTGATCTCGATCGTCGTCGCGCTCCCACTGATCGAAGTGGATGATCGGCGTGCCCGGGCCCGAGGTTGTCGCCGGAGTTCTCGCCGGTGATCGAGTCGACCGAGTTCGGCCGCAGCTTGCCGCGCCGCGTCGCTTCGGCGACCGCCTCGCGAATCTGCTGCCGCATCCAGATCTGATTGGCGCCGACCGGCGTCTTGCACCTCGAAGGTCGGCATGCCGGTGTCCTGGCAGATCGCGCCTTCGCCGTCGACGGCGAGGTCGATGTTCTGCGCGATGATCGTCAGCGCCTGCGACGCGCGCGTGCCGGCCGGCTCGGCGTCGAGCGACGTCTTCATCGCGGCGCGCACGTCCGGCGGCAGATCGGTCGACGTCCGGACGATGAGCTGGAGGACGCTGTCGAAGAATGAAGGCAGCATGACCGGACAGTATACTGACGAGTCGGGTGCAATGGCCGATGCGACTCGAGCTCATGACCTACCGGCATTCATGAACGCGATCCTCTCGGCGAGCTGGAGGTTCCCGCCGACGCGCACTACGGCGTGCAGACGGCGCGCGCCGTCGAGAACTTTCCCGATCAGCGGCCTGCGCGCGCCCGCCGATCTCGTCACCGCCACCATCCTCGTCAAGAAAGCCGCCGCCGAAGCCAACGCCGCGCTCGGCCGGCTCGATGCGCGGATCGCGCGGCGCGATCGTCGCAGCCGCCGACGAGATCCTCGGCGGCGCGCTCCGCGATCAGTTCGTCGTCGACGTCTATCAGGCCGGCGCCGGCACGTCGCACAACATGAACGCGAACGAGGTGCTCGCCAACCGCGCCGGCGGAGATCCTCGGCGAGCCGCGCGGGACGCTACACGCGCGTCCACCCGAACGATCACGTCAACATGGGCCAGTCGACGAACGACGTCTTCCCGACGGCGACGCGCCTCGCGCTGCTGCTCGGCGCGCGGACCGCTCGTCGCCGCCGGCGCGCGCGCTCGCCGACAGCCTCGCGCGCAAGGCCGACGAGTTCGCCGACGTGCTGAAGACCGGCCGCACGCACCTGCAGGACGCCGTGCCGATCACGCTCGGGCAGGAGTTCAGCGGCTACGCCGCGTGCATCCGGCGCGGCGCCGACGACGTCGCGGCGGCGTCCGAGCAGCTTGCAGGAACTGAACATCGGCGCGACCGCCGTCGGCACCGGCCTGAACGCCGGCGACGACTACCGGCGGCTCGTCGTCGCGACATCTCGCGCGCTACACCGGCCTGCCGCTGAAGCCGGCGGCGAACCTGTTCCGCGTCACGCAGAGCATGGGCGACGTCCTCGCGTACTCCGGCGCGATGCGGCGGCTCGCGGTCGAAGCTCGGCAAGGTCGCGAGCGATCTGCGCCTGCTCGAGCATGGGACCGCGCGCCGGGCTGTCGGAAATCGCGCTGCCGGCCGTGCAGCCGGGCTCGTCGATCATGCCGGGCAAGGTGAATCCGTCGGTCCCGGAGATGGTGAACCAGGTCTGCTTCCAGGTGATGGGCTGCGACACGACGGTCGCGATCGCGTGCGAGGCCGGACAGCTCGAGCTGAACGTGATGATGCCGGTGATCGCCTGGAACGCGCTGCACGCGTCGACGATTCTGCGCGAGGTCGATGCAGGTGCTGCGCTCGCGCTGCGTCGACGGCATCGACGGCCGACGACGCGCGCGCGCGCGAGCTGCTCGATCGCAGCACCGGCGACGGCGACGGCGCTCAGCCCGTACATCGGCTACGCGGCGACGGCCGAGATCGCGAAGGAAGTCGGTCGAAGACCGGCCGATCGATCCGCGAGCTCGTGCTCGAGCGCGGCCTGCTGGACGCAAAGAGGCTCGACGACATCCTGTCGGTGGAGGCGATGACGAAGCCAGGAATCGTTGGGGCAGATAAGCTGGGCAGGGCAGGCAAGGCAGGCAAGGAGGAGAAACGGAGGAGGAGCGTGACACGCAAGCTGCGCCTCGGGCTGCATCGCGCTATTCTTCTCTAGTGATCTCCGTCGCTCTTCTCGTGCCCTGCCTGCCCCGCCTCGCCCAGCACGGCCCAACCTGCGCCCACGCCCGCCCCGAAAGCCACAGGAACGGCCGCCGCCTGCTTCCCGCCCCAGGATCTCGGTCTCATCGAAGCGCCGGATCGAGCCGAGTGGCAGAAGCCCGAGTGTGATCATGGACAAGTTGACGGATCGCTGACGGTTCGTCGATCGGCGAGCTCGGCGCGGGCGGCGGATGGTTCACGATTCGGCTGGCGCGCCGCGTCGGGCCGAACGGCGTCGTCTGCGCCGAGGACGTGCAAATCGGTTATGGTGGAATTCATCGGGCCCGGCGCGCGGCGCGTGAGAATCTCCCGTGGGTCCAACGGCCGCTGGCCGTGCGCGGAACCGATCCACGCTGCCGCTCTAAGCTCGACGCCGTCCTCATCGCGTTCGGCTACCGCGAGATGGACGACCCGAGCACGCCCGAAGGACATCGTCACCGCTCGTTCGCTGAACGCCGTCGCGGTCGCTCGAGCCGACAGGGATGCCTCGGCGTCGTCGATTTCCAGCCGGGCAGCGGCGGTCCGGGACCCGAACCGCAGGAGCGGGTCGCGCCCGAAGAGGTGATCAAGACGGCAAGCGCAGCCGGGTTGAACCTGCTGGTCCGCGCAAACGATTCCGCCGCTTCGTGTATCTGCTGGTCTTCGGCAAAGAGACGTCCCCGATGCGCACCGTCGCAGTGGTGCCGCGATGAAGACCGTCCTGACGATTGCAGGCAGCGACTCGGGCGGCGGCGCCGCATCAGGCCGATCTGAAGACGTTCGCGGCGCTCGGCGTCTATGGCACGAGCGCGCATTACCGCCATCACCGCCCAGAACACCGTCGGCGTCACGGCAGTGTCGGCCGTCGTTGCCGATCTCGTCACCGCCACAGATCGAGGCGGTCGCCGGCGACAGCATCCAAATTCACGCCACGAAGACCGGAATGCTCGTGTCGGCGGCGATCGTCGGAAGCAGTCGGGGCCGCGATCGTCGAGCTCGAGCTGCCGATGGTCGTCGTCGATCCGCGTGATGATTGCCAAGGCAGCGGCGACGTGCTCATCGACGAAGACGGTGTCCGGGCGATGCGGGCGGAGCTGCTGCCGCGCCCTGGTCGTCACGCCCAACCTGCCCGAAGCTGAAATCCTGTCGGGCACGCCGATCCCGAGCCTCGCCGATGCCCGCGAGGCCGCCCGGCGCATTCACGCGGGCGGCAAGTGTGCGGTGATCGTGAAGGGCGGGCACGCCTCGGGCGACGACTATCGTCGATCTGCTGTTCGACGGCGACCGCTTCACGGAATTTCCCACCAAACGGATCCATACACGCAATACCCACGGCACCGGCTGCACCTTCGCGTCAGCGATCGCCGCACACCTCGCCCTCGGCCATTCCCTCCTGGACGCGACCGCAGGCAGCCCAGGCCTATGTCGCCTGGCGCCATCCGCCACGGCCTCGGCGATCGCAGGCGGCCACGGACGCTCTGACCACTTCTGGCAACTGCGGCCGCCTGCGCCGCCTCTCGCAAGAAAAGTGATCGGGGCTCAGGCCTCAGGGCCTAGGGCGGGTTCTCAGTATTCAGCCCTTGCCCTTTGCCCTTTGCCCTTGCCCTTAGGCCTTGCCCTCCCGTATACTGAACATATGACGCCGCTTCTGGCGATCGGACCGGGGCCGCTGGCCCTGGACCCGCTGATTGTGGCCGTCTGCGCGCGCGGAGCGCGGCGGCTGGGTCGGACGGCGCCGTCGCGACCTTCCTCGGGCTGGTTCGCAACCACAACGCGGGGCGAAGCGTCCGATATCTGGAATGCGAGGCCTACGAGCCGCTCGGCGATCAAGGCTTTCGAGCGGATCGCGGCGGAAACGGCCGACGCGCTGGCCGGGCGTGCGGCTGGCGCTGCATCACCGGATCGGCCGGCTGGGGATCGGCGAAGCAAGCGTCGCGATCGCCGCAAGCTCGCCGCATCGAGGCCGACGCGTTCGCGGCGTGCCGCTACGCGATCGAGCGCGTGAAGCAGATCGCGCCGATCTGGAAGCGCGAGTTCTTCGAGGGCGGCGACGTCTGGATCGAGGGCGCCACGGCCGATCCGGACGACGAGCGCGCGCGGGCTGAAGCGGAGCGGGTGGCATGCGCGTGACCGTGCGGCTCGTTCGCGCGGCTGCGGGACATCGCCGGCGCGGCCGAACTCGTCGCGCGACGTCCGGCCGGGCGCGACCATCGGCACCGTCTGGCGCGAGCCTCGCCGGCGAATTCCCGGACTCGCGCAGCTACGAGCGGACTCGATCTCGACGCGCGGTCAACGCCGACTACGCGCGCATGGATCGCGCGAGTCGGCGACGGCGACGAGATCGCGTTTCTGCCGCCGGTCTCGGGAGGATGAGCCGTGACATTCGACGAATCTGCGGCCGTGAACGACGAGGTACTTTTATGTTTGATAAGCTGACTGGCGGTCGAACAGCGCTACGAGGAGCTGCGAGCCTGTCGGCTCGGCCGAGAGTCCAGAGCGATCCGGCCGAATACCGGAAGCACGCGAAGGCGCTCGCGGAGCTCGAGCCGACTCGTCGAGCGCGTTCCGCGAATACAAGGCCGTCGACGCGCGACATCGCGCGAGACCGAAGAGCTCGCCGCCGGCGCGCGATGCCGACATGCGCGAGCTCGCGCAGGAAGAGCTCGAAGGCGCTCGTCGCCCGGCGCGACGCGCTCGTCGCCGAGCTGAAGATCCTGCTCGTCCCGAAGGATCCGAACGACGCGAAGAACGTCGTGCTCGAGATCCGCGCCGGCACGCGGCGGCGACGAGGCGGCGCTGTTCGCCGGCGAGCTGTTCCGCATGTACGCGCAGTTACGCCGAGCGCCAGGGCTGGCGGCTCGAGGTGATGTCGCAGCAGCGACACCGGCGTCGGCGGGCTCAAGGAAGTGATCGCCACGATCGAGGGCCGCGGCGTCTACAGCCGGCTGAAATACGAGAGCGGCGTGCACCGCGTGCAGCGCGTGCCGGCGACCGAGGCGAGCGGCCGGATCCACACGTCGACCGCCACCGTCGCGGTGCTGCCGGAGGCCGAAGAAGTCGACATCCAGATCAACGAGAAGGACCTGCGCATCGACACGTTCTGCTCGAGCGGTCCCGGCGGCCAGAGCGTCAACACGACCTATTCGGCGGTCCGCATCACGCACATCCCGACCGGCGTCGGTCGTGTCGCAGCAGGACGAGAAGTCGCAGATCAAGAACCGCGCGAAGGCGATGAAGGTGCTGCGCTCGCGGCTCTACGAGATGGAGCTGCGCAAGCAGCAGGACGCGATCGCCAAGGATCGCCGCAGCCAGGTCGGCACCGGCGAGCGCTCGGAGAAGATCCGCACCTACAACTTCACGCGAGAACCGCATCACCGATCACCGCATCAACTTCACGACCCACCAGCTCACGTCGAAGTGCTCGAACGGCGACCTCGGCCGAGCTGCTCGACAACGTCAGTCACGCTACTACCAGTCGGAGAAGCTCAAAGGACGCGACGGCGGTCTCCTGACATCCATCCACGATCGCGTGGCGGCCGGACGCGAGAAGCTGAGGCAGGCGGGAATTTCCGACGCCGAGGCAGCCCCGTCGACGCACGGCTCCTGGCGCAGTGGCTCCTCGGATGGACGCCGCGCGATTCTTCGCGTCGGCCGATGAGGAGCCGCGCGCGACGTTTCAAGCCAACTACGACGCATTCATCGAGCGCCGCGTTCACCGGGAGCCGATGGCCTATATCTACGCCGGCCAGGAGTTCTACGGCCGCATGTTCGAGGTGACGCCGGCGGTGCTCATCCCTCGCCCGGAAACCGAAATCATCGTCAGAGAGCCGCGCTCAGCCTGGCTCGCGAGCCGAGAGCCAGGGGCCCGCGTCGCCGACATCGGCGCGGGAAGCGGGTGCACTCGCGATCACCGTTGCCTGCGAGCGGCCGCTGTGCGCGAATCAGCGGCCACGGACGTCTCTCATCGATGCGCTCGAGATTGCGCGGCGCAGCGCCAGAAGGCACGAGGTCGACGCCAGGAGTGGCGCTCGCGGCGGCGACCTGCTCCCGCCGCCCGTGGCCGGCAGCGATCGGCCGCGCGCTCTCATCATTGATCGAACCCGCCGTGCGAATTCCGGATGGGAGATCGGCCCCTCGCTGCGCCGGAAGTCCGCGACTACGAACCGGCCGGGGCGCTCTTTTGCCGGACCGGACGGGCTGGGCGTGAGTCCGGCGGCTCGTCCTAGCATGTCAGCGGAAGCGGCTCGCGCCTGGCGGACACCTGATCTTCGAGATCGGGATCGATCAGGGCGCGGCGCCGTCACGCGGATTGATCTCGACCTGCCCCGGACCTCCAGAATGGTGGGCCTGCGGGCGACGCTTAGCCCCCAAAGGCATTCCGAGAACGCGGTCGTGGTTCGTGACGCCGATCTTGACCGACTGTCTCTTCTGCAAGATCATCCGCCGCGAGATTCCTGGCACAGATCGTCTTCGAAGACGACGAGTTGCTGGCCTTCGAGGACATCAACCCCCAGGCCCCCACTCACGTGCTCGTCGTCGCCCAGAAGCGGCACATCGAGGTCGCTGAACGTGCTCCAGTCCGGCGACGATGCCATCGTCGGCGCCAGTCGTGCGGCGCGCCGCCGCGATCGCCGGAGACCGCGGCATCTCGGGCGGCGGTTATCGCACGGTCTTCAACACCAACCGCGACGCCGGCCAGACGGTGTTCCACATTCATCTGCACCTGCTCGGCGGACGGAGCATGGCCTGGCCGCCGGGGTAGGATCTCGGGGCCCGGACGCGGACTACATCGCCCCGGCACCCGGCACCGTCGCGCAGTCTGGACGGTCCGAATCCCCCTCTCGGCAAGCTCGCCTGCGAACGGGTGCGGCGCGGAACCGCGGTGCAGGAGAATCGCGCGCATGCCGGCAGCCAGCGCGCCGTCCACATCCTGACGCAGGCTGTCGCCCACCATGATCGGCCTCGGCACGGGGAACGTTCGCGAGCTGCAGCGCCGCGCGCGAAGATGCTCGGATGCGGCTTCATCAGCCCGTGCTCGGAGGACGACACCGCGGCAGGCTGATCAGGCCCGTCGAGCTCGAAATGCGACTGGAACGACGCCAGGCAGCGATGCGAGGTCGAAATCAGCCCGATCCGCAGGCCGGCGCGCTCGAGCTCGCGCAGCGCCGGCGCGACGTCGTCGTACAGCTCGAAGTGCTGGCAGGCGGCCCACTCGTCGTAGATCTCCGCGGGCGCAGGCGTCGACGCCGTGTCCCGCGGCCGCCCATCTGCTCGAGGATGTGGCGGGTGTAGCGGACGAAAATCTCGGCGTCGCATGCATGACGCTCGACGGCTGATCGAGAATCGGCGCCGCGCTGGCCACCGCGCGCTCGAAGCTGCGCGCTCGACACTCCATCCCGTGTCGCGCGGCGAACCGCCTGGTAACCCTCGCCGCGGAACGTCGGCCCGGGATAGATCAGCGTGAAGTCGACGTCGAAGAAAACGGCGCGGGTCGTCACTCACTGCGTAGGGTCCGCGACGACCACCGCCGCCGATCCGGATCCAGCACGCGGCGCGCGGCGGCGTTCGCCTCGTCGAGCGTCACCGCCGCAAGCAGCGACGGCAGCCGCACGTCGTAGTCGAGTCCGAGCCCGAAGAACTCGGCGGCCTGAAGGAAGCTGGCGATGCCGGCGTTGGTCTCGAGCGCGCGCGGCATCGAGCCGATCAGGAACTGCCGCGACTCGTTCAGCTCCTTCGGCGTGATGCCCTCGAGCGCGAGATCTGCCGTCAGCTCGTCGTCGATCGACGGCGATCGCCCGATCGACGTTGGCCGGCGCTGACGCCCGGCCCGGATCGACAGCGGACCGGCGACGACGTTCGCATCCAGGCTGCTCGAACACGTAATAGGCCATCCCCTGCCGCTCGCGGATGCTGTCGCCGAGCCGGCCGCCCATCGCATACTGCCCGAGCACGTTGTTCATCAGCCAGTACGCGTAGTAGGCCGGATCGCGCCGCGGCGATGGTCGATGAAGCCATGCGCGATGTCCGCCTGCGCCTTGTTCATCATCGGGATCGACGAGCGCGCCGGCGACGGTCAGCCGGCGCGAGCGCGCGGGCAACACGATCGGCCACGGCGGCGGCAGCGCGCCAGCCGCCGAACACACGCGCCGCCACGTCGATCGCCCGTGCCGCGTCGGAACATCGCCGACGACGACCGCCGTCAGCTCGCTCGGCGCGAAACGCTCCGCGTGCAGCGTCGCACGAGCCGCTGCGCGCGTCAGCGCCTCCACCGATCTCGACCGTGCCCTTCGGTCGGACGTCCGTACGGGTGACGCGTCGGCGTACAGCAGCGCCATCAGCGATTCGATGGCGCGGACCGCCGGGTTGTCCTCGTCCTGGCGGATGGCGGTGATGACCTCGCCCTTGCGCATCGCCAGTTCGCGCGTCCGGCACGACGTGGCGACATGACGAATGTCGCCGAGCAGCGTCAGCACCGTCGTCGAAATCCTCCGGCGAGGCAGGTGCACGACCACCGAGACAGGATGTGCGCGTGACGGCGACCGTCAGCGTAATGCCGCGGCTGTCGAGACTCTTCGGCGATATCCGTCGGCCGGACCGCGTCGCCGTGCCGCGATCGATGCACGCGCGACAGCAGAAAGGCGGCGCCGGGCGCACTCCGGCGGGATCGATGACCGACCCGGCCCGCATCGGCCAGGCTGATGGTCACCGCGACGGCGGGCGTCGGCGTCTCCTTCGCGATGACGACGACGCCGTTGGCGAGAACGGTGCGCGTCGGCGCGAGGCCGGACGGGCTCACCGGAGGTGGCGGCGATCTCGGGAGCGTCACGTCGCGGGTCCGGAACACGCGCCGGCACGCATCAGCCGGCGGCTCGAACCACGCCGATCGTGCACGGTTCGACGGACTGTCAGCATCCGGCCACGCGGCGTCGGCGACCTGCTTCGACGGCTCACGCGCCTGCGATCGCGCGCTCGTCGATCGTACGCGAACAGCGATCGAGCGCCGTCGCAATCGTCTCGAAAGTACCCGAGCTGGTGCGCGATGTTCGCTGACGCTGTCGTTGTCGAACACCAGCCGCGCCTTCAGCTGCGCCTTCGCCTTGGCCAGCTCCGCGGCGGTGATGCCGTCGCTGCCGGACCCGATCGAGCTCCTCGAGCAGCGACGCGCCTCGACGAGCGCCAGCGGCGTGCCGTCGGTCGCCGTCGCCGACACGGTGTAGAGAAACGGCTGCTCGGTCGGCAGCAGCGCGCCGCCGACGCGTCGACGCGAGACCGCGCTCGACCGAGCGCGCGATAGAGGCGCGCGCTGCGCTGCGGCGGCGGCGTCGCGAAAGCTGGACCAGAGGTTCAGACCCTTCGCGCCGGTCAGCACCGCATCGAGGACCAGCAGCGGCAAGAAATCCGGCGTCGGTCACGGCCGGCGCGTGGAAGGCGACCTTCAGGTACGCCGTCGTGCCCGTCCTTGCGAATCGTCAGACGGCGCTCGCCGGTCTGCTCGCGGCTCGACCGTGCGCAGCGCGTCGACGGCTCGGACCCGCTGGAATGCTGCCGAAGTGGTGCTCGACCCGGCGCAGCGCCGCGTCGGTGTCCACGTCGCCGACGATGACGAGCGTCGCGTTGTTCGGGATGTAGTAGCGGCGGTAGTAGCCGTAGAGATCGTCGCGCGTCATCGTCTGCAGATCGGAGAGCCAGCCGATCGTCGGATGCCGGTACGGGATGCGCCTTGAACGCCGTCGCGGTCAGCTCCTGATCGAGCAGCTGATCGGGATCGTTCTCGCCGCCCTGCAGCTCCGAGATGATGACCGTGCGCTCCGACTCGCAGTCGTCGGGATGATACAGGCAGTTGGCCATCCGCTCGGACTCGATGAACAGCATGCGATCGAGCGCGTCGCGCGTCGCCGTCTCGAGATACGTCGTCTGATCGATCCAGGTGTAGCCGTTCCAGCTGCCGCCGAACTGCTCGATGATGCCCTTGACCTGGTCGCGCGGGATGTTGGTCGTGCCCCTTGAAGTTCATGTGCTCGACCCAGTGCGACACGCCGGTCAGGCCGGGACGCTCGTCCTTCGAGCCGACCTTGTACCAGCACCACACCGAGGCGAGCGGCGCGGTGTGCTCTTCCTGAACCAGCACCTTCAGCCCGTTGTCGAGCGTCGCGCTGCTCGGAGCGGCCATCAGTTCATTATAAAATCGTCGGATACCCATGCCTGAGTGGAAAGACACCGTCAACCTGCCGCGCACCGACTTCCCGATGAAGGCGAGCCTGCCGACGAGCCGAGCCCGAAACGCTCGCGCGCTGGGCCGCCATGGACCTCTACGGGAAGATTCGCGCGCGACGCGCGCGGGCGCGCCGAAGTTCGTGCTGCACGACGGCCCGCCCTACGCCAACGGCAACATCCACATCGGCACGGCGCTGAACAAGATCCTGAAGGATCTCGTCGTCAAGTCGCGATCGATGGCCGGCTTCGACGCGCCGTACGTCGTCGGCTACGACTGCCACGGGCTGCCGATCGAGCTGCAGGTCGATCGCGAGCTCGGCCCGAAGAAGCGCGAGATGTCGGTCGCCGATTTCTGCCGCGCCTGCCGCGCCTACGCCGAGCGCTTCGTCGGCACGATGAGCGAGCAGTTCCAGCGGCTCGGCATCCTCGGCACCTGGGACGCATCCGTACCTGACGATGAACTTCAGGTACCAGGCGGCGATCGCGCGCGCGTTCGGCCGGTTCGTCGAGCAGGGGCTCGTCTACAAGGGCAAGAAGCCGGTGCACTGGTGCATCCATTGCCGCACCGCGCTGGCGGAGGCCGAAGTCGAGTACGAGGATCACACGTCGCCGTCGATCTACGTCGAGTTTCCGCTGGCGCCCGGCGAGCGCCGGCGAGCTGCGCGCGCGCGTCCCGGCGCTGGCCGGGCCGGACGTGTCGGTCCTCATCTGGACGACGACGCCGTGGACGATTCCGTCGAACCTGGCGATCGCGTTTCATCCGGAGTTCGACTACGCCGCGCTACGACGTGGACGGCCGCGCGGTGATCGTCGCCGAGGCGCTCGCGCCGGCGGTCGCGGCAGGCCGTCGGCCGCGCCGTTCGATCGGCCGATCGCGCGGATGAAGGGCGAGCAGCTCGAGGGCGTCCGCTTCCGCCATCCGTTGTACGACCGCGATTCGGTCGGCGTGCTCGGCGAGTACGTCACGCTCGACGCCGGGCACCGGCGCGGTGCACACCGCGCCGGGACACGGCGCCGACGACTTCAACACCGGCATGAAATGCGGCCTCGAGATCTACGCGCCGATCGGACCCGGCGGACATTTCCTCGACACGGTCGGAGCTCTTCGGCGGGCATGCGCGTCTTCGACGCGAACCCGAAGGTCGAGGAGGCGCTCAAGGAGCGCGGCCGGCTCTGGCACCGCGAAGCGTTCTCGCATCAGTACCCGCACTGCTGGCGCTGCCACAACCCGGTGATCTTCCTGGCGACGTCGCAGTGGTTCATCAGCCTGGATGGCGTCCGGCTAAGCCGGACACTCCGAGCGAACGCGGTCGGCCTGCGGACGGCTGCCGAGGCGGAGTGCCGACTGGCGGACGGCGCAGATCCGACGCTGCGCGCAGGCGGCGCATCGACGCGATCGATCACCGACGTGAAATGGATCCCGGCGTGGGGCCACGACCGCATCTACAACATGATCGCGAACCGGCCCGACTGGTGCATCTCGCGCCAGCGCGCCTGGGGCGTGCCGATTCCGGCGGTCGATTGCGCGACGTGCGGCGAAGCGATCGTCACGACCGGCGCTCGTCGAGCAGGCGGCGGCGGTGTTCGAGCACATACGGCGCCGACGCCTGGTACGAGCGGCCGACCGAGGAGTTCATCCCGCCGGGCTTGACCTGTCCGTCGTGCGGCGGCACCGCGTTCGAGCGCGAGATGAACATCCTCGACGTCTGGTTCGACTCCGGATCGAGCCACGAGGCGGTGCTGTCGGTCCGGCCCGGAGCTGACGTGGCCGGCCGACATCTACCTCGAAGGCAGCGACCAGCACCGCGGCTGGTTCCAGAGCTCGCTGCTGGTCGGCCTCGGCACGCGCGGCCGCCCGCCGTTCCGCGAGGTGCGTCACGCACGGCTTCATCGTCGCCGAGGACGGCCGGAAGATGTCGAAGTCGCTCGGCAACTCGATCGAGCCGCAGGACATCATCAAGCAGAGCGGCGCCGACATCCTGCGTCTCTGGGTCGTCGATGAGCCGACTACACGCAGGAAGTTCGCGCTCAGCAAGGAGATCCTGGCGCGCGTCGTCGAGGCGTACCGGAAGATCCGCAACACGCTGCGGTATCTGCTCGGGAATCTGTACGACTTCGATCCGGCCGTCGACCGCGTGCCGACGTCGGCCGGCTCGAGGAAGTCGATCGCTACATCCTCGCGCGCTACGCGCGAGGTCGGCGCAGCGCATCCTGCGCGGCGTACGACGACTACGAGTGCGGCACGATTTTCCAGGCGCTGAACGCGTTCGCGACCGTCGACCTGAGCGCGTTCTACGCACGACGTCTCGAAGGATCGCCTCTACACGCTTCGCCGCGCGGCTCGCGCGAGCGGCGATCGGCGCAGACGGCGATGTACCTGATGGCCGACGGCCTGACGCGGCTGATGGCGCCGATCCTGTCGTTCACCGCCGACGAGCTCTGGCGGTTCCTGCCCGGGCCGCGCGCGAGGAATCGGTCCACATCGCGCGTCTTCCCGTCGCGCGGCCGAGCTCGAGCCGTTCGTCGACCGCCGAGCTGGTCGAGCGATGGGACGCGGCTGATCGCCGTCCGCGAACAGGTGCTGGCGGAAATCGAGCCGCTGCGCAAGGACAAGCAGCATCGGCAGCTCGCTGCAGGCCAGGGTCGTGCTCTCGGCGACGGAGGCCGAGCTGGCGCTGCTCGAGCGGTACGCGCCGCGACCTGCCGATGCTGTTCATCGTGTCGGACGTGGAGCTGCGGCCGCGTCGAGCGCCGGCCGGCGACGGGTCCACAGCGAGGCGCAAGCCGCGCGTCACGATCGAGCGGGCGGGCGGCGTGCGAATGCGAGCGCTGCTGGCGCTACGTCCGAACGAGTGTCGACCGATCCGGCCATGGGCCGGGCTCTGCGACCGCTGCCAGGACGCCTCTGCGCCGAGCAGTCGAGCCGCTGCAATCGAGCGCAGTATGAACGGCGCTCAGGCGAAGCCGTCATCGCGCGGAGTCGAGCCGGGAGGTCACGGTCGCGCCGACGCCGCCTGCGACGGCTGGACGTCTGGCTGCCGCTGATCGATCGTCGTCGCTCGATCAGCTGACGAAGGCGCATGCGTCAGCGCGACGCTGCCGCTGCACACGAGCGTCACGATCATGCCCGGGTTCATGGACTTCACGCACGTGCGGAACACGGGCGCCGCGTTCGGCATCCTGAACACCGCCGGAGTTTCCGTTCAAGACCGTGGTGATCGCGGTCATCGCCACCGCGGCGCTGATCGGCGTCGGCGTGTATGCCGGCGAGCCTCGGCGCACCATCAGCTCGTGGCGCGCGATCGGGCTGGCGCTCATCATCGGCGGCGCGGCCGGCAACCTGATCGATCGCGATCGCCGTCGGCTCGGTGGTCGATTTCGTCGACGTCTACTGGCAGACTGCACCATTTCTGGGCGTTCAACGTCGCCGACTCGGCGATCTCCGTCGGCGTCGCGATCATGATTCTCGATATGCTCGGGCGTGGCGAACGCATGTATCCAAGACTGTTTGAGCTGCCGGGCCGATCACGCGTCTACACCTACGGCGTGCTGCTGGCCGCGGCGTATCTGCTCGGCCTGAAGCTCGCGATGGTGCGCGCCAAGGCGCGCGGCCTCGACGCCGACGCGCGTCCTCGACCTCGGCATCTACATCATCATCAGCGCGCTCGTCGGCGCGAAGCTGCTGCTGCTCGATCACCGACTTCCGAACGTTCACGCGCCGACCCGCGCGGAGCTGCTCACGCTCGCGCGGTCGGGCGGCGTGTTCTACGGCGGCCTGATTCTCGCGGTCGATCGTCGCGCTCTGGTACATCCGCCGCGTCGGCCTGCCGCTGTGGACGACGTGCGATGTGTTCGCGCCGGGCATCGCGCTCGGCCACGTCGTCGGCCGTTTCGGCTGCTTCTTCGCCGGCTGCTGCTACGGCAAGCCGACGACGCTGCCGTGGGGCATCACGTTCACGGATCCGTTCGCCGCCGCCAACGTCGGCACGCCGCTCGGCGTGCCGCTGCACCCGACGCAGCTGTACGAGGCGGGCGCCGAGCTGCTGATCCTGATCGCTGCTGCTCGTCGACGGAACGCAAGGGCAAGCCGTTCGCGGGCCGGACGTTCTGGCTCTACATGCTGCTCTACGCCGTGTCGCGCTTCATCATCGAGTTCTTCCGCGGCGACGAGCGCGGGCACGGTCGGCATGTTCTCGACCTCGCAGTTCATCTCGATCGTCCTCGCGCCGCTGGCGATCGGCATGCTGGTGTATCTCGCGCGCGCAGAGCGGCGCCGGAGACGCCAAGCGCGCGCGGAAGGCCGCGTGAACGCTCATCACGTTCACCGTTCCCGACGACAGCGACGGCGTCCGTCTCGATCGCTTCCTCGTCTCGGTGCTGCCGGACCAGTCGCGATCGCAGATTCAGCGGCTGATCAAGGACGGCCACGTGCACGTCGCCGGGCGCGACAGCCAAAGCCAACCAGCCGGTGAAGCCGGGCAGGCGATCACCGTCGACGATCCCCGAGCCGGTCGATCCGGCGCCGCCAGCCCGAGGCGCTGCCGCTGCCGATCCTCTACCAGGACTCGCGACCTGATCGTCGTCGACAAGCCGGCCGGGATGGTCGTGCATCCGGCCGCCGGGCCACGCAGAGCGGCACGCTCGTCAACGCGCTGCTCCACCACGTCGACGACCTGAGCGGCATCGGCGGCGAGAAGCGGCCGGGCATCGTGCACCGGCTGGATCGCGGCACGTCGGGACTGATGGTCGTCGCCAAGCACGACGCCGCGCACGAGGAGCTCGCCCGGCAGTTTCACGACCGCGAGGTCGAGAAGGAGTACATCGCGCTCGTGTGGGGCGAGGTGCATGGCGGGCCGGCGCATCGACGCGCCGATCGGCCGCGACCCGGCGAACCGGAAGAAGATGTCGCGCCCGCGCGCGGCGCAGCCGCGAGGCGGTGACGCGCATCGTTCGCGCCGAGCACTTCGGCCGCGTGCTGACGCTCGCGCAGGTGGCGATCCACACCGGCCGCACCCACCAGATTCGCGTGCACCTCAGCGCCATCGGCCATCCGATCGTCGGCGATTCGCTGTACGGCGGCGTCCATCGCCGCGTGCCCGGCGACCTGCGAGCAGTGACGCACCTCGAACGGCCGTTCCTTCACGCGGCGCGACTCGTCTTCACGCATCCGATCGGATGGCCGGCGCGATGGAGTTCGCAGAGCGACCTGCCCGCCGACCTGCACGTCTGACGAGTGCGCGTGCGATGAAGTTGAGGGAGCACGATTCATGCCGATCGTCTATCGAAGGGCCGAGGTCGTTCGCGGTCGAGGTCGAGACGCGGCCGCTTCCCCGACGGCCGCGACCACGAGGTCGAGATCGTGCGCCACCGCGCCGGCCGTCGTCCTGCTTCCGATCGACGCCGACGGACGCGTCGATCCTGGTCAGGCAGTATCGCGCCGGCGCATCGACCGCGAGCTGTGGGAGTGTCCGGCCGGCGGCGTCGACGCCGGGCGAGACCGCCGGAAGCGCGCCGCGCGCGCGAGTGCGAAGAGGAGATCGGCCGGGTCCCGCGACCGTATCGAGCGGTCTCGGCGCATGGTACTCCGACGCCGGGTTACTGCGACGAGGAGATGATCTTCTTCCGCGCTGTCGGACCTGCGGCCGCCGCCGCCGGACTCGCCGCACCAGCCGGATGAAGACGAGGACATCCAGCCGCACGGTTCACGATCGCCGACGCGACGGCGATGGTCGCGCGCGGCGAGATCGTCGACCTGAAGACCGCGTACGCGCTGACGCTCTTTGAGCTGACCCGTGCTGGATTCGATCCGCTGATAAACACGAAGGTCACGTAACAAGGCAACGTGGTCTTCTTGGTGTCCTTGGTGTCGATCGAGCCGCTGCGATGTAGCGCGGCTTCCTCGATCGTCGCGGCGTGGATCGCGACGGTGTCCTCGACGCGGCGCGCGTAGCCGCCGGCCAGCGTGATCACCAGCGGCACGCCCGCGTCGGCGCGACGGCGTCGATGACCATCCGATCGCGCTGCGCGCAGGCCGTCCTTCGTCAGCCGCAGCCCGCCGAGCTGATCGTCTTCGTACGGATCGGCGCCGGCCAGGTAGAACACGCACTGCGGCTCGATGGGCCATCACCGCCGGCAGCGCGCGCTCGAGCTCGTCGCAGGAACGTCTCGTCGTGCGCGCCGTCCGGCAGCCCGATGTCCAGCGACCCGCGCGGCTTCCACATCGGGTAGTTGTGCTGCTGGTGCATCGAGAACGTGAACACGCGCGGATCGGATTCGAAGATGAAGGCGGTGCCGTTGCCGTGGTGGACGTCGAGATCGACGATCGCGACGCGCTCGATCCCGCGCTGCCTGCAGCACGCGTACGGCCACGGCGACGTCGTTGAACGGGCAGAACCCTTCGCCGTGGTTCGGAAACGCGTGATGCAGTCCGCCGCCGATGTGCAGCCACGAGTTCGAAGTTCGAAGTCTGCAGTGAATTCTGCTTCGACTTCGACTCGCATTCGGACTTCGCAGGCCGCAGGCGATCAGCGCGGCCTGCGATCGTCCCGCCGACCATCAGCGCGGAATCCGTCGACCATCTCGCCGCGACCACGGCAGCTCGAGCTGCGCGACGTCTTCCGGCGACATCGATGCCGTCGCGCATCCTGGCGAGGTATTCGGCGGTGTGAACGAGCGCGAGCTCGTCCCAGCTCGCGGGCGTCGGCTCGATGACAGTCGGACGGGCTGGATCACGCCCGTCTCGAGCAGACGGGCGTGAACCAGTCGATATTTTGCGGTGGGAAAACGTGCAGCCCGATATCGATGTGATATCGGGCTGAGTAGACGACCTTCAATTCGCCGGACAGCGGCGGCGACCTGCCCGACGGCCGCGCCGGCTTCTTCGCCGGACGCGACGTCGCGTCGACGCCGGCTGAAGCGCGAGCGCCGAGCACCTCGTCGATCGTCGAGACGAGGTGGACGGTCATGTCCCTCGCGCAGCTCCGGCGTCAGGTCCTCGTTGACGTTCTTGGCGTTCTGCTTCGGCAGAATCACTTCGCGGATGCCGACGCGGCGCGCGGCCAGCACTTTCTCCTTGACGCCGCCGATCGGCAGCACGCGGCCCGACAGCGTGATCTCGCCGGTCATCGCGACGTCGCCGCGGACCGGCCGGCCCGGTCAGCTGCGACGCCATCGCCGTGGCCATCGTCACGCCGGCCGACGGGCCGTCCTTCGGGAATCGCGCCCGACGGCACGTGCACGTGCATCTCGGCGTTCTTGAAGAAGTCGGGATCGATGCTGTATTCCTTCGCGTGCGTGCGCAGCCACGACAGCGCCGCGCGCGCCGACTCCTTCATCACGTCGCCGAGCTGGCCGGTCAGCGTCAGCGACCCGGTGCCCGCCATCCGCGACGCCTCGATGAACAGCACCTCGCCGCCGACCGGCGTCCACGCCAGGCCGATCGCCACGCCCGGATCCTTGGTGCGCTCCTCCATCTCCTCGTCGAGGAACTTCGGCGCGCCGAGCATCTCGACGACGACGTCCGGGCGTGATCTCGATCGGCGTCTCGTTGCCTTCGGCGCGGCGCCGCGCGACCTTGCGGCAGAGCGACGCCGATTTCGCGTTCGAGGTTCCGGACGCCGGCCTCGCGCGTGTAGCCGCGAATCACCTGACGCAGCGCGTCGGGCGTGAACCGGATGTACTCGGGCGTCAGCCCGTGGTTCTTCACCTGCTTGTCGACCAGGTGATCGGTCGCGATCTGCAGCTTCTCTTCCTCGGTGTAGCCGGCGATCTCGAGCACTTCCATGCGGTCCCTGCAGCGCCGGCGGAACCGGATCGAGCACGTTCGCCGTCGTGATGAACAGCACTTCGGACAGATCGAACGGCACGTCGAGGTAGTGATCGCGGAACGTGTTGTTCTGCTCCGGATCGAGCACCTCGAGCAGCGCCGACGACGGGATCGCCGCGGAAGTCGGACCCGAGCTTGTCGATCTCGTCGAGGATGAACACCGGGTTCTTCGACTCGGCGCGGCGCAGCCCCTGGATGATCTGCCCGGGCAGCGCGCCGATGTAGGTCCGCCGGTGGCCGCGGATTTCGGCCTCGTCGCGCATGCCGCCGAGCGACACGCGCACGAACTTGCGGCCGAGCGACTCGCGCGATCGACCGCGCGAGCGACGTCTTGCCGACGCCCGGAGGGCCGACGAAGCACAGGATCGGCCCCTTGACGTCGGGGTTCAGCTTGCGCACCGCGAGGTATTCGAGGATGCGGTCCTTCGCCTTCTCGAGGCCCGAGTGATCGGCGTCGAGCATCTGCTTTGGTCTTCGGCAGATCGATCACCTCGTCGGTCCGCTTGTTCCACGGCAGCGCGACCAGCCAGTCGAGGTAGGTGCGCGAGACGGTGTATTCGGCGGCGGCGACCGGCATCTTCGACAGCCGATCGAGCTCGCGCAGCGCTTCCTTCTTCACCAGCTCGGGCATGCCCGCCGCTTCGATCTTCTCGGCGAGCTCCTCGATTTCCTTCGTCTGATCGTCGCCTTCGCCGAGCTCCTTCTGAATCGCCTTCATCTGCTCGCGCAGGAAGTACTCGCGCTGGTTCTTGCCGACCTCGGACTGCACCTGCGACTGAATCTTCGATCCGAGCTCGAGCACCTCGAGCTCCTTGATCAGGATCCGGTTCAGGTTGTCCATCCGGCGCGCGGATGTCGAGCGTCTCGAGCACTTCCTGCTTCACCGCCGTGCTGATCGTCGACAGCGACGACGCGATGAAGTCGGCGAGCCGGCCGCGGCTCGGTGATGTTCATCGGCCAGCGTCTGCAGATCGTCGGACAGCAGCGGCGACAGCGAGCACGACCTGCTGGAAGTTCGTCTTGATGTTGCGCGCGAGCGCGTCGATTTCGAGGCGGTCGGCGTCGTTGGTGTCTTCGACGGCGGCGCGTCACGCGGGCGCGCAGGTAGGGCTGCGTCGACACGACCTCGTCGAGCGTCAGCCGCGCGAGGCCCTGCACGATCAGGCGCAGGCTGCCGTCGGGCAGCTTGAACATCTTGTGGATGTGCGTCGCGGTGCCGACCGGGTGCAGGTCGTCCTGCGTCGGCTCCTCGATCGTCGCGTCGCGCTGCGTGAACACCGCGATCAGCTTGCCGTTCGCGATCGCATCGTCGATCAGGCGGACGGAGCTTCTCGCGGGCCACGGCCAGCGGCATGAACGAATTCGGAAAGAGGACCGTGTCCCGCAGCGGCAGGATCGGCAGCTCTGACGGAATGGCGAGCGGCCGATCGCCGTTCGAGACGATCCTCGGACTTGAGGTTCTCGAGCTTGATCGCTCATTGGCGACCTCATTTCTGTCGTGAACGCCGGATGTGCGTGGGAAGACGCCGGTGGGGAGAGGACTGGGCTCCGCCACCGGCGGAGCCCCGAGCAGGACGCCGGACTGATTACACGTCGAGGAACGAGCGAGCTGATGCCCGCGCCGCGCGTTGAGCTGACGCTCACGCTGCTCGGCGACCTCCCGGGCTTCCTCGCAGTCCTTGCAGCGGACGGCGAAGGGCAGCGCCCGCAGCCGCTTCTCGGCGATTTCCTCGCCGCAGTCGAAACAGTAGCCGTAATCGCCCTGCTCGAGCCGCGTCGAGCGCGTCGTTGATCTTGTTGAGCGTCTCGGACTTCATCTGGACGAGGGCGAACTCGATGTCTTCCTGGATGTCGGCCTCGGCGCTCTCGACGGCGTCGAGCACTTCGTTGAGCTTCCCGCCCCACGTGCCCTCTTCGCGAACGCCACGCATTTTGCCCTGAACCTCGGCCTGGATTTCGCGCCGGCGACCCTCGAGCATCTGCTTGCAGTTCGATATAGCGGGTCTGTGACATCCGGTCCGTCGCCGCCTGCTCTGTGAGTCCTTCATAACGCCGCTCCTTCTTCACCTGGCCCCGGCTCGACGCTTTCTGCCCGGCCGTCCGCTACACTATGATTGCCGTCCACTATGCAAATGAACTGCCACATAATATACTGAGCTAAAGTCATATTGCAAAGTCGATCGTGTCCCGTTACTGAGACGTGAAGCTGTCCGATGCGTCGGAGATCCGTCGAGTCGGGATCCTGTAAAGGTGACAGACTCACATCAGTAACTCTCACCATACAAACCACTTAACGTTACTCATCGTCACGGGTCGTACCATTTGTTCAAAAACTACAATCCGTTAGACGCCGGATGCGCGCCGAGCGGTTCTGGAGGCTCTGGTTTGTGCGCGTTGTCCGCTTTGGGAGACGCGTTCAGCTGTGGCTGGAATTGCTCGAGATGTGTCGAACAGGCTACGCAACGCGCCGACAAGTGAGCACGACCGAGCGCAGCATCGCTCGACGCGCTGTTCAGGTTATTGGATGCGCGTGTTCTTAATCGATCACGTTGGGGACGACGCCGCGCTCGATCGAGGAGCTGGCTGCTTCGACGGCTGCCGGTCTTCAACCATTTTCAGTGCAGCCGCAACATGCCGGCATTTGACGCGCACGAGGTTGCGCTCGCTGACTTCGCTCAAGACATCGACGAACCCGACGAACTTGTGCGCCAGGCTCCGGCGAAGACCGGCGAGAACGTGTCGGTCTCGACCCGGCTCAAGCGCCACCATGAGCGCAGCCGCCGATGCTGACGTAGTAGTCGGCGTCCACGAGCTTGCGGTTCAGCAGAATCGGAGAAGAAGCCGGAGATGAACAGAGACAGGTCGCCGATTTGTTTTCAGGCTCGCGCGCTGCCGCATGCCGCCCGATTCGAGCGCCTGGGCGAGCCGCAGCGCCAGCGGTGCGCATCTGCTCGTCCGCGCGAACGGGCCGCTCGACGTAGCTCGCGAGCAATTGGACGACATAATAGGCGGTGAGCTCGTTGGCCTCCAGGCGCTGATGCGCGAGCGCCCCATCCACGAGCTCCTTGAAGAATTCGACCGGCGATTCGCGCCGGAAAACCTCATCGCTCATACACATAGGCTCGTCTCGACAACCACGGGGCTGCAAAGGCGCGTTCCGATGAGTTTCGCGGATTTCGGGCGGATTATACAATAATGCCCGCTGTGATTTTGTCCTGTGCGGTACTGGCGCGCGCCGCCAGTTGCCCCGCGCTCGCCCGGCAAATCTGTGCAATCTGCTGCGGTGCCCAAAGCGGTTGACGCAGATCCAGTGCCCCAGCGACTGCGCGTACTCGCGAGCGCGCGGGAGCACCGCGGCGGCCGTCGTGGTCCGCCAGCAGCAGCACGATGTCGCGCTGCTCGTTCAGTTCATGCGGGACTTTAGTCAACGCCAGTCGCAACTCTTCTTCCTGCATTGCTACGTTTCTCGCCCGGTACGAGCCGCCGGAACTGCAGGCGCTCATCGACGACGACGTCGCCGAAGGCGGCGGCGGCGATCGCGGCCACGTTCGAAACCGCCTCGCGGGCGTCATCTACGAACATCGTCCGGCGTCGCTGCCGGCCGATCGCCTCGTGACCGCGTTGAAGCCGCATGCTCCTCGAAGCGGGAAAGGGCGCCGGCTCCGTCTTCGAACGCGACGCCGGCGTCGTGCTGCGTCGCATTGAAGCCGCGCGCGAGGCCCGCGCCAGCAATCCGTCCGACCGCCGGGCCTTTCTCGACTGCTCGGCCGCGTCGTCCGAAGACCGACGGCGGTTCAGCGAGGAAAGCGGCGCCGCGCCCGACGAACCTCGTTTGATCGTCCCGTAGGACGCCGGGGGCGGCCGTTTGCTATAATTTGGGTTTCTCAGTCAGGAAAAATGCATGTCCAAGAAGTGTGAACTCTGCGGGAAGGCCCCCGTCGTCGGACGACAGAAGAGCCATGCCAACAACGTCGAGCGCGCGGCGGTTCGAGCCGAACCTCCAGAAAGTGCGGGCGATGATCAACGGCGGCATCCAGCGGATCCGCGTCTGCACGCGCTGCCTGCGATCGAACAAGGTCGTCAAAGGCGGCATAGTCGTTGGTCGGTCGCTGGTCGTTGGTCGTTGGTCGTCGGCCTTAGTTAGTCGTTGGTCGTTCGCATGAGCAAAAAGGGCGGTTTCGAGTCCAGAGCGCGCCGAGGCCATCGGGCCATATTCCGCAGGCCGTTCGCGCCGGCCAACTCCTCTTCGTCTCCGGGCGAGATCCCCCTCGATCCGGCGACCGGAACGAGTTGTCGGCGGCGATATCAGCGTGCAAACGCGGCGGGTGATGGAGAATCTCGGCGCGGTGCTCGCCTCCGCCGGGCCTGACGTTCGCGCACGTCGTGCGAACCGACCGTGTTCCATGGCGGATATGGGAGATTCGCAGCGGTCAACGGAGTGTGCCGAGAATAGCTCTCTGAACCGTATCCAGCGCGCAACCGTTCAAGTCGCGAGGCTGCCGCGGGACGTCCGGGTCGAGATCGACCTGGTCGCCGAGCTACGAATAGGGCGGAGTGGGGCAGGTAGGGTGGATGGGGCGGGTAGGGTGGATGGGAGCAGGTAGGGTGAGATAGGGCGGGTGTAGGGATTGCGTGGGTAGGCCAAGCGATGTTTTCCCAACCCGCCCAACCCGCCCAACCCGCCTGACCAGCCCCTACCCGCCAACTGGTTCGCCACGTCCCGCCCTCTGCACCCCAGCACCCCATCGACGCCCGCACGCGGCGACTTTGATCACCTTCTCGAGGTGTTTGAGGTCGCTGATCTCGACCGTCACGTCGATCCGCGCGCGGCGGTCGTCGTCGGTGCGCGCTTCCATGTTCTTGATGTTGCGTGTTGATGTCGGCGATCTTGGCGCTGACCGCCGCCAGCAGCCCTTCCGGTCCTCGACCTCCATCGTCAGCTTGACGGTGTAGCGCGCGACGCGCGTCGATCGCCCTTGTCCCACTCGACGTCGATGCGCCGCTCGGGGTCGTAGAGCAGGTTGACGACGTTCGGACAGGTCGCCGAGTGGACCGACACGCCCTTGCCGCGGGTGATGTAGCCGACGATCTTCTCGCCGCGGATCGGGTTGCAGCAGCGCGCGCGGAACACCATCAGATCGTCGAAGCCGCGCACCTTGATCTTCTCCTCGCCGGTGCCGAGCACGCGCTTGACGGCCGCCGGCGACCGGCCCTTCCGGCGGCTTCTCGCGCAGCCGATCGGCCGGCACGAGCTTCGACGAGGACCTGCTTCGGCTGCGAGCTTGCCGTAGCCGATCGCGCGCGAAGAGCTCGTCCGGCCTTCGGCACGCCGAAGTCCGGCGAGCAGCCTTGGCGAACGCCTCGCCCTCGATGCAGCGTCTTGACGGTTCAGGTCGTAGCGGCGCGCCTCCTTCTCGAACACCTTGCGTCCGAGCTCGATCGGCGCGCGCCTTCTCCTCGCGCGCGGATGAGGTGCTTGATCTTGTAGCGCGCGTGCGACGTGACGACGAAGTTCAGCCAGTCGCGGCTCGGCTTGTGCCCGGCCTGCGTGATGATTTCGACGATGTCGCCGTTCTTCAGGCGCGTGCGGAGCGGCACCATCTTGCCGTTGACGCGCGCGCCGACGCACTGATGGCCGACGTCGGTGTGGATCGAGTAGGCGAAGTCGATCGGCGTCGCGCCGCGCGGAAACGCCTTGACCAGGCCCTTCGGCGTGAAGGCGTAGACCTCCTCGGGATAGAGCTCGACCTTCGAGGTTCTGGATGAACTCCTGCGGATCGCGCACCTCCTGCTGATATTCGAGCAGCTGCCGCATCCACTGGAAGTAGCGCTCGTCGCGCTGATCGCCGACGCGCCCTTCCTTGTACTTCCAGTGCGCCGCGATGCCTTCCTCCGCCATCCGGTGCATCTCGATCGGTGCGGATCTGCACCTCGAACGGCATGCCGTGCTCGCTGATCACCGAGGTGTGCAGCGACTGGTAGCCGTTGGGCCGCGGCATCGCGATGAAGTCCTTGATGCGGCCCGGCACCGGCGACCACGTCTGGTGGATGATGCCGAGCGCGGCGTAGCAGTCCTTCACGCTGTCGGTGACGATGCGCAGCGCGATGAAGTCGTAGACCTGCTCGAGCTCGATCTTCTGCCGCTTCAGCTTCTGGCTGATGCTCCACGAGGCGCTTGATGCGGCCGTCGATCTCGACGACCGGCACCTGCGCCTCGCGCAGCTTCGCCGCGATCGTCGCTCTTCAGCTCCTCGATCAGCCCTTCGGTCGCGCGGCGCTTGCGCGTCGACCTCGGTGCGCAGCGCCTCGTAGGCCTGCGGCTCGAGATACCGGAACGACAGCTCCTCGAGCTCGTTCTTGACCTTGCTCATGCCGAGGCGGTTGGCGATCGGCGCGTAGATGTCGCGCGTCTCCTGGGCGATCTTGACGCGCGCGCTCCTCGCGGCAGGTGGCTGAGCGTCCGCATGTTGTGCAGCCGGTCGGCGAGCTTGACGAGGATGACGCGGATGTCGTCGACCATCGCGAGCAGCATCTTGCGGAAGTTCTCCGCCTGGCGCTCCTCGCTCGACGAGAACGGGATGGCGCTGATCTTGGTGACGCCTTCGACGACGTGCGCGACCTCCGGGCCGAACAGCTCCTGGATGCGCTCGATCGTCGTCAGCGTGTCTTCGACGACGTCGTGCAGGAGGCCGGCGGCGATGGCCACGGCGTCGAGCTTCATGTCGGCCAGGAAGTCGGCGACGGCCAGCGGGTGGATGAGGTAGGGCTCGCCGGAATGGCGCACCTGTCCCCGGTGCTCGAAGGCCGAGAAGACGTAGGCCCGCCGGAGCAGCTCGACGTCGGCGTCCGGGCTGTAGGCCCGGACCTTTTCGAGCAGATCCTCGAAGCGAATCATGAAAATCGGTGTCTAAACCACATAATAGAATCCGTGCCTTGACGTACGTTTTTTGCTTCACTATACTGGCCCGGTTTCGGCCACGGCAATTTTCTCGCCTGTAGGGGGCTCAATGCGATCTTTGTCGGGTGCATCGCTGGCGATACGTCGGCGGTGCTGGCCCTGGGGTCTCGGTCGTCGGCTGCGCCAGGTCGGCGAGCTGCAGGTCGATGAAGGCGTTCAAAGCCGCCAACCAGGCGTATCAGCAGCAGGATTACAAGAAGGCGGCCGGCGCTCTACGAGGAGGCGATTCAGCCTCGCCGGACCCGCAGCCCGGCATCAGTGCCTACTTCTTTCTCGGGCAACAGCTACGACCAATCAGTACAAGCCGAGCAAGAAGGGCGAGCCCGAAAACGACGCGCTCCTGCCAGAAGGCGGTCGAGAACTACCAGAAGGCCGCCGAAACGCTGTCGGCCTCCGACCGACCCCGGCGGACAAGAAGCTCGGCAAGCTCTCGCTCGAGTATCTCGTCGCCGCCTACGGTGCCGACAAGCTGAACGACCCGGCGAAGGCCGAACCGGTCGTGCAGAAGATGATTCAGCTGGAGCCGGGCGAACCGACCAACTACTTCCAGCTCGCGAAGATCTACGAGGACGCCGGCGTCTACGACGAGGCGGAGAAGGTATCTATCAGCAGGCAAAGACGGCCAAACCGGCGCGATCCGGCCGTCTACATGCAGCTCGCGGGCTACTACAACCGGCAGGGGCAGTTCGACAAGACGATCGAAGCGCTCGAGGAGCGCGCGACCAAGCGAAGCCGAACAATCCCGAGGCGTTTTACACCATCTCGACCTTCTACTGGGACAAGGCCTATCCGCGACTTCAAGCTGAAGGAAGCCGAAAAGAAAGACTTCGTGCGAGAAGGGCGTCCAGGCGGTCGATCACGCGCTGCAGATCAAGCCGGACTACATCGAAGCGCTCGTCTACAAGGGCCTCCTCCTTCGGCTCCAGGCGAACATGGAGAAGGACCGGCCAAGCAGCAGGCAGCTGCATGCAAGCAGGCCGACCAGCTGCGCGACAAGGCACAGCGAACTGCGCAAGCAGAAGGCCGCCGGCGTCAGCGACTAACCACGCACGTTCGCGCTACGACGCTTGGATCGAGGGCCGCCGGGCACCACCCGGCGGCCTTTTTCATGCCGACCGTCATACCACCGAGGTATAGAACTGCGGTCTTTCGCGGCATCTTCCTCATGTTCAGATTTCGCACGGGCGTAAGCTGCGCATGGTTCGTTTCGACCCGGAACCGCATGTCTGATCACCTTGGAGTGATTCAATGAAGTCGCTTCGCTGACCGTCACGATCTGGCTCGTGTCGAGCCGTGTCTCTGGCGCTCGCGGCTGTCGCCAGTCAGCGCTATGGCGCAGGCGTGACCACCGGCGCCGTCACTGGCGTCGTCAAGGATGACCAGGGCGCGGTCATTCCCGGGCGCCACCGTGACCGCCGTCCACCAGCCGTCAGGCAGCTCGTACGAAAGCGGTGACGCAGGCGGACGGACGATTTCTCATTCCGGGGATGCGAGTCGGCGGTCCGTACAGGTCACCGCGTCGCTCACCGGATTCACGACCGAGGCGAAAGACAACATCTCGCTGACGCCTCGGCGTCACGCAGGATCTCGAGTTCCACGCTGAAGGTGGCGACCATCGCCGAGACCGTGACCGTCGTCGGCCAGAGCGACCCGGTGTTCAGCTCGACCCGCACCGGCGCCGCGACCGCCGTCATCGCGCGAAGAGCTGGCGCTCGCTGCCGACGATTTCCGGCCGCATCAACGACATCACGCGCCTGACGCCGCAGTACGGCGGCATCGGGCACCTTCGTCGGGCCAGGACAACCGGGCGAACAACATCACGGTCGACGGCTCGTACTTCAACAACTCGTTCGGCCTCGGCGGCCAGCCTGGCGACCGCACCGGCGTCGCGCCGATCTCGCTCGAGGCGATCGAGCAGGTGCAGGTGAGCGTCGCGCCGTATCGACGTGCGCCAGGGCAGCTTCGTCGGCGCCGGCGTGAACACCGTCACGCGCAGCGGCACCAACACGATCACGGCGTCGGTGCTATCGCCGCATGCGCAACGAGGTCGTTCGTCGGCACGGAAGCGGCCGGGCTGGCGTTCAACCCCGGCACCTTCAACACCACGACACCGGTGTGTGGGCCGGCGGGCCGATCGTCAAGAACAAGCTGTTTCGCGTTCGAGCAGCTTCGAGAAGCAGGACGACACGCGGCCGCTGACGACGTTCACGTCGAACCCGGGCGGCGCGCCGGTGGGCGGCAACACGACGCGCGTGCTGGCGTCGGACCTGAGCGCGCTCAGCTCGTTCCTGTCGACGAACTTCAACTACGACACCGGCCCGTTCGACGGCATCACCGAAGCTGACGCCCGGCCAAGCCGTTCCTGCGTCAAGGGCGACTACAACGTCAACAACGCCAACAAGGTCACGTTCCGCTACAACCAGCTCGATCTCGAGCACCGACGTAGCGGCAGTCCGGCTCGGCTCGCTCGGCGTCGGCCGGCCGACCAGTTCAGCACGAACTTCCTGAGCTACCAGAACTCGAACTACCAGATCCTCGAGAACATCAAGTCGGGCATCGGCGAGTGGAACTCGGTGATCGGCAGCAGCATGTCGAACAACCTGCTCAGTCGGCTACACCGCATCAGGACGAGAGCCGCGGCCCAGATCGGCAGCTGTTCCCGTTCGTCGACCATCTTCGACGGCGCGAGTCTGGCCGTCGGCACTCGCTACATCGTTCGGCTCCGAGCCGTTCACGCCGTTCAATCTCGCTCCGCTACAACACGTTCCAGGTCCAGGACAGCTTCACGTGGTTCAGCAAGAAACCACTCGATCACCATCGGCGGCAGCGTCGAGAAATACCACTCGGACAACTCGTTCTTCCTTCGGCGTCCAGAGCGCGCTACGTCTACAACTCGCTGGCCGACTTCTACGCGGACGCCAATGGCTTCCTGGCCAATCCGAACCGGACCGTCTCGCCCGTCGACCTCTGCGACGCTTCCAGGTCGAAGAACTCCCTCGTGCCAGGTGAGACAATTCCGCCGATTCAGCCGCTGAACGTCGTGTACTCGAGCGGCTATATCAGGACGAGTGGCGGCCGACGATCGAACCTCACCGTGACGGCCGGCGTCCGAATGGACGTGCGCGAAGTTCGGCAACACGGCGTTTGACAATCCGAATGCCGACGCGCTGACCTTCCGGGACGAGACGGGCTCGGCCGTCCACTATTCGACCGGAAAGCTGCCGGACGCCAGTCCGCTATGGTCGCCGCGACGTCGGCTTCAACTGGGATGCGACCCACGATCAGCAGACGCAGATGCGCGGCGGCACCGGCGTCTTCACCGGGCAAGCCGCCGTACGTCTGGATTTCGAACCAGATCGGCAACACGGGCGCTGCTGCGCGGGTTCATCCAGACCGACAACACCACGGCGTACCCGTTCAATCCCAATCCGGACAAGTACAAGCCGACGGCGACCGGCGCGCTGGCAGCCAGCTACGAGCTCGACGTCACCGACCAGGACTTCAGGTTCCCGCAGACGTGGCGCAGCAACATCGCCGTCGACCGCCGGCTGCCGTGGGGGCTGATCGGCACCGGCGAGTTCATCTACAACCGCGACGTCAACGACCCGTTCTATCATCAACGCCAACCTGCCGGCCGCTGAATCAGCCTTTACGGGCGTCGACAACCGCCCGCGCTGGGTCGCCACCAGCGCATTCCCGACGCGCGCACCGGCCAGCCAGTCGGCCGCTGCGTCACGAGGCTGAACAACGCCGTCGGCAATCAGGTGACCAGCGCGTATGTGATCAAGAACACGATCCAAGAACCGATCCTGGAACGTCGCGGCGCAGCGTCGCGAAGCCGATGACCGCGCGGTGTCAGCTTCAAGGCGCGCGTACAGCTACGGCGTGTCACAGAAGCGTCGTCGAACCAGGCTCCACCGCCGGCTCGTCGTTGGCCGGCCAATCCGATCGTGAGCGATCCGAACAACGCCCGGCCTCGCGTACTCGATGCAACTCGCCGGGCCACCGCGTGCTTCATCGCGGCGATCTACAGCAAGCAATACTTCGGCTGGGGGCGACGACGCATCTCGGCGTTCTGGGATGCGCACACGCAACGGCAACACCAGCTACATCTTCGCCGGCGACGCCAACGGCGACACGGCGTCAGGCAACGATCTGATCTACATCCCGCGCGACACGTCGGAGATGAACTTCGTGACGTTCGCCAGCGAGCGGCAAGACGTGTTCACCGCGGCCGAGCAGGCCGCGGCCTTCGAGCAGCTACATCAGGCGGACAAGCTACCTCAGCTCGCACCGCGGCCAGATGCGCGAGCGCGGCGCGGTGTTCCTGCCGATGCGTCAACAGAACCGACCTGAGCGTCAGCCAGGACATCTTCAAAGCATCTCGCGGCCACCGTCACGCCGGGCAGATCCGTCTCGACATCACCGAACTTCGGCAACCTGCTGAACCACAACTGGGGCGTCGGGCAGCGCATCGTCAACAACCAGATCCTGACGAACGGACGGCTGATGCGACCGGCAAAACTCTCCTACCGGATGCAGCTGCTCAATAACAACCTGATCACGTCGCCGCTGCAGACGACGGCCGGGATCGCGGACGTCTACGTGATGATGCTGAGCTTCCAGTACACGTTCCAATAGGATCCGGAATCTGTGACAAATGGGGGCTGGGACGTAAATCGCCCCGGCCCTTCGCTCGGTCGCCGCCATGATTGCGGAACTCGAGACCTACCAGGATCAGCTGCTGTCGATCACCCAGGATGTCCCCGGCCTCATCGGCAAATTATCGACCGAGCAGTTCAACTGGCGTCCGGCGGACAACCGGTGGTCGATGGCGGAGTGCTTCGATCATCTGAACGTGACCGCCCGCCTGTTCATCCCTGCCATCGACGCCGCAATCGCGGACGCACGCGCGCGCAAGCTCGAATCAGGAGGTCCGTTCACGTATCCGGTGCTCGAGCGTCTGTTCCTCAGGATGACCGAGCCGCCACCGAAGCTGCGCTTCCGCGCGCCGAGGGCGTTCGCACCGAGCCCGAACCAGGCGGTCGCACCGGTTCTGACCGAGTTCATGGATTGGCAACGGCAGTTCGGCGACCGCCTTCAGCGCGCCGACGGAATCGATCTCTCGCGTGCGCGCCACCGGTCTCCTGCCGTCTCGTGGGTCACCTGGCGGCTCGGGACGATATTCGCCGTGATGCTCGCGCACGAGCGGCGCCACGTCTGGCAGGCGAGGACCGTCCGCAACGACCCGCGCTTTCCCGGATAGACAAACCCCTGCGCGGACTCGTGATCGACGCCTTATCGACGCCAGCCGCCTTCCGCATGCCCTCGGTGATGATGCCGACGCGGTCCACGCCCCGCACCCTTCGCCGCATCGAGCACTTTGATGATCGATTGATAGCGGAGCGAGGCCGCTCCGGCCACGTCGCGTCTTGTCGCGACGTTCGGCGTAGTTAGACACTCGCCAAAGAAAACGGCCGCCCCTGAGGAGCGGCCGTTGTGAAGGGCCTGCAGTTATCGAGGGACTACCGGCTAGTTGCTGCCACTGGTCACGCCGCCGGCCTTCCGCATGCCTTCCGTCACGATCCCGACCTTTTCGACGCCCGCGCCCTTCGCCGCGTCGATGACGTCGATGATGTCCCTATAGCGGAGCGAACCGGCGCGCCATGATGAACATCGTCTTGTCCTTGCGCTGATCGAAGATGTTGCGGAGCCGCGACTCGAGCTCCTGAATCGTCACGTCGTTGTTGTTGACCGACGATGTGCTTGTCGGCGGTGTAGTTCGAGCACGATCTGGCTGACGTCAGGCGTGACGTCGGTCGTCGTCTTCGTCTCGGCCGGCAGGTTGATGTCGACGCCCTTCTGCGTGAGCGGCAGGGCGGCCATGAAGATGACGATGAGCACGAGCAGCACGTCGATGAGCGGCGTGATGTTCATGTCCGAGCTGGCATGCGGGACTTCGGCCGTGACGACCTTGTCGGCGCCGAGATGGTGGTGTGCGTGTGCCATTACTTGCCTCCCAGCAGGCCGCCGCGGTCTTCTTGGGATCGGTAATGAGGCCGATGTCCTCGATGCCGGCCTGTCGGAGCTGGTCCATCGCCGCCATGACGGCGCCGTACTCGACTTCCTCATCGGCTTTGATGAGGACGACCTTCTCCTTCTGGTTCTCGAGGATCTCGTTGACCTTCGTCGCCATCTCGCCTTCCTGAACGGGCTTGGCGTTGCAGCGTACATCGACTTGTCTCGGGCGATGGCGACGACGGTCTGGTCCTGCGTCTCCGGCTTGTCGACGGTGTTCGCCGCCGTCGGCAGCTTGACGTTGACGCCCTGCTGCAACAGCGGCGCGACGATCATCATGATGATGAGCAGCACCAGCATGACGTCGCACGAGCGGCGTCACGTTGATGTCGGATTTGACTCCGCCCTTGGCGCCGCCAAGATCCATATGACCATGGCTGTAAATCCCTCCTACGCAGTCTTCGCAATGGCATGCTTACGCGGTCTTCTTGATGAAGTAGTCGACCAGCTCCGACGAGGAGTTGTCCATCTCGACGTTGAAGTACTCGATGCGGCCGGTGAGGTAGTTGTAGAACCACACCGCCGGAATCGCGACGACCAGACCGAGCGCGGTCTCGACGAGCGCTTCCGCGATACCGGCCGACACGGCGCCGATGCCGCCCGAGCCGCTGGCCGCGATGCCCTGGAACGCGGTGATGACGCCGACCACCGTGCCGAGCAGTCCGACGAACGGCGCCGTCGAGCCGATCGTCGCGAGCGCCGAGATGCCCTTCTTGAGGTCCGACGCGGTCAGCGCCGAGGCGCGCTGAATCGAGCGGCGCACGGTGTCCATGCAGGTCTTCACGCGTCAGGCTGCCGCCGCTTTCCTGCTGGAACTGATATTCCTGCAGGCCCGCGAGCACGACCTTCGCGAGGTGGCTGTAGCGGTAGTTCTTCGAGGACGACAGCGCGATCGCGTCCTTGAGCCGTCCTTCCTTGAGGTGCTTGGCCACCTGCGGCGCGTACATCTTCGACTGGTTGCGCGCCTGCGTGAAGGTGAAGATGCGCTCGATCGCCACGCCGAACGACCACATCGACATGAAGAAGAGAATGAAGGCCACAGCCTTCGCCACGATTCCCATCTGTCCGCCACATTGCCATTAAATCCACGGTCCATCCTCCATCGAAAGCCGGTTGGTTCGAAGTCAGTGCAATGATCGAAGATGCCTATTGCAAGCGTGAAGTTCACGGTGACGGTCATGATGACCGGCACCGGCACGCCGTTCAGCAGTGGTCGGCGTGAACTGCCACTGGCTGCACGGCGTCGAGCGCGGCCGCGTCGAGCAGCGGAATCGAGCGGAGCACCTTGGCTTCCTGCACCGCGCCGTTCGGTCCGATGGTCGCCTCGATGATGACGACGCCCTGCACGCGCGCCGACTGGGCGATCGCCGGATACACCGGCTTCACGTCTCTTCGTCTTCGTCGGCGGCTCGGATGTTGCCGCCGACGCGGACCGGCGCGGGCGGTGGCGGCGGCGGCGGCGGCGGCGGGGCCGCTTCGCAGCCCGCCGACGATGCCGCCGATGACGCCGCCGACGACACCGCCTTCGACGCCGCCGACGGCGCTCTTCTGCACCGGTCTCGATGCCCGTTTCAGGTTTGATCTCGCGCGGCGCTTCTGACGTGGCGCCGCGGCGGGGTTGACGTCCATCACCGGCTTGGCGCAGCGGCCGCGGCGGGCGGCGGCGGCGGCGGTGGCGGCGGGAGGTGGCGGTAGCGCCGCGACGAACGCCATCATCGATGGCGGCGTCGGCAGCACGTCGGCATGCCATCAGCGGAATGATGACCACGGCCCCGATGATCGCCGTATGCACGATGATCGACACGGGAACCGTATACCACTTCTGGCTTCCCACCGTGATCGACGGCTTGACGACATCGCCGAACATGTCACGTGGCACGGCAATCTCTCCTCGGGACCTAACAGGAACGTCAGCACTGGCGCGAAGGGCGCCGATTATAGTCAGTCTAAAAACAGAGAGTCAACGAACTCTGACAGGCTTAGACACCGGATTCGTGTAAACGGCCGATGTCTGTTGGCTTGCGGCACGGGCTGCGAGCCGCTTCGTCACGCAGGTCTACGCCCGCCCGACCCGATCCGCATGCCGTAGAACGAACGCCACACGAAGATCATCGAAAGGCCGAAGAAACACCGCCGCCAGCGCGTGGCTCAGGATGGGCCCCTGCTCGGTGGCCAGCCGGACGGCCAGCTGGACGGCCAGGAGGCCGAACAGCGTCGTGAACTTGATGACCGGGTTCATGCGCCACCGACGAGGTGTCCTTGAACGGGTCGCCCACCGTATCGCCGACGACCGTCGCCGCGTGCAGCGGCGTGCCCTTCGCCTTCAGCTCGACCTCGACGATTTTCTTCGGCGTTGTCCCAGGCGCCGCCGGCGTTGGCCATGAAGATCGCCTGGTAGAGGCCGAAGAGCGCGATCGAGATCAGGTAGCCGATGAAGAAGTACGGCTCGAGGAAGGCGAACGCCAGCGTCGAGAAGAACACCGTCAGGAAGATGTTGAACATCCCCTTCTGCGCGTACTGCGTGCAGATCTCGACGACCTTCTTGCTGTCGGCTCGACCGAGCGCCTTCTCGACGCCTTCGAGCCTGATGTTCGCCTTGATGAACTCGACCGCGCGGTACGCGCCGGTCGTCACCGCCTGCGCCGACGCGCCGGTGAACCAGTAGATCACCGCGCCGCCCGTGATCAGGCCGAGCAGGAACGGCGGGTGCAGCAGCGACAGCTTGTCGAGGTTCTGGCGTGCAGGCCCGTGCGGTGAGCAGCGACGATGATCGAGAAGATCATCGTCGTCGCGCCGACCACCGCCGTGCCGATCAGCACCGGCTTGGCGGTCGCCTTGAACGTGTTGCCGGCGCCGTCGTTCTCCTCGAGCAGGTCCTTGGCGCGCTCGAAGCGCACGTCGAAGCCGTAGTCCCGCTTCAGCTGCTCCTTGATGCCGGGAATCTGTCTCGATCACCGACAGCTCGAAGACCGACTGGGCGTTGTCGGTGACCGGACCGTATGAGTCGACGGCAATCGTCACCGGGCCCATCCCGAGGAAGCCGAACGCGACGAGGCCGAACGCGAACACCGCCGGCGCGATGCATCAGCGCCGCCGAGGCCGTAGCGTGCTCACGCAGTAGGCGATCGCCATCAGCGCCGACGATGCTGAGGCCGAGCCAGTAGGCGCTGAAGTTGCCGGCGACGAAGCCCGACAGGATGTTCAGCGACGCGCCGCCTTCGCGCGACGAGGTCACCACTTCCCTCACGTGCGCCGACTCGGTCGACGTGAAGACCTTCACCAGCTCCGGGATGATCGCGCCGGCCAGCGTGCCGCAGGTGATGACCGTCGACAGCTTCCACCACAGCGTGCCGTCGCCGAGGTCCGGGATCAGCAGGTAGCGACGACGACGTAGGTGATGCACGACCGACACGATCGAGGTCAGCCACACGAGCGAGGTCAGCGGCGCCTCGAAGTTCATCTTGTCGACGTTGCCGTAGCGCGCCTTCGCGCACGGCCTCGTTGACGAAGTACGACAGGCCGCTCGCGATGATCATCATGATGCGCATCACGAAGATCCAGACGAGCAGCTGCACCTGCACGTCGGGCTCGTGCACCGCCAGCAGGATGAACGAGATCAGCGCGACGCCGGTGACGCCGTAGGTCTCGAAGCCGTCGGCGCTCGGGCCGACCGAGTCGCCGGCGTTGTCGCCCGTGCAGTCGGCGATCACGCCCGGGTTGCGCGCGTCGTCTTCCTTGATGTTGAAGACGATCTTCATCAGGTCGGAGCCGATGTCGGCGATCTTGGTGAAGATGCCGCCGGCGATGCGCAGCGCCGCGGCGCCGAGCGACTCGCCGATCGCGAAGCCGATGAAGCAGGGCCCGGCGTAGTCGCCCGGGATGAACAGCAGGATGCACAGCATCAGGAACAGCTCGACGCTGATCAGCAGCATGCCGATGCTCATGCCCGGCGCGCAGCGGGATGGCGTAGATCGGGAACGGCTTGCCGCGCAGGCTGGCGAACGCGGCGCGCGAGTTGCGCGAACGTGTTGACGCGGATGCCGAACCAGGCGACGCCGTAGCTGCCGGCGATGCCGATCAGGCTGAAGAGCAGGATGACGGCGAGCGTCAGCGCGATCGAGCTCGCTCGGAGCAGCCACCGAAGTAGAACACCGATGATCACCGCCGATGAACGACCTCGAGGAGCAGGATGAACTTGCCCTGCGTGATCAGGTAGGTCTTGCAGGTCTCGTAAATCAGCTCCGAGACCTCGAGCATCGACGCGTGCACCGGCAGGTTCTTGAGCTGCGTGAACGTCATCAGGCCGAACAGCGAGGCCGAGCGCGCAGATCACGAGGCCGCCCATCAGCAGCGTCCGGCCGTTCACGCCGCGGAAGTCGACCGACCGACAGATCCGGCAGCACCAGATTGGCCTTCGCCGCCGCGCGTGCGCGAGCGACGCGGCGCGTCTCGGTCACGGCCTGCGCCGGCTGCGCCAGCGTCGAGGTCGTGCGGTCGCGGTCGAGGATCGCCACCGCGAGTCAAGATGGCCCAGCACCAGGACTGAACCCGCGCTGGAGAGGCGTCTGATACGGTCACGATCATTCCACCTCGCGCAAAACGGGGATTATATGCGGACGCTTGGGCTGGAAGTGCCATGCCGCCGGTCAGGAAAAATCCGGATGCCGTCCTCGACGCTGATGTCCGGGAAACGCTGCGCGGTCGCGAGCGCGACGATCACGATGTCGCCGAGATAGAGGTGATTGGTCGGCACGTAGACCGGCGATCAGCGCCTCGGGCCCGTGGCCGCGATCGATCGGTGAACTCGCGCGTCAGGAATCCGAGCACGAAGCCGCGCTTCCGCGATCCTCGATCATCACCGACCCGCTTGAACCCCGACTCGTTGTCCGGCGTAGAACGCCGCGATCAGCTGCTGCACCGGCGCGTAGATCGTCCGGAAGCCGGGCACCCGTCAGCAGCCACGCTCTCGCCCCGCTGCAGCACGCGGCGCCCGATGACGTTGCGCGCGAACGCGCCGACCAGCACGATCGACCAGCAGCCGTCGTCAGCGATGCCCAGGCCGAGGATCCGCCGCCCGAGCACGCGGTCGTACTAGCGGCGTCGTCAGGCCGTCGACGACCCTGAAGACCCAGATGAACGCCGCGACGCTGATGAACAGCGGCACGGCCACGAAGAAGCCGGTGATGAAGCTGCGGCGGAGCCAGTGCATCTAGTGGAGCGTATCCGCTGAAGTAGTATTAGTCACAACGAGCCTTCGACCGCGATTTTCGGGCCGCGACAACACCGGGGCCCCCACCGCGCACGCCTGCGCGGTGGGGGTGGAACGGAGCGGCCCGGTAATAAGTCCGAGGAGACACGCCACTAATGACCTGCGAATCGACAATCGCGCCGATGTCACGAGGGCTGCATCCATCCCGCGGCGAGGGCGGCGAGAATCGCCACGCCGAGGACGATGCGATACCAGGCAAACGGACCGAAGCCGGAGCGGCGGACGAACCCCAGAAACGGCCGGACGACGAGCAGCGACAGGACGAACGCCATCACCAGACCAATGCCGATCTCCATCGCGCGATCGGACGACAAAGCGAGTGCCGCACGTCGAGCAGCTGCTTGCCGAACGCGGCGGTCATCGTCGGCATCGCGACGAAGAACGAGAACTCCGCCGCCGCCGGACGATCGAGGCCGGCCGCCATCCCGCCGACGATCGTCGCACCGGAACGCGAGACGCGCCGGGATGAGCGCCAGCATCTGGCAGAGACCGACGACGAACGCGCGCGGCAGCGGAGCAATACGTAACTGAACGAAGTACAAC
>ERZ1370068.106-contig-10092_pt1 | contig 66272 bp, 106 predicted proteins | sample MGYA00561227_ERZ1370068 | MGnify/ENA primary metagenome ERZ1370068 (study PRJEB38410, sample SAMEA6850437) | metagenome | study: Metagenomic assessment of the ecological functions of the soil: analysis of the soil microbiota associated with the... | reverse complement strand
TCTGGCGTCTCAAGAGTACGGAGAAAGCGCTGGATGCCTCGATCGAGCAGGTGTTTCGCGAGGCAATGCCCGGCGAGGCAGAGACGCCATCGACGCCCGTCGTCGCATGGAAGCACGTCTGACGCAGCTGCACGGTCTCGACGACTGGCCAGGTCACGAACCTCCTCGCCATGATGAATGTTATCGCCGGCGCGAAGGCGAAGGTTCCGGAGACCACGTTCGAAGCTTTCAGCTTCCGCGGTACCGTGCTGGACATGAAGATCGGGCGCGCGCGATGTCGATAGTCTCGACAAGCTGCGGCGCCATCGTCACGGACGGCGACCTGCAGGCTGAGCTGCAATCTTCGAACGCCAACGACTCGGGCGTGGAAGGACGCATCCAGATCAAGGCACCGGGCGCCTCATGAGCGGATTACTGGACAGAATCAATGCCTGGCTCGCCAGCCTCCTCGGAGCGCGAGCACCGACTCGTGACGTGGGGCGGCGCGGCCGCCGTGTCGTGTTACTGGTCTTGGCCCTCCTCGTCTTACCCTCTATTCCGCCGCCAATGCCGCTGAAAAGCGCGTCGAACGCAAGCGCACTGACCTGGCCTGGATGCAGAGCGTCGCTGGCGAGTTGCGGGCAGCGGGGCCCGCAGATGCCTCCGCGCAATCATTGGTCCTTATCGTGGATCAAACCGCCCGGGCTGCCGGACTTGCTGCCGCGCTTCGCGATACACAGCCGAGCGGCACTGGTGGTATCGGATACGGCTCGAGTCTGCGCCGTTCGACGTGATCGTGGTGGGGTGGCCGATCTCGCGCAGCGCCACGGCCTCATCGTCGAGTCAGCAACGCCGTGGATCGTACCTCGCGCGTCGGGTGTCGTAAACGCCAGCCTCATCATGCGCAAAGGCGCATGAACGTGCGCCGGGAGCCGAGCCGACACCGCTGCGGTCGCGGGCATGCCGAATAATCCGTCGCGGTCCCGGGCTGTACTTCTGATCGCGGCGGGCATTGCCGCATTCCTTCTGACGTTGCTGGCGATAGTGCCTGCGGAGCGTCATCTCGGTTGCGCTTCCGGCGACCATCAAACTCGGCATGACGAGCGGTAACCATCTGGAATGGCAGCACCTGGATTCTCTCAACGTCGGTGGCGTTCATGCGGCGCCTTTCGCTGGACGCTGCGCCCATTGCAGTTGTTCCGCGGCCGCCTGGCGTTCGATGGAGAGTTGCTGCGCAATGACGGGCAAGCGCGCGGTGGCAGGATTGGGCTCGGCTTCGGTAATCGCGTCGTCTCGGCGCGCGATCTCGAAATCAATTTACCCGCTTGCGGCGCTCGCCACCGGCGTAGGCCCGCCGGGGTGGAGCGTGAGTCGTAGCGCTCGACTGCAGAGTGTCGACCTAAACCCCGGGTGCACCGCAAATCGTCGGCACGATCGAGGTGCATGGATTGCAGGCCCCTCCACCCGGGTGGGCAGCAGCGATCCGGCAGCTATGCGATCACGTTCTGATGCCGGATCGGCGCGACGACGGTGAATCGCCGATCGGTCAGATCAAAGATCCGGCAGTGTCCGATGCGTGGTCGCAGGCACAGCGACGCTCGCCGGCGATCACCAGCTACGTGGTCGAAGTGGCTGGATGCCCGCGCGCAGGAGCGCCGCCGCGAGCGGATCGTTACCGACACGCTGCGATTTCTCGGCGCGCCCGACGCACAGGGAACGCCGCCCCTTCTCGGTCGCGTGGCACGTATTGAGCGCCTCAACGCGCGGCGACCATTCGCGCCACCCGCCCGCCAACGGAAAATAAGGCACCGACGCGGACCCCACCGCCCTGCCGTCAGGCAGCGGCAGCTGGCATCGTAGCGTGGCGCGGGCAGTGGATCGATAGCCGCCCCACTTCCCGATCGAGCAAGGCTTCGCGATCCGCGCCTTCGTGATCGTTGCCGGTCTTGAAATCGACGATCCAGCGCGCTCACTTCTGCTCCATCGAAGGTGCGATCGATCAACGATCCGCACCAGCCTACTCACAACATCGACAGCGCCCGTCAGAGCCCGTTCGTTATAGAGTCCTTTCACGGTGCGTGGGCGCGAAGATCCAGGAGCCACGGGCGTCGGTACGGGCATGACTCAGGGCCTCCATCACGCCGCATCGGCGGCACGCCTCCAGGCGCCTCTGAGCACGCCACGCTCGCCTTGAGGCGACGCCTGGCGCTGACTCTGCGGGCGATGAATCGCCTCGGGCCCTGGCAAGGCGCTGAGGCGCGACCAGGATTCAAAGCCCTGGAGCACCAGCGGTGCCCACGCGCCGGCTCGTTTCGCTTGCCCAGTCAAATCTCTGAGGTCGCGAGGGGACGGCGCACTATCAACTCGGTGCCGTACTGGGAGCAACGATCCCCTGCTGGCGGGCGTGGCGAGACACCCAGTCCGCGGTAGCCTTCTGAATCACGGCGGTGAGGTGCTCGTCCTGTCGTCCTCGATCGGGAGCCTCGCACGGCGTGACTGCCGACTCCTCGAAAGCGCGTGCGCAAGTCGATCGCTCAGTACTGGCCATGGAAGTGCGAGGAATGAATTCGCCTCCAGGATCGCTGCAGGCTCATCCGTCGCGATCCCTTCCCGCAGTCTCATCATGCCCGAATAGTGTGAAGCGTTCTTCCGCAGCGCGGGCCTGCACAGCGATCGTGTAAAGAAAGGCGCGCGCGCTCGAGCACCCGCTCCCGCCCCCGGCGCTTAGAGGTATTCGAAACAGGGGGTCTTCCTCAGCGCCTTTTTCTGCCGATGGCGGCGCGAGAGGCAGCAGACCGTGGCTCGCCGGTGGCACGCGGAATCTCCAGCCAGCGCAGCGATGATGGCTCGTCTGGCGCGCTCTACCCTCATCTCCGAGGCGCGGAATCACGACGATGTCGAACTCCAGTCCCTCGGCCTGGTGAATCGTCATGACCTGGATCTGTGGGCCCGCTGTCAGGGATCGGGTCGTAGCGTACAGGTCGGCAAAACCGACTTCGAACGCCGGACCCGGACTCGAAGGGCGTTGCGCACTGACACCTTCCTCAATCGCCTGAGAAACGCATGAGCGTCTTCGAGGGCATCGCGCGGTTCACGGAGCGTGAGCGGTGCACCGCAGGCTGAGCCACGTGCGTTCGACACAGGCGCGCAACGGCTCGCGTCGCCTCTGTCGCGCGCATGCCCCATCGACGCGCTGATCAACGCCCGCGCCCGGGGCGCATCCCGGACCCGTAGACAGCGACTCGAGGCGTGCGTGCTGGCTGAGCATATTTCCCAGCACGTTGACCGCTCGCCTATCCCGTGTCAGGGCGGCAAGATCCGCGAGAGTGTCAGTCCGCAGAACGGGCGAGCGGAGCACTGCCAGTTTCGTCAGGCGGCGCGCGATCCCCCAGTCGCGGCAGCGCAACGGGCGAAGCGCCGTCGGGTACGCACCACCGGCTGGCTTTCGAGTGTGTCTCGAGCTCGATCAGCCGCGTGAGCACCAGCTTGCATGCCCGCGCGAAGCGCTGCGGCGATCTCGGTTGCCTGGCGCCGGTGGAAGTGCGCACCGTAGGATGCCAGTCGGCCCTGCTGCATGTACCGGTCACGTAGCGACTGGCGACGAGGTCGGCGTGACTTGCTGCCGCGCTTCCTCACGCCAATTGGCCGTGAAGGCGCAATGCACCCTGGACGGTGCCGCAGCACCCGTGGCAGCGTCGCGACCCGCGGCACTCGCCACGTGACGCACTGCTCCGCGTGTCAGGTCGTCCGCATCCGGCAATACTTGTGCGAACACCTCGTTGGAACCATATGCGACGAGGTTGCGATGCGAGCGGAAGTTGCCGGGTCAGATGCAGCACGGCCGGTGACGGATGGCTGTTCGGACCACCGTGATCGCGAGTGCGCAGGGAACAGGCCGCACTTCCGCTCTGCCGGAAGCGGTAGACCGACTGCATCGGATCACCGGACGCAGAACAGCGTCCGGCCATCACCTTCTACCCAGCCGGCGCGGTGAGCGCCTCGAGCAATCCGACCTGTTTGAACGACGTGTCCTGGAATTCATCCACCAGCAGGCGCTGAATGGCGGCAGTCGAGCTGACAAAGCGCCAGCTCGCCGGCCCGTTCCGGCCATGCCAGTAGCGCACGCACCTGGCTGCCTGCACCAGAGCTGGGAAGTCCACTTCTCCGGTTTCACGAAACACTATCTCGAGCTGAGCCGCGGCCGTGCGCAACACTTCAAGCAGCGCCTGGGCTACCCCATTGCGACTGTTGAACTGCGGCGGCGGCAGCCGCCTCAGTTCCTTCAGTTGCTCGCGCAACGATCGGCACGGTCTGCAGTTGCGCAATCAGCGTTGCCGGCCGAGCTCGCTTGCGGCCGCGGTCGCATATCCGCCTTCGCATCGAGGCCGCTTGCGCCAGTCCGTTCTGCTTGGTGAGCGGCTACCCGGCAAGCTCCTGCCAGACAGGCAGGTCACGAAATGTCGCGCCGAGGCGCGCCGTTTCGTGCTGCTGCCCGGCCTTGGGGCCCATCGACACCGGCGAGGTCAGCAGCCGCATCGTCGCGGCCCAGGCCGCCTCGGGCCAGACTCCGGAGAGGTTATGCAAATGTCCCTGGATTTCGACTTGCAGCGTCCGCTCCAGCTGCGCGCGTAGCGCTGGACCTCGTCCGGGCCACCACGAAAGGCAGCCACTGCTCCCGCCGCTCGAGCATCTTGATGAGCAGTTCCTCGGTCTGCAGCAGCCGGTTGTCGCGATGCGCGAGGAGTGTGAGCAGCAAAGCCGCGATCGGCTCGCGTTCCTCGATCAGGCGAGCGTGACGCGCGGCGCTGGCGTAGAGCGGTTGCGGCTCGTCATTTACGATCAGCTCCGCACCGGCCCGGGCCAGCAGCGCAGCCCGCGCCGCCAGCGAATGGCAGAACGCATCGATGGTCTGGATGCGCAGGCGGCTGGGATGAAGTGCCAGATCCAGCCCAACGCATCGGAGGCGCTGGCGGGCGCGGTGTGCGAGCTCCCTGCGTCTGCTGAACGAATTCGCCGCCTCGTGGTCGGCGTCATTCGTCGCGCGCAGCGACTGCAACACGCGACCGCGCATTTCAGCGGCCGCCTGAGGGGTGAAGGTCAGTGCCACGATCTGCTCGGGCGCATCGTGACGGTGCTCAGCAGGCGCAGGAACCGCTGCACAGAAGCCCGGTCTTTCCAGAGCCAGCCGGCGCCTGGACGAATGAACGACCGCACCGGATCTGAGCGCGGCGAGCCGCGCTTGCACATCGGGCGGGTGCTCAGTCATTGGCCGCTCGCTCAGCCTGCTGGGCGCGCACTTTCGTCGATCCTGCACAGCGCGTGCAGGTGGCAGCGTTGGCAGGTCAGTCGACTCAGGGATCCACGCGCGCATTGCCCCTGGCAAACTCGATCGCCAGGCGCCCAGGATTCCGCGCCAGCTCGCGAGTTGCGCCTGCCAGTCAGGCACCGGTTCGAGCCCCGGCAATGTCGGCGGAGTGAGGTGAGTCCATCGAAGCCGTGCAGCCTTCGCGTTCAGGGAGCGCGAAGCTCATCGCGCCGGGCGCCCGCCGAGCGCGGTCGCAGTACAACAGCATCTGCGGCTCCTCGGGCCGGTCGTCTCCGTACCAGCGGCTCGCGTTCGCCCTCGCCGCTCTTATAGTCGAGCAGCAGTGTGCGGCCATCGTCCAGCTGGTCGATGCGATCGATCCGCGGGTAAACATCAACCCGGCCTGGCTCCATTGCAGTCGCTGCTCAATGCCGAGCACGGAAGGGATGGCCGGATGCTCTCGACCTCGAGCCAGGTGCGCAGCAATGCTTCGAGACGCATGCATTCTAGGTCGACGAGCGGCACGGGCCAGCGCCCGGACCGGCCGAAGACCTCGGCACGGGCCGAAGCAACAACAGCGCGAAGCCAGTCCATGACCGTTCCTCCGCCGACAGGCGCGCAGCGCATCGCGATCCTTCAATTGGACTAAAGGTTGTCGAGCGCACGATGCACTAATTGCCGCGCGTGCGTGGATCGATCCCGGCAGCGGTCGTTCGAGAGGCTCCGCGCGCAGGCTTGCGCGTCAAGGCGGAACGGACGCACTGCGATTAGGCGTTGCAGGGCGCTCGCCCGCCGCGCAGCTGGCGGGCGTCGCATTGGCGCGCGCCTGTTCGTCGTGCAGCACCTCCAGTGAGCGGGACTGGAATATCGCCTGCTCGTAGCTGGGCACGGTCAGGGCGCTCGAACTCCCGCAATATCGATGCAGGCAGCGATGCGAGCAATGGACTGATTTCCGCATCCGCATCCGCGACGTGCTGAGGCCAGCTCGCGATCACGCGTGGCGCCCCAGCAAGAATGCTGTGGGTGATGCTTCGGGCCAGTTTGAGCGTTGCCGCAGCGCTCGCCTCGGGAATGCCGGCAGCAATTTGCGAGACTGCTGAGGGATGAAGCGGATCGGGCTCGCGCCGGCCCGGGCCACGCTGCAGCGTGGCAGCACCGGTCACCCAGATGCCCGTCATAAATCACACAAGGGTCGGCCAGTCGGCCGCGATCGTCACGCCGTGAGCTCGCACGGCTCCCTGAAAGCGACTGCGCGACGAGAGTCGACAGGTTCCTGACTGCCGCATCGAGGGATACGGCGCCCGCAATGCTATCGAGCGTTGCCAGCTCTGCCAGCGCATCGTTGAACGCCTGCAGCATGAGCAGCTCTGCTGTCGTCAGCGATTCTGAGTGCCCGGCCATCCCAGCTCGCGCAGTGCCCGGCAAATGCGCTGCTCAATGCGAGATGTTGCTATCGCGGTTGCCGCAGGGCATCCGCAAGGCGCCCGGAGAGCCTGGGCTAGGTCTGGATCGGCGTCGGTGCCGAGGGATCCATTGCAGTGCCTGGATGAGATGCTGCAACGTGACTTCTGGTGGCGCGACCTTGCGCCATCGCGCATCGATGCGTGCGCGGCGTGCAAGCGCCTCTCAGGCCGCCGCCAAGAAACGGTGAACGCAGCCACTCACTGGCAATCTCGAAAGGCAGTGCGCCCCTGGTGAGCTCTCGAACGCCGTGGAGCGCAGCCGCCACCAGAGGGCAGCCGCTCAGCGGCGTGCCGCCTTCCAGTCCGAAGGGCGCCCGGACGATGGCGTCTCAATCGCGCACCGGGCCGGAGTCAAGGTCCCGGAGAAAATCCCGCTCGAGCTTCCGCGCGGCGCGGTTCGAGATCCGGGAACAATGATGAGAAGCTCGGACCCGGGTCGTGCCAGCAGTTGCGCCAGCGCCCAGCGGGCTGCGGACTCGAGCTCAGACCGCGCATCAGGCAAGGCGCAACCCGGCACTGCGCCGGCGCTTTCCGCGGCGTCTAGCCAGGTGACCTCGTGCCCTGCCCTGCGAGTCGCTCGCCGAGGTAGCGATAGGCTGGTGCGCGCGCGCGTCAAAAGCCGGCAAAGACGATTTCCTGGGGCACTCATTGCGTCAGTTGATGCACTCGCCAGATCGCGCGCCCGGTGTCGAGCCAGCCGTATCGATCCAGCCCTGCGGCGTAGTCATTGCTCAGCGGACGAAGTCGCAGGATCATCGGTGGCGCTCCGGCGTTCGTCGGGGCAGGCGAATGTTCCAGTCGTGCACGCGTTGCCAGGCGCGCGCGTGCGGCGCGCACCGCGCCGAAAGGCTGCAGGAGGTTCGTCGCGACGGCGTCTGCAAAGCACGACGCGCTCCCCATAACGCGAAGTCCTGCGTGGCGGAGAGAATCTGTGGGAGCGCGCCGGCCTCATCGATTGCGATTGCTCGCGACCAGCAGCGCATCACCCAGGCTTGCCCCCGAAAGTACGTCCGGGGTCGGCTCAGCTGAGCCGTCCCAGTCCGCGCTGGGTTGTTGCCCCACGCCGTGTGGATAGCTCGCGCTTGCTCGGCGTTCGCCGTCAGAACGGTCGCCCCACGCTCGAAGGCGCTCCGGGTTGCCGGTAGCCGTTCTGACAATTCAAGGGTATTACAATAAGATAGGCCAATTATTCTGAAGTCGATTATTTGACCTTGCTGTCCTTCACGACTTTCAGATCCGGTCGCTTTGCGGCGGCTGCATTCTCCGCGTAGACATCGAGCAGCGCCCGATGCGCTCGGAACTACGTGGCCAGCACTCTCGGTTCGGCAGGTTCGTGATCCGAAAATAATTGCGGTACGGAACGTTGAAGCTGACGCCCGGAGCGATCAGCACGTGCTTCTGCTCGAGCAGGTCCATCGCAAACGCCTGGTCATCGAAGTCGCGGCAGCACGTCCGCACGCACCGCCCTATGAACGCGTGCATGGCGCCACCTGGGCGTTGCGAGCCTCGAGATGCTTGCTGCGCCCCACTGCCGCGAGGATTTCGCGACGCGATTCGGAACAGCCTCCCGCCCGGCGCTGTGAGCTCGCGGATGCTCTGGATGCCCACCGAGCGCCGTCTGTACCGACCACTCGTGCCGGAACGTTGCTGCACAATCGCGAAGCGTGACGCCAGCAGCTCGAGCCTTCCAGATAGTCACTCGCGTGTTCCAGGTCGCCCGAGAACACCGCCCAACCGCAGGGCGCGGTAAAGCCGCAGGCGCGATAGATCTTCGACAGCCCACTGAGCGTTGCGCACAGTGTGTGCCGCACGAGCGTGGCCATCGGCACGAGATTCCGTAGTCGTCGTAGATCATCTGGTCATAGATCTCGTCGCCTGAACACGATTCAGGATGATGCTGCTCAGCGAGCCGCGCAATCGCTTCGAGGACCGCTCGCGGATACCGGCGCCGGTCGGGTTGTTGGGGTTGATCACGACGATCGCACGCGTGCGTCGCGTGATGAGCGCCTCGATCTGCTCCGGATCGGGCACGAAAGCCACGCCGCGGACCGTGCATTCGTAATGCACGGCGCTGCCGCGATTGAGGGTGACCGCTGCCGTCCACAGCGGATAGTCGGGGCTCGGCACCAGGATTTCGTCGCCGGGCGTTGAGAAGCGCCCGCAGCGTGAGGTCGATGAGCTCACTCACGCCTGTTGCCGATGAAGACCTCTCCGCGCTGACGCCGCGCACCCCGCGCTCCTGCTGCTGCATCACGACCGCTTCGCGAGCAGGAAAATGCCCTTCTGGTGAACGTAGCCCTCGCTGTGCCTTCAGGTTCTCGATCATCGCGAGCGCGCATCGTCTCCGGCGTGCGAAAGCCGAACGCGCCTGGATTGCCGATATTGAGCTGAGATGATCTCGTAGCCGAGGCGCTCCATCTCGAGGCGCGCCGCGCCAGCCGGCCACGGATCTCTGTAGCGGACGGTGCTCAAACCTTCGCTGGGGGTGATGCTGCGGCGCTGGGACATGAAGTGGCAATCCGGATCAGGAATCGGGGGCACAGTGTACCGTCATTTGACCACGCCGCGATCACGCAGCGTCCGCAGCTCCTGCGGTCCTAGTCCGCAGCCTTTCGGCCAGTACCGCGTCCGTGTGCTCTGCCGAGCAAGGCGCCGAACGATCGTATTCGACGGCCGTACGCGAATAGCGGATCGGATTTCTCACGCCCGGTGCGGATCCGGTCGCATGCGGCAGGCTCATCTTGAGTTCACGGTGCGCAACCTGCGGTCTGGCAAATACCTGCGGCAAGGTCGTTGATCGGTCCGTGCAGGGAATAGCACACGTCGCCAGCAGGCTCATCCAATCGCCGGTGTTGCGCGAACTCAAGACGGCACGCAGCAGCGGGACCAGCAACTGCCGGTGCTGAAGGCGCAGGGCGTTGGTCGCGTAGCGCGGATCTGCGGCGAGCTCACGGCATCCAGCTACTGCGCAAAACCGCGCGAACTGGCGATCGTTGCCAATGGCGAGCATCAGATGCCCATCCGCCGTGGCAAACGCCTGGTAGGGCACGATATTCCGGTGCGCAGTCCCGTGCCGGTGGGGGAGCTTCACCCGAAACCAGATAATTCAGACTCTGCTGGGGCGAGCGCCGCTACCCGTGTATCAAGCAACGCGTGAGATCGATGTATTGGCTCCTCGCCCGGAGCGCTCGCGTTCGTACAGGGCTGCGAGAATGGCCGTCGACGCGCGTACATGCCGGCCAGCAGGTCAGCAACTGCCACACCGACCTTCTGGCGGCCCTCCTCCCGGTTCTTTCGCGTCCCGGTATTCCCGTCACGCTCATCAGGCCACCCATCACGCCTGGATCATCGCGTCGCAGCCGGGACTCGTGGCCGCCGGACCACTCTGACCGAACGCGGAGATTGAGCAATGAAGATGAGGCCGGATGCAGCGGCGCCAGATCTTCTTTCCCCGGCAAGAGGCCGTATTTTTCCAGACCTCCCACCTTGTAAAGTTCTCGGATCAGCACGTCGGACTGCGAGCTGCAAGCTCACACGTACCAGTCGACTTCCGTCTTTCTGGTGGAGAAGCCGATGGCCACTGAACGCTTGCCACGATTGGTGCTGAGGAGGCCGACATCGACTCCGTCTCGCGCGCCCGTCGCGATCCATGAGATACGGTGGTCCCCCAGTGACGCGTGTCATCGCCACCCTCGGGCCGTTCGACCTTGATCGCGCCGCTCCCCAGATCAGCCAGGAGCTGCGTCGCCCAGGGTCCCGCGAGTATGTGCGTGGCCCGTAGGTCGAGACACCTTGATTCCAGCGAGGGGACCCAGTCTGGAAGTCTTACCTCACGGGATCGCGCGGCGCTCGCGATCTCGCGCCACCGCCAGCATGCGACCTGGTGTTTCCTGGCAATCTGCTCCAGCGCCGGCACTTCGGCAGCGCACCCTCGCCGTGGTGCCCAGCTGCGGCGTGATTGCGGAGACACGCGACCCGGATGGGGGCCGGAGCGGTGACGGCACTTCGCTCGCCGGCGTGCTCGGATGTGCCACGCGAGCGCGCACCGGGGATCGGGGACCGGAATCGACCGCGGACAACATCTGTGTACAGGGGATGACGGGCGCTGCGAAACAATTCTTCACGTCCCGCAAGCTCCATCACCCGGCGTCGAGATAGAGCACCGGGACACGCTGGCAGAGATGGCGCACGACTCGCGAGATTGTGATCGGATGAGTAACCGCGCTCTCCAGATCGAGCTCGCGCCGCAGTCGCGTGAGCAGGTTGACGATCTGGGCCTGCACCGATAACATCGAGTGAGCCACCGTGGTCACCATCACATACTCAGCAAACCGCGGCCCGAGGATCACCGCACGCGCAATGCCGATCCGCCGGCATTGGCCGCCGCTGAACTCATGTGGATAGCGACCCGGGACTTCTGCGGACAGGCCCACGCGCTCGAGCATTGTCACGGCGGCGCACGCCCACGCGCGTGCGAGGTAAGGTCGGGACGGAATTCACTGCGCAGCGGCTCGGAGAGGATCTCGAGCACCGTCATGCGCGGATCCAGGCTCGCGAGTGGGATCCTGAAACACGATCTGCCGCACGCCGGCCCGCAACGTACGCAACTCATCGCGCGTACGTCCGTCCAGCGCCTGCCCCAACCGGTCTGATGCCGCCGGTGCGTGGCACCACGAGCTGAACCAGGGGGCTCGCGCCAGTGTGGACCTGCCGTGCAGCCTCGACTGCGCCCACTATGCCGGAGCGTTTCTCCCGCTGCCGGCTCGAAGCTCACGTCCCTGAGCGCAGCGAGATCCGTCGCCGGGCGTAACCAACCCCGCTGAACCGGATAACCAGACGCCCAACTGTTCGACGCGTAGCAGAGCGCTCCCGGGATCGTGATCCGCGAAGGCTCGCGTGTCGGAGGACACTTCCTCAGTGCGGGTTGTGGCAGGCGACGGACCTGCGACTCTCTGATGTGACTGGTCAGCGCGGGGTCATCGCTCCTGCAGCGATCAAAGAGCTGAATCGCAACGACTTACAAAAGCGCAAACCGGCCGATTCGCTTCGATGTGGCAGCGGCGGCTGTCCAGGGATGCCCGGCTTGGCTCGCGATCCAACGGCGTACCATCCAGTCGTGGCAGGGCTCGGCAACAGCCCCGCCGTGTAGGGATGACGCGTGAAGCCGCGCTGAACAGATCCTCAACCTGAGCCTCCTCCACGATGCGACCCGCGTACATGACGGCAACGCGATCAGCCAGTCCGGCCACAGCGCCCGCAGATCGTGTGCGTGATCAGTACCAGGGCGAGGTCGGTCGCGCGACGCAACCCGCTCAACAGCTCGAGCAGAGGCGCCTGGATCGTGACATCGAGCGCCGTTGTCGGTTCATCCGCGATCAACGAGATCCGGCGCTCGCATGCGGAGACTCAATCGCGATCATCGCGCGCCGGGCGCAATGCCGCCGGACAGCTCGATGGGATATCTGGGTCAAACGCTGCGCTGCATCTCCGATGTGTACCTGCTGCAGCAGCTCGAGCGCTTCGCTGACGTGCGGCGGCGGATATACCGGAGCCGCGATGCTGGGTGAGTGACTTCGCGGGCGCACCAAGAGTGCCGATGCTCGGGATGTGGGTCACTGCGGCGCCATCGGGTCCTGGAAAACCATTGCGATCCGCGCGCCACGTACTCCGGTTGAGCTCGCTGACGGGGCGACCCAGGAGCTCGGCATCACGCAGACGGCGACGCTTCCCGGATGCACGGCCATTATCCGGCAATACGCCCAGCCGGCGTGGAACGGCTGGCTCTGCTTGCCGCTGCCGGATTCTCCGACGATGCTTCACGCATTCGCCCGCCCGCACATCGATGTCAACGTGGCCGTCCACGGCGCGCACGATCCCATTTGCGACTGAACGCGACGCGCAAATCCCGAACCTCGAGCAACGCGCTCATCCTGCCGCCTGCGCGGGTCAGAGCGCATCTCGCAACCCTCGCCGATGAAATTCAGACATTGCGAGCAGCAACACGAGCACCGCTGCAGGCCCGAGCAACATCCAGGGCGCCGACTCCATCCCCGCGGCGCCCTCCCCAGGAGCGAGACTACCGAGAGGCTCGCCAAGGGCTCCGCACCCTCAGACCAGTTTAAGCTCTCGAACAGGATCATCTGCGGGATCAGCAAGGTTGCGTGCACACGATCACTGCCCCGGCAACGTTAGGCACGATGTGGCGTGATGATGCGCCGTGACGGCACGCCCAGAGCTTCGGCGGCTTCGATGAATTCGGCGCTGAGACTCAGGGTTCGGCCCTGGACGATGCGTGCCATGGTGAGCCAGCCGACCGCGCCGATCGCGATGAACAGCAGAAACACATTCCGTCCGAACACGACCGTGAGAATGATTACATAAAGAAGCATTATACGGAAGCGAATATCATGATGTCGACGGCAGCGCATCATGGCGCTGTCGATGCGTCCGCCGGCATAGCCGGCAATCGCGCCCCATGTGACTCCAATGAGCAGGCTTACGGCGCTCGAGAGCAAAGCAATCAAGAGTGAGGTCTGTGTGCCATGCAGCGTGCGCACCAGCAGGTCCCGTCCCAGACGATCTGTGCCCAACCAGTGGGCATTCTCGAGTGTCGGCCGGCTCTGCCAATGAGCCCCAGTCCGAGCTCGTCATATCTGATGAGGACTCAGCCATCGGCCCCAGTACTGCCGCGATGGCGATCACGGCGAAAGTGATGATCACGCTTGCCAGCACGATGCGATCGCCGCGCAATCGCTGCTCGTGTCGCGCCAGAACCCCAGTTCACTCCATGGCGGATGCGCGGATCGAGAACACCGTAGATCAGATCCACCAGCAGGTTCATCGCCAGGGTCAACGTCGCATATACGATGACGACGCCCATCACGCAGCGATGTAGTCACGATTCAGCGCGCCCTGCACCAGGTACCTGCCCATGCCGGGGAATGTTGAACAGGGTTTCCACTACGAGTGAGCCGGTCAGCACCGCCGCTGTCGCCGGACCGAGATAACTCACAACTGGCAGAAGCGCTGGCCGCAATGGCGTGCCGCATGATGACGATGCGTTCCGGCACACCCCTTGGCCACATGCGCGGTGCGAATGAATCCGCTGGTGAGGATCTCGAGCATGCTGGCCCGCGTCAGCCGCGAGATCTGAATGCACTCGAGGAAATGCCGAGCCAGCACTGGAAGAATGAGTGTGCCGCACCGAGCCGGAGTCCGCAGCCACCGACGGGCAGCCAGCGCAGCTTGACACCGAACACCAGTGCAGGCGAGCGTGCGCGATCACGAGGCTCGGCAACGCGATCCCGAGGATCGCGATCGCTCTCAGTACATGATCGACCGACGATCGTGGCGCACAGCAGCCCACACTCCCAGCGGTACCCCCAGGCCGATCGCGAGCAGGTGAGCGCCGCCAGGCCAAGCGTCAGGCTGACCGGCAGGCCCTGGCGATGAGTTCGGCAACCGTGAAATTGATAGCGGAATGACGGACCGAAATCCCCATGACAGTCCCTGCAGATATGCGCAGGTACTGAACATGCACCGGCCGATCAAGAGCCACGGCCGCCCAGATTGGCGCGGATCTGTGGCGGCGGATTGCTCGCTGTCAAACGGCCCGCCAGGTGCGATCCGCATGACGAAGAAGGTGCAGAGTGACGATGATGAAGGAGCGTCGGGATGGCACCCAGCAGGCGGCGAATCGAGTAACTCCACATCGCCGCCAGGATACCCCGCGCAAGATGGCATTGGGCAGGCTTGGCATCATCCCAGTCAGAGCGGCGCGCTCCGGTGCGGAACGATGATCAGCCGCCGCGATGGAATGATATATACGCGGCTGTCCGCCGGCGCCGCCGAGAAAGACGACATCCCGCGCCACGAAGGGCTTCTGGACTGGAGCGCTCGCGCACGTGCCTTGCATCGCTTACGCCGCGCCCACCGCCGCCTGCATCGCCTGCCCAGCCAGATCTGCAGGCCGAACACCCGGATTGGTTCCGGATGCCCTCACCATCTCGAGAACCCATGCTGCCGGCGCGATCTGCTCGTTACCTAACTCCGCCCCAGATCAAGAATCGACCGGCCAACCGCGAGCCAGCCGCGCAGCCGTGGTCTGCAGGCAGCAGAAAGTGCGTGCCATGCCGTTTTTCACGATCCAGCCAGACGGACGCGTCGCCCACACCGAGCCGATTCCATATGCGCTCCGATAAGTAGCGTGCGTAGCGCTTGCCAGACGCTCGCTGCAGAATGATGCCTAGGATCTGCAGGATCGAGATTGCTGTACCCGAACCGCGTGCCAGGCTCGACGCTTATCGGCGCACTGAGCGCAAGCGCGGTAACGTCGCTACCCAGAAAGAGGCAGCCCGCGATTCCACGGATTGCGCGAAACCGCCTGGTATTCGATTCCGCTCGACATCTGCAGCAGATCACGAATGCGGATCTTCGCGTGTGCATCCCGGCGCCATTCCGGCAGGTAGGTTGCGGCTGGCTCATCGAGCGAGCGTGATGACGCCCCTCCTCGATCGCCGCGCCGTACGCGGAGCGCGAGCACCGTGGCGGTGCATCCCACCGCTGTCGGTTCGCGACTGCCGGTCGTAGCCTGGCCAGTAGTGCTCGAGTTGCAGCGACCCTCGATGCCAGACCAGGCAGTGCCACGGAATGGGTCTGTGTGCCGTACTCGACGGCGGCATCGATGCGCCTCCTGCGAGATGCTGCGGTGATCTGGTCGGAGCAGCGCGAGTTCACCGCGCCCGAGCCGGCGACGGTTTCACCGGGCTGGTACCACTCAACCTCGGCGACAACGCCTGACCCAGGGAACGTGAGCAGGCGCTTCCAGAACACGGGGTCCGACAACAGATGATCAGGCACAGGACACCGAGGACAATGGCGCTCCCGAAAGAACCCGCACAAGACGGCTCATCGCGTTCATCGATGCATGTCCGGCAGGTCCGCTCCGTGCCATCTGATCGCAGCAGACTGACCGACCTCCCGCCCGGTGCGCAAGGCTGCGTTTCAGCGCGCTCGACTACGATTGCATCCCCCTGCTGTGGACCGGAGTTCGATGAGCAAGATCCTCGTGTGGCATCAAGCGCGTCGTGGACTACAACGTACGCATTCGCGTCAAGCCCGACGGGAGCGTGTGTGGTCACGATGGATGTGAAAATGAGCATCAACTCCTTTCGATGAGATTGCGCTCGAGGAGGCCCTGCGGATCAAGGAACCGTGGCGCAGCCCAGGAAGTCATTGCGGTCAGCATCGGCCCGATCGGTGACTCAGCAGCAGCTGCGCACTGCCCTCGCAATGGGCTGCTGATCGTGCCGTGCTCGTACAGGCGGACGCCGTCGAGCCGTTGAGCGCGGCGCGGACCCTGCTGGCGCTGGTGCAACGCGAGCAGCCCCGCCTTGCAACCTCGGCAAGCAGGCAATTGACGATGACAACAACCAGACCGGCCAGATGCTCGCGGCTCTCTGGGGCCGACCACAGGCGACATTTGCCTCACGCATCGAGCTGCCGACGCCGATGGGCATGCCACGGTTACCCGCGAGGTAGATGCCGGGCTCGAAACTCATCGAGGTCGAACTGCCGGCGGTGTTCACCACTGACCTCAGGCTGAACGAGCCACGCTACGTGAAGCTGCCCGACATCATGAAGGCCAAGAAAAGCCGCTCGAAACGCTGACTGCCGCCGATCTGGGCGTCACGCCAGAGGAGAAGATCAAAGTCCTGAAGGTGGCGAACCGCCGCCCCAGCGGCAACGCGGCGTGATGGTCAAGGATCCGCAGGAGCTGGTGGCAGCCCTCAAGAAAGAGGGACTGCTCTGATGGCCAAGGTATTGATCGTTGCCGAACACGATGGCAACCACCTCAATCCCAGCACGGCCAAGTGTGTGACCTGCGCGCGCGCCTTGCCTGATTCCGAGATTGCTTGTCGCGGGTGCTGTCGGCCGACGGAGCCGCGGTGAGTGAGCAAGCCGCCGCATTGGCCGGCGTCGATCGCGTGCTGCGCATCGACAATGCCGTCAATGCGCATGCCCTCGCAGCGACGTGGGCGCCGCAGGTGGCGGCACTCGCGAACGGATTTACGCACGTGTTCGGTCCATCGACGACCTTCGGCAAGGATCTGATGCCGAGGATCGCGGCGTTACTCGGCGCGCCACAGTTGGAGCGACATCATGGCCGTCGAGAGTGCGCAGCGCTTTCGGCGGCCGGTGTATGCGGGCAATGCGATTCTGACGGTAGAAGTCAGTGGCGGTGCAGATCGTCGCCACAGCAGCGCGTGGCCTCCTTCGAAGCGGCGCCCCAGGCGCGGCCTGCGGGCGATCGAATCGGTCCCGCTCCTCGATCGAGCATGATCGCGATCACACGCGTTTCGTATCGGTCTCCTCAGGAGCGGCCGACCGCCCTGATCTGCAGACCGCGCGGCGCGTGATCTGGCGGACGCGCTCTTCGGCAGCGCTGAAAGTTCGGCCTGCTCTACTCGCTCGCGGACAAACCGCGCCGCAGTCGGGGCCTCGCGCGCCGCCGTCGATGCGGGCTACGCTCCCAACGATTTGCAGGTGGGTCAGACTGGCAAGATCATCGCACCCGGAGCTCGTACATGGCAATCGGGATCTCCGGTGCCATTCAGCACCTGACCGGAATCAAGGATGCCCGTACGATCGTCGCGATCAACAAGGATGCGGAGGCGCCGATTTTCGAAGTGCGCGGACATCGGGCTAGTTGGCGACCTGTTCACGATACTTCCGGAGCTCGGAAAGCTGATCGGCCTGTAGGAGTCCTTTCGAGATGTCGATGCCGGCGCCCCGACCTATTCGCCGGGGATACCTGGACGGGCAGCGGCCAGCTGCACTATCGGATTGCCGGACAGGGGCCGGAGCGTCCTGCTGATACCCGAGCCGCCCTCGCCTCCTCGGCTCGTCTACACCGAGATGATGCGAAAAGCTGGAGCGATGAATCCACGCTCATCGCGCTCGACCTGCCGGGCTATGGCAATCCTTCGCCGCTGGCGGTCCCCACTACACTCCGCCGCAACGCACTTCGCCACTTCCATAGCCGAGGGCGCTCAGTGCGCTCGAATCGAGCGCTGCCCGGCGTATGGCTTTCACGGCAGCTCGAAGCTCGTGTTGCAGCTCGCGATCGCCCATCGGGATAAGGTGAGTGTCGCCGTGCTCGACGGGCTGTCGTTGCCGCTCGAGCTCGCCGGACGCGGACTTTCTGCAACGCTACCTGCCGCCCTTCGAGCTCCGCGATGATGGCAGCCATCTGGTCCGCGAATGGTCGCGCATGCTCGACGCGCAGCGCTTCTATCCCCGGTTCGCGCGTCACGAGCGCGCTCGTCTCTCAACGCGCGGTCTGCCGGATGATGCCGCGCTGCATACGCGTATGCGCTCGATCTGTTCAAGAATGCCGGCGCTCACTACGCCAGCGCGACGACCGCGATCCAGCGCTGTGATGCCCTGCAACTCATACAACAGGTCAACGCGCGAACCATCGTGCTGGCGCGCGAGGACGATTTTCTATCGCGCACTCGATGCACTGCCTGGAGAAGCTGCCGCCCAACGTGACGGTGGAGCGACTACGCGCCGACGCGAGTGAGTGGCGCGCACGCCTGCGCCTCATTTTTCGCGAGCATTGCGACCGTGGAGTCTCGACCCCCGGTTCAAAGGCCGCGTTCCGCCGGACCATCCGAGGTGAGCAGCTACCCTCTGAGCTCAGTCACCGGCCAATTGCACATGCGACGCCGAGGCGACGGCGCGGGCGGACGATCCTGCTCCTGCACGAAGTACCAGGGTCGAGTGCGCAGCTTCGCCCCCTTGATGCACGAGCTTGCAGCGGAGCGGCCGGTGATTTGCCGTTGATCTTCCAGGCTCAGGCGACTCGACCCCGTGGCAAACCCGAAATCGCCAACTACAAGCTCGTGCTGCTCGATCTGCTCGACGCACTGCAGTTGCAGGACCGTCGATATCATCGCCGAATTCACGGCAACGCCCCTCGCTATCGAACTCGCACGCACGGCTCCCGAACGCGTGCATCGCCTGGTGCTCGATGGCGTATTCTTTCTGGCCGCTAGCGAGCGCCGCGCGCTGCGCAAGCAGTACTGCCCAGCCATCACGCCGATGCGCGATGGGACGCACTTCGTTTCGCTGTGGCGTCGCCTGGTCGATCAGGAATTGAGCTGGCCCTGGTACGAGCGCGATCAGGCCTCGGTGCGCCGGCGCACACCGGAAATCAGCGCGAGTCGACTGCATCCGATGCTGGTCGACATCATGAAGCAGCCGCGTCACTACGGTGCGCTGTGCATTGCCGCGTTCGAGTACCCGGTCAAGGACATGCTCGAGGAGATCCGTCACCCGGTGCTACTCGCGCAAGCGGCCGGGGATATCCGTTATCAGTGGGTCAGCAAGGCTGCGCGTCGGCTGGCGGAACGATCCGTGCTGGCGCGCTGCGCGCCCGACGGTCGCAGAGCTGATGCGCGCCGAGTGGGCCAGCTTCCCGGGCGCGCAATGAAAGTCTCGCATCACCTGATGATTGGTGTCGTACTTGCGGGAGCGTGTGGCAGTCGGCTATTGGCTGGGTAATCAACGCCATCAGCCTCGCCTCGGGTACCCGCTGACGGCCTGTCTGACCATTCTGGCGCCCGGGAGCTTCGGCCCCGGAAGGTCTCCGTCTGAAACCAGCGCTGCTCACGCACAGGCTGGTGGAGGAGGCTCGCGCCCAGCACTTCGAGGAGCTGCACAGCGTGCAGGAAGCGCTTGCGCTGCCCTCTGCGTTTGCGCGCAGAGAAGCCCCTCCACGCCTTGGGCGGGAGAGCGGACGCGCATGAAGCTCGCTGCACTCATCGCGGAAGCAAACACGCTGCCGAACCGCGCAGACTCGTGCTGCGGCGCTCGATGTGCTTTACCTGCGTGCTATGTGTGAGCGCGATCCGCAGGGCGCCCTGCGGTCGGTGCTTGCCCAGCCAGACTCAGAGGCGCGCAATGAGAGCCTGAGCGCGTTGCCGCGGCTTGGGCACGCGTTGCGCCTCAGTCCGCCTTTCAGCAGGCGGCACTTGAAGCCGATCCGGAAACTCGCGCCCTGCTGCAGAACGCGATCATTACGGTCTGGGCTTCGCAAGACGCCGCAGCCGCCTTCGCGGTTGTGGTGACTCTGCCCGGACCGCAGCGCATGCAGCTCTCCGGTCGACGACCCGAGAGTTGGTGCGCCAGGACCCACAACGGGCTGTCGAACTGATCGCCAAGCTCGGATCAGGCGAGGACGCCCAGCTATTCACCCCAGTGCTCGCGGCCGAATGGGCGAACCGCGACGCGAGGGCCGCTGCCCGTTGGGTGGCATCCGCGCCGCGCGAGCGCAACGCGATGTCGGCCTACATCGTCGCGCCAATCTATGCCGCGCGGTTTCCGCGCCGGGAAGCGCTGGAATGGGCCAGTCGCATTGACCGCAGCCGCAATGGCGCAGTCTGGTCGCAAGCCCTGGCCGGACTGGCTGAAGCCGATCCGGACATGGCCCTGCAGCTGGCAGCTGCAGTACCTGAGCCCGGGCGTCGGTCTCAGGCGCTCATGACCGTAGTCGTTGCGATCGCAAGGCGCGACCCGACACTGGCGATGCGCTACTACGAAAGCTCCCCGCTGGTCAAGGTCTCGTTCGCAAGGTCGCCAGTGACCATCGCCACCAGAAGGCGGAGACGGATCCCAGTGGCGCCATCGCGTGGACGGCTGGCCTCCGTGACCGGCAGGCGCGCCAGATGGCCTACAGCCACGATCGGCGAGCAGCTCGCGCGTCGCGATGTCACGGTCGCCACAGGAGCTGATGGAAGAGATTCCCGCTGAAGCGCGCGCCTCAGTGGGCGATCCAGGTCGCGTAACGCTATCGCCCAGGACGATACGTCGATGCCGCCGTTCAGTGGATCAGGAAATACGAAACCTCTGCCGGGCTACGTCGGTGCCATGCAGTCGTTCCATCTCGAATCTCGCCACGCAGGACCCCGACGCGGCTTTTGAGCTGGCAGCCGGCATGAGCGGATGACAAGCAACGCGACCAGAGTGATTCAGAACGTCGTAGCTGCCGTTTCCCAGCTAGTCGCCGCCGGACGCCGTGAAATGGATCGCGCGCATCCACGATGACGAATTGCAGCGACAGCGCCGTCAGACAGCCGCGCGAGCGGCTGGGTCAAACTTCGACTCAGAGGGCGCCCGCAAGTGGGTCCTGTCGCTCGGTTCTTCGAACCTGCGTGATCCAGGCCTGGTGCAGCTGGCAGCGTGGGCGGCGTTGACGAGTCGAGCCGCTGCTTGAGCAGATACAGTCGCCCGACCTCAGGATGGACGCTCTATTCAGGGCGGCGTTTCGGTCTTGCGGCTGAAGACCCGCAAGCGGCGCGAAGCCCTATTGCGGCGCTATCCGCTCGATCCGCTGCGCCAACAGCAGTTCGAGGCCATGGCCGAGCAGCAGAACCAGGGATGAGGCTGGTAGCTTCTACGCCTGCCGCCTGCGCCCCACGCGATCCAGCAAGCGACCGAGCGGCGACTTCCGATGCACCACGGAGACCGACAGGTGCCGAACACCTGTATCGCTCAACCCATCGCCGCCGGCGATCTCGAGGTCGAGATCGAGCGAGCCGGCGCCAAGTTCCTCGAGGAGCTGCGCCGTCGTCCTGGAAACGCGTTTCGAGCCTTGTGTGGATCGGGTACGACTTGCCTTGCTTTCGCCTTGCCCGGGGCGCGGGCCGGTGCAGCCTGTGCCGCGGTGGGTTGGGGCGCAACCGGGGTGATCGGAGCGAGCAATGATCCTGCAGCGGTGCAGACCGGGTGCGGGGCGTGTCGTCTTCCTTGAGCTGAATCGTGTCTGCATCCCTTGCGCGCCTGCGGCGTGGGTTGGACTCGGCCGCTGCGCGTGACCCGCGGCGACCTCATTCGCCCTCGCACACTCGCGTTCGCTCACTGGAACAACGGCTGCCGCGGAGAAATCGGATCGTGCGTAGAGCGAGACCTGTCGGGCAGATACGGGATCAGTGAAGAAGCCGAGCCTTAACCCGTGCCAGCGACGTCCGGCGCGCTCGACATGAACCGTGTAAAGCGTATAGGCGTCGAAGATGGCGAGCTGCGGAACGCGCGCCGCGTCGACTGGGTCGGTCGACCAGATGAGCTGGACCGCGAACTTCTGTGGCGCGGTCGACGCAGCTGGTGTCATCAGCGGCGCGGCAGGTTTGACGGGTTGACGCGCGGGCCCTTTGCGCATCGCTCGCGGTGCGGTTTCAAGAAGGTGCAGCACATCCGTCGGCGAAAGTGGCGCACGCGCCGATGGCGATGGCGATGGCGGCAGCATGCCGGGATTGCGAGGGAGCTACCAGGGTCGCCTTGACGGGAATGGCTTTGGGCGCGGGCGCGACCGGCGCGGCGGGTTGTCGTGCGACGACTGGGGCCGCCGGCTTAGCAGTTGCAGCCGGCGTGCGGCTGCCTCGAACCAGTTTGAACTGGGCGACGCTCGTGTCGTCCAGCGATCCCATGCTATCGGTCGGCGCCAGCGCTACCCAGGCGGCGGGATAGCGCGCCCGAACCACGGCCAATACGCGCTGGGCTTCCTGTGGCGACTCGAAATAGCCCAAGTGCAAGCGAAACCGGTCGCGTCCATCCTCGACGCGGCGCGAACGAAATACCGCAAACCTCTTCCAGCTCGGGCGCATACGGCACCTCGAGCGTCATGGGCGTGGTCGAAGACAGCAGATTGATGATGTAAAGCGTTGCGCTGCCCTGGCCCAGGCTGGCCGGAGCGCTCTCTGCAACGCGTGCGTGTGCCCCCACCCGCTCGCTCATCTGACACCCCGTTTTTCGGCCCTGATTGTCTCGATTCGCGGTCGGGAGGGTGTTCCTATGCAACCAGATGTGCTGTGAACTCGGTCGCAACCAAGTCAGCGTTCATCCGTGCGGGGAGGTGCCTTGATGCGATTCGAGTGGGCCGGAATGGCGCTGAAGATCGAACCGCTCGTGTGGCAACCCCGCTGTCATTGGGAAACTCCCTGAAGACCGGTGGCTTTGCGTCCCCGCCTTTCGACGGGTTTGCCTTTGTCACGCAATGGAATATGCACGGAGTTCAAGCGAACTCAACAGTCGCCCGGCAAAATAAGTAATGTAGCGTTGCAATTCCCCGGCCGGCGTTACGGGTTTCTCCTACCCGAAGCCACCACGCCGAAGCCGAACGCAACTACGCGCGCTCAAACGCGCGGGCCGCGCGTGCCAGAACGTGTGCCGCCGCAGGGGCAGCCGGCATCAGAGCTGGCTCAGCACGTGCTCCGCGCTCGACACCTTGAACTCACCCGGAGCTTCAACAAATAGGTGGGTGACCACGCCGTCCTTTGCAATCACTGCGAAGCGCTTGCCGCGAATGCCCATGCCATAGCCGCTGGCATCCATCTCAAGGCCCAGGGCCTTGGCGTATTCGCCGTTGCCGTCGGCCAGCATCAGAACGCGATCGCCGACATTGCCACTCTTGCCCCAGGCATTCATTACGAATACGTCGTTGACCGCCATGCAGGCGATCGTGTCAACGTTCTTACCCTTGATTTTCGCCGCCTGCTCGACGAATCCGGGCAGATGCTTGGCGTCGCAGGTCGGGGTAAAAGCACCAGGCACCGAAAACAGCACCACCCGCTTGCCGCTGAAAAGCTGATCGGTGGTCAGGTTCTGGGGGCCGTCCTTGGTCATCGTCTTGAAGCTGCCGGAGGGCATCTTGTCGCCAACCTTGATCGTCATTTGCGTCGCTCCTCGCCGTGCTGATCAGATTGCCCGCTTCCGGGCGGGCTCATGGGGGCGGCCATTATGCCGAATCGCGAGCCTTCGGGCTGCAGCCCTTGTGCGTAGGCTCAGGGCGGTACGTTGCCTTCAGCGATGACAGCTGCCGGCTGACCGCGGCGTTCGCGGTGAATCAGATACAAACCGCTTGCGATGATGATCGAGGCCCCGGTCAGCATCTGCGCGTTTGGTGGGTGGGCCCACACCGTCCAGTCAATCCCCACCGCCCAGAGCAGTGCCGTGTATTCGAAGGGCGCGACCGCGGAGGCCGGCGCATGGCGAAACGCCTCCGTCACGAAGTGCTGTCCCAGGGCCCCGAGGATCCCGACACCGATCAGTAGCGACCAGTGTTCGGGCCGCACCGGTACCCAGGACCTTGCGGCGAGCGCGCCCGCGAACACCGTCACCATGGCCATGAACCAGAACACCATGCTCGCTGTGGTATCGGTGCGTGTCAGGACGCGCACCATGAGCGCGCTCAGCGCATAGCAAACGGCCGCAGCGGCCGCAGCCAACGCCCCGAGGGTAGCGAGGTTCGCGGTACTGGGCTTAAGGAGCACCAGAGTTCCGGCAAGTCCAACAGTAATTGCCACCCACCGCCGCCATTCGACCTGCTCGCCCAGCAGCGGCACTGAGAGTGCCGTGACGATCAGGGGCGCCGCGAGGAACAACGCGTACGCGTCCGCCATCGGCAGCAATCGCAGGGCGTAAATGAATGAACCGAGCATGATGATTGCCAGCACGCCCCGCACCAGATGCAGGGACCAGCGCACCGGGCGCAGGTCCTGGATCTTTCCGCGCAGCAAAGTGGCCGCCAGAACGATCGGGAGCGACGCCGCACCACGCAGGGCGCCAATTTCCAGCGCCGGGTAGTACGGAGATAACACCTTGATCATGGTGTCCATGCCGGCGAAGAAACCCACCGACAGGAGCATGGCAGTGATCCCGCGCAGACGCGGAGTCACGGACGTCGACTATGTGCCCTGCGTGGGGTCGTCGTGCCGTCCCAGCGCGCGTTGCGCCGGGCACGCTGCGGAGGCCGCCTGATCTGGTCTCCCGCCAGCGTTTCGCGCACCGTACGAAGCTGCGCGATAAAGCGCTCCTGCTCCGATCCATCCAGCGCACGCAGCGCATGGGCCTGTACGTGGTCGCTCAACGCGCGTAGTTGCGGGCGCAGGCGGTGTGCGCGCTCGGTGAGGTACTAGGCGATATGCCCGACGGTCCGCGGGCTCACCGCGCCTTTCGACCCAGCCGGCTTTCTCCATCCGGTCGACCAGCCGTCCGAGCGAGATCGGCGTGACCTCCAGGTGTTCGGCGAGCGCCACCTGGCTGGAACCTTCGCGACGAAAGAGTGCGGCAATCAGCGCCCATTGCGCCCGGGTCAGGCCGAGGCGGCGTGCGCGTTCGTCTACGCGTTGCGCCATGAGCCGGGCGAGATCCTGGATCAGGCCTCCCAGGGTGCCGTTGCGTTCGGGATCAGTCACGCCGCGCAAGATAGTGGGCAGCAGGACAGTAAGCAAGCTTACTAAATCAGTAAGCGGGCTTATCAATCCTCCAGCGCTTTCAGAACGCCCGACCGGGTCCTCGCGTTCGATCCGCTTCGGCTCGCAACCCCTGCCCTCACGGGACCGGTCTAATAGGCGTTGTCATCGCGAATGACGATCAGTGCCGTCCTCAGCAGGATCATGAAATCGAACCCCAGCGACCAGTGCCGCAGATAGTCCAGATCGAACTGCACGCGCTGATGCATCCGTTCGATATTCGCCGTTTCGCCGCGCAGCCCATTGACCTGTGCCCATCCCGTGATCCCTGGCCGCACTTTGTGCCGCAACATGTAGCCGCTTACGAGCCGGCGGTAATACTCGTTATGCGCGGCCGCGTGCGGTCGCGGACCGACCAGGCTCATTGTGCCGTTCAGTACGTTGAAGAGTTGTGGCAGCTCATCGAGGCGAGGTGCGACGCAGGAAGCGCCCGAGCCGGGTGACGCGCGGATCGTCCGGCTGGGCTTGGCTGATCTCCTGACCGTCCTCCCACACCGTCATCGTGCGGAATTTATAGACAGCGAACGTCTCGCCCTCCAGGCCATAGCGACGTTGGCGAAACAGAATCGGACCTGGCGAGGAACGTCGCACAGCGATGGCGATAGCGATCATGATGGGTGTTGTGAGCAGCAAGGCCACGCTCGCAAGCACCATATCGCTCACACGCTTGATCACCTCCATTGAGTCCGCAGAACGGCGTTTCGCAGATCGCTACCAGCGGCAGGCCATTGATCTGGCTGAAGCGCGCCTGGATCAGGTCGAAGGTGAAACGAGTCGGGAACGAAATAGATCGACGCCGTCGTGTCGCGCAGCTCCTCGAGCAGCGCGTTGATTCGCGGCTTGTGCACTGATGGGCAGGCAGATGTAGATGACGTGAATGCCGTGCTTGCGGACATAGTTGGCCAGGTCGCCAAAGCGGCCCAAGAGTCGCTCGGCGCTGACGCCCGGGAGCCGTTCCAGGCCACGATCGTCGAAGAACCCTTGTACGACGCCCTGCGACGGGTCCTCAGCCAGCCGCGCGGCGAGCTTCGCAACCGCGCTCGTTGGCGCCCACCACTACCTGCCGGCGCGTAATCGTTCCCTGGCGGGCGAGCCACCCCATGGCACGTCGCGCGGCCAACTGTGCGCCGAGCAGCGCCACCGGCGTGACCATGAACCAGGTAAGCAGGATCTTGCGTGAGAAGACCTCGGAAACGCCTGAGGAGGAACCCGACCAACAGGAGCAGAGCGACCGCGCATGACCATTGCCACACGACCCGTCGCATGTCGCGCAGCAACCACCGGGCGCTGTCGACAGGCTCCAGCCGTGGCCGCCCCATCACCTCGATCGCGACGACGAACGCAATTACTGCCAGAACGCGATAAGGGCCAGTGAATGGTTGGTCGTGCAGCAGCGTGCTGAACAACAGAGCCAGCACGACGATGGTGGGATTGAGCAATTCCTTGATCAATGCGAGGGCCGGCAGCTCACCCGCACCGGCGCGCACCCAGCCCGAACGTGCGTATCCCGCATCAGCTGACCCGAAATACTGGCGTGCAGCGAGCTTGCGACTATACCTCCAGTGTAGGACTCTCTCTGCTCCGGCACCGCTTTCCTCCTTGTTGTTGCCGTTCCATGTTGAACTCCTCACGACCCCTGAAAGTTCCTGCGTCGCGTTCAGACGCCTCAGAGTTGAAGACAGCAAGTGATGTGCCAGCAGCAGGTCGCGAAAGGCCGCCAAATCTTACCAGTGCCGCGAGAAACAATGGGGCCACGGGACGTCGCTAATGAGTGACAACGTCGCAGGCGGTTATTCGAAGTCGTATCGGATTGCGGGGAAGTCGGCCGGCCGCGACAGGTCGACATCGCGTTCAGCGAAGCAGTTGGCTTGAGCGAGTCATGCAAGGTTTGTTGCAACACTTACATGACCCGCTCGACCCGAGGCGCGGAAGTCAATCGCTCAGCGACTTCAGAGTTTGCCGGCTTGATAGTCGATGAAGGCCTGGCGAATCTCTTCCGGCGTATTCATGACGAATGGACCATAGCGCGCCACAGGCTCGTTGAGCGGATGCCCCGCGATGGCGAGGAAGCGCGCCCCTTCACTCTGCGCCGAAGCGGCGAGGATCAGGCCGTGATTGAGAACCGCGAGCTCACCCGCTTCAGGATGCGCGCGCCCTCGCCCTGCCCTATCGAGAGCGAGCCGTCGTACGTAGACGAAGGCGTTGTGTGATTCGGGCACCAACGTATTGAAGGCGTCGTGCGCGTCGAGTCTCACGTCCAGATAAAGCGGTTGCGTCGCAGTCGCCTGTACAGGGCCCCTGCTGCCATTGAATTCTCCGGCGATGACGCGCACGTTGCTGCCGCCCTGCAGCGACACCTCGGAATCCGTTCCGGCGCGATGTCCTGATAGCGTGGTGTCGAGTTTCTCGCGTCGCAGGCAGGTTGACCCACAGCTGGAAGCCCCACATCAGGCCGTCTTCCTGCTCCGGCATTTCCGAATGAACGATGCCGCGGCCCGCCGGTCATCCACTGCACGCTGCCGGGGCCCAGCAGGCCGCTGTTGCCCTGGTTGTCGCCGTGGCGCATGCGGCCGGCCAGCATGTAGGTGACGGTCTCGAACCCGCGGTGCGGGTGATTCGGGGAAGCCCGCGATGTAATCGCCTGCGTCCGTCGGAACGGAATTCGTCCGAGCAGCAGGAACGGATCGAGGTCGGGTAAGCCCCTGCGGACCGATGACTCGAAAGAGCTTGACGCCGAAGCGCCATCGCTGGCGGGCTGGCCGTGCACGATGCGCGCCACGGTGCGCACCGAGGAGGCGGGATTCAGCTTCGTCGTTGCTGATGAGCTCATGCAAACTCCCATGCTTGAAGAGTGGATCGCCGCGACATGGGGCACGGTGGTGGATTACTAGCGTGAGGCTCCGGGTCGGGCACCTGTAGCTCCACCCCTCGGGGAAGACTCCCGCCTTTACGACGCAACCCAGGCACTGGGCGTCCGAGTTGCTCCTGCAGCCATTTGCCACCTCGATCAGGCGTTCGAGCGCTACACCGGTCTCCAATCCGATCGATGCAGCATGTAGAGCAGATCCTCGGTGGGAATATTCCCGGTTGCCCCCGGCGCGAACGGGCAGCCGCCGATTCCGCCCACGCTGGCATCCAGGATCTCGACGCGCGGCTTGGGCTGCCGCGTAGGCGTTTGCCAGTCCGGTGTTGCGCGTATTGTGAAAATGGCAGCGCAACCTGAGCCCCGGGAGCGCTGCGCGCACGCGGTGACGAGGTCTGTGACCTGCGCCGGAACACCTGCTCCGATCGTGTCGGCAAGCGCAAGCTCAGTAGGGCTAGCGGCTGCCACACGTCTGGCGACTTCAACAACCCGTTCCGGTGCGATCTCCCTTCGGGGACAACCGAAGGCGGTGGAGAGCGTGATGTGTGCGGGGAGTGCCGGCTTCACGCGCTGCGTGCGCGATGTCGAGCCACTGCTCTATCGACTCGTCGGTGCCGACACGTTGGTTGCGACGATTAAAGGTATCGCTGACCGCGAGCGCCATGCCGATCTCCCCGCATCCGGCGGCCCTGGCGCGATCGAAGCCTTTGCGATTGAGCACCAAGCCGATGTATCGGGTCAGCGCTCGTCCGGGGCAGCCCCGCGAGTACCTGCTCTGCGTCCGCCATCTGCGGGACCTTGACTGGATTGACGAAGCTCGCGACTTCGATCCGCTTCAATCCCGACGCCGCGAGCCGGTTGATGAGCTCGATCTTGACGGGCGTCGGAAGGACCCCGGCTCGTTCTGCAGTCCGTCGCGGGGCCCGACCTCCACGATTTCGATCGATTTCTTCATGCGCACTCGGACTACGGCGTGATCGGGAGCTGGAATTGTATCGGGCGACGCCTACGCCGACCAATCAGTGGTGTATTCTTGCTCACGTCCGGTCGCAAATCCCCAGACACTTGCAGTCACCGACGTCGTGGTCATGGAAAACACTGATATTACCGCCGGCTCGAGCCTCCATCACTCATTCTTGCGGCCGGCGCGTCGACGCCTCGGCCAGCCGAAACAACTCGTGCGCCTCGACGGCCGTCCCTTGTTGCACACCATGGTCAGTCATGCAGTAGCCGTTGCCGGTCACGCAGTAACCGTAGTGGTGGGTGCGCACGCGCGGGAACTGGCGATGTTGCTCAAGCATTCGCCCGCCTCCGTGATCGTCAATCGCTACTGGCAAGAAGGCATCGGCGCCTCGATTCGCTGTGGAATTGCGGCGCTTCCACCGGCTTGCGATGCCGTCCTCGTGATGCTCGCTGACCAGGTTGGCGTATCGAGTGATGATCTCAGACGCCTGGTATCGGCGTGGAAGAGACAGGACAATTCGATCATCGCGGGCCTCTACTCTGGAACGGTCGGCGTGCCTGCGCAATCTTTCCACGCTGGTGCTTCTCCGATCTTTCGAGCTTGCGCGGGGATGTAGGGCGCGAAACGCGTGCTGCAACGGTATAGCGATCGTCTGGTTCGCGTTCCCATGCCGAATGCGGCGACGGATCTCGACACGCCCGAGCAACTCGAGGAGCTGCGTCGGGTGCGTCAACCGCGCGTAGTTGGGTGAGATTCGCCTGCCGCGAATCAGTGCGGACGGCGCTCAAGAGCCTGACGATGCCTTGAGCTTTTAACAGCTGAACGCCTTCGCTCACGCGCTCTCCCGCACCGAAACAGATCTGTTCTACGACTCCGTCCATGGGCGCGAGGATGGTGTGTTCCATCTTCATCGCTTCCACGATTACGAGCGGCTGGCCACGCCGCACCGCCGCTCCGACCGTAACCATGACCTGCAGTATTTGGCCCGGCATCGGCGCAATGAGCTCGCCGTCAGTGCTGTTCACGTTCGCTGGCTTCGGCCGGATCGTGAAGGACAAGGTGCAGCACGCGTCCCCGGAGATGACATAGCCACGCCTGCCATCCACTACGAGTTGCGCGCTCAACGGTACGCCGTCCACCTGCCCTCTGGCCGTCCCATCTGCCTCGATGTGTCTTCGACCACGAGGCGCTGCGAACCGATCGTTACCTGCCACGCCCTTGCGACTCGCTCCAGTTCCCGCGACGACCGGTGCGTCCTCACCCTCGAACTGCAGCGCTCGCGCGTGGCGCCAGATTGAGTCGCCACCATCGCCCAAGTCCCAGGGTCCCGCGTCGCCGACGCGGCACCGAGCAGCCGCCCCACCGCACCGAACGCGGCAGTCGAGCAACCCCATCCCGCGTCCGTTGCCTTGAATAGATCGGTAGCATGTTCGCCGACAAAGCCGGTGTGAACTTCGCCAGCGACGAAATGAGATTCAGAAAGGATGGCGCGCAGCAGCGCGCGTTGGTTATGACCCCGCTACCTGACACTCGCTCAGAGCATGGGAGAGTCGGCGAATGGCATCGACGCGCTCTTCACCCCAGGCAATGATCTTGGCGAGCATGGGATCGTGAGTACACGTCTACCGCATCGCCCTCCTGCACGCCGGTATCGACGCGAACAGCATCGCCCGTCGGCGGCCAGCGCAAACGAATCAATCTCCTGGTTGACGGCAGGAACTCGCGTTCGGGATCCTCGGCATACAGTCGCGCCTCGATTGCATGCCCTTTGAGCGGAACCTGCGCCTGCTCCAGCGGCAACTCTTCTCCAGCTGCCACGCGGATCTGCCATTCGACCAGGTCGAGCCCCGTAATCATTTCCGTCACCGGATGCTCGACCTGCAGCCGCGTGTTCATCTCCATGAAATAGAACGTCGCGCATCCTCGTCGACGATGAATTCGACCGTGCCCGCGCCCTGATAACCGACGGCCTTCGCAGCGCCTCGACCGCGGCCGTCGCCCATCATGCGTCGTCCGCGCTGTCATTCCGGGCGCCGGGGCTTCCTCGATCACCTTCTGATGCCGCCGCTGGATCGAACAGTCGCGCTCGAACAGATGAATGCAGTTGCCGTGGGCGTCGGCGAACACCTGCATCTCGATGTGCCGCGGCGCGTGACAGGTATTTCTCCAGCAGCACGCGATCGTCGCCGAAGGCGCCTTCGGCCTTCGCGCCGCGCTCGCTCGAGTGCCGGCGCGAAAGCGCTCTTCGACTCCACGACTGCGCATTCCTTTGCCACCGCCGCCTGCGGATGCCTTGATCAGGACCGGAAAGCCGATGCTTCTCCGCCGCAGCTTCTGAGCCGTTCGCGATCCTGTTCGTCCTCCGTGGTAACCCGGCACGATCGGCACGCCCGCAACGCGCCATCAGCCGCTTCGCTTCGATCTTCGAACCCATGGCGCGGATCGCCGACTGCCGGCGGACCGATGAACACGATACCCGCCACCGGCAGGCCGCCGCGAAGTCGATGCATTCTCGGACAGAAAGCCGTACCCGGGATGAATCGCGCGTGCGTTCATCTTGAGTGCCGCCTCGATGATTGCGTCGATGTTGAGGTAACTCTCGCGGGCTGTGCGCGGCCCGATGCGGATCGCCGCGGTCGGCGCGCCGTGACGTGCAACGCGCTCGCTGTCAGCATCCGAATAAACGGCAACGGTGCTGATGCCCAATCGCTGTGCGGTGCGGATGATGCGGCAGGCGATCTCGCCGCGATTGGCGATGAGAATCGAGTCGAACATCGGAAGCCTCATGCGAAACACGCCGTAGGCGCGTTCGCCGCGATCCGGCGCGTGCCGCGCTGCCGCCAGCGCAAGAGCACAGCACGCGCCGCGTATCGATCGGGTCGATGATGCCGTCGTCCCAGAGCCGCGCCGTCGCGTAGTACGGATGGCCCTGCTTCTCGTACTGCTCGCGGATCGGTGCCTGTCGAAGACGCTCTCTTCAGCTTCCGGCCAGGTCTTGCCGCGCGCTTCGCTGGCCCTCGCGACGAACGATCGCGAGCACAGTGGCCGCCTGCTCGCCGCCCATCACCGAGATGCGCGCGTTCGGCCACATCCACAGGAAGCGCGCGCCGTAGGCGCGTCCGCACATGCGCGTAGTTGCCGGCGCCGAAGGCTGCCGCCGATGATGACGGTGAACTTCGGCACGCTGGCGCAGGCGACCGCGGTCACCATCTTGGCGCCGTCCTTGGCGATGCCGCCGCGCTCTCGTACTTGCGTGCCGACCATGAAGCCGGTGATGTTCTGCAGGAACACGAGCGGGACGCCGCGCTGGCTGCAGAGCTCGATGAAGTGCGCGCCCTTCGAGCGCCGACTCGGAGAACAGGATGCCGTTGTTGGCGACGATGCCGACCGGGCATGCCAGCAGATGTGCGCGAAGCCGCAGACCAGGCGTCGTGCCGTAGAGCGCCTTGAACTCGTCGAGATCGGAGCCGTCGACGATGCGGGCGATGACCTCGCGCACGTCGTAGCGGCATGCGCGTGTCGCGCGGCACGACGCCGTAAAGTTCCTCGGCACGGATAGCGCGGTTCGCGCGGCCTCACCTGCGACCGTGTAGCGCACTGGCGCGATTGAGGTTCGCCGACGAGTCGCCGCGCGATCCCGAGCGCGTGCGCGTCGTTGTCGGCGAGATGATCCGCAACGCCGGAGACGCGGCTGTGCACGTCGCCGCCGCCGAGCGCTTCCGCGTCGACGACTTTCGCCGGTCGCTGCCTTCACCAGCGGCGGCCCGCCGAGGAAGATCGTGCCCTGGTTGCGCGACGATGATCGCTCTCGTCGCACATCGCCGGCACGTAGGCGCCGCCCGCGGTGCACGAGCCCATCACGACGGCGATCTGCGGAATGCCGCGCGCCGACAGTGCGGGCCTGGTTGTAAGAAGATGCGGCCGAAGTGTTCGCGGTCCGGGAAACACCTCGTCCTGCAGCGGCAGGAAGGCGCCGCCGGAGTCGACCAGGTAGATGCAGGGCAGGTGCGTTCTCGCAGCGCGATCTCCTGCGCGCGCAGATGCTTCTTGACGGTGATCGGATAGTACGTGCCGCCCTTGACCGTCGCGTCGTTGGCGACGATCACGCACTCGCGCCCGCTCGACGCGGCCGATGCCCGTGACGATGCCCGGCCGCCGGGACCGCGTCGCCGTACATGCTCGTGGCCGGCGAGCTGGCGCGATCTCCAGGAACGGCGAGCCGGGATCGAGCAAGTCGCGCACGCGCTCGCGCACCAGGAGCTTGCCGCGACTTTGATGCCTGCGCGCGCGCCTCCGCGGTACCGCCCTCGCCTGATGCGGGCGATGAGCTCACGCAACCCGCCGCGAGCCCGCGATTGGTCGTCGGCATTGCGGCGAAATTCATCGCCATGAAAGCTGAGCGCGCTGTGGATGGCCGGCATGTGCTGCGGCCCTCAGGCGGTGGCGTCGAACAACTCGCGCCCGATCAGCATGCGCCGGATCTCGCTCGGTCCCCGCTCCGATCTCGTACAGTTTCGCATCCCGCAGCAGTCGACCGGCGGGGTAGTCGTTGATGTAGCCGTTGCCGCCCAACGCCTGATCGTGTCGAGCGCCAGGCGGTCGCACGTTCCGCCGCAAACAGAATCGCAGCCGGCGGCATCAACAGCGCGTCGTTTGCCCCTCGATCGCAGGCTCGCGCCGACAGCATAGACGTATGGCCTCGCGACGCATTGAGCGTCGTGTACAGGTCGGCAATCTTTGCCTGCATGAGCTGGAAAGCTGCCGATTGGCTGGCCGAACTGCCGCCGCTCGTGAACATGCAAGGCAACGACAGTCGTCGAGACAGGCCTGCATGATCCCGAGCGGTCCACCCGCCAGCACGACACGCTCGTAGTCGAGTCCGCTCATCAATACGCGCGCCCTGCCCACTTGACGCTGCAGCACATTGGCGAGCCGGCACCTGGCAATCCACGAAACACGAGCTCGCTCGTATCCGAGCCTCGCATGCCCAGTTTGTCGAGCTTCTGCGCACTCGAGAATCCGGGCGTGCCCTTCTCGACGATAAACGCGGTTATGCCCTTCGCCCCGAGCGCCGGATCGAGCGTTGCGTACACGACGACAACATTCGGCCTCCGGGCCATTCGGTGATCCACATCTTGTTGCCATTGAGTACGTAGCGATCGCCGCGCCGTTCTGCGCCGCGTGCGCATTCCAATGACATCCGATCCTGAGCCGGGCTCGCTCATGGCGAGGCGCACCAACATGTTCGCCACTCAGCAGCTTCGGCAGGTAGCGTCGTTTTTGTTCGAGGTACCCCAACGACTGATCTGATTTACACAGAGATTGGAGTGCGCGCCATACGACAGGCCGATGGCGCCCGATTCGCGGCTGATCTCCTCCATCGCCACCACGTGTTCCAGATACCCCATCCCGGCGCCGCCAAACTCTTCGGCCACCGTCGGTCCGAGCAGCCCCAGAGCTCCAAGCTCCGGCCACAGATCGCGGGGAATTGGTTGCTGCGATCGATCTCTGCGGCCCGCGGCTGGATCTTCTCCAGCGAAAAGGCACGCACCGTGCTGCGTAACAAGTCGACGCTCTCACCGAGACCGAAATCGAATTCGACCATGGGTGCTCCGGCCGGCGCCGTGGCTATGGCGCGCAAGGGTGTCTTGGGTAGGCTGGACATGGGGGCGATATATTGTCGGACAATCCGACAATCTGTCAATGATCGCCAATGTTGCATCGCAGCCCTTATCCTGCGCGTACACATATATATGGCAACACTGTTCGAACCCCTGAATCTGGAGCCCGCGTATCGCCGGGTAGCGGTCACGATCGAAGGCAAGATCATGGCCCGCGACCTCAATGATGGCGATGCGTTGCCTGCGGAACTGGATCTCGCGCGCGCAGTTTGGCGTCAACCGCTCAACCGTTCGTGAAGCATTGCGCGAATTGCAGAGCAAAGGATTACTCACCCGCAAGGGAAGGCGGCAAGCGGCTGTACGTGACCTATCCGCAGGCCGCCAATGTGGCGTCCGATGTAAGCCGTGCGCTCAAGCTCCATGGCGTCACATTCCTGGAAGTGTGGGAAGCGATGATGATCATCGAGCCCCAGGCGGCCGCACTTGCAGCGCGCAAGCGCGAACCGACGCAAATTGAAGAGCTAGAAACGCTGCACCGCCTGTTCGAGAGCCTGGCTGCCGATCGCGAGCGTGCTGTGGCGGTGGTCGTCGAGTTCTTCCGCACCCTTGCCCGCTGCACGCCAGAACCATGTCCTGGTGCTCGCGCAGGCGCCTCTCACGCGCCTGCTTTCCCCACTCTCGGTCGCATGATCGACCAGGTGCCGCAAGCCCGCTCGCGCATCATCGTTGCGCAGCAGCGCCTGATCGATGCGATCCGTAGCCGCAATGCAGAGGAAGCACGCAGCTGGATGGAAAAGCACATCCGTGACTTCAAGCGTGGGTACGAGGTTGCCGGAATCGAACTCGACTATCGGGTGATGGATCGCGTAACGGTCTGAGCACACTCAGGGCGGTTTCGCGTCCAGGCTCCCGAACCCGCGGCCACTCCCCGCCAGCTCGACCAACAACGGCGCAGGTGCCCAGCGCGCTCCATGAGTGGGAGCGAGTGAGCGCATCGTCGCCACGACCTTTCGGAGTCCAATTGTGTCCGCCCAGAACATCGGACCGCCGCGGTAAGCCGGGAAGCCGTAGCCATTCACGTAGACAAGATCGATGTCACTCGCACGGCTGGCAATTCTCTCCGCCAGGATCCTGGCACCTTCATTCACCTAGCGGATGCAGCAGGCGCGCGAGAATCTCTTCATCGCCGATATGACGCCGCTGGATGCCACGCTCGAGCGAGATCTCCTCGATCAGCGCGGTTACCTCCGGATCAGGGCGGCGAACGCGACCCTCGTAGCGGTAGTAGCCCTTACCTATTTTCTGTCTCAAGGCGCCCCTGTTCGACGAGTTTTGCGAGTAAGGGTGAGGTCCTTTCATCGCGGGGAAGCTGGCGACGCTTGCGAATCGCAAGACCGACATCATTGCCAGCGAGATCACGTACAGCGAGTGGTCCCATGGCAAAGCCGAAGGCTTCCATGACTCCATCAACCTGCTCCGGCGTTGCCCTCCTCCAGCAGGAACTCGGCTTCCGCGGTGTAGAACTGCCACATCCGGTTGCCGATGAACCCATCGCAGTTTCCCGATAGCACCGCCACCTTCCCCACGCGCCGCGCCAATGCCATCGCCGTGGTGAGCGCGGCGGGCCGAACTGCGTGTTGCCACGCACGACCTCCAGCAGTTTCATGACCTGCGCCGGGCTGAAGAAGTGCAGACCAATGACTCGCTCGATGTGTGGCCGCGGCCGCGATAGCATCGACATCGAGTGCCGAGGTGTTGGTTGCGAGCATTGCCGTGGGCGCGGCCGCCTGGCTGAGACGCGCAAAGACCTGCTTCTTGATCTCCAGGTCCTCGAACACCGCCTCGATAATGAGGTCGCGGTCCGCGAGTGCGGCGTAGTCTGTGACACCTTCGATAAGTGATTGCGATTCGCTGGCCGACTCGCGCGTCACACTACCCCGATCGACGGACCCGGCATAATTCCTGCGAATCGACTCTATCCCACGCTCGAGCGCCTCCTTCGAAATCTCGAGGAGCTTTACGGGGATGCGCGCATTTGCAAACACCATCGCGATGCCGCCGCCCATGGTCCCGGCACCGACGATGCCCACGCTCCGTACCGGCAGTGGCTCAACGCCCTCGGGGAGATCCGGAATCCGACGGGCTTCGCGCTCGGCAAAGAACAGATGCACCAGGGCCTGATGCTGCGGGCTCTGACTGCATTCCATGAAACTCGCCCGCTCGAACCTGAATGCCTCATCGCGAGGTAGCGTACACGCCGCTTCGATGCAGTCGATGATCTCTCCAGGGCGCGAGCTGACCACGCGCCTTGCGCTCGATACGGCGGCGAAACTCTTGGAACAACTCGGGGCTCACGCCGGTGAGCCGGTCATTCCGTAAGCTCACCACTTGCAGCGGTCGGCCATCACGCCAGACTCGGCTGAGCAAGGGTGATCGCCACGGCGACTGCATCCTCTGCGGTCTCATCCAGCAGTCCGAGCTCGAGTGCCCTGGCCGCCGGAATATGCTCGCCGGAGGTGATGTATTCCAGCGCAGCCTGCGGTCCTGCTAGCCGTGGAAAGCGCTGCGTCCCGCCTGATCCTGGGATCAAGCCTAGTCTGACCTCGGGTAATCCAACACGTGCACTTCGCGAAGCGATTCGCCAGTGGCACGCCATAGCCAGCTCGAGGCCGCCCCCAGCGCCGCGCCATGGATTGCCGCGACCACCGGTTTGCTGGAGACCTCCAGCTGCTGCTGCAGATCACGAATCGTCGGTGCTTTGAGATACGCGCCGGTCTCGAATTCGTGGATGTCCGCGCCCGCGATGAAACGGCCTTCGCTTCCGGTCAGCACGATGCCACCCACCTGCAAATCCGAGGCGAGCCGACGCACGTGCTCTTGCAGCTCGCAACGCACGCTGTGGCTCAGCGCGTTGACCGGAGGATGCCGGATTTCCAGGACAGCGACCCCGTCCGCAACCCGACAGGTCACTTCAGCCATCTGCTTCTCGCGCCCACCCGACTAAATGAGATGGCGTGCCTGCAGCTCATCGATCACCCGCCGCGCAGCCTCTTCTGCCGAGTGTTGGTCGGTGCGGATCACGACTTCGGCCGCTTCGGGCGGCTCGTAGAGGCGAATCGATCCCGGTGAAGTTCTTGATGTTACCGGCTTGCGCACGTGCATACAGACCCTTCGGATCGCGCCGGATGCACTCATCGAGTGCTGTATCAACGTATACCTCGATGAATTCGCCCTCGCCCATGAGCTCACGCACCATGCGGCGCTCCGCACGGAAGGGGAAATGAATGAGCACAGTACGATCATGCCGGCATCGACGAAGAGCTTTGCCACCTCGCCCACGCGGCGGATGTTCTCGACCCGATCGGCGTCCGTAAATCCGAGGTCACGACTCAAGCCATGACGCACGTTGTCTCCATCAAGGAGATAAGTATGTGCGCCCTGTGCGTGCAACTCCCGCTCTACGATGTTCGCGATCGTGCTCTTTCCCGATCCCGGGAGACCCGTGAACCAGAGAATCGTCGCCTGGTGTCCATGCAGCCGGGTGCGTGCGCCCTTGTCGATGAGCAAGCTCTGGCGATGGATATTGGTGGCCCGGCGCAACCCAAACGTGATCATTCCCGCGCCGGCCGTGGCATTCGTATAGCGGTCGATCAGAATGAAAGCACCAGTTTCACGATTCTCTTCATACGGGTCGAAGGCGACCGGCGTCGAAGTCGAGATATTGCACAGCCCGATCTCGTTCAGGGCCAGCGTCCGCGCCGCGATGTGGTCGAGATTGTTGACATCAATCTTGTGCTTGAGCGTCGTAATGCGTGCCGGTACGTACTTGGTGCCGATGCGCAACAGATAAGAGCGGCCCGGAAGCATGGGTTCCTCGGCCATCCACAGGACATGGGCGGCGAACTGGTCCACGACTTCCGGGTCGTGACTCCGGCCGCGCCAGGACGTCGCCACGCGCGATATCGACCTCATCACTAAGGGTAAGCGTGACCGCATAGCCCGGGTGCGCGGCCGGCAGGTCGCCATCTGCCGTAATAATCGCGTCTCACGCTAGCTTCGCGGCCGGATTGCGCCACGACGATACGATCCCCCGGCCGAATGGAACCGGAAGCAACCGTTCCGCAGAAGCCGCGAAAGTCCTGGTTGGCGCGATTGACCCATTGCACCGGAAACCGGAACGGCTTGTCGTCCAGCGCAACATCGATCTCGACCGACTCGAGATACTCAAGAAGGGTCGGGCCTTCGTACCATCCCATGCGTTCCGAGCGCTGCGAAACATTGTCGCCAAGCCGGGCGGAGATCGGGATGGCAGTGATGGAGCCGAAGGTCAACGACTGGGCAAATCCAAGGTAGTCGCCGACGATCTGCTGAAATCGCTCGCCGGAATACTCCACCAGATCGATCTTGTTGACTGCGACGCAGATGTGCCGGATCCCCAGCAGCCAGCAGATATAGGTGTGCCGGCGCGTCTGTGTAAGGACTCCCTTGCGCGCATCGATCAAGATAACCGCGACGTCGGAGCCCGAAGCGCCGGTCGCCATGTTGCGTGTGTACTGCTCGTGGCCCGGCGTATCCGCAACGATGAACGAACGCCGCGGCGTGGAGAAGAAACGGTAAGCGACATCGATCGTGATGCCCTGTTCACGCTCGGCTTCGAGACCGTCCACCAGCAGCGCGAAGTCGAGATCAGTGCCGGTCGTACCGTGCCGCGCGCTGTCGCGTGCCAGTGTTGCGAGCTGATCGTCGAGAATGAGCTGGCTGTCATAGAGCAAGCGGCCGATGAGGGTCGACTTGCCGTCGTCGACGCGAGCCGCAGGTCAGGAAGCGCAGCAGATCGTGACGCGCCGACGATGTCACGACGGTGCCTCCCGGGAGGCTTCATCAACCCGCGTCGCCATCAGAAATACCCCTCGCGCTTCTTGCGCTCCATCGACGCGGCTTCGTCGCTGTCGATGAGGCGCCCGGAACGTTCCGAGGTGCGCGTGCCGAGCATCTCGGCGACGATGTCATCCAGGGTCGCAGCGGAACTCTCGATCGCTGCAGAAAGCGGATAACAGCCGAGGGAGCGAAAGCGCACCATCCTGATCTCCTCCATTTCACCTGGCCGCAACGGCATGCGTGCATCGTCTCTCATGATGAGCAGGCCATCGCGCCGCACGACGGGACGAGCGGCAGCGAAATACAGCGGCACCACGGGTATTCCTCGGCGCGCGTGTACTGCCAGACATCGAGTTCGGTCCAGTTGGAAAGCGGGAAGACGCGAATCGTTTCGCCCTTATTGAGGCGCGTATTGTACAGGCGCCAAAGCTCGGGCCGCTGGTTGCGTGGATCCCAGCCATGGCCTGCCGAGCGAAAAGAAAAGATGCGCTCCTTGGCGCGGCTCTTCTCTTCGTCGCGCCGCGCGCCGCCGAACGCAGCATCGAAATCGTACCAGATCAAGCGCCTGCTTGAGGGCTTCCGTCTTCATGACCTGTGTATGCAGTTGTGAGCCGGAAGTGATGGGGTTGATTCCGCGTGCCACACCGTCCGAATTCGTGTAAACGAGCAATTTCACGCCATAGCGCTGCGCAATAGCATCGCGATGAGTGATCATGTCGCGAAATTTCCAGCCAGTATCGACATGCAGTAGCGGGAATGGCGGCAGCGCCGGATAAAACGCCTTCATCGCGAGGTGCAGCAGCACCCTGAATCCTTGCCGATCGAATAGAGCAGCACGGGGTTGCGGAACTCCGCCACGACTTCGCGCAGGATGCCGATCGATTCAGCCTCAGGCGTCGGAGATGTTGCGGCACAGGTTGCGGGTTTGTCTTCATGATTGGGTGTGGAGGAGTGGCAAAACATCTGCCGAGCCGGTCGCGACAAACCACGGATTGCGATATTCCGGTTTGGCATACGCGAGCACGGAACGCTCGTCGGTCAACACGCGGCCACCAGCGGCGACCAGGACCGCCTGACCAGCGGCCGTGTCCCATTCCATCGTGGTCCCGAGGCGCGGATACAGGTCTGCCTCGCCCGCAGCGACTTTGCAGAACTTCAACGACGAGCCGACCGAGACCATTTGCGCCACCCGGTATCCTGCCAGATAGGCATCGGTCTCGGGACTGCGATGCGACCGCGACGCGACGACGGTAATTCCTTCGGCAGGCACGGGGCGCACCTTGATCGGCTCTCGAACCGCCTCCGCGGCGTCCGGCGCCTGGCTGCTGCGCCAGGCCTTGCCAGTGAGCACGTTCCCAGCGAACAGGGCCGAGATCGCCGGGGCGTAGACAACGCCCAGCACTGGTGATCCGTCGCGCACCAGCGCGATATTTACAGTGAACTCACCGTTGCGTTTGATGAACTCACGCGTACCATCCAGCGGATCGACGAGCAGGAAATTCATTCCATGTTGGGGCACGCGGCCGAGAGCCACCTGCTCTTCGGCGATGATCGGCAGCTCTGGCGCGTGGCGGCCCAGAGATTCGAGGATGATTCGCTCCTGCAGCGTGATCCGCCGTCGTGACGGGGGAATCGTCCGCCTTCAGCTGCACTTCGAAGTGCCCTTGGTACACCTGGAAGGCGGCGCGGCCTGCACTTATGGCGGCCCGGATCATCAATTCCAGCAAGTCTTGTTCTGTCATCGAACGCTGAGTGTACATGGACCCTCTGAAGACGTGCGGTGGAGCGAGGGTGCTCGCCAGATCGTTTGGCAATGAACATATTCCGCTACACATTCGCGCTCCTAAAGGCATGTTGCATGCCCTGCGTCGGCTTGCTGACGGTCAGCTGTTTGTGGTGCACGGTGGCATTCTCTCAGGCCGAGTCTCGGGGACCTCGCGGCTGTCGATACCAGTGATCCCGCGGCTTGGGCGAACTACGCACTCACCCAATCCCGGAGTGCCGCACAGAACATTCCCGACGCCTATTTCAAAGCCGAAGCATTGGTCCGGATCGCAGCAGTGAACACGAGTTTCGGAAACCTCGACGCCGCCCGCGCCGCGCTGCGCGCCGCCCTTGAAATTGCCAAGGAGGTCAAGACCTCACCCGGACGTGACCTCGCCCTGCGCGCGATTGGCCTCGAGTGGGCGCGAATGCGCGACGTCGATGCAGCGCTCGAGGCCGCAGGCATGATTGATATGGCCGAGATGCGCGATCCGGTGCTCGTCGCCGTCATCAGCTTGCAAGTCGGCTCAGGAGATATCCCCGCTGCGCTGACGAACGCGCGACATCTCTCCACTCCCATTGCCAAGGAACAGATGCTGCGACGGATCGCGAAGGAGCAGGCGCGACTCGGCAAGCTGAGCGACGCCCGTGCGACGGTAGCTACCATCAAGGATCAAGGCATCCGGACTATCGCGAGCGCAGACATCGCGAGCGCTCTCGCGGATATTGGCAATTCCGACAGCGTGGCCCTGGCGACGGACATGGCCCGCGATATCCGCAGCAAGTCCGAGCGAGACTCAGCCTACGTGTACATTGCATTGATCCAAGCCACATCGGGGAGCTTCAATGGCGCGGTGGCGACAATGGGTCACGTGAAAGAACCTGCAACTCGAGCGCTCGGCTTTGCGCGTTTGGCAACGTTGCGCGCGCAGGCCGAGGACTCCAGCAACGCCGACGCGCTGCTGAAGCGCGCCATGGAGGAGCTGCCGCGAAAGCGCACTGCGCCGGGCAAGTCGCTGGCACTCAGCGAGATCGCCGTCGCGCAGATTTCAACCGGGCAAAAGCCGGCGGCGCGCGTCACCCTGCAGCAGGCTCTGCACGCCGACGGCCGAGGGCCGGGCCTCGAAGCGATTGCACGCCTGCAGGCGCGCGCAGGCGATATCGCCGGTGCTTTGAACACGACAATGCAAGTGAGCGACGATGCCACCCGCGCCTTGCTGATTCACGACATCACCACCGCCCAGGCAGAGGCTGGCGATGTGAGCGGCGCGAGGGCCACTGCGCAGTCATTGCCCGACGCACGTCTGCAGGTACCCGCCTGGTTCGGAATAATTGGGGTGCAAAGCGCCGCCGGTGACGAGTCTGGCGCCAAGGACTCCGTCCAGATGGCACAGCACGGAGCACGCGCGATCGACGAGACCGGATACCGCGCTCGGTCTCTCGCGGGCGTCGCCGCGGCGTACGTCAAGCTCGCCGATGTATCTGCGGGATGGTCGACCTTCCAGGAAGCAGTTGCCACTGCTCAACTGCTGGATGAGAGCGCCGCCCGCGCGGCGGCATTTGCGAACATCGCCGAACCGCTTCCACGATCTGTAAGAGCCGTAAGTTCTGCTGCTAGAAGTATCATTATATAACCTGTGTATGTAATTAATAACACAATGGTTACAGAGGATCACAATGCAGCGACCGTCATGGCGCATCCGGCTCGGATGGAAGATCACCTGGCTGCTGGCCCTGAAGTTCGTCACGCTCCTGGCTCTTTGGGCGCTCTTCTTCTCGCCCGGTCAGCGCGTGAATGTGAGCCCGGCCAGCAGCGCTGAGCATCTTTCGCTGGATCCTAAGGGCCTGGCCCAATGATCGATATCAACGTCGTCGATCTCTCGCGCCTGCAATTCGCGCTGACCGCGCTTTACCACTTCCTGTTCGTGCCGCTCACGCTCGGGCTGTCAATGATCCTCGTGATCATGGAGGCCGCGTACGTAATGACCGGTCGTGACATCTGGAAGCAGATGACGCAATTCTGGGGCGTGCTCTTCGGTATCAACTTCGCAATGGGCGTCGCCACCGGTATCACGATGGAATTCCAGTTCGGCACCAACTGGGCCTACTTCTCTCACTACGTCGGCGACATCTTCGGTGCGCCACTCGCGCTCGAAGGGCTCATGGCGTTTTTCCTCGAATCAACTTTCGTCGGCCTGTTCTTCTTTGGCTGGAAGCGCCTCTCACGCCGGGCTCATCTGCTCGTTACCTTCCTGGTCGCGCTCGGCTCGAACTTCTCTGCACTTTGGATTCTCATCGCCAACGGCTGGATGCAACGTCCGGTCGGCGCACGCTTCAACTACGAGCACGATGCGCATGGAGCTCACATCGTTCAGCGAAGTGATCTTCAATCCGGTTGCGCAGGCTAAATTCGATGCACACCGTCGCGGCGGGCTACGTGACAGGCGCGGTATTCGTGTTAGCGATCTCCGCCTGGTATCTGCTCAACAAACGCAACCGTGGTTTCGCGCGTCGTTCGATGGCTGTCGCGGCGAGCTTTCGGCCTCGCCTCCGCCCTCTCGGTCGTGGTGCTAGGTGACGAGTCGGGATATGCGGCAACCGAGCACCAGAAGATGAAGATCGCAGCCATCGAGGCAGCGTGGCATACCGAGAAGGCAGCCAGCACCGTTCACGGCTTTCGGGTTTCCCGATGTTGATAAGCGCGAGACTCACGCGGCCGTGCGCATTCCCTGGTTGCTGGGCCTGGTCGCGACCCGCTCGCTCGACAAGGAAGTACCCGGTGTATACGAGTTGGTGGAACACGCACGTCAACGCATCGCGAGTGGCGTCAAGGCTCACCAGGCACTGCAGGGCTGCGAACCGATCGCAATGACACGCGAGCTAGAGCGTTGTTCGAAACCCACCAGGCGGACCTTGGTTACGGACTGTTGCCGCTGCGGTTCGTTGGAGAATCCATCCCTCGCGACGCCCGCTGACATCGAGCGCGCCGCGTGGATGACGGTGCCTGATGTCCCGGTACTTTTCTGGTGTTTTCGCGTGATGGTTGGTCTGGGCATCGCGCTCTGATCCTGCTGTTCGCAACGGCCTTCTGGTATGCGGCCTCGCACAGTTTCGAGTGGCATCCGGACCTTCCTGCGTCTGGCTCTTCTCAGCCTGCCATTGCCCTGGATCGCGGCAGAACTCGGCTGGATCGTTGCGGAATACGGCCGCCAGCCGTGGGCGATCGAAGGTGTTCTACCCACATTTCTCGCCGTGTCGACGGTATCGGCGCACAACGTCATGTTGTCGCTGATCGGCTTTGTGCTGTTCTACAGCACACCTCGCCGTTGTTCGACGCCTATCTGATGGTGCGAGATGATCCGGCAGGGACCGGAAGGTCTCGGATTCCTGCCGTCGGATCCGACGCCAGCCTGACGGAGATCAGTGATGCCCGAGTACGAAGTGCTGCGATTCATCTGGTGGCTCCTCCTGGGAATTCTTCTGATTGGGTTTGCTATCACCGATGGCTTCGACCTCGGTGTCGCTGCGATTTTTCGCTTTGTCGGTCGCTCGAACGAGGAGCGCACTGGCGTTGCTCGAATCCGTCGAGCCCGTTTGGGAGGAATCAGGTATGGCTGGTGCTCGGCGCGGGTGCTGCATTCGCTGCCTGGCCGATGCTCTACGCCGCGGCATTCTCCAGTTTTTACCTGGCGATGCTGTTGTTGCTCGCAGGTGCTGATCATCCGGCCGGTGGGATTCACCTTCAGGGGCAAAGATAGACGATCCGCGCTGGCGCGCATGTATGGGACTGGGCGCTGTGCATCAATGGATTTGCTTCCGCACTGCTGTTTGGAGTCGCGTTTGGCAATCTGTTCATCGGCGTACCCTTCCACCTCGACGAGCTCTCGCGCCCGGTTTACAGCGGCGGGTTTGTCTCTCTCTTGCATCCCTTCGCCTTGCTGTCGGGAGTCATCAGCCTCGCGATGCTCATCATGCACGGAGCAAGCTACGCGGCCTTGAAGGTCGAGGTCTCCCATGGGCAATCGGGCAGCTCACGTTGGGCGAATCGCAGCGCTGGTCCTGATCGCTGCATTCTCACGCTCGCGGGACTGTGGCTCGCGAACGGCATCGAGGGCTTGCGGATCACGAGCGTGATCGACGGAAACGGACCCAGCAACCCGTTACTCAAGACCGTGCACTCGGCGCCTCGGGCGCCTGGATCGACAACTTCAGGAGTCATCCGGCTCTGTGGCTTGCTCCGTTAGCCGCCTACGTGGCAGAGCATCACCGTGTGGTTCGCGCTGAGCAAAGCGAGCGCGCCTTGCCTTCATCGCCAGCGCAGTGACTCAGGCGGGCATCATCTTCACGGCAGGGTTCAGCTTGTTTCCAGCTCCTCCTGCCCTCCTCAACGCATCCTGCTTCCAGCCTCACGGTCTGGGACGCCTCGAGCAGCCGGCTGACGTTGTTCATCATGCTGATCGCAGTGATCGTGTTCCTACCGGTCATCCTTGCGTACACGGCATGGGTGTTTCGGATAATGCGTGGGCAGATAACGCTGGCGCACGTGCGCGAACAGGCCAAGCACTATTGAGGGCATTGCGATGTGGTACTTCACCTGATTCTCGGTCTCGGTTTCGCCCTCGCCTTTGGCGTAATCAACGCCATCTGGTTCGAGATCCTCGAGCCCGACAAGCCCGCGCCCGATCGAGACGTCACGGCGACGCGAGAATTGTGATGCCGGAAGTCGCTACTACTGCGACGAATTGGTCGCCGGTGATGCCAGGTAAAGAGCGAGAGCGTCGAGGTCCGCGTCGCTGACCTCCGTCTTGCGGAAGAACGGCATTAGCCGACACCCCAGTGCGCACGAAGTGCTTGACCGTCTCAGGTGTGAGGTCAGTGCGCTCCTCAAGCATCCCGGGCTTGGTTCCCTTTGTAGAGCGCGGTAAGTGCGACGGTGCCGGGTTTGTCCTTTCCGCGGCCGTGGCAGGGGGCACACCATTTCTGGAACACGTCATAACCGTGCGTGGACTTTTCGCGATTGGCAGCCAGTGCGCCGCTGCCGATACCCAGGAGCGCCGCTGATGTGAGTAACGACAGCGTAAGGCGCGTGATCATTTTCGACCCTCTCGCAGGTGCTTGGGCCAGATACCGTACCGCCCTGCCGAGAGGATACCGTTCGGGTCGATGGCGTCCTTTCAGCCGCTCGTGGAACCGGCGCAGCGCATGGTCGTTGAACGAGTAGGTATTCATGATCAGCTCCCGGTAGGCCGGAGCCGTACGGTATTCGCCGAAACCGTGTTCCGCCGCGATCTGCACGAGCTGCCGAAAGGCGGCGCGGGTTTTCTTGTTCTTTTCGACGTCGTGGGTGACGGGAAACCGAATAGAAACAGGAACGAGCGCTCCCAGAAAAGAACGGAATCGAGAACGGTGGAATCGGCAGACCGAATTCCCGGCCTGCTTGTGCGAATACGCGGTTCGCTTCGAACACGGCTTCGCCCGAACGCGCGATGATGGGCGAGAACCACTGGTGACCGTTGGTCGGCGTCGGATTACTGGCATTGCGCGCTCCAATCGAGAAAGCTGGTGAGGGCCGGAATTCCGAATTCCGGCTTGTGAACCTTGTCTTCTCTGCTCCTGGCGCTGAGCGGCAGCTTGAGCACTTCATTATCCTGAATCGGGCACCGGAATGGCCGAGAATCGCTCCTTGGCATACCCCCAATGCGCCGCAAGCGCTTTCGCGGGCCCGTAGAACTTGATGGTGGCGCTCCATGCGCCGAGGCCCTTCGAAGCCGCGTACTGATCGAGCTCAGCCACTGCTGCCGTCGACCGCCTTAGCGACAAGGCGGCGAGTGCCGGGTTCATCGGCGGTGCATCGTCCGCGCCGGGCAGTCCCATGGCCGGGCCTGAGAGCTCGGTGAATCCATTGCAGATGCGGCTGTTCTCGAGATAGTTGAGCGTGTCAATCAACGGCACCAGGTCGTTGTGCCGTGGCACGATCACCGTTCCGGAGAGAAACGCGTCGGGTTCGGGCATCAGCCAGAAACCCATCTTGGTGATCACACCGAAGTTCGATTGCGAGAAAATGCCGTCGACCCAGGGCCCGAATCCCGACTTGTACTGCTGCCAGGTCTTCGCTCCGGGCATTGCCCCCATGCCGGTGCGCAGCAGCTCTCCGTCCGCCAGCACCACTTCCATGCCGCAATGAGCTATCGAAGTGAAAGCGGTACTCCGGCATCGTGTAGCCGCCGCCGCGATCGAGCGAGTTCCCGACCGGGCTCCCCCAGCCGGGATCCGGCACGTCGAGCCACGACCTTGAGGCTGCGCTCCTGGATATGGCGATAGAGATCGAAGTAGCTGACGCCAGGCTCCACGAGCGCGTACGCCATGCTCTCGTTGACCTCGAGCACGCGATTCATGCGCTTCAGGTCGAGCACCACGCTGCCCGAATAATTCGGCGCCGAGCCGCCATACCCGAGGTTACGACCGGTTGAGATGGGGTAGATCGGGATCCTGCAGCGATTGGCAATGCGAACCACCGCCTGCACCTGCTCCACCGACCCAGGTGCCAGCGCCGCGGAAGCAGCTCGTTCATCAGGCTCGCCCCAGAACGGGCGAATAGGCATCACGATAGAGGTCGACGTCCTCGTCGCTGGTGAAGACCCACTCCTTGCCGACCGCGGTCTCGAATTGCGACAAGGCCTGGGCAAAGTCGCCCTGTTTGATGCCAGGCGGAACTCACGCGACGCGCCTCCCCGCGCACGCGCACGCGCACGCACGCGCGGCGCAATGATCCAGAAATAAGGTGATCGTCGGCATCAGCCGAGAGCGGTGCCACCGAATCCGCACTTGCACATCGCGGGCGACCACGAATCGTACGGACCCTGCATTACGATGCGTGCCGAGTTGCGCACCCAATCCGGTTCGCAGCGTGCAACCGGACGGCCCATCGCAACGTCTCTGCGGGGGCAACGATCACATGAGCGATCGAGCCATCACTTGCACGCCGGTGCTCGGCGCGATAGGCGACCCGCATCCCGACGTCCCAGGCGAGCCGTTCCAGGCAGAACAACGGCCCGTGACGCGTCATACCCGCTACCACGATGGGCTCTGCGGCGCCAGCGCATCATCAAGCTCCTCGTACCATAGCTCGGTCACGTCACCGCTGAACGCACGTGTTGCTCCACCAAGACGTGCGATCTCCTGCGCCAAAACGTCGCGACTCGGCAAAGCGGTCATCGAAGAGAATGCGATACGGGCAAGCCCCGCGCCTGGCGCATCAGGAGAGTCCCACGCGGCACGGGCCACCAGGGGAAGGGTCGTCAGAGCAATTCCACCCTGCAGAACATCTCGGCGGTTCGGCATCAGATACCTCCGCTGTTTGGAACGATGCTACGCCGTAGCATCACAGTGGAATCGACCGTCAGTGAAGACCACACTCGACTATCCGCGAGTCAATGGTTGTAGTTTCTAGTTGGCGCCGCCCTTGACAGCTCGGTGGTCTATCGGCGCACAGCGAACGGCCGTAACCGACTTACCGTGACATTTCTGCGTCCCGGCTGGGCGCTTAATCACGCGAACAGCGCAACGTGCGTGACAGCCGGCCGCCGGTTGATCGCGTTCCGTGCGCGAGCAGAATGGCGGGCGTTACCAGCTTCGTATAGGTTGGAATTTGCCTTGCCAGCCTGAGTACTGGATAGAAGGTCGAGCATGATCGATAGGCGACCGCCGATTCTGGTACCGTGACCCGTGGGCTCGAGCGCTACTGTCCCCGCTAGCGCAGCAGCTGGACATCATGTGGCCGGGGCACCCGCCGCTCTACTACGCTTTGCCGCAGGGCCAAACGGCCCCCTACGACCTCATCATCCCGACACAGGAGACGACTTGACGGCGCGTCTTGCTGGCCGGTTTGTCGTTCCTGCGTGCGCGTGGTGCGACTCATGTCTTCATCCTGCTCGAGGACCACGTACCGCTCTGGCCCTGCGATGTGGAACCGGTCGAGGACGTCTGCCGCATCGTGGTACACGAGGACCTGCCCCTGCGTCTTCTTCACCAAGTGGGAGTGGCTGTGGCCGCCCGAAAATGAAGTCCTGTGCGTGGATGGACGGCAGTTGGCGCGAGTGCCGCAGGAATTCGGCTTCTACAACCAGTGCCAGCCGGCGAGTCTGAAATCTCGGCTACTACGCCTCGCTGCTGAACGAGGCGGTACGCCGAGGTATTGCCGATTCCCTGGACGTTCGAGCGCTTTTCGCTGCCCGATCAGCCGCAGCACTACGTCGCCGACCACACCTGGCCGTCGCGGCACTGCGGTTTTCGGAGGCGAGGCCGGGTATATCTGCGTGCGCTCTATTCCATGAAGCTGCCGGAAGGTAAGGCGCTGCACGACGAGCTGCTGCGAGAGCGATTCCCGCGCGTTCCGGTGTTTCTCCGACAGGTGATCGGCCAGGCCCCTCGCGCTTTGGGGGCAGGTTCGAGGATGCCGGCGCGCTTCGAGCGGCGGCGGCCTTACGTCGCTTGTGAACGCGCAAATCCATGCCTCAGAAGAAACACCCGCCCGCGGCAGAAGCCGCCCGCGATGGGGCGGCCTCTTTATGTAACGTCCATTTGCACATTGCCACGCGGACAGCGCGTAATGGCGGCGAGAACAACTCAAAGAGGGCGGTAGCTATGCAATCCTCATGACCTGAACGTCACCGGTGTGCGCCGAGCGCCACTTGTAGACAGGCGGACTAACCAGCGAGAAGGCGCAGAAGGTATCTATCGCACGGTGTCGTCGCTGGACATGCTACCGACAGCGGCCCAGAAGCATCTCGCGCTCGTGTTTGAGTGGGCCATCGACGGGATTCGTCGTCAGATCGAAATCAATCGCACGCCTGAACTGGAAGCCTTGCAGGCCGCTTACACATACGCTCACGACGTCCTGGTTGCGACGCTGCGGAAACCGAGCGTCGGCAGTTAGCGCACTTACTATGGCGGCGCATGGCGAGGCCTGGTAAATCCGTGTTGACGTAGTAATGCCTTGAACGGGCCTTGCGGAACTCCGACATCTCTGGGAACCGACTCTCGAGGAAAGCAACATCAATGGTTGCGGGCTTGCTGCAGCGAGCACCTCACGACTCGCGTTCTGTCAGCTGGTAGCGCCCCGGGCCATTGGCTCGGAGCAGGCCAGCCTTCTTGAGATATAAAGTTGTCCAGCCCACCCGGTTGTGCAGCCACGTCTGCCCGCTTTCGAGACGCTGCGATCTGTCGTCATCGGACAGCTGAAACTCTTGAGCCAGCCACTCGACCGCTTCGGAAAGACCGTATTGCTGACCGTCACCAGCCAGCCTCAGCATCGGCAGCATCAAGCTCTGAAATCAGGGACAGCCATGTTGAGCACCTACTGATGTGCAGAGAAACGATGGATTCGCATTTGGCGTAGAAATTGCTCTTCAGTGCATCGGCGACCGTAGCTGCACAGCGACACTTCGCGAATGCCTGGAGTCCCGTAGTGGCGGGAGGATGACTACGTAGGCAACTAGGGAAATTCCTCGCGCATCTTAGGGCGGCTTCGGCGCGCCGGGCCTGCAATGGGAGACATCTATTTTACCGTTAGGGGACTGGGCGTCACTTATTCGAGAGAAGTTGGTGGGCCGTGCGCGAATCGAACGCGCGACCAACAGATTAACAGGCGCACTCCTTCTTCGTTGCTACTCCTAGCGACACACCGACAGCGCGCCGAAGTTACTGATTCGAAGGCACGGCCGTTGCTGAGGGATTGAGGCACGGAGCGTGCCTGCGTGCATCCTAGGGAGTTAGTCACTGCACGGAATTTGCACGAAATGCCAGGATGCATCCTCCGAATCCAGGGCGACCACCGCGACAAGATCGTGGCGACGCCGCGGCAGCGTGGGTACACCGTGAAGCTCGCGGGCGGTTGAGCGCGAAGCGCTGCGCAGATCGGATATCGATTCGGCGATTTCCAATATTCGCGAGCCTGTTGAAATATTGAGGAACGTCCTCGGAAAGAACCGCCATCGAGGCCGCTGACGGCCCCCAATTCCTTCCATTGACCGTTCGAGCCGTCCCTGCCGGCACGGCGCTTGCCGAAACACCTTGGCAGGAACATAATGCGGTTGAGCTGTGAGTCCATCACCGTGAGGTGTGTGTCGCTCCGCGGACCAACCCTTTTTACAACCCAAGGACGGGTGATGATTGATTACTGACCGACCGCTACGCTGCTCAAGAAAGCCATGCGCCACCCCTTGCGCGCAGTTCGAAGGCTCGTCGAGACCGCACGACTCGTCGCGGCTGAGACGACACCAGGGCGAACGCGAGCTCCTCGTCGGGTTTCTATCGAACGTATTCGACGCCGATACCTCAACGAATCCTCGAGGAGTACCAACGCCCGGAATTGGTGCGTGGATGGAACGTCGGCGTGCCGAGTTGCACGAGTTTCATGGTCCCTACAGGCTCGGCGCTACCCGGTGGTCGACTGCGAGACGATTTACTTTCTCGTACGCGCGCTCAAACCAACGATCGTCGTGGAGACGGGCGTGTGTTACGGCGTTTCCGAGCGCGCTACATTCTCTGCACGCGTTGAAGGCGAACCGCCGCGGCACGCTCTATAGCATCGACCCTCGGCAACACGCCGGATGAGCCGCCGAATGGCTTCTTTGTTCCGTTCAACCCTCAGGGACCGGTGGCAATTGATCATCGGTGACTGCAAACACGAATTGCCGCAACTGTTGGCCGAGTTGCGTCAAACCGATCTCTTCCATCACGACAGCCTGCACACCTATGACCACATGATGTGGAGTACCTCAAACGGCGCTGCCGTATCTACGTCCGAACGGCATACTCGTCACATGATGTGCGTACCATCGTGAGCCTCCGAAACCCTTTACAGCGCAATCCATTCGAAACGTTCTGCGAGCAAAACCACCTTTATTCGGTGATGTCTCACAACGTCGGCATTGCGATCAGGTGACCGGCGTGCGCAGGCCCAGCGCGATGAATTCGCAAGGATCGCCGACACGCCTTCGCGAGCGCCGGCGCGTCGGATACATTGAATTAATTGCGAGGAAGTTGATCGCCGGCTCGCCACCAATGTAACGGCGCCGCGTCGCGGCGAGCGAGCCGCAACTGCTGACCATGCGCGCCGCCACGCGCGTGATTAACTATAAATGAGCCGTCTGACACGCGGTCTAACCTCGTGGCGGGAACACTATCGGCTCCGCAGCGAAGCGGTTTGATGAGGAGGAAATTATACGGTTTGCCTCCGCACTCTCGCTATCGCGTCACTCGCCTGGTGTGTTATTGCGATGCCCGTCGGCGTAAGCGCACAAGCATTCGAGGCGCCGCCGCTCACCGATGACGCGCCTGGATTGATGCCAATGCGCCCAATTCGAACGTCGGCAGTAGCGACACTCTGTTCGTGCATGACTACGGCCCGAAGAGGCTCCCGGCGATACACTCTGAAGTGGCTGTATTCACAGTGTATTTGGTGGGCCGTGCGCGAATCGAGACGCGCGACCAACAGATTAAAAGTCTGCTGCTCTACCGACTGAGCTAACGGCCCATTGGCAGGGATGCCGGGGGTCGAAATGATAGCGGAAATGCCTGCTCGACGTGTGGATTGGCAGCCGGTCGCAGCTCGTCTACGGACGTGCCGGATAAACCACGTGCGTCGCGGCCAGCGCTTCTGAGTAAGGACTGTTACTTGAAAATCACGGTGCGGTGCCCGTTGAGCAGGATCCGGTGTTCGACGTGCCAGGTCACCGCGCGCGCCAGGACCAGGGCTTCGATATCGCGCCCGGCAGCGGCACAGGCTTCGACGCTCATGGCGTGATCCGCACGCGTCACGTCCTGTTCGATAATCGGACCTTCGTCCAGATCCTCGGTCACGTAGTGAGCGGTGGCGCCGATCAGCTTGACGCCGCGATCGTGCGCCTGCTGGTAGGGCCGCGCGCCCTGAAAGCTCGGCAGGAACGAATGGTGGATGTTGATGGCTCTCTCGCTCAGTCGCGCGCACAGCGAGCTCGACAGGTATCTGCATGTAGCGCGCGAGCACCACGAGATCGCAACGCTCCCCTCGATCAGTTCCAGCAGCCGCTTCTTCCTGCCGTGCCTTGTTGGATGGATCGACCGGCAGGTGATGAAACGGAATGTCGTGGGATGCCGCAAGCTGATAGAAGTCGCGATGGTTCGAAACGATCGCCGAGATGACGATCGGCAGGGCGCCGGTGCGATAGCGGAACAGCAGATCGTTGAGGCGGTGTCCGAACTTCGACACCATGATGAGCACACGCGGCTTCACGGCCGCATCGTGCAGATGCCATTGCATACCGAACTGTTCGCCGACCGGCGCAAACGCGCGCTGCAGTTCCTCCAGGCCCCGGCCTGCCGGGACCGCGAGTACACCTCGCATGAAGAAACGCTGGTTCTGCGCATCGCCGAACTGCGCTGTCGATGATGTTGCATTCGTTCGCGAGCAGCAGGTTCGCGACCGCAGCGACGATGCCGATGCGGTCCGGACAGGACAGCGTGAGTATCAGACGGCGCCCTTCGGCGCCTTCCCTGGTCGTCGGTGACATTGAGGGGACTCTATCAGTTCGCGGACGTGAGGCTGAAGCCTCCGTCGTCATCGAGTTCGAAACTGCCGTCAGCAACGGCATTGAACCAGCGACAGGTCCGCAGCAGGCCGCCGAATGAATACAGGTGCAGGCCGTCGATGACCAGCTCGCCGGACAGGTACGCGCGCGGAGCTCGCGGACGATCCGCTCTGGACCTCGTTCCCCGATCAGCTTGGTCAGCGCACTGCCGCGAGTGCCGATGGCGCGAATCGAGGGACCGACGCCGCAGCGCATAGGCGAAGTTCAGCAGCGTGGTCAGCTTTGCCGGTCCCGCGAGTCCGATCGTGATCATTGCGGAAACGCCGCGAGCGCGAAGTTGCTGGCACCAATCGATGATCGGCACACTTTCAAACAGGAACTGGGTGACAAAGGTGATTTCGATGCCGAGCTGCTGCGCGAGTTGCGCCTTGGCGGTCTCAGCCGCACGCACTTCGTTTTCTGCCACGGCAGGGTGACCCTCGGGATGGCCGGCAATGCTCAGCGAGTTGATGCCATAGCGTCCCAGCAGGCCCGTGTTCATGACTTCGATGGTCGCCGCGAAAGGTCCTTGCGGCTCCTTCACATCGCCCGCGATCAGCAGCACCTGCTTCACCGCTGCCAGACCGGTAAGCCCCTCGAGGACTTTGCCGCAGCTCACCCTCGCTGGCGAGCTTTCTCACTGGCAGATGCGGCACTGGTTCGAATCCATGAGCGCGAACCTGCGCAGCGACGTCGATCGTTTGCTGCCATTGCTGTGCGGGAAGGTGACTGATGTAGAGCTGCAGGCCACCGGGCAGCAGCGCCCGGCACTCCGGCAACCTGGGCAGGTCGTGCACCGACATCTCGATGGACGAGCTGCGACACAGGTGGACGATCGCGCTGCGCTCGTCGTCGGGAATCGCGGGCATGGGTCGAGCGCGGGCTGCTTGCGGGCTCATTCGTGCGTATTGGTGGTCGAGAACAGGGCTGTTCGTATGTTCAGGCCGGAAGTTTGCCGCGTTTCTGAACCACGAACTCGACTTGTAGCGAAACGCCCCATGGTGCTCCGGCGCACTCCCGGTGTGGCCGCGCGAGGCGGGATTTGAAACAATCCACCGCCCGCAACCACCCGGAAAACCAGCGAGGAACGCATTGTCAGCCAGAATCATCGATGGCAAAGCCATCGCAGCCGAGTCGCGCATCCGTGTGGGCGAGCGAGCTGGCGAGTTTCGCAAAGCGAAAGCATCGAGCCAGGATTGGCCGTAGTTCTCGCGGGTGACGATCCGGCGAGCCGCCTCTACGTCGATAGCAAGAGCAAGCAGGCCGCTGCCGTCGGGATTCGAAACTTTGACTACCGCCTGCCGGCCAGCGTAACGACCGCGGAGCTCTACCGTCTGATCGATGAGCTCAACCTCAGGGCCGATGTTCACGGCATCCTGGTGCAGCTGCCGTTGCCAAAACAGGTCGATGAGACTGGTGTTCTCCTGCGGATCGAGCCGCGCAAAGGATGTCGATGGCTTTCATCCGATCAACGTGGGGCGCCTCGCGATGGGGCTTGATGCAGTCGTCCCCTGCACCCCGCTCGGAAGCCTGATTTTGATCCGCAGCGTCCGGCCCGATCTCGCCGGCGCACGCGCGCTGATCGTCGGGCGCTCGAACATCGTGGGTAAACCAGCCGCTCAACTGTTGCTGCGTGAACACTGCACGGTGACGATCGCTCACTCGCGCACCCGCGACCTGCCTGCGCTGTGCCGCGAGGGCGGAGGTACTGGTTGCGGCCATCGGGCGCCCGAAGGCAATACGCGGCGATTGGATCCGCGAGGGCGCGACTGTCATCGACGTCGGGATCAACCGTGTCACCGACGAAGCGGGTCGCAATCGAGTTGTCGGGGATGTCGATTTCGATTCGGCTGTGAGCCGTGCCGGCGCCATCACACCCGTTCCAGGCGGTGTCGGTCCGATGACGATCGCCTGCCTGCTGCTCAATACACTGAACGCAGCCATTCGTTCGACGCCCGGTGCGGGCGAGGTCTGTCACCATTCGCGCACTGAGCTACTGGTAGCGCGTCGGATCGGCAATCCGGCTGCCTCGAAGCCCGCCACTCAGACGACACGCATCGCATCGCCCGCAGGCACGGCCGTCTCGGTCCGCCTGGTAGCACGAGACAGTCACGGAAAAATCAGACGCCCAGCTCAGGCCGCGCACCACGATCTGCGCCTTCGACATCCGGATGAGCGGCGCGTGAATGCGCAGCGGCTTACCCTCGACTCCGGCGCGCGTCGCCAGTGCTGCCAGTCTCTCGAACGCCGCAATGAATTCGGGGCGGCAGTCGGGATATCCCGAATAGTCGACCGCGTTCACACCGATGAAGATGTCGTGGGAATCGAGTACCTCCGCCCAGGCCAGCGCCGGAGAGGGCATGGTGTTGCGTGCAGGAACGTATGTGTTCGGTATGCCGCCCGAGGCTCCTCGGGCACGGCGAGATTTCTGTCAGTCAGTGCCGACCCACCGATCCCGCGAGATCGATATTCATGACCCGATGCTCGAGCGCCCCCAGCTGCCGCGCTGACTAGCGCAGCGGCCTCGAGCTCGGCGCGATGACGCTGACCATAAAAACAGCTCAGCGCGTAGCAATCGAAAGCCTTCCTGGCGTGCGATCGCGAGCGTCGTCGCAGAATCGAGTCCCGATAGCATCGCTACGGCGCGCACGTCGCTACCGGGGACATTGCCCCACAGGTACTTGTGCAGCTGGATCTGGAATCTGACCGGCGAGGTGATCGGCAAGAATCCAGTCAGCGAGGCTCCGCGCCCGCGAGCTGCTCGTGGCTCGGTGAAAGAGAATCGGGCAGCGTTCCTCCAATGCGTGCTCGCGGATGAACCCCTTGCTCACATTCGTAGTCGGCGCGATCGCAGATCCGCGAACTTGACCTGATCGGTGCGGCGCAGATCGGCGAGAGTTCGCCACCGGTTGCGGTGATCTTCCCGTGAACCCGGGGTCTTCACATCGACGATACGCACAACGCGCTCATCGACTGCCGAAACATCGAGGCGCCACTCGTTTCAAGCGATGCGCGATAGCCGGCGTCGCAAAGCCGTGTGAAGTGGCAAACACGCGCGTTGAGCAAGCGGTTCTCCGCCAGTGACGCATACGTAATGAGTTCCGTGACGCGCGACCTCACTCAGTACATCTTCGAGCCCGCCATTCCCCGCCATGGAATGCATAGGCGGTGTCGCAATACTGGCAGCGCAATGGGCAGCCGGTCAGCCGCACGAATACCGTCGGGATGCCGACGCTGTCTGCTTCGCCCTGCAGGAATAGAAGATCTCGGTGATCTTCAGCCGGGTAGAGATCGCTCGACACATCGTTTCTGCCTGGAGATTTGTCCGGCCATTGAGCATGGCCGCAACCGCGGCAATCTCTGCCGGTCAGTGCCCTTCGTCCTTCAGTCGCTGCAGCCGGTTCGCCGCCTCGGGTGCAGCGGTTGGATCGGGAAGTCTTTCGTTACGCGCGTCAGCGCATCGCGCGCCGCATTCAGTTCTTGAGCTCGTACTGGCGGTAGCCGATCTTGAGCCACGCATCCGGGGAGCTTGCGCGATTCCTTGTACCGGTCGACCACCACACGGAACGCCTTGAGCGCCTCATCGTAGCGGCGCGTCGCGTAGTAGCTTTCGCCGAGCCAGTATTGGGCGTTGTCCGTCAGCGCGCTACCTGGAAATGCCACCAGGAACTGCTGGAAGGCCGCGGTCGCTTTCTCGTATTGCCCGGACTTGAGCAGGTCGAAGGCCGCCTGGTGAGTTAGCTCGGTTCGAGCCAGCGGGGGAACCGGTAGCCCGGTACCGTTGCCGTCGGACGTTACGGCCTGTGTGCCACCCTCGATCGCTTTCACGCGCCGATCGAGATCCGCATACAGGATCACGCTGCTGGCTACCTTGCCCTTGTCGGACTGAAACTGCAGCTCTTCGAGCGAGCCGCGCAACGAGGCGCACTTCGGTCTGCAAGGACTGCATTTGTTGCGACAGCTCCAGCGAGCTTTGATTCGAAATCACGCGCTCGATGCGTTCGAGCCGATCGATCCAGATCGTTCAATTTGATAGTGACCGGATCGTCCGGCCCGGGAGTGCTGGCACAGCCGGCCGTCAAAGGCATCAGGACAACTGCTGCCGCTCTGCCCATCACGCTGCGTGGCACCACTGACCCGACGCTCAGTTGACGTTCGCGATTTCGACGCGGCGGTTCTTGGCTCAGGCTGCCTCGTCACTGCCCTGCACGGCCGGCCGTTCCTCGCCATAGCTCACTGTCGCGATCTGGCCTTCCCCACCCCGAGCAACATGAGCGCGCGTCGCACGGCCTGCGCACGTCGCTCCCCGAGGCCGATGTTGTATTCGCGCGAGCCGCGCTCGTCCGTGTGTCCTTCGAGCCGGATCCGAAGCGGCAATTGCCCGCCAGGCGTCGCGCATGAGCAGCAATGACGTCCCGGTACTCGGGGCGGATTTCCGCGTTGTCGAAATCGAAATAGATGATTCGGACAGCGAGACCCGCCTGCTGGCCCGCCGCTCCCTCTGCGGTTGCGCTACCCTGCCCCACAGCGTTTTGTCTCCAGGCCCGGTGTTGCCGCGCCAGTTTCTTCCGGAGGTCGCTGGAGGCGCTTCCTTCACCGCGTCGCGTTTCGGGCAGCCCATCAGCAGCAGCGTCGCTGAGAGCATCGTCAGTAGCAGCGCGTTTCGCATTTTCCGTATCTCCAGTGCGCAGACATTTCAAGTCGCCGCTTTCTACCACAGACGCCTGATCGGGGACACCCCTCGGCAGGCGTCACGCCGATCATGATGCAGGGAGCGGTGACCAGATCAGTTCACGAATGTCGCCCTGCTCCGCCGCGATCCTCTGGTGCAACGCTGCCATCGACCGAAACGGTCGCCAGCACGCCGCGCCCCTTGTCCTGTGTGCCGTAGATCAGGATCGCCCGTTCGGCGCAAAGCTCGGTGATTCGTCAAGACTTCCCTGCTGAGTACACGCGTCGCCGCCGTTGCGCAGGTTCGCGACTGCTGATGCGATACGCGCCCACGATCGAGCGTCACCATCGCGAGCTGTGTGCCATCAGGTGAGACTCGTGGTCAGGCGCGTTGTAAGTGCCCTCGAACGTGACCCGCTGCGCACGATCTCCTCCGCCGGCGCCGACGCGATAGATCTGCGGCGCCCCGGACCGGTCGGAGGTGAAGTAGATACTCTTGCCATCAGGCGACCAGGCGGGCTCAGTGTCGATCGCATTGTCATCCGTAAGCCGCGTCAGCACCTGGTCGTTGAGACCGAGCACGTAGACGTCGAGGTTGCCGTCCTTGTGCGAAAGCGTGAGCGCCAGCCGACGCCCATCCGGCGACCAGGCGGGTGCACCGTTGATACCTGCGCGCGCAGATACCTTGCGTCGCTCACCGCTGCGCAGCAGCTGCACATACACAGCGGCGACCCCGGCTTTCAAATGACACGTAGGCCAGATTCTGGCCGTCGGGCGACCAGGCTGGCGACATGATTGGTTCCGGTCGACTGGGCCACGATGCGAGGGTTGACGCCATCGGCGTCTGCAACGACGAGTTGATAGCGCGAGCATTGGGCGGCTGACCGGACACCGAGACATAGGCGATGCGGGTCGAGAACGCGCCCGGAATGCCGGTGAGCTTCTCGAGATCTTGCTCGCACGCACCGCGATGGCTCGCGGCGCAGCGTGGCCATCGTTGCAGGCTGGGAGTACTCGAGAAGTTTCTGGCCGTTGAGCACGTTCACCAGTCCGTAGCGAATGAGGTACTGCACCGAAGACTGTTGTGGCTCAAGTTCGCCAACCACGACGAAGTCGTTGCGCAGCATGCGCCAGTCATCGGGCACTACCTCGCTCGCCTTGGTCGGCAGGTCGACCATGTCGCTTGCGCTCCATGGGCCGGAATCGCCCGCTGCGCTGCAGGTCACCCGCCACGATATTGGCGACGTCGGCAGGCGCCTGATCAACACCCCGACCAGCCGAGAGGGCACAATCGCGATCGGGATCGGATCGGTCACGCCCTCGGTAATCTCGACCGTGAGCTCGGCACTCGCCGGCGTCGAACGCGCCAATGCAAGAACTGCAGCGCCGCCGCGTGCCGCGTATTGCTTCAGCCCTTCCCTACCTGGATTCACCCGTCACCTCACAGTGGTCTTGCATCGATCATATGTCGCCGGGCTTGAACTCTGAGCTTCAGATTCCTTTCCGAACAGCGCCGGGTCCGACGGTTCCGGCAGTGGTGAAGCACGATATACCGCGAGCACTCTATGGATTGTCTTACGGCTTCATCACCGTTGCATTCACCGATCTTAACGCCCACCACCTCCCCACCCGGAACCTGCGTCACGTTGACGATGCATCGCGCAGACCCTCGCGCGCGCTCGGTGGGCGGATCCATGCGCGCTGGATGCGTGCCTGGATCTGGGCGACATACTGCGCCAGTTGACCCGAGTCCTCGGCAGCGCTGCGCCGCTCCTCCTCCGCGAGCCGTTGCGCGAGCTTCCGCCACTCGCTCGCCTTGCGTTCGCGCCTCAAGGTCCTTGCGTTTCTTGTCGGCTGCCGCCTTGGCTTGCTGCTGGCGCTTGACCTCGTCGGCGCTTGCGCTTCGCCTCCTGCTCTTCCTGCTGGCGCTGCTGTTCGCGCTCCTGCGCGAGCTTTTTCCTCAGATTCACGCTGTTGCTTGAGGTCTTCGAGCCGCTGCTGCTCCTCTTCGCGCTCGCGTCGCGCCTGCTCGGCCTGATCGCGCTCTTCCTGCGCCTGACGTGTTCGCTCCTTTTCTTCCTGCTCCAGCCGCTGGGCCTCCTCTGCGATGCGCCGCTCGTCGACTACGGTCGCCTCGATCGCCGGCTGCGGGTGAGGTGTCGGGCGCGAACGCAGCGTCACGAATCCATATGCCAGCAGGCCGATGACGATCGCGTGCAGCAGTATCGAGCGTGAGCGAGACAGCATGTTCGCGGGCGAATCCTGCCATGGCTGGCGACTGGTCCGCTCATCCTCAGGTAGTTTCTGCGGATCGGTGATGAAACCCACTTTCTGCGCACCCGCCTTCTGCAGCAGCACCATCGCCGTCACGACCCGCCCATACGACACCGATTCGTCCGCTTTCACCAATACGGGCGTCTGTTTGTCGCGTCGCGCATGACCGCGGCCGCAGCACGCCAATACGGTCGTCTCATCAATCGGTCGGTCCTTGTCGCGACCGATATTGGTAGAGGCGGCCTTTTGCATCCACGCTCAAGACCAGCGGCTGGCTGCTTGGCAGGCATGTCCGGGATCGAGCGGCTCGGCACCCGCGTCGGGCAGGTCTACCTTGATGCCCTCGCGCGAGCAGCGGCGCCGTGATCATGAAGATGATGAGCAGCACCAGCATCACGTCGATGTACGGCACGACGTTGATCTCGCCCATGAGCTTGCGGCGGCGGCTGTTCGTCGACCATGGCATGCTTCTAGCCGCCTGCGCCGCGTCGCGCGTAGCGCTGCAGGATGGTGGAGAACTCTTCCATGAACGCGTCGTAGCGCAGCTCGAGCCGGCTCGACCTGGTCGGCGTAGCGGTTGTAGGCGATCACCGCCGGAATGGCGGCGAACAAGCCCATGGCGGTGGCGATCAGCGCCTCGGCGATGCCCGGCGCGACCATGGCGAGCGTGGCCTGCTGCACGTTGCCCAGCGCCAGCGAAGGAACTCATGATGCCCCAGACCGTGCCGAACAAGCCCACGTAGGGACTGGTCGAGCCGACTGGTGGCGAGCATTGGCGAGACTTCTCCTCGAGCCGCTCGATTTCGCTGCAGCTGTCCGACGCGCATCGCGCGGCGTGCGCCTTCCAGCAACTGCGTCCGGCGGGATGCCGCCCTGCTTGAGGCGTCGCGAACTCGCGAAACCCGAACTCGAAGATGCTCGACATGCCGGTGGCGCCGCCGCGGCTCTCGATCTGGCGATACAGCGCGGTAGATCGCCGCCCTTCCAGAAGCTGTCCTCGAAGCGCTCCGCTTCGTCGTGCGGCGCGTCGACAGCAGCGACGCGCTTGCGAAAAATGATGGTCCAGGACAACAGCGACGCGAGCATCAGCAGGCCCATGACGACCTGCACGATCGGGACTCGCGTTCAGAACCAGCCTGACGATCGACAGTTCATTGTCCATTACTCACCTTTGGCATCGCATTCGAGGGCTGATGAAATCGGGCAAGGGCGCGGCCAGAACGTCTTGGCGTCGACGCAGACCACGCGCACCTCGCCTGTCGGCCAGCAGCGCGGCCACGTCCCGTTGGTCACGCGCGAAATCTGCTGACGAAAGCGGATCGAGGCGCGCCCTTCGGGCACGGGTTCGCAGGTCACGGCGCAGCTCGTCGTCGAGCCGCGCCGGTGCTGCGATATTTCACGCTGACTTCGGCGACCGCGAACACGAAGCCGCACTTGCTCCGCGATCTCGCGCTGCGAGTGGCCCAGGCTGCGCAGCCAGTTCGGTGCGCGCGCGCTCCATGAACTTGAGGTAGTTGGCGTAATAGACGACGCCGCCGCCGTCAGTGTCTTCCCAGTAGACGCGTGCGCGCCAGGTAGAATTGTTCGCCTCGCTGGCGGTCACCGCTCGGCCTCGAACAGCGGCATGAGTCCGCCGGCGCGCTCCGGAACCTTGAGGCCGAAGTGCAGGTAGGCATTACGCGTGGCCATGCGGCCGCGCGCGGTGCGCATCAGGAAGCCCTGCTGGATCAGGAACGGTTCGATGACATCCTCGAGCGTGCCGCGCTCCTCGCCGACCGCCGCGGCGAGGCTCTCGATGCCCACCGGACCGCCGTCGAACTTTTCGATGATCGTCGAGAGCAGCTTGCGATCCAGCGCGTCGAAGCCCTGCGGATCGACCTCGAGCAGGTCGAGCGCCGCGTCGCGCGACCGGCGTCGTCGATGCGGCCGTCGGCCTTGACCTCGGCGAAGTCGCGCACCCGGCGCAGCAGGCGGTTGGCGATGCGCGGCGTGCCGCGCGAGCGCTGCGCGATCTCGCCGGCGCCGTCCGCGTCGATCGGCACGCCGAGGATCCCCGCCGAACGGCGTCGACGATCTGCTCGAGCTCGGCGGTGGAGTAGAACTCCAGGCGCTGCACGATGCCGAAGCGGTCGCGCAGCGGCGAGGTCAGCAGGCCGGCGCGCGTGGTCGCGCCGATCAGCGTGAACGGCGGCAGCGTCGAGCTTGATCGGAGCGCGCGGCCGGACCCTCGCCGATCATGATGTCGAGCTGGAAGTCCTCCATCGCCGGATACAGGACTTCCTCGACCACCGGCGACGAGCCGATGGATCTCGTCGATGAACAGCACGTCGCGCGGCTGCAGGTTGGTGAGCAGCGCCGCCGAGATCGCCGGGCCGCTCGAGCACCGGACCGGAAGTCTGGCGCAGGTTCACGCCGAGCTCGCTCGCCAGGATGTTGGCGAGCGTGGTCTTGCCGAGCCCGGGCGGCCCGAAGATCAGCGACGTGATCGAGCGCCTCGCCGCGCTTGACGCGCGGCCGTACACGAAGATCTCCATCTGCGCCTTGACGCGCTCCTGTCCGACGTAGTCGGCCAGCACACGCGGCCGGACTGCGCGTTCTGCCGCTTCGTCTTCGCCAGTCTCCTGCGGCCCGATGATGCGTCTTCGCTCTGGCGTTCGCTCACCGCCGTTCTGCAGTGCGGCTTGGATCAACAGCTTCCAGGAACTGTCGCCGCGCGTCCGCCGCCTTGAGCAGGCGCGCGACTTGGCGGCTTGTATCCGAGTGTCGCCCGGCGCAGTGAAGGCCTCCGAATGTGCGCGGTTTGCACTCGCCGTCGGGCCGGCGCCACTTCCGCCGACGACGCGCGAAGGCTTGCAGGCGGTCGCGCATTTCGATCAGCAGACGCTCGGCGCGTCTTCGTGCCGACGCCGGCATGCGCTTGGCGAGCTCGCGCCGCATCCTGCGCTTCGACGCACGCGCGAAACCTCTCGACGCTGATGCCGGAAAGGATTCCGGAGGCGCGACTCCGGTCCGACGCCTGAAACCTCAGCAGCTGTCGGCAGCCGTCGTTCCCCATCGGTGCCGAACCCGTAGAGCACCCAGCGCGTCCCTCGCGCCACCACCAGGTGCGTGAAAAGCTGCAACGTCCTGACCCGCCGCCGGCAGGTCAGAAGCGTCGAGCATCGGCGCTTCGAGCTCTATAGCCGACGCCGTTGATGCGTTCTATCGTCAAAGCAGGGGGAAGCTTGGCGATGAGGCGGCCGCGCAGGGATCCGATCATGGAGCGCGGAGCATGCCGCGGAAGCTGACGGCCGTGGGCACGGCAGAGCGCCACGGCGAGGGCATCGGCAGCATCCTCCGCGGTCAATCGTCCCTGACCTCGGCATGCAATGCTTTCACCATGTGCTGAACCCGGGCCTCTCGCCGCGCCGCCGGTGCCGACTCACTGCCATCTTGATTTCACGCGCCGAGTATTCTGAACACACTTCACCGTCCCGCTGTGAATGGTGCGCCGCACAGCGCGGGCGCCCCGTGCCCAGCCCGAGCTTGAGCGCGCTGTCCGCATTCTCGCAACCACGAACATCGCGCTCCACGGCCACTTCGACCGGCTGATACTTCCACACCTGAGTGCCCGGACGCGCCCGAAGATCTCCTGCAGGCGCTCGGGAAATGACTCGCCGGATATGTTGATCGCAACCGCTCGCGACGTAGGCGGCATCCCCGCCGTTCCAGTCGATGATTCCGGAAGCCGGTGCACCGGCGTGAGCTCCGGGTCGAGACCGAGCACCCGGAACTGAAGCCACCGTTGTCCGCACTGCATGCCGCGGCCCGACCGGTGTCAGCGGTCGTGCAGTTTATACGCGCGCCAGGATGTCATCCGGGATATCGGCATTCGAGTAAACGTGCTGAACGTCGTCAAGGTCTTCGAGCGCTCCGAGCAGGCGCACCATCGACTCGGCCTGCTCACCGGCGAGCGGAGCCAGAGAGTTGCGGCGGCTACGCATGGTGACCCTCCGCACTCGCCTGGCGAATGGCGCCGGCATGACTCATGGCATCTCGCACCCGCTCGTATTCGGCAGGATCTGGTCAGCACATCGATCGAGCCATCGCCGTTGGTCACGATATGTATCCTCCGCACCGGCATCGAGCGCCGCCGCCGCCATGACCGAGCCCTCGCCGCTCCCGGCGGATAACAGCGCATGCCGACCTCATTGAACAGGTATCCGACCGACCCCTCGGCGCCCAGATTGCCACCGTACCGGGAGAGCATGGCGGATCGTCTCGCCACCGTGCGGTTGCGGATTGTCGGTGAGGCATTGGACCATCACCGCAACGCCGCCGGGCCCATAGCCCTCGTAACGAACTTCTGAAATTCTCCGGTACCGAGCTCGCCAGGCTGCCCCGCTTGATCGCGCCCGTTCGATGTTATCGCGCGGCATGCTGGCGGCGCGTGCCTTATCCATCGCGATGCAGCGCGCGCGATTGGAGTTCGGATCCTCTCCGCCCACCCGCGCTGCAGTAGTGATTCCCGGATGAGCTTGAGGAAGTTCCGGCAGCCAGTCCAATAGCCCTTTGAGATACTGGATGGTTAGCCCACTTGCTATGACCTGGCGTTTATAGGCTTGAAGCCCGCGCGAAAAGTGCGGTACTATAGCTTGAACCTTTCACCTGACACCGCCGAGGCGCCTGATTCAATCGTGAACGATCTCCCACTCTGCGTCCAGCCTCCACCGCGGTGTTTTGCCGCCGAGGCGCAGTTTGCCCTCGCTCGCGATCGAGGACGGCGCGGATGCGGCACGTGCCCGCGCGTTGGCGCTGTCTCTGAACTGTCGCCACGCTTTTTGCGATCGACGATGATGTGGTGCTTCGCCGGCTGGCTGTTCCGCTGCTTGATGCACGCCTGATTGATGAGATTACGCGGTGGGCCGCTTCGGCGCGGAAGCCGTGCGTCTCGCCTGCGGCTGCGTCAGCTCGGCAGTATCGGCCTCCCGGCGCAGTGGCGTCCCGAGCAGAGGCTCGGCAACCCAGGCCGAAACGCTGCGCAAGATGCTGCTCGGGTGATCGTCACCGATCCGCGCCTCATCATACTGCGCGCTTCGCCGATCAGCTCCCGCGCCTGCGCGAGTCAAGGAGCCGACCTGACGCGCAGCGGCAGCTTGCACTGAAACACGTGAAATCCACGCGCCACTCGCCAATCGACTCGGCGTATGGCAACTGAAGTGGAGCTCGAAGACCTCCTTTCTTTATCTGACGCGGAAACTATCGACGCATCGCTGCCGCCCTGAAGTCCCGCCGCGCTGATCGGGTGATGGTTACATCGAGTTTAGACGGGCAGTTGCAGTTCGAGCTGCTAAGGCAGGGATTCGCGCCGAGATCGTCGGCCGGCCCAAGCACATCTTCAGCATCTGAAAGATGCAGCTCGTTGCAGCTCTCCTTCGAGCAGGTGCTCGATGCGCGCGATGCTGCGCGTGCTCGTCGACACTTATCGCTGATTGCTACGGAGCCCTGGGCGTGGTCCATGGGCTCTGGCGTTGGTCCTACATTCCCGGCGCCTTCGACGACTAAGCAATACGTAACTGAACGAAGTACAAT